>WFLX010019831.1_pt1 | contig 23857 bp, 21 predicted proteins | sample 4967041 | NCBI WGS metagenome assembly WFLX01 (sample SAMN12857096, study PRJNA449069) | gut metagenome | isolation source: stool from male and female vole | host: Microtus ochrogaster | place: USA:Florida | collected 2017
TGAGAGCTCGGTGATGGCGCGGCTGAAAGAGTCGGAGCCGTCGTGGGCGCCGGGGTTCTGGCCATAAGAGAGGTTGAAGACCACCGGCATGTTGTCGCGCTGACCCTGCTCGATAGCTTTCTGAATGGTGTAGAGCATCTCGGAGGTGTAGTTGTTGCCGGCACCGAGATAGATGGTGCTTTCATACGCCACACCATAGTAAGGGTTGTTTCTTGTGGTGGTCTTGCGCTTTGCGGTGTTGAGATAGGCGAATGTGTTGCCGTCGGCGCTTTGGCCGCGGTGGCTGCCGGTCATCATGCCGAGCACATGGGTGCCGTGGGTGGCGTTTTCGCGGTCGGTGCCCTGCTGCAGCAGCTGACGCTCGGTAGAGAGGGTGCGGGGAGTGGCGCCCGAGCTGAAGAGCTGCATACGCTTGATGCGCAGCTTGCCGCTTTCGTCCTTGAAGTTGATGTGGTTGAGGTCGAAACCGGTGTCATATACGCCGGCCAAGACACCTTTGCCGGTATAGGGCACGGGGTCGTCGAGCGAAACGGCGCTGCCGTTGTGAACCGAGGTGACGCCGGTGTCGTGGCGGGCAAGCCACATGGCGGGCTGGAGCTAGGTGCCGAAGTCCATTGATGTTAACTCGGGCATGGTGGGGATGCTTACGGCCTCGGTGATGGGCATGTTGACGATCACAAATGAGCCGAACTGAGTGAGCAGCCGCGAGCCCGATTTCTCGATCTGCTCAAGGGCCGAGGGGTCTTTGAGCTCGATGAGGGTAGTGAAGGTGTCGGGCAGCTCGCTTGAGCGTGAGGGCATCATGCGTGACCTCTGCTCAAGAATCATCTGTCCGGCGGGGCAGATTTTGCTGAGATCGGCAGCATGATTCTGTCCCAGCGCAGTCAGGGCCACCGAAGCGGCGCCCATGAGGGGGAGTATCTTTTTGGAAAAATGATTAGTCATATTATTGAATCTAATGATATTAATATTCTAAGGTCATAGTATATACGCGCACAATGGCATATTTATTTGCAAAGTTACAAAAATTAGCCCAATCTCTATCTTAAAAAGTTCTAAACCTTCCCCCTTCTCCCGGTCGGATTTTCAAGAACTGACATTTGTTAGGAAAAGTTACTCAAAAAAATAGCGTAAAACTACTACAAATTTATGAAATTTTAGTAACTTTGCGCTATGAATGCATCAGCTGCAATATATAATAAACTTGAATTGTCGGGAGGTATAATCCGCGCGAAAGAATTGAGTAGCCGGCAGTATCACATATTGTTGGATATGGTGACTGCCGGATCGATCAACCGTATCGGAAGGGGTTTGTATGCCACAGATGAAGCGCTTGCCAATACAATTTATGATGTGGACAAGCTAATTCCAGGCGGCATTGTATGTGCGTTTACGGCATGGGCTTTTTATGGGCTGACAACACAGATCCCGACCACCCTGTGTGTAGCTGTGGCAAGAGGAAGAAAAATTACTCTTCCTGATTATCCTCCGATTACCTTGTATCATCAAAGCGCTCAGCAGCTTCAGATCGGCAAGTCAATTGCCGCGATCAACGGCAAGGAGATTGAAATTTTCGACATGGAGCGAAGCGTTTGTGACGCAATCAAATATAGAAATAAAATCGGCATGGATGTGTGTTCGGAGATACTTAAGGCTTATCTTAAAAAGCCTGAACGTAATCTCAACAAGCTTTCTCAATATGCAAGGAAGCTAAGAGTCGGAACATCACTTCATAAATATCTTGAAATATTACTTTAAAATGAAACAGTTGATAAATAGAGGTAAGTCAATAAAGATGAAACTGTGGAATATAGCCGCAGACCTCAAAAGAGATAGAAACGATAATCAAATGTATCATCTGATCCTTGTACGTTACATTCAGGAAAGGCTGCTTTTCAGATTGGGCATAAGTCCCTATCGGGATAATTTCTTTCTTAAAGGTGGCGCATTGCTTTATTCATATGATCAATTCGATGCCCGTCCAACCCTCGATATTGATTTTCTCGGTAAGAATACAAGTAGGGAGATTGAAAACCTTACCGCGATTATCAAGTCGGTAGCTTCTTTGGAATGTGAATCGGATGCTATTATTTTTGCGCCTGATAGCATTGAAGCGGAGGAAATTACGGTCAACAGAGAGTATCACGGAGTCAGGCTCACTATTGAGGCGCGGCTTGATTCTGCCGTTCAGAAAGTATCAATTGATATAGGTTTCGGGGATGTCATAACTCCTTATCCTCAGGCGCTCTTTTATCCGACTTTATTACCTGATGTTCCTCAGCCTGTAATTTTGGCTTATTCCCTTGAAACCGTCATTGCCGAAAAATTTGAAGCAATGATAACTCTTGCTGAGGACAATTCTCGTATGAAAGATTTTTTTGACCTTTATAGGCTACTCAATTTCCATGAAGTTGACAAGGATATTCTGAAAGATGCGATTCATGCAACTTTTAATAACAGGCAAACTGTTGTAAGTAGTGACCATGTCATTTTTACCGGAGCGTTTTGTCAGGATCCGAGGCGAATCGCTGCCTGGAAAGCCTTTCTCAAAAGAATAAAATGGAAACGTGAGTTGCCTTTTGATGTGGTAATGCAGTCAATCAGAGATCAGCTGCAACCATATTATTATATGCTAATAAGTTAGAATTTCCTCTGAGGGGGCGGTAGGGGTTATTTTTGGTAGGGGAGGTGGAGGTCTTGGAGGGAGGCGTCGCGATGGGAGAGAGTGCCGTTGGCGTAATCAATTTCCATGAAGTCGTGATCCTTGAAGAAGGGTCTATATTTCTGCGGNAGAATNTTTTGGGAGAGATTGTTGAGGTTGAAGCCAAAGTAGTGGANGNTGCCGACCACGGGGCGTGCTTTGTTTTNCAGATAGCTTTCTTCGCCTTTCTGTTTGCTAAGAACTGCTATTGCATAATTGAAGATTGAGCTCGAAAGTTGAGCATACCCCACGCAGTTGGCTTTACCGTGGGGAATGTCATTTTTCTCTGAGAATGTTAACAGTTCGGTGGTGAGATCGCAACTATATTCTGCGACATCAGTGGGCTTATNANGCCGNCTAACGTCTTGATTGATACGTTCTTTGNGCTCTTTGCTCAGAGGGTAAGGAGTGTAAGGGNGGTTGCCNGTTTTGCGCAGNNCCAAGCCGGAGCACAGAAATACCGCCAGCACGGTAGCAAATATTACCATGCCGAGGACTTTTCTAATTTTCTTCCGTCTATGTTTAGATGACTGACTCATAAGTTTTACTGAGTTACTTACGTTTTTACCGTTACTCTCGTTAAGACGTTTAGTTGCAAAGTTATGAAAACGAAGTTAGTCTCGCAAGAGATGTATTAGTAGTGCTTAAATAAAAAAGGAGAAAATAATGGGAGAGGAGAGAAAAAATCAGGTGTGGCTCGGGGAGTCACACCTGACGGGGTTGAAAATTTCTGTGTGGGATGAAAAAGTCTCTTTCGGGGAGACTTAGCCGCTATTCCTCCTTGTTGCGGTTTTTGGCTTTTTGTTTGGTTTTGGTGGCTGACGATTCGATATCTTTTTCTTCCTTGATGTCGATTTCGTTGCCGTCTTTGTCGATTACCTTATATTGCAGGTAGGCGAGGGATTGATCGGGGAGAATACGGAATTTACGACCAAGTTCCATTCTCCATTTGCGATAGACCGAGATGAGCCCTTTCTTGATGTAGGCGTCAACAAACGGGTGAACATACATTATAAAGCCCTCCTGGTTGAGCTCGTCGGTGAGGTAGACAAGTTTCTGATGGAGCGTGTCGGTGAAGAGCAGCGAGGGCTGGATGGTGCCTTTGCCGAAGCATGAGGGACACTCCTCGGTGGTGACGATGTCGAGGGCGGGGCGCACACGCTGGCGGGTGATCTGCATGAGTCCGAACTTCGACAGGGGGAGAATGTTGTGACGCGCGCGGTCGTTTTGCATCAGCTCTTTCATGTGTTCGTAGAGCTTCTGACGATGTTCGGGCTTGTTCATGTCGATAAAGTCGATGACGATGATACCGCCCATATCGCGCAGACGGAGCTGTCGGGCTATCTCGTCGGCGGCGCGCATGTTGACGTCGAGGGCATTTGACTCCTGGTCGGTGGCTCCTTTCGAGCGGTTGCCCGAGTTGACGTCGATGACATGTAGGGCCTCGGTGTGTTCGATGATGATATATGCACCCGAACGGAAAGAGACCGTTTTGCCAAACGACGATTTGATCTGTTTGGTGATTGAGAAGTGATCGAAAATAGGCTCGGGCTTGTCGTAGAGTTTCACAATCTCCTGACGCCCGGGGGCTATCAGAGCCACATATTTTCTGATCTGGTCGTAGATTTCGGGGTCGTTGACATAGATGTTCTCAAAATCGGGGGTAAAGATGTCGCGGAGCACACTCACGATGCGGCTTTCTTCTTCAAAGATCAAAGCGGGAACATTGTCTTTGTTTTTGCGTGCTTTGGCGAGGGTATCCTCCCAGCACTGCACCAATGTTTTAAGCTCGTGGTTAAGCTCGGCAACACGTTTGCCTTCGGCCGAAGTGCGGATAATCACACCGAAGTTTTTGGGCTTGATGGAGTCGAGCAGTTGGCGCAGGCGCACCTTTTCTTCGGTTGATTTGATTTTTTGTGAGATTGATATTTTGTCGCTGAAAGGAATCAGCACCATATATCGGCCGGTGAGGGTGATTTCGGTTGTGAGTCGCGGCCCTTTTGATGAAATCGGTTCNTTNACGATCTGCACCATAAGCTCCTGNCCNGGAGATAAAACCGAGGTGATGGCGCCGTGNTTGTCGATGTCGGGCTCCGGTTTTATTTTGGGAAGCGAGGGGAGGTGCTTCTTTTCGTCGAGCACCGTGGTGAGAAAGTTGTTGTAGGTAGTGAACTGAGAACCGAGGTCGAGATAATGGAGGAAAGCGTCTTTTTCGTAGCCCACGTTTACAAAGGCGGCATTGAGGCCCGGCATAAGTTTCTTGACCTTAGCCAGATAAATGTCGCCGACAGCATAAGAGATGTTGCGTGACTCTTTCTGAAGGGAGACAAGCCGTCCATCCTCCAGAAGGGCTATCGACACCTCTTTGGCCTGAACATCTACGATAAGTTNGCTTTGCATGGGTTAAATAATTTAGGNTAANGGGNGAGAGCTAAAAAATNCAATTGAGCAAACAAGGGAGAGGTGATGCCTCATACCCGGAGTTTGCTCAATGTGTGTCTGTGATAGCGGCATTGTTTCCCGGGTTGGAAAAACAGGATACATAAAGCCGCACCTTTAGTCGGAATGTCTTGGGAAGCGGAGANGCNGNNNANGGGTCTCCTTTAATCCTCCTACCGATTAAAAACCGGGAGGATTATTTCTTCTTATGACGATTCTTTCTAAGGCGTTTTTTACGCTTGTGTGTAGCCATCTTGTGNCCTTTTCTTTTCTTTCCGCTGGGCATGCTTGCAGATTTANAGGGTTAAAAAATTAATTTTATTTCGGAGGGGGAGAAAATTATTCAGCGNCTGAATCCTTAANTTCCTGCATGAACACTTTGGCGGGCTTGAAAGCGGGGATTTTGTGTTCGGGGAGGGTGAAGGAAGTGTTTTTAGAGATGTTGCGAGCTGCTTTTTCAGAGTGTACTTTGATGATGAAAGAGCCGAAGCCACGGAGATAAACGTTCTCACCGTGAGCCAATGAATCTTTGACAACTTCCATAAACTTTTCAACGGTTTCAAGCACGCTTGCTTTGTCGAGGCCGGTTGACTTGTAGATTTCGTTTACGATATCAGCTTTAGTCATGGTTGGGATTATTATTATTGTTATATTAGATTATTTTTCCAATCGCTTTCAGGCAGATTATTCCGCTCCTGAGGGTGTGAAAAAGACCGGCCTGAGTTTTGGTAGTGCAAATATCGTAACTTTTTTTGAATTACTCTATAAGGGAGAGTAAAAAAGTTGTGTTATAGGCATATTTTCTCATGTTTCGGCGCTGAGACTCACCAAATATGCCTCAACTCAGGGGTGGCGCGGGGCTATTTGCCTGTCAGCAACCCGGTGACTTGGTCGAGNGTGGTGCATACGGCAACGTCGTCGTTGGGATAGACCAACCGGGCGGCTTCGTCGCGCGAAAACCATATAGCCTGCCAGCCCGCGGCGATGGCGCCGGCGATATCGGTGCCGGGATTGTCGCCTATCATGATATGCCTTTCGGGGTCGGATTCGCCCGAGCGCTGCATGGCGTGGCGGAAGATGTCGGGGTGGGGTTTGTTGACCCCTATCTCATCGCTCAGCACGGTGAGGTCGATATAGCGGTCGAGGCCGCTGTTGGTGATCTTGCGGTATTGCACATCTTCAAACCCGTTGGAGAGAATGCCNATCTTGGCTCCGGCCTCGCGCACGGTTTCGAGCAGGGNGATTGCNCCCGGCACGAGGATGCGCCCTTGGGCGAGTTTGTCAAGATAGATNGGATCGAGGCGCAAAGAGAGTTCGCGCGCNTGATCATCCTCCATGCCGGCGTCGCGCAGGGGGCGGCGGAAGCGTTCCATTCTGAGCACTTCGCGCGTCACCGCGCCGGCGCTGTAGAGGCTCCACAGGGCGGTGTTGTGGGTCTCATAGTTTTCGATCCATGCCTCAGGCTCAGGCCAGAGGTTAGAGAAACCGAGCTCATGATACACGGAGGCAAGAGCCATGCGCGAGTTGGCACGGAAATCAATAAGGGTGTCATCGAGGTCAATCCAAACCCATGTGAGGGGTTTGTTGCGGTAAATAAGCATAATTCGTAAAGAAGAATCAGATTGAAGGTGTAAGGGTTTCGGCACGGCGTATAAGTTTCACAATTTTGACCGTGACGGGCAGAACCAGCAGTTCATAAATAGTTTTGAGAAGAGCCTGGGTAACCATGAGGGTGAGGATAACCGACCAGGGGAGGTTGCCGGCAAAAGCGAGGGGAAAGAAGATGGCCGAATCGATGCTCTCGCCCCAGAGGGTGGAGATGATGGCGCGGGCCGAGAAGCTGTGGCGGAAACCGGAGTTTCCCCCGGTGTCGGCGGTGAGCCTCATGCGGTGCATCACATAGGCGTTGGCCAACGAGCCGCACAGAAAGGCGGCGAAACTTGCGGCCAATATTCTCGGCACAGGTGAGAAGATTGTGACCATGGCGTCCTGACCGGTCCATGTCTCGGCGCCGGGAAGCCATAGGCCGATCTGTAGGAGAAGGGAGACGAGGAGGTTTGACATAAAGCCGAGCCATATCACGAGCCGGGCTTTGCCGAAACCATAGACTTCCACAAGGCAGTCGTTGATTATATAGCTCACCGGAAAGACTATCATTCCGGCGGTGATGGTCAGCGGACCTAAAGCTACTGTTTTAATCTCCATGATGTTGCTCACTATCAGGCACACGCAGAAAATGACGGTGAGCAGCAGAAAAAGCGGGGAGAGGGAGAGAGTGTTTTTGCGGATTGATTCGGCGGTGGAATTTAATCTTAACATGGGTCTTGTTTTTAACGAGGGTGCAAGCACTCGGGAGATTTTTGTGAGGAGGGGAGGATGAGAGGAGGAGAGGGAAGGGGAGGTTACGGGTCACGCTTCTTTATCACAGACTCATAGACCTCGACAGTCTGTCGCGCGATATTATCCCAATTATAGGCGTCGAGATTATATTCGCGCGGGGTGGCNANGGNGGCGGTCTTGCGCTTTATGGCTTCGGCAAGGGCGGGGACGTTGCCCACGGGAAAATGGTCGTCGTCGGTAAGCTCGGGGAGCATACAGGCGGGAATGTCGGAGGTGAGCACATCAAGCTTGTGGCTCATGGCTTCGAGCAGGGCGATGGGGAGGCCTTCGTGATAGGAGGGCATGACCATCAGGGCGGCGTTGGCCATTGTCTGGCGCATTTTTTCACCGGTGATAAATCCGGTGAGAACCACCCCGGCCTCTTTGGCCTGAGCCTTGAGATTTTCGGAGTAGCGCGAGGTATGGTCGGCATCTCCGGCAATCACAAGCTTATAGGGGAACTCTTTATCGAGCCGGCTGTAGGCCGCGATGAGATCGTGGAAACCTTTTTCTTCAACAAAGCGGCCTAACGCCACAATATATTTCCGGGGCTGCAGGCCGAGCGACTTTATATAGTCGGTGGCCGGATTGGCGGCAGGGGCTTCGACACCGTTAAAGATAAGGGCGGTGTCGTTGCGGCCATAGTTGTCGGCCACGATTCCGGCGATTACCTTTGAGATGACGATTATTTTGTTGGAGAATTTTGAGCCGAGCCGTTCGCCGCTGCGAAGCATCATGCGGGCGGCTTTGCCCCATTTCTGACGGTCGTAGTCAGGGCCGTGGTTGGTCATTACGACTTTGAGACCCAGCATGCGGGCAAAGGGTACGAGCAGAGCCGGGCCGATGGCATGGATATGAACCACATCGGGCTTCATGCTCCTCGCCTTAAGAATGGCGAGAAAGGTGTGGGTGATCGCTTCGAGGCTCTTCTTTCGCGGCGCGAAGATGTCGACGAGCTTCACACCCTTATAGGAGGAACGCCTGTTGTCGGGAGCTATGTAGGAAGAGCGCCTGATAACGGTGACGTCGTGACCCATTGAGGCGATGCGGGGATAGAGGTTAAGGCAATGAGTTTCCACCCCGCCCTGAATGGCAGGGATGCCTCGTGTGCCTATAACTACTATCTTCATCTTAAGCAATGAGTTAGAAAATCGGTGGGNTTGGGGGAGNGCCGAGCNTTAATTGCGGGGCTTGAGGTCNCCCTGAGTGGGGTCCTGNCCTACATTATACCANGTCTTGTCGAGACAAGGTTTGAGCCCTCTGAGCGAACGGAGCTTGTTTTTGAGNGCCCATTTNGCGGGATGGGTGATATATTTCTTCATCACNGGNGAGGCGGTNCCNACCATCCAGCAGTTTTTGGGGCAGTTTCTCACNTTGGCTCTTACTTCCTCAGCTTTTTTCGACTGCCAGATAGTCATGAAGTCATCCTTGCGGATGTTGCCCATCGAGTCTTTCCAGAATTTTTCTTCGAGGCCGTTGCAGGGATATACTTCGCCATAGGGGTCGATAAAGAAGTTGGTGGTGCCGGCCTCGCAGGGGAGCATACGGCGGTTGCCNTCGATATAGTTGATGAGCCCCATGTTGAAAAACGCCCTGAACCATGANTTGGGATGGTTTTCNTTNAGCTGCCATTCAATGAGCTGCTCAAAATCAGAGGTCACTTTCTGACGCTCGGTGATAACGTTGTCGTTTTTGTGGAAGTAGTAGGAGTTGTGGAAGGCGGCGGTTGCAAATTCCATTCCGAGCGAGCGGCTCAGGCGGTAGAGGGCAAGCATGTCGGCTGAGTTGTGGTTAGACACAGTGCAGCCGAAACCTATGTCTTTCAGCCCCATATCCTTGAGGGTGAGCAGTGTGCGCAGTCCGCGGTCAAATCCGCCATCGCGGCCTCTCAGCTCATCATTCTTATTGCTGAGACCCTCGATCGAGATGCGTATGCCTATCTGTGGAAACCGTTTGGCGAGGGCGATGACGCGGTCCTCAAACCATCCGGAGGTGGAGATGACAATGCGTTTGGTGTGGCGGTAACATTCTTCCACGATTTCCTCGAGGTCCTCGCGGATAAAAGGCTCGCCTCCGGTAAGGTTGATGAATTTCAGCTGAGGCAACGATTTGAGATCGGCGGCAGTGATTTCCTTGGCCTTATCGGTGGGATTCTGCCAGATGTTGCACATTTGGCATTTCATCGGGCAGCGGTAGGTTAATATAATGGATGCGTCGGTTGGAAGAGCAATAGCCATACTGAGATAGATTGGTGCGCAGTTATCCGAACGGACAGTTCGGAGAGCTGTTAAAAATCAAACGTTGTTGCACTCCGTTTTAGTGTGTCACCTGAGGGGAATGTTTAAAAAACTTAACAACCTTCCCCGGCGGCTCACACAATTGCTATCAGTAGAGCGGCGGGTTGACAGGANATGCCCTCGGCGAGAGCGGGNGTTTTGGTNTCGCCTGATTTCACAACGTCGATGAGCATAGCCTCAGGCATCTGAAGCTGAGCTGAAATGAGCGGGAGCTTGTCGGCATCGGGCACCTCGACNATGAAGTAGGTTTCGGGCGATGNGGCCATTTTGTTGGCAAGCTCAACCGATGCCACCTCGTCGTTGGTTCTGAGTCCGGAGATGAGTTCCACCTTTTCGCCTATGAAGCTGAGTTTGTCGGCCAGACCGGCGGCGATATTGGCCGACGTGCCGGCAAGATCGGCAACATAGATATGGCGGGTGGCCTGATGTTGCTGAATGAGCGAGCGCAGACGCGACAGGCCGTCGGGGGTAGAGGCATCGCTGACGGTGTCATTCTCCAGACCGAGAGGCGCGAGGTCGATGGGCGAATAGATTTTTTTGTTTCTCACCGTGAGGATAAACGCGAGGAAGGTGGGGCAGAGCAGGGCGAGGAGGAAACCGGCGCAGAGCACCATGATTGCCTTAGACTTGGAGGGCTTGAGGGCGGTGTAGGCGGAGTCGACAACAAAGCCGAGGTCGTTGGTGCTCGAAAGCTGAAGCATGGCGCTCTCGCGCTTGTCGAGCAGGAACATATAGAGCGAGCTGATCATGTTGCGGTTGCGCTCAAGGTTGATGAGCTGGTTTTCGATCATCGGATATGAGCTTCGGCGTGAGCTGACCTGATTGGCGAGCGAGGTCTGGGTGGCAATGATCGAGTTGGCTGCGCTCAGGAGGTTCTGAACATTCTGAATCACCGACTCTCTCAGCGAGGAGAGATTCTGGCGCGAGGAGATGAGCAGGGGGTTGTCGTTGGTGGCCGAGCGCTCGAGTTCGCGGGTAGCGATTACGAGGTCGTTATAATCCTTGATCATCGGGTAGCCGTCGACGTTAAACACCGGGAGCACCTCCTTGGTCTCGGGGTCATTGTTGAGGGTCTTGAGCACGGCTTTATAATAGTCGGCCTCGGCGCGGGCTTTGGCGAGCTCGGTTTCGGTGAGGATAGTGGTCTGGGCAAGAATGTCAGCTTCTCCGGCATAGTTGATGAAGTTGTTTTCAAGTTTAAACTTCTCGATCTGATTCTCGGTTGCGCGGAGCGAATCGAGCACACTGCCGATTCGGTCGTCGATGAAGGAAAGTTCCATTCCGGCATTCTCATGCTTGCGGTTAAGGCGCTTGAGGTTGTAGTTTCTCATCAGGGCGTTGAGAATTGCTTTGCCCCTCTCACGGTTGGGATAGAGAAGCTCGAAAGAGATGCCGTCGGTGAGAGTGCCGGCAATGTCGACCATAACTTCAGTTTCAAGAAAATCGGCCTGATGCTCATAGCCGGTGACAGTCACGTCGATAGTCTGAGGCCCGTCGGGGCGCACTTTGGTGGGCAGAACGGTCAGATCGCCATATTCAGTTTTGACGGTAGCGGGGAGGGTTACGTTGTCGGCTTTACCCACAACGGTTCCGAACAAACCTCTCTTTACCGTTATGTCAGCTTTGCCATTGTTGAGCTTCACTCTCATTTTGAGAGCCTTGGTGAGCGAGTCAAACATCTCCTCGTTGCCTTCAACAAGTATGGGAGTTGTCTCGGGAGTGAGATAAACCTTGCCGAGGCCGTCGCGCAGGTAATATGTGCGGTTGAGCTTGATCTCCTTGGCGGCATTGAGCAGAACGTCGTGGGCGTTGACGAGCAAGATTTCGTTGTCGACATTCGATGAGCCGAAACCACCTATGTTAAAGGTTTTCATCATCGTAGCCATGCCGCCGGCTGCTCCGAGAATACCTGAGCCGTCATCCGAACTATCTTCGATAAGCATGGTTGCCTTGACAACATATTGCGGTTGCTTGATGCAGCAATAGGTTATGGCTAACCCCATGAAAAAGATAAATGAGGCCAGATATATCCACTTGAGCCGTTTAACCGAGCGCGTGAATCTACGAAGATCAAGTTGGTTGGAATCTTGCTGTGACATATTTATTCAGAATTTTATGGAGGGGAATTTCGATTTGTGACTGTGGGCTTTCTGTTGTTTGCGGAGCTCGAGATATGGTTTCGCCTTGGCGGCTATGATGCCGAGCATCAACATGGGTGTGAAACCGGGCAACATTACCATTACCGTGCCGGCGATACATTCGATGAGCAGGAACAGTATTAGAATGACTCCGATTATATAATCATATCTAAATTCGTGAGCATTAAATCTTTGGAGTATAGCGAGGCGCTTTATGATATAAGCGAAGAAGAGTATGAANAGAATCACTCCCGCTATGCCGAANTGTGCCAGCGACGGATAGTAGGCATCGCAGATGAAATTGTTATAGGAGGGTGAGAGNCCCCACACATAATTCAGNCCATATTCATAATAGAGGGAAGAATAGCTTGCGCCCGACTGATAGCTGGCAAATGAAGCCAGTCCCGAGCCAAACGGAAAGCTGTTGAGCAGAATGAGGAGTCCTACCAGATATAAGGCCGGTCGGGCGGCCGCTTCTGTGGCATCAGCCGAGAATATGCCGGTGGTGGAGCCGAGAAAATAGTATTCAAACTTGCTCCAGCCCGCTATAATTACGGCGGCAATGATGCCGATAACAGCCATAAAATGCTTCATTTTGAAATGATGGAGCATGCCCGGCTTGTAAATGAAGAAAAAGAAGAGTGTAAGCAGGTAAATGCCGTAATATTTGCTTCGGCCACACAGCAATCCTATTGTGAGAAAGAGGATTATGGTGCCGAGTATGGCGGGTGACGGCTTATAGGCGGGAGCGTTGACCGACACCATAAGGAGCGCCATGCAACTTATCAGGATGCCGGTTCCGGCATAGGCAGGGTGGGTTAGAATCGCCTTGATGACAGGGTTGCCGCCAAACAATATCAGAGATAAGAGAATACAGTTAACTATGGTAACTATCCTGATTACTTTCTTTTCGGTAGGAGTTATCACCGGGCCGACGGCATATAACACGGCAAATGCAATAAACGGCTTGATCTGCACTATAGCGTCATTGAGAATAGCCGAAGTTGTGTTATAGTGAACAAACTTCAGGGAGTAGATAACATAGAAGACAATGATGCCGATTATCAGCCACATGAGGCTGTATTTTTTCCACTTGTTGTTGAAGATGCAATCGGCAAACGCTATTGCCATGAAATAGGCCTGAGCTATTTCATCACCCCACCTCAAAACGACAACGCCGGGACCTATCAATGCGAGGCAACCTATCAGTCCCCACACACAGAGTCGCTCGATGTTAATCACGGCAGGCAGGTTATTAAGGTTAGGCTTAACGTGTTAAGGCGATAATCAGTGAGGCGATCACCGATACTGAGCTTACGATTGTAGAAATGACCGAGAGCTTATAACCGTTGTTGATCGAATATTTCGAGTTGGTTTGCTTTATGGGGTTAGGCTCTACATACACCACGTCGTTCTGCTGGAGATAGAAGTAGGGAGAGGTCACGATCGAAGCGTCGTGGAGGTTGAGGCGCTGAAAAGTCTTTTTGCCGTTTTCCTCGCGGATAATCAGCACATTGTCACGACGGCCATATTCGGTGAGGTCGCCACACGCTGCTATAGCATCAAGCACCGAGAGGCGCTCGGTGTTGGCCGACAGAATCTTAGGCGCTTTTACTTCACCCATTACACTCACTCCGAAGTTAACCATCGATACCTTGACGAGAGGGTCCTTGACATTTTCAGAGATTCGTTGGGTGAGATAGTCGGTGAGCTGGGTGGTAGTCATGCCGCCGACATGTATTTTTCCGATTACGGGCATTGTGATGTCGCCGGCAGCGTTGACGAGATAGGTCTGCTGGGTGGGAGAGCCTGATGAGGTGATGTCAGACTCAACCGCAGGGTTGGCCAAAGGGAGATTATACATCATCGAGGCCTTGGGGTCGATGGAGTTGACAGTTATGAGCAGCTCGTCGTCGGGACGAATTTTAAGCTCATAATCAGTCACATTGCCGATAACTCCGGTTTCCAAAGCGCTGATGGTGTCGAAATATTGGAGATCCTTGGTGGTTTTGCAGGATGATATGAGAAGCAGTATGACGCCGAGAAGCGCAAACTTTATTTTATGCATTTTAATATCGTGATAATGATGTGATTGAATATTAAGTCGGCCGGGTGCAGACATATTCACTCGCAAAGTTACGAAATTATTTCTGAATCAGTTGAGCGTAGCTTCAAAATTTTCCCAATCAGTTGGAAAATGCGGCTATTTGCCACAATGATTGTCAGAATTGATAACGGAAGCCTAAGGCCGGGCGGAGNGTCTTGGTCTTTGAGTTGCCCCCGGCTGAGATTGAGATCTGAGGGTTGACCGACAGGTTGGCTACATGGAAATCAAAGCCTGCAAGAACCCTTTTCTCCGATTCGCGGTAGACAGGAATGGTGGAATAACCTGCCAGAATATCAATGCTTTTGGTAAGCTTCATGCCGGCTCCCGCATAAAAACATGTCTTATAGCCGATCGAAGAGTCATAGTGAGGATTTAATTTGGCATTGATCATGAAGCGGTTGAAAAATGAGTAACTGCCCTCTGCCAGTGCTCCGGTGCTGTAGTAATCTCCGTTGTAGGGCGAACCGAAATATGCCTCAGCTTTATATGAAAATTCCTTTACATGATTCTGATAACCGAAATATCCCCGGAGATATTGATAGCCGATTTTTTCAGAATAAATGCTTTGCTCCAATTTTATCACCCAGTNATTGAGGAAACAGTNATCACCGTAGACGTAGCGGTTATCCNTCATACCCGCTCCGAATTGTGCGGAGGCGTGAAGCGAGATTAATGCAANCAGTGAAAGNGTTATTATTCTAAGGAGTTGTTTCATAATAGATTCAGTAACGATTTGGTTAATATTTCATAGCNGAAGGGGCTCAGATGCAACCCGTCGTTATAGTATTGCGGATTGATCTTGTCGCCGTCGAGGAAATCATTGTAGACNTNGATATAGACAATATTGTCAATATCGCTGACCNGCTCTTTAACCAAGGCGTCAAAAAGCTTNATATCCTCGTTGATCAAAGGCTGATAGGATTTGNGGGCTCGGGGAAGCACGGANTACAGATATATTTTTTCGGCATTGAGGTTGACAATGGCCGAGACATATCTCCGGGCATACTCCTCTCTGGTTTTTTCGGTCATGAGATTGCTGTCGTTGGTGCCCGTGAGGATTACAACGGTGTGATTGGCAAACTGACCTTTCATTGATTCGATATAGTCGATTTTCGAGCCGGAGAAACCGTAGTTCCTTGTTCGGAACGACGGGAAATATTCCTGAAGGTCCCATCTCGCCACTATCGAGTCGCCGATAAAGTCAAGCTGCCTGTCGTTCACTTCGTCGGTACACGACAGCATAAAGATCGACAGGAGGAATAATGAGAGCAGTTTAAGCGTTTTCACTTGAGTCGGTTTAAAATAGTGTCGGTATAAATTTTTGAGCCGTCGATGTTGATATGCGCATCGTCATAAAACAGAGTGTTGTCGGCATCGAAAGGCTTAAGCAGCCGGTCGTCATACAGTCTCACGCCATTTGCCTCGCATATCTTCCTCACTTCGCTGACAATTGAGTCAGCGCTGAGATCGGTCGGGGTGAGACACATGGGCGTAAAGACTACCATGAGGTCGATGTCGTTTTTGCGGCAAAGTTCCACAAATTCCATAAACTCGCTGCGCCGCTCGGCCGACATAGCCTTATTTTCACCCGCCTCTATCCTCTCGGGAAACTGGGGCGGAATNGGTTTGGCGATAAAGCCGTTTTCACCTTTNATGCCTGCCTGAACGAAGTTGTAGAGAAATATTCTGAACCAAATGCGGTTGAGACGGTAAAAATTTGATTTAAGAAACATCCGCTCGGCAGCGTCACCGTTTTCCATCATGATGTCGATGTCGGCTATCCCCAGCCCGTAGTAGGGCGCGAGGAAATTATAGCGACCCCCTTTGCCGGTTGTGGCGAGGTTGTCGGGAATGATGCCCAAAATGACCTGTCGGGGTGTCTGCTGGTCTAAGATGGCTTTCAGAAGGGTGAGGTGGAAAGGAAATGACTGCCCGTTGGCCGCTCCGTTAAATGTCCTGACATTCAGACTGTCCTCAAGGGTCTTGGTGTTGATGCTGTTGAGGGCCACGCTGCTGCCGAGCACCACCAGCTCCTCGTCGCCGAAATTGCGCAATATATGATCGGTCATTTCATAGTCACCGGGCAATGTGTGACGCTTCATGTAGGAGTTGAACAACGCTCCGAACCCCAGATCAAGCACCGCCACAACGGCTATTATGATTATGGCCCAAATTATTACTCGCTTCATAATCAGAACTGGAAATAAATAAACTGACCACTTTCAAAGTGGGCGCACATTAGAATCACTATCACCAGGAGAGCTGTTGAAATAGCGCTGACATAGATGTTGTTGCTGCTCGTGAGGCGAAACTTTGAGTCACGCTCGTTTCTTATCTCTCTGATTACGAGCAACACTATCAGCAACACAGGGAGGAGAATCGCAGGCTTACCCTCTCCGTTAAACAACATTCCGCCCGGATGGGCCATCTTGGTGAGAGCGGTTTTGGCGTCGGCTATCGAGTTGGCCCTAAACAATACCCATCCTATCATTACGGCAATAAAGGTGACTATCATCGAAATAACTGCGCCGATTTTGCCGAGATTAAGCTTGAAGGGGAGGAACTTGCGCTTGATTGAGAGGCACACCTGCAGGAAGCCGTGATAGATGCCCCACCAGATAAATGTCCAGTTGGCTCCATGCCACAAGCCGCTGACAAGAAAGGTGAGAAAGAGGTTTCTGTGATGACGNGTAGTTGAGCAACGGTTGCCTCCGAGNGGAATATACACATAGTCGGTAAACCACGATGAAAGGCTGATGTGCCAGCGGCGCCAGAAGTCCTTGACATCATGGGCCAGATAGGGTTGGCGGAAGTTTTGCATCAGGTGAAATCCCACACACCTCGCCGTGCCGATGGCTATGAGCGAATATCCGCCGAAGTCGCAGAAAATCTGGAAAGTGAAGAAGAATGTCGCCAGCCAGATAGATTTGCCGGTGTGCATGTCGATGTTGTTGTAGACCGCATTGACATAGGGCGCCACGCTCTNGGCGATACACAGTTTCATGAAAAATCCNCATGTCATGAGCCTCAGACCGTCGAGNAGATTGTAGCCGTTAAACCGGTGAAACGGTATGGAACTGGGGCAACAGATTCTTGGCTCTTTCGATAGGGCCCGCTACCAGCTGAGGGAAAAATGACACAAAGAGCAGGTAGGTCAGGACATTGCTTTCGGCCTTCAGGTCGCCGCGGTAGACATCAATTGTGTAGCCGACCGCCTGGAAGGTGTAGAATGATATGCCCACCGGCAGCAGGAGCGTGAAGTCGGGCACATATATCCCGATTCCGATTGCATCCATGGCATCGCGGAGCGAATCGGCGGCAAACCCTAAATATTTATATACAAACAGAATACCTAAGTTGAGAATCAGACATGCCGTGAGCCACATCTTTTTGCGGTCGACATGTTTCTCCATCATCAATGCACATCCCCATGTAGTAAGCGACGACAATAGAATCAGCAACGCATAGATCGGCTTCCAGTTCATGTAGAAATAGTAGCTGGCAACCAGAAGCATCGGGTTGCGCCACTTATGGGGCAACACCCAGTAGAGTATTACCACAATGGGGAAAAACAGCAGAAATGGAAGGGAATTAAAAAGCATATTTTCTGTTGGAATGGTCAGTGTTTGGGGGAGGGGAGCCGGGCGGCGAGATGAGCCGAAATCATGTCATAGCCGTCGGGACTTGGATGTAGTCCGTCGTAGAAATATCGGGTGATAACTTTTCCGTTGTCAAGAAAGTCATTATAAATGTCGATATATTCGATTGATGGAATTGATTTGATTTCGTTCTNCACCATGAGATTAAACTGCCTNATATCTTCGTTGACAGTCGGGGCGTCGTTTTCCCTGTCNCGGGGAAAAACAGAAAACAGATAGAGCTTCCCGGCATTGAGATTGACTATNGCGTCAATATAGCGCTTCACATAATCCGCACGCTTGGTTTCAACCATCTCGTCCCTGTTGTTGGTGCCTAAGATTAAAACTACAGTGCGGTCGGTGAACTGTCCTGCCAACTCCTCGAGATATTCGATACGGGCGCCGTTAACNCCNTGGTTTGTNGGGTTATATTCAGGAAAATAATTTNCCACCTTCCACCCGCGAATGATAGAATCGCCGACAAAATCGAGATCCACGGTCTTNACTTCATCATCACAAGCCACCCCACACAATGACAGGGCGATTGTGAGAAAGATTTTTAAAATATTAAATCTGTGAATCATAATAATCGGTTGGCCAATTAAGAAATTTGTGACAGGAGATTTGTTTGAGTGCAAAGTTAACCACTTTTTTGGAATGTAGAGAGAGAGTTGTTACCTTTGCACGAATTTTTTTCAGAGAGTTTCTCTCTGATTGTATTGTTAAGGATATGGAAAAATTTTTTGAGATGTGGAGTCTCGACTTCACTCCTTATACATATTTGGCGGGCGGAGTGGCTCTGTTGGCCATGATCATTCTGCTCGCAGTCGAGCTCAGACAGCTGCGCAAGGTAGCCTCAGTGGCCCGCGGTCAGAACTGGCTCATAGAGCAGAACGCCGGTGATTGCGAGCCGGTGAGCGTGATTGTCTATGCCCACAGCGACGCGTGGAATCTTCCCGAGCTTATCCCCTCGATTTTTTCTCAGGACTATCAGGGTGAGATAGAGGTTGTGGTGGTCAACGATGTGGCCTATGACAACACAGAGGATGTGGTGAGGGAGATGATGCTGACCTATCCCGGTTTGAAATATACTTTCGCCCCGGCAGCCTCGCGCAACCTTTCGCGCAAGAAACTCGCCATTACTCTCGGAATCAAAGCCGCCTCACACGACGTGTTGCTATTCACCGGCGGAAATTGCCGCGTGTCCTCCGACACTTGGCTGTCGCGCATGATGAGACATGTTGCCTCGGGCAAGGATGTGGTGATAGGCTATGCCACCCTGCGCGACCATGATGGCGAGCCGGGCAAAGGTCTTTCCTCACGGTTGTTGAGCTTCGATCTTATAGGCGATTCGGTGAAGTATCTCTCGGCAGCTTTATCCGGCCACCCCTATCGCGCTAACGGTAATAACCTGATCTATCGCCGGAGGATGTTTTTTGAAAACAAAGGTTTCGCCCGCTCGCTCAATCTCACCTATGGCGATGACGACATAATGATAAGCGAAATAGCCAATGCCGACAACACGGCTGTAGAACTCTCTTCTGACGCCATTCTCGAAGCCCGCGAGGACCGTCCCGGAGTGATGTATGAGCTTGACAGATTACACCATGATTTCACCTCACGATTCCTCAGCCGCACGCCCCGTGTGGTCGCCGGCATGATGAGCCTCTGCTGGTGGATATGGCTTGTGGCCGTGGCTGCGATGTGTTGGCTCGGCCGGCCCTCGCTTGTGCCGGTAGCAGCCGCGGTTGTGTTAGCGTGTGGATTGTGGATTCCCTTCATGCTCGGGTGGCGACGCACTTGTGTTGAGCTCAAGGCTCCCCATGCGGCGTGTGTCACGGTACCCCTGCTGATGCTGTGGCATCCGTTCTACAACCTGCGGCTTAAATTAAAGGGTTTCCGTGCTCGCCGCGACAATTACACCTGGAGTAAATAAGAGAATTATTCGCGCCCTGTCGAGTCCCATACAAACAGCTTGTCGGAGGGGCGCACCTTGCGCGGCACCTTGATTGAAATGCTGTCGCCCTTGCTCGCCATAGCGGCGGGGAGTTCGCCCACTCTCAGCTCGCCCACCCTCATGATGATTGCTCCGGTGGTTGGGCCGGTGATTATGATTTCGTCCCCCTGATGCAGGGTGCCTGTCTCCATCTTAAACTCGGCGACACCGAGGCGTGAAAAATATTTCACACCTTTGGCCACATATCGCTTGACGCGTGTGGCCGACGAGCCGTATTTCTCCGACCACTCTCCGAGTCGCTGACCGAGATAGTAGCCGTTCCAGAAGCCGCGGTTGAACACCTTTTTGAGCTCAGACTCAAATTGTTTTCCCTTCTCCTCGGTAAACGAACCGTCACACACCATGTTGAGNGCCTCGTTATAAGCCTTGACCACNGTGGCCACATATTCGGCGCCGCGGGCGCGCCCTTCGATTTTAAACACCCTGACGCCTGCCTCAATCATTTTGTCGATAAAACCGATCGTACAGAGGTCTTTAGGCGACATGATATATTTGTTTTCGATGGCGAGCTTGTCGCCGGTCTCGAGATCGGTCACCTCATAACCTCTGCGGCATATCTGACCGCAGGTGCCCCGGTTGGCCGAGCGGTTCATCTCATGGAGCGANAGATAGCATTTTCCGCTCACGGCCATACAGAGNGCNCCGTGACAGAACATTTCTATCCTCACTTTCTCACCCTTGGGGCCGGTGATGTTGAGGGTGTCGATGTCGCGGGCAATCTGCCCCACCTGATCCATCGAGAGCTCACGTGCAAGTACCACCACGTCGGCAAAGGCTGAATAGAATTTCACCGCTTCGGTGTTGGAGAGATTGAGCTGGGTGGAAATATGCACATCCACCCCTATCGAGCGGGCATAACCTATCACCGCCATATCCGAAGCGATTATCGCGCTGATGCCGGCTTCGCGGGCCGCATCNACAATGCGGTGCATCAGCTCCATCTCGGGGTTATATATTATGGTGTTGACGGTGAGATAGCTTTTCACGCCTGCNTCGTTACAGATNCCGGCAATGTTGCGGAGGTCATCTATAGTGAAGTTGGCGGCTGACCCTGCGCGCATGTTGAGGCCTTCCACGCCGAAATACACAGCGTCGGCACCGGCCTCAATGGCGGCATGGAGAGATTCATAGCTACCCACGGGGGCCATCAGTTCGAGTTGCTTGCGATTAATCATTTTTTAGGTTGGGGTTGGGATGATCGGTTAAAGCAGTGCAAAATTAATGGTTTTTCTTCAGCCTCACAAACATCTTTCTTCCTCGCGATGAGATGAGGCAATGTCTGAAAACCTCACGGGAGNGAAAANTTTTTTANCGNNGATTAAACCATTCCGGCCCGGGAGAGTCTCAACAAATAGTTAATCCGAAACCAAGGAACTAAACACAATCATTCAACACTTAGCTTAAATAATGGTCCCCAACCCTTTCAGACGGCTACGCTCGGCATCTATGCTGTGTGCCATTCTCCCGGCTCTTGCTGCCGTAGCCTACAACATCACCGGTGTGGTGGTCTCACCCGAGGGTGAACTCATGCCGATGGCAACAGTGAGATTGCTTTCCGCCAAAGACAGCACCTATCTGCAAGGCACTACTACCGATGTAGATGGTAAATTCTCACTCAAAAATGTGAAAAACGGCAAATATCTGCTTGAAAGCAGTTATGTGGGATATTCGCCGGCGTTTAAAAACGTGAGTGTCGAATCTAAAAATATTTCGGGCGACACCCTCAGGTTGCAAAACTCGTCGATATCCCTTAAGGAAGTGACCGTGAGAGGCGTAGTGACTCCCATTAAGGTTATGGAGGACACAGTGGAATATTCGCCCGACGCATTCAAGACCGCTCCCAATGCCGTTGTTGAAGACCTGTTGAAGCGTCTCCCCGGCGTGGAGGTAGGTACCGACGGCTCCATCACCGCCAACGGTAAATCAGTAACCAAGATTCTCGTCGACGGCAAGGAGTTTTTCTCCGACGACCCCAAGGTAGCCTCAAAGAACCTGCCTGTCGATATGGTCGACAAACTGCAGGTGGTTGACCGCAAGAGCGACCTTGCCCGCATGACCGGCGTTGACGACGGAGAAGATGAAACCGTCATCAACCTCACCGTGAAGAAAGACCGCAAGAACGGATGGTTTGGCACTGTTGAGGGTGGCTACGGCACCGACGACCGTTATAAAGGCAATTTCAATATCAACAAATTCTGGAACGGCAATCAGGTTACCCTTCTCGGCAATTTCAACAATGTCAATGAAGAGGGATTTACCGACAGCAACGGCAGCCGCTTCCGCAGGTTTGGCGGCAGCAACGGCATCAACACCACCCAGGCTCTCGGCCTGAACTTCAACGTGGGNAACGAGGAGATATTCCGNGTGGGAGGTGAGCTGCTCTACACCCACTCCGACCGCCACAGCATAGTGTCGCGTGAGCGCACCTATCTCCTCAGCGACTCAGCCTCTTATCTTTCCCAGCACACCGACACCCGCGACAAGGGCCACAATTTCCGCGCCGGTTTCCGTATGCAGTGGAAGCCTGANTCATTCAANACCCTCGAGGTGCGCCCNAACATTTCGCTCAACTACAACAANTCCGAAAGCTCGGATTCTTCGCTTACNCGCGACGGACATCTCGCCAATGTGAACCGCTATCTGTCGACCGACAAATCCGACGGACACTCATTTGAGTTTGGCACCCAGCTTATCTATAACCACTCGTTTAAGCGTCACAAAGGCCGCAGCTTCTCGATTATGGCCCGCTATAATCACTCCAATGTGAGAGAAGATGAGACTACCTATTCACACACCTTTTTCTGGCGCCGACTGCCATATCTGCTCAACGATTCTATCGACATCGACGACCAGCTGCTCGACAATCACACCTGGAGCGATCAGGTTCAGGCCCGAGTGTCATGGACAGAGCCTTTAGGCAATGTTGCCAACGGCCGGTTCCTCACCATTGCCTATAACGCCAACTACCGCTGGAACAACGCCGACCGCCTNGTGTATTATCACCCNGTGGAATGGCCCGACGGATTCTCTCATGAGCCTTTCATCGATTATGACCAAAAGATTCTCGACGACACTCTTTCCAACCGTTTCCGCAACGACTATTTCAATCAGAACATCCGCCTGGGATTCAAGCAGGTGAAAAAAGCATTCACCCTCGACGCCGGTCTGTCGCTCGTGCCTCAGATGTCGCGCTCGGAAGACCTCGTTATCACCGACCGCTCCATTCCTACCCGCTGGGTGTTGAACTTCGCTCCCTTTGTGCGCTACCGTCACAAATTCTCCAAACAGAGATCATTGAACATCAACTATAACGGCCGCTCATCCCAGCCCTCTCTCTCCCAGTTGCAGCCTGTGGCCGATATGTCCGACCCCCTGAAGATCGTTGTGGGTAATCCTGACCTCGACCCCTCGTTCAGCCATAATATCATGTTGAGATTCCAGGATTTCAACCTCGACGCCCAGCGTTCGCTCATGGTGATGGGATCCGCTACCGTTAATCAGAACAGTATCGTGAGCCGCACAACTTTCAATCCCTCTACCGGCGGCCAGGTGACCACCTATGAAAATGTCAACGGCGTTTGGTCGGGCAGATTAGGTACCCTCTTCTCGCAGCCTTTCAACAACCGTCTCTGGTCGATTTCAAACAACCTCGGCCTCAACTTTGACCACCGCGTGGGCTTTAACAACGGCCTGAGAAACCGTAGCGGAAGCCTTGGTTTCTACGAGTCGTTGGGCCTCACCTATCGTCCCGATAATCTTGAGTTTGAGCTTCGTCCCCGTTACTCACTCCAGTCTACCCGCAACTCCATCCAGACTGTCAAGGGTAGCACCATCCACTCCTATGGCGGCAGGTTCTCAGCNTACTATTCGATGCCTTTNGGCCTGATTCTCAACTCCGACATCAACTATACCGCCACCTCNGGTTATTCGCAGGGCTANAACCGCAACGAATGGATGTGGAANGCCTCNATNTCCTATCAGACACTGGCNGACAAGAGCCTCACTTTCTCAGTCAAGGCNTATGACATTCTCGGCCAGCAGTCGAACATCTCCCACACCGTTTCGGGCAACTATGAGGAGGATACCCGCTTTAACTCTCTCACCCGCTATGTGATGGCCACAGTGAGCTACCGCTTCAATA
>WFLX010003123.1_pt1 | contig 23842 bp, 13 predicted proteins | sample 4967041 | NCBI WGS metagenome assembly WFLX01 (sample SAMN12857096, study PRJNA449069) | gut metagenome | isolation source: stool from male and female vole | host: Microtus ochrogaster | place: USA:Florida | collected 2017
AAGAGACTAAGGTGATGACAGCATAAGGGCTCCACCTCTTCCCATTCCGAACAGAGAAGTTAAACCTTATCACGCCGATGGTACTGCGAAAGCGGGAGAGGAGGTAATCGCCCCCTTAAAAGCGGGAAGAAAGTTTCCCGACACGGAGACGGCAATCAGAAATGGTTGTCGTCTTTTTTTGCATATATGCCGGCCGGCAGTGGTTGCNGTCTTTTTTGTTGTTTATTTCGTGGAAAATAATTAATTTTGCTTTGATTTGGTTACGGTGCCAAATCTTTATCATTTACGGTTATGGCGACGGAGAATTCTAAGATTGATTATGCACCTTTGATTGAAGCTAAGGCGCAACATGTGTTTGATGTGATGGCCCCCAGAACTTCGGAGGCTGACCTAATCCGTCTTAAAGATGCTTTCCTATTAGCCAAGGAAGCACATGCACCCCAGGTGAGGAAAACGGGGGAACCATATATCTTTCATCCCATAGCCGTGGCCACCATTGCCGCTGAAGAATTCCGCCTTGATGTCAACTCAGTGATAGCGGCATTCCTGCATGATGTTGTGGAAGATACACCTCACCCCATNGAGGAGATTGTTGCCCGTTTTGGTGATGATGTCGGTTTTCTGGTGAATGTCCTAACGAAAAAGGAGAAAAAGAATTATGCCTTGAGTAAACAGGTAGATAATTTCCGNCAGATCCTTGACTCTATGCAACACGATATCAGACCGATTTTGGTAAAGTTGGCCGACCGTCTGCATAATATGCGAACGCTATCCTCAATGCGTCCTGACAAACAGATGAAGACAGCAGGAGAGACAGATTACTTCTATGCTCCTCTTGCCAACCGTCTGGGAATGTACCATGTAAAAACAGAGCTCGAAAATCTGAGTCTGAAATTCCGCTGTCCCCATGAATATGAAGAGATATCCACTCTTATAGAGCACGATCGTCAGCAACAAAAAGAGAGGCTTGAGCGCTTCCGGCTCCAGATGGAGGGCACATTGGCTGAAGCGGGTATCAGAGCGACAGTAAAGGTGGAGTATCGTCATCCTTACAGTGTGTGGAGGAAGATGAGAAAATATGGTGATGATTTCAACCATCTAAAATATCGCCATTTCACAGATATCATATTTGATACCCCCGAAGGGGAGGATGAGAAAGAGATGGCGCTGAAGATATATTCTTTGCTCACCGACCGTTTCCGTGAAAAACCGGGAGGTATATCCAACTATATAGATTCGCCAAAAGAGAATGGCTATCAGAGTTTCCATGTGAAGCTGTTAGCTGATTTCGGACGTTGGCAAGAGGTGCATATAAGCAGTCGCAGAATGGCAGCCAATTCCCGGTTAGGTTACCGGGAAGAGAACACTCAGGATATCATAGGCCGGTGGGTTGACAAATTCAGGCGAGTGCTACGCGATATCGACAGCCATGACTGCGGAATAGATTTTATGGAAAGAGTGACAGCCTCATTCTATAATGACGATATCATGGTGTTCACCCCAAAAGGAAAAGAGGTTATACTTCCTCAGAAATCATCGCTGCTCGATTTTGCCTACGAAATCTCCGAAGATTTAGGCAATCACGCCAAATATGGCAGGGTCAACGGTTTTCTGACGGCAATCACCGCTCCATTGCGAAGAGGTGACGTGGTGCAGATTTTCACTGATAAAGATACACATCCTACGACTTCACGGCTTGACCATGTGGTGACATATAAGGCCAAGAATGCCATCAAGGAATATCTTGAATCGCAACCTGTGCCTAAATTCAAGCGTTGTCCACATTGTCATCCCATCCCCGGTGAGGAGGTTATCGGGTATAAGAACGATGATGGGAGCCTCACGGTGCATAAACGTGACTGTCAGGTTGTAATCAGACTTGCCTCGCAATTCGGCGACAATATTGTGAGTGTGGATTATCGTCCTGACGAGACACTGTATCCCGTGACAGTCAGCATCAAAGCCGTAGACCGTTATCACCTGTTCTTAGATATCGTGGATTGTATATCCAACAAACTGAATCTAAATATCGATTCATACAATTCCACCACCACCGATTCCATAGTGATGATAAAGATCTCATTCGGGATACATTCCTACGAAGAATTGCAGAAGATCATGAGTCACATCTCCGGCATCCCGGATGTAGACGAGGTGAGGATAGGGGAAGAGTGGGCATAAGAAATATCATATACAGCATAATTGAGGGCTAAAATAAAAATTAAATAAAAAATGCCTTTAATTATACATATTTCATGAAAAATGTCTACTTTTGTAAAAATAAAAGGAGGAGGTAGCATCTATCTCCGGATAAGAAACTTAATGACATCATCGTGAAACAACAGAAGCTTCTTCAATTGATTGCTACAGTAGTGCTTCTATTCATAGCCACAGGGGCACATGCAATCTCATACCAAGCCGTGGCCGATAGCCTCATGGGCCAATTGAAATACCAGAAAACAGCCGATGACAGTCTGAAGATGCTTTACGACATCTTTGACGCCTCCGACCAGAAAAATAAGCTGCAGCCGGGAAAAATGGTGCTTGAACTTGCCAAACGGACAAACAATCAGCTTGCCCTGCTTGATTTCATACCTCAAGTGACCACATTAGTTGCCAAAGACAGCTTGCAAGTGCAGGAAATGCTTGACTACACGAAATATCTCGAAAATGAGGAGATGGCCAAGACGGTGCGAGTGTTTATCCTTGTGCAACGGGCTTCCAGAGAGGCGAATTATCTTTCCGACAGCGATTTGCGTAAGACCTTGAGAAAATATTCGAATGAATATGACACTCCGGGCAATGATATGTATGACGAGATACTCGACCTTTACAGAATGGTGCTTTTCTTAGGTAACCGCAACCGAGGCAACCTTTATCTGGAATACATGACCCGTCTTGAAGATCTGATTGCCAAGATGCCTCTCGACACGAGTTATATCCTGACCCTCTATTACACCACAGCGGCCAATTGTCACACCCGCAACGGCAATTACGCCAAGGCGATCGAGATGGACAGGAAACTGCTCCAGACCATACAGTTTCTTGAAGAACGTTACAAGAAGATGGGTCGCAAATACAGGGACTATCATCGTTATTATTACATCTGCTATCGTCGCATGCTCAGCAACTACAAGGGTCTGTCGCTTGACGAGATCAAGACACTCTATGACAAATGCGAGCTGTTGGCCGAGAAAGATCCTGAAATTGCACGCGACTTCTATAATGAGGGTCGTCCCGCGATTTTCAAGAATATGGCGGAAGGTAATTATGCACAGGTAGTGCCGCTTATCAAGAAGGCTCTTCCGCATATCACGGGCAACGCGGCGCGTATACAGCTGCTTGGTATGCTCGTGGCGGCTGCTGACAGCATCAATGACCAGGCAACGTTGCTCAGCGCGTTGAAAGAATCCAACAAGATGCTGAGCGACAAGATCACCGAACAGTCGGCCGATGCTTACAGAGAGTTGCAGATACGCTACGATGTGAATCATCTGAAGAGCGAGAAGGAGCGGTTGGCAATGGAGAAGAAAGAGGCGGAGTTGGCAACCGGGCAGAGAGTCATGGCAGTAGCATTGGCCGCATTGCTTATCCTTGCAGTAGCNCTTATGTTTCTCTATCGGAGNAATTTCAAACTTAAGAAACGNATGCGGCAAACACAGACAGAGAATGAGCATCTGCAGACCACCCTTGACGANATGATGGGCGAAGCCGCCGTGCTGCACGGCACCCTTGACGTACGTCAGAGCAACACGGGGATAAAAAAAGAATAAAACAAAGAGTAAAAATCTGAAATAAATAAGAGGTCGGGTCATCGGTTTTTATCGGTGGCCTGATTTTTTTGTTTGAAAAATGGTAAAAAAGTTGTAACTTTGCCACGAAATTAAAGAGTTGATTAAACAACTTCTTGTAAAAACGGCAAAAGCCGCAACTAAAAGCAGAAAAACTGCAGGTTTCTACAGAAAAAATCCGACAATGAAGTCAAGAGAAAATTATGGTTCAGGGGAGAGAAAAGGGTTATATTCTCCCGCCTACGAACATGACGGCTGCGGCGTAGGTCTGGTGGTTAAGATCGACGGCAGCAAACATCATTCAATAGTAGACCAGGGTCTTTCGGTGCTGGAGCACATGGCTCACCGAGGTGCCGAGGGGTCAGACAACAAAACCGGTGATGGCGCGGGAATAATGGTGCAGATACCTCATGAATACATCCTTTTGAACGGCATACCGGTGCCGGAAAAGGGCCGTTATGGTGTTGGGATGGTGTTCCTGCCGAAAAATGAAGAAGACAGGAAAAAATTTGAGGAAATAATAGACAAGGAGATTAAAGCTCAAGGACTTTTCCTGATGCATACACGTGATGTGCCCGTAGACTCGAGTGTGCTCGGCCATGACGCCCTGATGACAGAGCCGGTGATAAGACAACTGTTTATAGTAGGTTGTGACAATCGTGAGCGTCTCGAGGGATTGCTTTACGTAATCAGGAAGCGCATAGAGGAGAAGGTGCTGAAGTCAGACGACATCATTGACAAAGAGTCGTGTTACATAGTCAGTATGTCGACCCGTACGCTCATATACAAAGGTATGTTGACCTCACTTCAGTTGCGTACCTATTTCAAGGATCTCCAGAGCCCTTACTTTACCAGTGCGATAGCGCTTGTACATTCACGTTTCTCCACCAATACCTTTCCGACATGGCGACTTGCCCAGCCGTTCAGACTTATCGGCCATAATGGCGAGATCAACACCATAAGGGGTAACCGTTTCTGGATGTCAACCCGTGAGGCGGTGATACAGCCCGAAAACTTAGGGAAGATGGAGAACATCGGAGATGTGATACAGCCCGATATGAGTGATAGCGCCTCTTTTGACAATGCACTTGAATTTTTCGTTAGGTCAGGCATGAGTCTACCCCATGCTTTGGCTATGCTCGTGCCCGAGAGTTGTAACGACCAGAATCCGTTATCGCGAAGGCTGCTATCCTTTTATGAATATCATTCTATCTTTATGGCTCCATGGGACGGCCCGGCAGCTATAATCTTTTCCGACGGACGCTATGCCGGAGGTATGCTTGACCGTAACGGATTGCGTCCGGCACGAGTGACCATAACCAAGAGCGGCGAGATGATAGTGGCTTCCGAGACAGGAGTGCTCGAGATAGATCCTGCNGAGATAGAACATAAGGCACGGCTCAAACCGGGCAAGATACTAATGGTAGACACCGAGGAGGGCAAGATACTTATAGACAGGGATATAAAACGAGAATTAGCCACAGAGCATCCTTACAGGGAATGGATTGACCAGAATCGAATCGTGCTCAGCGACATAAAGAGCGGACGAAAAGTGAAACACGAGGTGCCCGACAGAGAGCGCATGATGGTGGCATTCGGTTATGATGTGGAGGATATAGAACGTATCATCAAGCCAATGGCGTCAAATGCCCAGGAACCGGTAGGGTCGATGGGTAACGATGCGCCACCCGCCATACTTTCCAAGATGCCTCAGCGCTTTTTCAACTATTTCCGCCAGCAATTCGCACAGGTAACCAATCCTCCCATCGATCCTATCCGCGAGGAACTTGTGATGTCNCTTACCAGCTTCGTGGGGTCGGTCAGCAAGAATATCCTCCACCCATCGGCCGAACTGTGCAGTGTGGTCAGGATGCCCTCTCCCATAGTGTCTGACAGTGAGCTTGATATACTTCGTCATCTTCAATATAAAGGCTTCCATACAAAAACAATTTCCATGACTTTCGACGCCGAGGGTGATGTCAACGCGATGGAAAGCGCCATCGAGCGTCTATGCTCAGAGGCCGAAGATGCAGTAGATAAGGGATATAATTACATGGTGCTCTCCGACAAAGGAGTGAACGCCAAATATGCGGCTGTGCCGTCGTTGCTTGCCCTGTCAGCTGTACACCATCATCTTGTTGCACGTAGGAAACGCTCCCAGATAGCTATCATAGTAGAATCGGGTGAAGTGTGTGAAGTGATGCATGTGGCCTTACTGATGGGATTCGGTGCGAGTGCCGTGAATCCTTATATGGCTTTTGCCATACTACAGGATCTGGTGGACCGTAAAGAGCTTCAACTCGACTATGAGGGGGCAGAGCAACACTATATCAAGGCTGTCAACAAAGGCATACTGAAAATAATGTCGAAGATGGGCATCAGCACCATCCGCAGCTACAGAGGTTGTGCCTTGTTTGAGGCGTTAGGCGTAAGCTCACGTCTGCTGAGCAGATACATGGGGGGCGCACCCTCTCCGATAGAGGGCATCGGCATTGACAAAGTGGCCGAAGATGTGCTTCACAACCACCGTCTGGCTTTCGGCACAGAGGAAGCCCGTCTCATAGACTTCGGCAATTACAGTTACAGAAAGAACGGAGAGCTTCATGCATGGAATCCGCCGGTGGTGCGGGCCCTTCAGGCGGCTACCTCCGGTGATGACTACGAAAAATTCCGCGAATANACGGCTTTAGTGGAAGATAAACCNGAGCCAATATTCCTGCGCGACATAATCACCGTAGAGAGCGANCGTCAACCAATACCCATCGATGAGGTAGAGAGCGAGGAAAGTCTCATGAAACGATTCTGCACTGAGGCCATGTCATTCGGAGCTATCAGTAAAGAGGCACACGAAGCCCTTGCCATAGCGATGAATAAAATCGGAGGCATGAGCAACACAGGCGAGGGTGGCGAGGATCCCGAACGCAACAAAGTGAGAGAGGATGGCACATGGGCACGTAGCAGCGTGAAGCAGGTGGCGTCAGGACGTTTCGGCGTGGATGCCGAATATCTCGTGAATGCAGATGAAATACAGATAAAGGTGGCACAAGGGGCCAAACCCGGTGAGGGAGGACAGTTGCCCGGTTTCAAAGTAGACGAGGTGATAGCCCGGACACGTCGGTCGCTTCCCGGCATCACGCTCATTTCACCGCCTCCACATCATGACATCTACTCCATAGAAGATCTTGCCCAGCTCATATTCGACCTCAAGAATATCAATCCCGAGGCCCAGATAAGTGTCAAACTCGTGGCAGAGAGTGGCGTAGGCACCATAGCCGCCGGGGTTGCCAAAGCCAAGGCCGACAAGATTCTTATCAGCGGTTGCGACGGAGGCACGGGAGCAAGTCCGGCGAGCTCCATGAAACATGCGGGAGTTCCGGCCGAGATAGGTCTCGCCGAGATTCAGCAGACACTTGTGATGAACAATCTGCGCGGCAAGGTGCGTCTGCAGGTTGACGGCCAGCTAAAGAGTCCTCACGATGTCATCATAACAGCACTGTTGGGAGCCGAGGAATTTGGTTTCGGCACAGCGGCATTAGTGGTGTTAGGTTGCTGCATGATCAGAAAATGTCACACCAACACCTGTCCGAAAGGGGTGGCTACTCAGAATCCGGAGTTACGAAAGAAATTCATAGGACGCTACGAATGGCTCATAAACTATTTCCGGTTTATGGCGCGGGGCATACGTGAACGCCTTGCCAACATGGGCTACAAGCACCTTGACGACATAGTGGGCAGGGCAGATCTTCTGAGGAAGAAACCCGTTGATCCCGATTCTAAAGCTGCTTTGGTAGATTTCTCACGCCTGTTCTATATGCCCGATGTCGCTCAGGAATATGCCTTGCACTTTGTAGAGGCCCAAGACCATAAGCTCAAAGGAGTAAAAGACGGAGCGTTGTTGCAGCTGATAAGCAACGCTATCGATTCCAAACAACCCATAGCGTTAGGAATGCCGATAGTTAACACCGACCGTTCCGTAGGAGCCATGCTCAGCGGTTACATCACCAAACGGTTCGGAGGAGCGGGACTTGCCGACAACAGTGTGAAATTGACTTTCTACGGGTCAGCCGGCCAAAGCTTCGGAGCTTTCCTCTGCAAAGGTGTTACGCTCAAACTTGAAGGTGACGCCAATGACTATCTCGGGAAGGGTCTGTCGGGAGGTCGAATAATAGTGGTGCCGTCACGCGAGGCCACCTTCGAGGCGGAGAAGAACACTATAGCGGGTAACACACTTCTATATGGCGCTACAGGGGGTGAACTGTTTGTCAACGGCCGAGTGGGAGAACGATTTGCCGTAAGGAACAGCGGAGCCGTGACAGTCGTAGAGGGTGTCGGCGACCATGGTTGTGAATACATGACCGGGGGTCGTGTGGTGGTGCTCGGTAAAGTAGGGCAGAACTTCGCAGCCGGCATGAGCGGCGGTGTGGCTTATATCTGGAATTACAGAGGCAATGTCGACAATTATATCAATATGGATATGGTGGAACTGACCTTGCTTCAGGAAGATTGGGAAAAAGAGGAGCTTCATGACCTCATAGAGCGACATTACAAACACACCCACAGTGCGCTTGCGAAACGAATGCTCGACAATTGGGAGGAATATGTGCCTCAGTTCCTGAAGGTGACTCCGGTGGAATACAAGCGTATTGCTCTTTCAAAATAAATTGCTAAATTTGCAGGAGAAAACCCAACCGACGGGCCGGTAAGCTGATTGCCGGCCCGTCTGACCAAGCTCATAGAAAACGTAAACCGATAGACCATGGAGACTGCCTATACATCAAAAGAGGTGTGTCAATTTCTTGCAGACTACGCCGTCGCACTTTTAGGAAGCGCGGCCACATGCATACGTCTGGAGCGCAATGTCAACCGCATAGCAGCCGCCTACGGGAGAAAAGTGGAGATTTACATAATGCCGCGCCATATACACATGACAGTGTGGCAGCCCGGGGGTGACGACATGTTCACTTCGATATCGTCTGTGACGGGAGCTCCTATCAGTTTTACGCTCAACACAAAGCTCAGTCAACTGAGCTGGCATATAGCCGATGACGGTCTACCGCTTTCAGTGGCCCGTCATCGGTTTGAACATATATTACATAGCGAGAAAGAGACACCGTGGCTAACCCTCACGCTGGCCTCATTGGCCAATGCCTCCTTCTGCGGTATATTCGGCGGTGATCCGATAGCAATGTTAATCGTGCTTGTGGCCACTGCCATAGGTTTCCGTCTCAAACAGATGATGGGGGGATGTCACGTAGACGGAAGAGTTATTTTTCTTGTATGTGCGTTTGTGTCAACCATCATAGGGTGTTCGGGCTACATACTCACGCCCGACGGGACACCGGCCATAGCCGTAGGCACGAGCGTGCTCTATCTTGTGCCGGGCATACCCTTTCTCAATTCCTTCAGCGATCTGCTCTACCGTCATTACATCTGTGCCTTCAGCCGTTTTACCGATGCAGTGATACTTACGGCCTGTCTGTCGTTAGGCTTATGCCTGGGGATGAAGATGATGGGAGTAGGAATGTTCTGAATACTGAAACAGCCAAACATAAAAATAAAAGGAAGTGTTGTTCGAGATAATAAAAGATGCTTTGTTGGCAGCCATGGCGGCCATAGGCTTCGGGACAATCAGCAGATTGCCCCGGCGATCATACGTGTGGTGCGGACTTATAGCGGCCATAGGGCATTCCGCACGTTTCCTGCTGATGGATCCGGATGTGTTCGGCGCTCACATAGTGTTAGCCACGGGAATCGCTTCATTTATGATAGGGACCATGGCGGTGTTTATCTCACCCCTTGCAAAGACTCCGGCAGAGGCGTATCTGTTTCCGGCATTGCTTCCGATGATACCCGGTATGTATGCCTACCGTTCATTCGGAGGGTTAGCGATGTGTCTGTTTGGCGACACGCAGGAGAAATTCGATATATATTTCTATCGGTTTGCCGAAAACGGTTTTATCTGTCTTGCGATAATCCTGACGATGGTGGTGTGTGCTACGGTGCCCATCTTCACATTCAAAAGCACCGCGTTTACAGCGACGCGATAAGTAAAACTCGCTTTTTAGTATCTTTTAAGCGCTTTATAGTGCAGAAGCAACAAATTTAAACGCATATATTACACTTTTTCCACCTTATTATTATTTCCTTTTACTATCTTTGCAGTGCGAATCTCAATAAATAACCCAAAATCAGAGAGACGTCGTTCCGAAACTATCATGAAAAAAGACTAAGAAATGGAAAAGGAAATTCTCAACCGCGCGGCGGACAATATCCGCATTCTTGCTGCCTCCATGGTTGAAAAAGCCAAGTCGGGACATCCCGGTGGCGCCATGGGTGGTGCGGATTTCATCAATGTGCTTTTCAGCGAATATCTTGTATTTGATCCCAAAGATCCCAATTGGGCCACCAGAGACCGCTTCTTCCTTGATCCGGGCCACATGGCGCCTATGCTTTATGCTCAGCTTGCCTTGATAGGAAAATATTCAATAGACGAACTCAAGCAACTCCGTCAGTGGGGCAGTCCTACAACGGGTCATCCCGAGTTTGACATTGCGAGAGGAGTTGAGAACACCTCCGGACCTTTGGGCCAAGGCCACACTTTCGCAGTAGGAGCAGCCATAGCCGCAAAATTCTTGGCTGCGCGTACCGGCAATCCCGGTTTTGAAGAAGAGACTATCTATGCCTACATATCAGACGGCGGTATCCAGGAGGAAATCTCACAGGGTGCAGGGCGTATAGCCGGCACGTTAGGTTTAGGCAATCTGGTAATGTTCTATGATTCCAACGATATTCAGCTTTCCACAGAGACAGCAGAGGTGACCAATGAGGATACTGCAATGAAATATCGTTCATGGGGTTGGAATGTGATGGAAATCAATGGCCATGATGTCGATGAAATCCGTATGGCCCTGAACGCAGCCAAGGCACAGCGTGAGCAACCCACTCTTATTATAGGTAAGACTGTGATGGGTAAAGGCGCCCGCAAGGCCGACAACAGCTCCTATGAGCGCAACTGCAAGACCCACGGAGCTCCATTGGGAGGCGACGCTTACCGCAACACAGTGGTGAACTTAGGAGGAGATCCCGACGATCCGTTCGTAATCTTTGACGAGGTGCAGGCACTTTACGAGGCCCGCGCCAAAGCTTTGGAGGGAATCGTAGCCGAGCGTAAGGCAGAGGAGAAAGAATGGGCCGATAAGAATCCGGAGAAAGCAGCCGAGCTCAAAGTATGGTTTGAGAACAAAGCTCCCAAGATTGACTGGAACAAAGTGGTGCAGAAAGAGAACGATGCCACCCGTAACGCATCAGGCGCCGTTCTTGCCCAGCTTGCCCTGCAGGTGCCCAATATGATCTGTTCATCGGCCGACCTTTCAGAGAGCGACAAGACCATCTCATTCCTGAAGCAGACCAAAGCCTTCACCAAGGGAGATTTTTCAGGAGCTTTCTTGCAGGCAGGTGTGGCAGAGCTTACAATGGCTTGCTGCTGCATAGGCATGGCGCTTCACGGAGGTGTGATAGCCGCATGCGCCACCTTCTTCGTATTCTCGGATTATATGAAACCGGCCGTTCGTATGGCAGCGCTGATGGAACTTCCCGTGAAGTTTATCTGGACTCACGATGCTTTCCGTGTGGGAGAGGATGGGCCGACACATGAGCCTGTTGAACAAGAGGCACAGATCCGTCTTATGGAGAAGCTCAAGAATCATCACGGACGCAACTCAGTGCTTGTGCTTCGTCCGGCAGATGCAGAGGAGACTACAGTGGCTTGGAAACTCGCCATGGAAAATGTCTACACTCCGACGGCACTTATACTTTCACGTCAGAATATCAATAATCTTCCGGCGGGTAACGACTACAGTCAGGCTGAGAAGGGCGGCTATATCGTAGCGGGCTCGGATGAGAATCCCGATGTTGTGCTCGTGGCTACCGGTTCAGAAGTATCCACTCTTGTAGACGGTGCCAAGAAGCTCCGTGAGGATGGTCTCAAAGTGCGTGTTGTGTCAGTGCCTTCAGAGGGTCTGTTCCGCACACAGCCTGTGGCATATCAGGAGGAGGTGCTTCCTAAAGATGTGAAGAAATTCGGTCTGACCGCCGGTCTACCCGTTAATCTTCTCGGTCTGGTAGGCACAGATGGAAAAATCTGGGGTCTGGAGTCGTTCGGTTTCTCCGCGCCTTACAAAGTGCTTGACGAGAAACTCGGTTTCACAGCCGACAACGTTTACAATCAGGTGAAAGCGATGTTCTGAAGGGCCATCCACTGATTGGACCACCAAATAACAGCCGGCGGGAACTGACCAGCCGAGTCAATTCCCGCCGGTCACTTTAATTTTATCAGTAACCTAAAACCATAATCAGTCAATGTATTTATTAGGATATGATATAGGCAGCTCATCGGTAAAGGCGGCTTTGGTTGACGCAACCACAGGTAAATGTGTGGCCTCCGACTTTTACCCTAAGAACGAAGCTCCTATCAAGGCATTGCGTCAGGGTTGGGCAGAACAGGACCCTGAGAACTGGTGGAAATATCTTAAAGAGGCTACAGCGGCGGTACTTAAAGATAGCGGTGTCAATCCGGCCGATATCAAGGCGATAGGTATAAGTTATCAGATGCATGGCCTTGTGGCCATCGACAAAGACCGCAAAGTGCTCAGAGACGCTATAATATGGTGTGACTCACGCGGTGTGCCCTACGGAGAGAAAGCGTTCGGAGAGCTTGGGGCTGATGTATGTCTGCCTCGGCTGCTTAATTCTCCCGGTAATTTCACAGCCTCCAAGCTGCGCTGGCTAAAAGAGGAGGAACCCGAAATATTTGAGAAAATTTATAAAGTGATGCTACCCGGCGATTATATCGCCATGCGTCTGACCGACGAGATCTGTACAAATCCCGAAGGACTTTCCGAGTATATGCTGTGGGATTTCAAAGAGAATGCGCCTGCCACTTTCCTTATGGCCTATTTCGGCTATGAACCCGAGATATTCCCTGAAGTAAAGCCGACCTTCTCGGAGCAAGGACGTCTTACAGAGAAAGCTGCCAAAGAATTGGGTCTGGCTCCCGGAACGCCGGTGACTTACCGTGCGGGTGACCAACCTAACAATGCTTTATCGCTCAACGTATTCAATCCCGGAGAAGTGGCTTCAACTGCAGGGACTTCAGGAGTGGTATACGGTATCAACGGCACAGTTGACTACGATCCTCGTTCACGTGTGAATAATTTCGCTCATGTGAACCACACCGGAGAGCAGACCCGCATCGGAGTGATGACCTGCATCAACGGTACAGGTATCCTAAATACTTGGATAAAACGCAATGTCGCCCCCGAGGGTATCAGCTACGCAGAGATGAACGAATTGGCTGCCACAGTGCCCGTAGGCAGTCAGGGCGTGACCATACTTCCGTTTGGAAACGGGGCGGAGCGTGTGCTCGAGAATCGTCAGATAGAATGTTCCATCCACGGAATCAACTTCAATATCCACAACCGCAACCATATCATCCGGGCCGCTCAGGAGGGCATAGTTTTCTCCTTTATGTACGGCATGGAGATAATGGAATCGATCGGAATGGATATCAAGCGGATACATGCNGGGAAAGCGAATATGTTCCTGAGCCCGATATTCCGGGAAACTTTAGCTTCAGTGTCAGGAGCCACTATCGACCTTGTCGACACCGACGGAGCAGCCGGAGCAGCCAAGGGAGCGGGCATCGGGGCAGGCATCTATGCCGACAATAAAGAGGCTTTCGGATCGCTGAAGGTGCTCGAGGTGATAGAACCGGCACCTGACCGCACTCCTTATCTCGAGGCATACGCACGCTGGAAACAGATACTTGAGAATGTACTTGATAACCTTAAAAAATAAATTTACAAATACCAATAATCACAACTAACTCTTAATTAAAATGGCAACAAAAGAATACTTTCCCCAGATAGGGAAGATCAAATTTGAAGGCACATCTTCCTACAATCCCCTTGCTTACCGTTACTATGACGCAGAGAAACTCGTGCTCGGCAAACCTATGAAAGAATGGCTTAAGTTCGCGATGGCATGGTGGCACACACTCTGTGCAGAGGGTGGCGACCAGTTTGGCGGCGGCACAAAGAAATTCCCCTGGAATGTGGGTGAGAACGCGGTAGAGATAGCCAAGAATAAAGTTGACGCCGGATTCGAGATCATGGAGAAACTCGGCATCGAATATTTCTGCTTCCATGATGTTGACCTTGTAGACGAGGGAGCCAATGTAGAGGAATATGAGGCTAACCTGAAAGAGGTTGTAGCCTATATCAAGCAGAAGATGCAGGGCACCAATATCAAGAACCTCTGGGGCACAGCCAACGTATTCGGTAACGCACGCTATATGAACGGAGCTGCCACCAATCCTGATTTCGATGTAGTGGCCCGTGCAGCCGTGCAGATCAAGAACGCAATTGACGCCACTATCGAGCTTGGCGGACAGAACTACGTATTCTGGGGTGGCCGTGAGGGCTATATGAGCCTTCTGAACACCGACCAGAAGCGTGAGAAAGAGCATCTGGCCACAATGCTTACAATGGCACGTGACTATGCGCGCAGCAAAGGCTTCACAGGCACATTCCTTATCGAGCCGAAACCCATGGAGCCCTCCAAACACCAGTATGATGTCGACACAGAGACAGTGATAGGTTTCCTCAAGGCTCACGGTCTTGAGAAAGATTTCAAGGTAAATATCGAGGTTAACCATGCTACCCTTGCCGGTCACACTTTCGAGCATGAGCTTGCAGTGGCGGTAGACAACGGTATGCTCGGTTCCATCGATGCCAACAGGGGTGACTATCAGAACGGTTGGGACACTGACCAGTTCCCGATTGACAATTATGAGCTCACCCAGGCCATGATGCAGATTATCCGCAACGGCGGTCTCGGCAACGGCGGTACCAACTTCGATGCGAAGACACGCCGTAACTCAACAGATCTTGAGGATATCTTCATCGCTCATATTGCCGGTATGGATGCTATGGCACGCGCTTTAGAGTGTGCAGCCAATGTGCTTGAGAAATCACCTTACAAGAAGATGCTTGCCGACCGCTACGCATCATTCGACTCAGGTGAGGGCAAAGCTTTCGAAGAGGGCAAACTCACACTCGAGCAACTCGCGGAAATCGGTAAGAAGATCAACGAGCCTGCCCAGACTTCAGGTAAGCAGGAGCTCTATGAGGCCATCGTGAATATGTATGCCTGAACACTTCTTGAATGTGATAAGGAGATTTAAGAGTAATCATCCACGCTTATAGATAAGTAGATAAGCCAACACAGGCACAGGCTCCTCCGGGTGGTCAGTAACGCCCGCAGGGGCCTGTTTTTTCATATTAACCATTCATAACGTATCATCATGAGTAATCAAGACAAGGGGAGCAAACTGTATCTATACGGTATAGTGTGTGTGGCTGTGTTAGGAGGTCTGTTGTTCGGTTATGACACAGCGGTGATTTCGGGAGCGGAGAAGGGACTGCAGGCCTTTTTCTTAGGAGCCAAAGATTTCGACTACACGGATGTGATACACGGCATGACCTCTTCGAGCGCGCTGTTGGGATGTATAATAGGCAGTGCCATTTCCGGTGTATTGGCTTCCGGGCTGGGACGCAAGAAATCGCTTTTCATAGCCGGTATCCTGTTTTTCCTTTCCGCCTTGGGATCATATAATCCGGAATTCTTCTTTTTCGACTACGGACAACCGACATTGGGTCTGCTGATAGGTTTCAATTTCTACAGAATCCTCGGTGGCGTAGGTGTCGGTCTTGCCTCGGCCATCTGTCCGATGTATATAGCTGAGGTAGCCCCATCCAACATCAGGGGGACGCTGGTATCGTGGAACCAGTTTGCCATAATATTCGGTCAGTTAGTGGTGTACTTCGTCAACTTCCTCATTTTGGGTGACCACACCAACCCCATCATCGAACGTATAGGTGAGACATTGTATCAGGTACATCCCGACTCCGACCAGTGGACTATTCAGACAGGATGGCGTTACATGTTCGGTTCGGAAGGTTTCGTGGCTTTGGTATTTACCATTCTTGTATGCTTTGTTCCCGAGTCACCGCGTTATCTTGCACTGATAGGAAAAGACAAGAAGGCGTTAGAAGTTCTCACCCATATAAACGGATCGAAAGCGCGGGAGATACTCGACGAGATCAAGAACACCGTTTCCGTGAAGAGAGAGAAACTTTTCTCTTTTGGAGTAATGGTGATTTTCGTTGGTGTCATGCTGTCGGTTTTCCAACAGGCCGTAGGCATCAATGCCGTGCTCTATTACGCACCGCGCATATTTGATTCAATGGGAATGGGTAATCCTATGGTGCAGACTATCATCATGGGCATAGTAAACATCCTGTTTACCTTAGTGGCAGTGTTTACGGTAGAGAAATGGGGACGTAAGCCACTTCTTATATGGGGCTCGTTCGGTATGGCCATAGGAGCATTCGGTGTGGCAGCCTCCAATATCTGGGTGCTTCATCCGCTTTTCCCGGTGGTATCCATCATGGTTTATTCAGCCTCCTTCATGTTCTCATGGGGTCCGATATGCTGGGTGCTTATATCAGAAATCTTCCCCAACACTATCCGTAGTGCAGCTGTGGCGATAGCTGTGGCCTTCCAATGGATATTCAATTTCATCGTTTCCTCCACCTTCGTGCCGATGTATAATATGCGTGCGGGAGACATGGGAGAGAGCTTCGGCCATGTGTTCGTGTATGCGTTGTATGGTGTGATCTGTGTGATTGCCGCGTGGTTCGTATTCAGTCTGGTTCCCGAAACCAAGGGCAAGACTTTGGAGGATATGTCGGCTTACTGGCGCAAGCGCGATGGCAAATAAGGAATTGCAAGTTAGCGGCTGAGTAAATAATGTCAGGCAGAGATATGAAAATGGGTAGTCGTATTATTTAATTCCTAAGTGCGAACAGTCAGTATTGAGCTTGATTGATTCGCTTGAGGATGAGAGATTCGGCTACAAAGATAGAGCAAAGTTTTTATTATCCAAAACGGCCCTTCAGCTTTTCTTGGTTGTAGGGCCGTAATCGCGTTCCAAGTGGACAAAAATCAACGCTGAAAAGAAAAAAATAATATTTATAAAATGATATGTGAGTACTAAGAATGACAGGATTAAGATAAATTATGATTAACTTTGCAACACCAAAACCAAATTCACTTTACAACCTGAAATTCTGATGCATCCAAGATTTAGCCTATACAGGGTATTTCCATTGATATTTGCCGGGCTTTTAGCTGTCGGTATATGGGCGTGTACCACCGGTAGAGGTGATGCCAATAGAAATTCAGGTATTTCTGAAATAAACGATTCGTTACGTCAGGGGAGCATAACGGATGCAGTGCGTCTCACCAACGAGCTGAAGAGCAAATCATTGTCACGAGGCGATTCGGCAGTATGGGCCGAGTGTATCGTTCAACAGTGTGTCAACGCATATTATCAAGGAAAACCGGANCTTTTGCTCGCTTCCACGGACACCGCTTTACAATGGCTGTTGCGTCAGGCGCCTACCGAGAAGAGAGCACATCTGCTTGCCAAGACTTATCAGGCTCGCGGTGGTTATTATGACCAATTCTCTTTCAATTCAGATTCCACACTGCATTATCTAAAGCTATCGATTGATAACGAGGCTCTGTCAGGCGATTTACACGGACTNCCCCAAGTATACGGTAATTATGCCAACGCCATGCGTATGGCCGGCTCGCTCGACAGTGCGGCCGTGTATTACCACAGGGCCATCTCAGTGGCCGATTCTCTTGAGCTTGAGCCTGTGAACTATCTTCCGCTTTACAACGGTATAGCCGCCGTATTCACAGACATGCGTGATTTCAACAACAGCGCTTACTGGTGGGGTAAATCAATGGAGACAGTAGAGTCGATGAATCAGTTTGACAAGTTCAACACACTCACCGGCTATGGCAATGATCTCTATTACCGGAAAGACTATGCAGGTGCTAATCACGTATTCACCGAGCTAAGGAAAATGCTTGATTCAGTGCCCGAATCAAGATGGGAAAGAATGTTTACTGATGTGAATTTAGCCGACACTTATCTACAATTGGGTCAGATCGGGAAATCGATACATATACTTGATTCCACAGCGAGATTTTTCTCCATAGAGCAACCTAATCCGATGGTCAGATCGTATATCCACACACTCCAGATGCGTGCAGCGATCAAATCGGATGATATCAGTTGGGCGAATTATCTGGTGAAGATGTATCCGGTGGCCGACACATTACGCCTTGAGCAATTGCTTGCGCGTCTGGAAGTGCTTGAAGAGCTATATGCCAAGACGGGAGAATATGAAAAGGCATATAACATGAGCAAACGCTATGATCAGGTGAATGATTCGTTGAGGTCATATACACTGAGCCAACAGATTTCAACTCTGAATGCCCTGTATCAGCGCGACAAACGGATATTGACTCTTGAATCGAACAACACCAAGCAGCAGGCACGTATCTTCCGTCTCCTGTCGCTGGTGACACTTGCGGTAGCCNTTATTGTAGGCCTCTCTCTTTTCTTGGTTATGCGCCGGGTTTACGCCCGTCGCCGTGAGGAGCGCATGATGGCAAAAATCATCTCATTGCGTCAGGAGAATCTACGCAACCGGGTGACACCACATTTCATCTATAACGCCCTTAATCATGAACTGAACAATTCAGGCGAGGGTAAACCGACACATTCCGATGCGCTTGTGCGTCTGATACGCAAACAGCAGTCGGTGGCTTCCGAGATTCTCATACCCTTTGCCGAGGAATTAGCTTTTGTAAATGATTACATCAATCTCATGGGCGACAATGGAAGAGATAAACTCGTATATCATTGTAATATAGCATCAGGGATAGATACCTCTTTCCTTTTTCCGTCAATGGCTTTGCAAATACTTGTGGAGAATGCCTTCAAACACGGTTTTCCGACCTTATCTCCCGGAGAGGAGAGACTTCTGGAGATTTCAGCTGAGAAAGGGGGGGATGGAAGGATAGCTGTCACTGTGTTCAATAATTGCGGTAGGCATACGTCAGTGCATCATGGTTCAGGCACAGGACTACGGGTGCTTGTAGAGACCATAAGGCTTATAAACGAACGTAATAAAGAGGGTATAGATTTTTCAATCCTGACCGATTCAGAATATAAAGGACGTCGGGGATGTGTAGCTACCATTACAGTACCCGGATCGCTCAAATCTTAGATCAGAACAATATAACTTGCCACTATATAAACTCAAGGAGGATGGAAACTAACAGAAAAACTCATAGCTTGGATAGATTACCAGTCACGGATAAAATAAAGGTAGTGATTGTAGATGACGATTTGCCGAGTGCCAAACTATTGGAGAAAGCTTTGTCATCGCGTAAAGATGTGGAATTGTGCGGTATAGCAGAGAATCTTGCTGACTGTGAGCGGTTGGTGTCGCTACATAGTCCGGATCTTCTTTTTCTTGACATGGAATTTCCCGAGTCGAGTGGTCTTGAATGGTATGAGAATTCTCAATTGCCGGCGAATACGAAAGTGGTGTTCCATACCTGTTATTCACGTTATATACATGACGCACTTTCTCTTCATGTGTTTGATTTTCTACTCAAGCCTTTTGATCCGTCTGAGCTTGATGTGATCTTGCAGAGATATAAAGAAATGCCTAAGGAAATCGGGGGCAAGGGAGTTGGTGTCCAGACGGGTTCTCATGATTATTATCGAAGCACCCCCGTGCAATTAGGTGGTATGAGACCNATAGCCATAACATCGGTAATAAATTCCAAGATAATAGTCAATCCTACGGAGATAGTTTATTTCCGCTACATGTCTGATAGAAAGATATGGGAATGTGTGTTTGTGAATCTGAAGCGAATCATACTGAAGCGTCAGACTACAGCTGAGACAATATTAGGATATGGTCCTGACTTTGTGCGTACGCATAAGCATTTTATAGTCAATATGCGATATGTAGGCATTATTTCAGGCAACGACTGTATCTTACTTCCTCCGTTAGATAAGATTACAGAAATAAAGATCTCCAAATCCTACAGACGTGATCTCATGGATCGATTTTACGATATATGATCTTCTACCAAAGAAAAATCATCCACGGCTNATTCAGCCGTGGATGATTTTTATGTGGTAGAAGGGATTATTCCCATTCGATTGTGGCCGGTGGTTTGGAGGAGATGTCGTAGACTACGCGGTTGACGCCACGAACCTTATTGATGATATCGTTGCTGACTTTGGCAAGGAATTCATAGGGGAGATGCACCCAGTCGGCAGTCATACCGTCGGTCGAGATAACCGCACGGAGCGCCACACAACTTTCGTAAGTGCGTTCATCACCCATAACTCCTACACTCTGCACCGGGAGGAGCATGACGCCGGCCTGCCATACCTGATCATATAGACCGGCTTCGCGAAGGGCATTGATGAATATAGCGTCCGCCTCCTGAAGTACACGTACTTTCTCAGGAGTCACTTCTCCTAATATACGTATGCCGAGACCGGGACCGGGGAAGGGATGACGTCCAAGTAAACGTTGGTCCATATCCATAGCTTTGCCCACACGTCTCACCTCATCTTTGAAAAGCAGACGGAGTGGTTCCACCACCTTGAGATCCATGTCTTTCGGCAGACCGCCCACATTGTGGTGGCTCTTGATAGTGGCGGAAGGTCCTTTGACGGAGCAGCTTTCTATCACATCAGGGTAAATCGTACCCTGACCGAGCCAGCGCGCACCTTCTATCTTCTTAGCCTCGGCATTGAATACCTCCACGAAGTCACGTCCTATAATCTTGCGCTTCTGTTCGGGATCGGTCACTCCTTTAAGGTCGTTGTAGAATCTCTCGCTTGCATCCACGCCGATGACGTTCAGGCCCATGTGCTTGTAAGAATCGAGCACATCGTTAAATTCGTCTTTACGGAGGAGACCGTTATTGACAAAAATACAGGTAAGGCGGTCGCCGATAGCTTTATGCAGGAGCATAGCAGCCACTGATGAATCCACACCGCCGGAANGGCCTAATATCACCTTGTCGTCGCCNANTTTCTCCTTAANGTCGGCTACCNTNGTNTNGATNAATGAGNCGGGACTCCNTGTACCTGNACAGCCACAAATTCCGAGCACATAGTTGGCNAGAATTTGTTTGCCATGGGTGGAATGATAAACCTCCGGGTGGAACTGTATACCCCATGTCTGCTCACCCTCTATATGATAGGCGGCTGCCTTGACATTCTCGGTAGAACCTATGATATGATATGTATCGGGCAGACGGGTGATAGTGTCGCCATGACTCATCCATACTTGAGTGGGGGAGGGGACATTCAACAAGAGAGGATCCAGTTTGTCGACCACTGTCAGCATGGCCCGGCCATATTCACGAGAGGGAGCACTCTCCACTTCACCGCCATATTCATTGGCGAGAAGCTGAGCTCCATAGCAGACACCGAGAAGAGGCANTTTACCCTTGATCGCGCTCNAGTCGGNCTTCGGTGNATCGGCATCGCGCACAGAGGATGGAGAGCCGGAAAGGATCACACCCTTCACGTCGTTGTCCAGATCCGGAATTTTGTTGAACGGATGAATCTCGCAATAGACATTCAGCTCACGCACGCGACGTGCTATAAGCTGGGTGTATTGTGAACCGAAATCCAATATAATGATTTTTTCCATATTCAGTTATCATTACTTTAAAGGAAACATCGGTGCCCGGAGATAATCCCGCTTCCGGGAAAATCAGGGCAGCCGGTGATTTCCGAGAGTTATTATTCAGCGCGCGAATAGTTGGGAGCCTCTTTGGTGATTGTCACATCATGGGGATGGTTCTCAATGACACCGGCTGAAGTGATGCGCACGAAGCGTGCCTGATGGAGAGCATCGATATCCTTGGCGCCACAATATCCCATACCGGAGCGCAGACCGCCGAGGAGCTGATAGATAGTCTCCGCGAGAGTACCTTTATAGGGGACACGAGCCACGATGCCTTCCGGAACAAACTTGCTTGAATCGTTGGTGCCGCTCTGGAAGTAACGGTCTTTTGATCCGGCTTCCATAGCCTCGATTGAGCCCATGCCACGATAAGCCTTGAACTTACGGCCGTTATAGATGATTGTCTCACCGGGTGATTCCTCGGTACCTGCCAGCATGGAGCCCATCATGACGCTGTCGGCACCGGCTGCAATAGCCTTCACTACATCGCCTGAATAACGGAGACCACCGTCGCCGATAACAGGAATGCCGTGAGCACGGGCCACTTTCGCACAATTGAAGATAGCGCTGAGCTGCGGCACACCAACTCCGGCAACGATACGGGTGGTGCAGATAGAACCCGGACCGATACCGACCTTGATGCCGTCGGCACCGTTTGCTATGAGATATTCAGCAGCTTCGGCGGTAGCGATATTGCCTACCAGGACATCTATCTCCGGGAAATTTGCTTTCACGGCCTTAAGAGTATTGACTACATTGGCAGAATGACCGTGAGCAGTATCGATCACCACAGCGTCGACACCTGCATTGACCAGAGCCTCCACACGCTTGAGAGTATCGCTTGTGACACCTACGCCACCGGCTACACGGAGACGGCCCTTGCTATCCTTGCAAGCATTCGGATAATCCTGGATTTTAGTTATATCACGATATNTGATAAGTNCTACGAGNTTATTATCNTTGTNAACTACGGGAAGTNTTTCAATCTTATGGCGTAANAGGATCTGCGAANCTTCCGAGANGNCAGGATTGGTAGTGGTGATGATATTATCNTTCGTCATCACCTCAGNGATAGGGAGGTTTTCCTCAGTCTGGAAACGGAGGTCGCGGTTAGTGACTATACCCACAAGTTTACCCTCTTCATTTACCACAGGAATACCACCGATATGGTTTTCGTGCATCATGCGTTGGGCGTCGCCTACGGTCTGGTCAGGAGTGATAGTTACCGGGTCGAAAATCATGCCGCTTTCAGCACGTTTCACCTTTCTGACCATAGCAGCCTGCACGTCGATAGGCATATTCTTATGGATTACACCGATGCCACCCTGACGGGCGATAGCGATAGCCATAGCAGCTTCAGTGACAGTGTCCATAGCAGCAGAGACTACAGGGATATTGAGGGTGATGTTGCGAGAAAAACGGGTTTTCACATCCACCATATTGGGAGTCACCTCAGAATAGGCCGGTACGAGGAGGACATCATCGAATGTCATGCCTTCCTCATTCACTTTTTCAGTTAAGAATGACATATAATTTCGAATTGCTGGTTACTGAATGGTTAGAAATTTTTGAGTTTTTCGGAGATTATTATAGTCTGTGTACGGTCGGGACCGACAGACACCACCCCTACGGGGACTTCGGTGAGTTCCTCAATCTTACGTACGTAAGCTTTGGCTGCCTCCGGGAGATCGTCATAGCTTTTTATAGAGGAGATATCCTCTTTCCAGCCTTCCATCTCGATATAGACCGGTTTACAACGCGCCAGGCGTGATATTGTGGAGGGTGGTGTGTCGATAATTTCACCGTCAAGTTCGTAATGAGTGCAGATTTTCACCTTGTCGAGTCCGGAGAGGACATCGAAGAGCATGAGGGCCCAGTTGTCGATTCCAGCGAGGCGGCTTGTGTAGCGTGCTACAACGGCATCAAACCAGCCCACACGGCGCGGACGACCGGTGACGGTGCCATATTCATGGCCACGCTCACGGATTTCATGGGCGATGTGATCATGTAGCTCCGTGGGGAACGGTCCTTCGCCCACACGGGTGCAATAAGCCTTGGCCACACCGAGGACATTGTCGATCCATTTTGGAGAAATTCCCGCTCCCACGGGCACGCTTGCCGACGAGGGGGTGGAGGATGTGACGAAAGGATAGGTGCCGTGATCGATGCAGAGCATCATGCCCTGAGCTCCTTCGAAAAGAATCTTCTTGTCGGGAGTGCGCAAGGCTTTATTGATAAGAGCAGAAGTGTCGACTATACGAGGACCGAGGATTTTTGCAATCTCCATGTAGCGGTCGTAGACCTCTTGGAAGTCGTAAGTAGGGAGACCGAGCATCTTGAGCT
>WFLX010003139.1_pt1 | contig 23814 bp, 21 predicted proteins | sample 4967041 | NCBI WGS metagenome assembly WFLX01 (sample SAMN12857096, study PRJNA449069) | gut metagenome | isolation source: stool from male and female vole | host: Microtus ochrogaster | place: USA:Florida | collected 2017
CAATTAGCTTCGATTCAGTCCATTTAGTAACGTTACAAAAGAGGAGATACATGAGCTGGTAGACGATATATATGAAGAATATATAGATTATGGAGGATTTTGAAGATGCAGCCGCATTTCACGCAGAAGGCACAGGCCGCGCTAAAACAGGCGGAAAGGTGCGCAAAAAGCCTGAAACAGGGATATATCGGCACAGAGCATATTCTGGTGGGACTTTTGAAAGAAGAGTCGGGTGTTGCCGCCAAGGTATTGACCGATAACAAGGTGTCGGTGGAACAGGTTATGGAGATGATAAGGGAACTGATTTCCTTTGAGGGAGGTGTGGCAGTCAGCGAGCGGGAAGGCTATTCACCCAGAGCGAAGAAAGTGTTGGAGGAAGCTCACAGGCAGGCGGAACGCTTTCATCAGGAACAGACCGGTACGGAGCATATTCTGTTAGCTTTGATTAAAGAAGGGGAGAATGTGGCAGTCCGGCTTTTGAATACTATCGGCATCAATTGTCAGAAGGTTTATGCCGATACGCTGGCCATTATGGGTCAGGATGCTAATTTGTACAAAGAAGATTTGGGACGAAAGTCATCCGGCGGCAAGGGAAAGCATTCTACTTTGGACCAATATAGCAGGGATTTGACGGCGTTGGCAAGGGACGGAAAGCTTGACCCTGTGATTGGCAGGGAGGATGAAATCAGACGGGTGATACAGATTCTAAGCCGCCGCACCAAAAATAATCCCTGCCTGATCGGAGAGCCCGGCGTGGGAAAAACTGCCGTGGCGGAAGGATTGGCCCTTCGCATTGTGGCGGGAGAGGTGCCCCGCACCGTACAGGACAAAAGGGTGCTTACACTGGATTTGTCGGGCATGGTGGCAGGCAGCAAATACCGCGGTGAATTTGAGGAACGCATTAAACGGGTAATTAAAGAAGTGATAGATGCAGGCAATGTCATTTTGTTTTTGGATGAACTGCACACTCTTATCGGAGCCGGTGGAGCCGAGGGCGCCATAGATGCTTCCAATATTTTGAAGCCTTCTCTTGCAAGGGGAGAAATCCAACTGATTGGAGCCACCACCATTGCAGAATACCGCAAATATGTGGAAAAAGATGCGGCTTTGGAGCGACGTTTCCAGCCGGTAAATGTGGAAGAACCTACGGAGGATGAGGCAATCCGTATTTTGGAGGGAATTAAGGGCAAGTATGAGGAACATCATCATGTCACTATTACCTCCGAGGCTGTCTGGGCGGCAGTGAAGCTGTCAGCCCGCTATATCAATGACAGGAATCTGCCGGATAAGGCCATTGATTTGATTGATGAGGCATCTGCAAGTGCAAAGCTGAAAGCCATGGATATGCCGGAGAAGCAAAAAGAACTGCTGGAGCAGATCAAGAAAATGGATCTGCAGATTGAGCGCTCCATCCGCATGGAGGTTTTCACACAGGCTGCGGAAATCAAAAACAAACAGGATGAATTAATCAAAAAATATGAAAGAATGGCAAAGCGCAGGGAAACGAAGGAGCTGGAGGGCGGCTATCAGATCGGTGAAAACGAGATTGCCGAGGTAGTTGCCATGTGGACCAAGATTCCCGTGCAGAAGCTGGCGGAGAAGGAAAGCGAAAGACTGTTAAAGCTGGAAGGCATTCTGCATAAGCGGGTAATTGGTCAGGATGAGGCAGTGGTGTCTGTGGCAAAGGCAATGCGCCGGGGTAGAGTAGGACTCAAAGACCCTAACCGCCCCATTGGATCCTTTCTCTTTTTGGGACCTACTGGCGTGGGCAAAACAGAGCTGTCCAAAGCTCTTGCAGAGGCAATGTTTGGCTCCGAAGATGCCATGATCCGGGTGGATATGTCAGAGTACATGGAAGGTCATTCTGTTTCCAAGATGATAGGCTCCCCTCCGGGANATGNGGGANTTGNAGAANGCGGACAACTNNGCNAGAAAGTNCGCAGAAACCCTTATTCTNTGGTNCTTTTTNACGAAATCGAGAAGGCACATCCGGATGTGTTTAATATCCTGCTGCAGGTGCTGGATGACGGGCATATTACTGATTCCAAGGGCAGAAAGGTCAGCTTTAAAAACACGATACTGATTATGACCTCCAATGCCGGGGCACAGCGCATCGTAGACCCCAAGAATCTGGGATTTGCTGCGGATACCAGCGAAAAACAGGATTATGAGAGAATGAAGTCCGGTGTCATGGAAGAAGTGAAAAAGAGCTTCAAGCCGGAGTTTATTAATCGTATAGACGATATTATAGTATTCCATCAGCTGAATAAAGATAATATGAAGGAAATTGTGGATCTGCTTGCCGCCAATCTTTATAAGCGCTGCGAATCCCAGATGGACATTCACTTAAGTATGACACCTGCCCTGAAGGAACATCTGGTGGAGAAACATTCCGACAATAAGATGGGTGCCAGACCNTTAANGNGCGCCANCCAANCCGTAGNGGAGGNCGCNCNGGNAGAGGAAATTCTGAAANAGAAGANTCAGCCGGGGGACAGGGTATCTGCGGGATACAAAAATGGAAGCGTTATTTTTACTAAAAAAGATCAAAAATAAAATTACAGGAGGAAGGACAGATGGCAATCGTAGAAGAGTTACTTCGCAATGAATCGGACGGAACAGTCAGCTTTGGCAATCATAAGCTTGCCAAGAAGGAAAAGGTGGAGGATTTTGAGCATTCCGGGGATTTGCTGAAGGTAAAGACCTTTCGGGAGATTACCAAGTTGGAGAAAAACGGATTATTCCTCTATGAGTCCGTGCCGGGAACCAGCGTTCTTAATTTTACGGAGAAGGAGACCGGCGTTGAATTTGTGGTGGAAGGCGATGAGGATGCCCAGGTGACATTGGGATTAAATGATGATACAGAGTATGAAGTGTTCATCGGGGGCAGAAGCATGGGAACCATGAAGACGGGACTCGGCGGTAAGCTTTCTCTGAGCGTAGAGCTGCAAAACGCCGGAGAAGTAGATGTAAAAATTGTGCAGAAATAAGGAGTACTATGGCAAAAGGAAAGAATACTACCATATTTTATTGTCAAAACTGCGGGTATGAATCTGCCAAATGGATGGGACAATGTCCGGGATGCCGGGAGTGGAATACCTTTGTGGAGGAGACGGTAAGCGCGGTAGAGCTTAAGAACGGCAGGGGGCTGTCCCACAAAGGATCAGAAGGGACAGAACCCTGCGTTTTGTCTGAAATCCCCATTGTAGAAGAGGATAAGACACTGACAGGAATTGCAGAATTAGACCGTGTGCTGGGGGGAGGCATTGTGCAGGGCTCCCTGACTTTGGTGGGAGGAGACCCCGGCATAGGCAAGTCCACCCTGCTTTTGCAGGTGTGCAGAAACTTGTCGGAAAAAGGGCATAAAGTTCTCTATATATCTGGTGAGGAATCCAAGGTACAGATTAAGATGCGGGCGGACCGTATCGGAAGCTTTTCTCAAAATATGACACTGCTGTGCGAGACGTCATTAAATACCATTGCTGAGGTTATCAGAAACAGCAAGCCTGAGATGGTGGTTATCGACTCCATCCAGACCATGTATAAGGAAGAGGTCTCCTCGGCACCGGGCAGTGTGTCACAGGTGCGGGAATCCACGGGGATTTTGATGCAGCTTGCCAAGGGGCTTGGCGTGTCCGTTTTTATCGTAGGGCATGTGACAAAGGAAGGTACTGTGGCGGGGCCCAGAGTGCTGGAGCATATGGTGGATACCGTCCTTTATTTTGAGGGGGACAGGCATGCTTCCTACCGTATTCTTAGGGGAGTGAAGAACCGTTTTGGTTCCACCAATGAGATCGGCGTGTTTGANNTNAGGGAGNAGGGGCTTATGGAGGTGCAGAANCCTTNAGAGTATATGCTGAGCGGCCGGNCGGAGAACGCAAGCGGCTGTGTGGTTGCCNGCACTATGGAAGGCACCAGACCTTTGCTGATTGAGATACAGGCATTAGTATGCCACAGTAATTTTGGCATTCCCAGAAGACAGGCTACCGGTACAGATTTTAACAGGGTAAACCTTTTGATGGCTGTGCTGGAGAAGCGCCTGGGCGTGCAGCTTTCCGGCTGTGATGCCTATGTGAATATCACGGGGGGAATGAAGATTCTCGAGCCCGCCATTGACTTAGGAATCGTTCTGGCGGTGTTGTCCAGCTTTCGGAACAAGGCGCTGAGCCATCGTCTGGCAGCTTTTGGCGAGGTGGGCTTGAGCGGCGAAGTGCGCGGCGTGAGTATGGCAAAGCAGAGGGTGGCAGAGGCCGAAAAGCTGGGCTTTGACACCTGTATCGTGCCTTATGTATGTGCGGAGGAATGCAAAAAGGGCAGCAAAATCAAGGTAATTGGGGTGCGGAACGTGCAGGAAGCCATGGAGGAAATGGAGTAAAATAGAGATATAAACTATGAAAAAAATTTTAATTATTGATGATGATATCCATATTGGAAATATGCTTGAANAAACNCTTACCAAAGAGGGGTATATTGTTTCACGGGCTTATTCTGGGACGGAAGCGCTATTGGTTTTATCCCAATCACAGCCGGACCTTATACTGCTTGATTTAATGCTGCCGGGATTAAATGGGGAGGAGGTACTTCCCCAAATAAAGAAAACGCCTGTTATTGTAATAAGCGCCAAGGTTGATGTTGATAATAAAGTGGATTTATTGCTTGGAGGCGCAGTGGATTATGTGACCAAGCCCTTCAATATGAAAGAACTGTCAGCCAGAATTTCTGTACATCTTAGAAATGCGGAAAGTATGCGCATTTCTTCAGAATTGGCATTTGAAGATATTGTCCTTAATACGAATACACATACTGTACAAATCAATAATATGGAAATAAAATTGACAAGGACAGAATATGCCATCTTGAAACTGCTTATGCAAAATCCTACTCAAGTTGTTACGAAATCGCTATTGTTAGACCATATTAGCACAGACACTCCGGATTGCACGGAAACCTCCTTGAAAATGCATATCAGCAATTTAAGAAAAAAACTGCGGGAAGTAAATAACAAAGACTATATTGAATCGGTCTGGGGAATTGGCTTCAAAATGAGGGCAGAATAAATCTTTACCATTTCTTTACGGTTTTCTTTACCGTTTTCTATACTGTTTCCAGATATAATGCCAGCATACTAAGCAAGGAGGTTATCATTTTATGGATTATGTTCTTAAAACAAATGCTTTATGTAAAAAGTACAAAGATTATAAAGCGTTAAACGGATTGTCCATGAATGTTCCCAAAGGAGCAATCTATGGCTTTGTAGGGAAAAATGGTGCTGGCAAAACAACATTGATCCGTTTGGTTTGCGGCTTGCAAGAGCCCACATCCGGCGAATATACGCTGTATGGAACAAAAAACACAGATAGGGAAATTTTAAAGTCACGCAGGAGAATGGGGGCAGTTGTGGAAACGCCGTCGCTCTATCTTGATATGACAGCCGAGGATAATTTGAAACAGCAGTACCGTATTCTGGGGCTTCCATCCTATGACGGATTAGAAGAGATTTTAAAATTGGTGGGGCTGGAAAACACGGGAAAAAAGAAAGCCAAAAACTTTTCCCTTGGTATGCGGCAACGATTAGGTATTGCCATTGCATTAGTCGGCGACCCGGATTTTCTGGTTTTGGATGAACCTGTCAATGGCCTTGACCCACAGGGAATTGTTGAAATGAGAGAGTTAATCTTAAAGCTCAATAGGGAACAACAGATTACGGTTTTGATTTCCAGCCATATTTTGGACGAATTATCCAAGCTTGCAACGCATTATGGATTTATTGATAAAGGACAGCTTGTCAAAGAAATCAGTGCGAAAGAATTAGATGCTGTCTGCCGTAAGTGTGTTCGACTTGAAGTGTCTGATACCCGGGCGCTGTCCCGTGTGTTGGACGGAATGAAGGTTGAATATACCATTATTTCCGACAATGCTGCTGATGTATATGCCAAAATCAATGTTTCCAAGCTGGCGTTGGCTTTAGCCCGGGAAAACTGTGAAGTGATTTCTATGCAGGAGAGAAATGAAAGTCTGGAAAGCTATTACGTTAGTCTGGTAGGAGGGAAAGAGAATGAGTAAATTATTGTCTGCAAATATTATACGGTTATGGAGAGAAAAAGTTTTTTGGATAACAAGTGCTTTTTTATTTGCATTGGGGGCGATATTTCCAATTTCTATCAAAATAGCGGAGATTCGGCTTGGCATATTTAGCAACATCGACCCTGACTATAGCCTTGACCCTGCAGTTGGACAGTTTGCTATGTTTATCGGGGGGGCGCTTGCAGTTTTCTGCAGCTTTTTTGTGGGAAAAGAGTAGAGCAACGGAACAATCCGCAACAAGATTATCTGTGGGAAGAAGCGNACGGATATTTATCTGGCAAATTTTGCCATCTGTGTTTTGGCCAGCCTGATGCTGTGTGTCGCTTTTTTTCTCCCATATCTGGGTATTGGTATTCCGCTGCTGGGTTCCTTCTATATGGGGGAGGAGACCGTCTTTTGGTTTTCGCTGACAGTTATTGCGCTTTCCATGGCATTTGCCTCGATTTACAATCTGATTGCGATGCTTAATACGAGCAAGGCGGTGGCTGCTTCCGTGTGTATTTTGTTGGCATTTTGTTTTTTGTATATGGGATATCAATTAAATGGAATGCTGAATCAGCCGGAAATCATTTCGGGAACGGCCTATGATGAAAATGGAATACCCTATCAGGCGGTGGAAAACTTTCCCAATCCTGATTACTTGCAGGGATGGAAGCGTCAGGCGGCTCAGTTTGCTTTTAATCTGATTCCCGGCGGGCAGGTGGTGCAATGCTTGGAAAGAGGCTCTGGCGATTTGCATTGGCTTCCTGTTTATTCCCTTGGCGTTATCTTGGTGACAACAGGGACGGGGCTGTTTTGCTTCAGGAAAAAAGACTTAAAATAAGGAGTTTGCTATGGAAATCAGGTTATGGGCTTTTATTTGCATTTTGATTGCAATTATCATTGTCTTANTGANNAAAANTCATCTGCTGCAAAAATCGGCNAGGGAAATTGAAACTGCCTTTGCCGACAGGCTCATAACCGATACCAATGTTTTGATNGATATTTCCAGCAGTGACAAGCATATGTGCCATTTGGCGGNTACTATCAATGTGCAGCTTCGCAAACTGCGTGCAGAACGGCATCGGTTTCATCAAGGCGACTTGGAACTAAAAAATGCAGTTACAAATATCTCCCACGATTTACGGACGCCGCTTACTGCTATCTGTGGCTACTTAGAACTGCTGGAACAGGAAGAAAAGTCCGAGACTGTCAGTCGGTATATCGGAATTATGAAAGACCGTGTGGACATTTTGACACAGCTTTCAGAGGAACTTTTCGGATATTCCGTTATTATGTCAACGAAAGACACTATAGCCAAGGAACCGGTTATTGTCAATACAGTATTAGAAGAAAGCATTGCAGCCTTTTATGCCGTTTTAACGGAACGAAATATTGTGCCCAAGATACAAATGCCTGAAACAAAAGTAATACGGATGCTTGACCCTTCAGCTTTATCCCGGGTGTTTTCTAATCTGATAAGCAATGTTATCAAATACAGTGATGGGGATTTAAAAATCGTCCTGTCAGAAAAGGGAGAGATAACCTTCTCCAATGAGGCTTCCAAATTGGATGAGATACAGGTGGGAAGACTGTTTGACCGCTTCTATACAGTAGAAGTGGCAAGAAAATCAACAGGTTTAGGTTTGGCAATTTCCAAAACTCTTGTTGAACAAATGGGTGGAACTATATCTGCAAAATATGAAAACAGCAGATNANGCATNCATGTNTTTTTCCNGGAAGANTNGGNAGATTTCTATTNAACANCTTGTAATGCGNNGNATTANGTNTTACAATATCAGGGGATATAAAATGATTAGTAGTTGAGCTGTTATAGGGGGGATAGAATGAAACGATTATTATCAGTGTTGTTGATGGCTGTTATGTGTTTTTTATTGATTGGATGTGAGGGTGATGAGGAGCGTCCGGGTCAGGAAACAACATCTTCAGACTATTATGTTTTCCAAAAGGATGAAAGCAAGGCAGAATTGACTGCGGAGCAAACGGAAGAATACGCTGCAGAATCTACATTCTCCATTCATTACATAGATGTGGGACAGGCTGATGCCGCCTTGGTGGAATGTGATGGTCACTATATGTTGATTGATGGGGGCAATAAAGGGGATTCAAATGTTATCTACTCTGTTCTTAAGCGTGCAGCTGTAAGTCGGCTGGACATTGTTGTGGGTAGCCATGCCCACGAAGATCACATCGGCGGTCTGCCTGGAGCCTTCAATTATACAACGGCAGATCTTACGCTCTGTCCTGTTTCCGAATACGATAGCGACGCTTTTAGGGACTTCAAAAAATATGCTGACAAAAGCGGAGGAGGAATTACTATTCCTTCTGCAGGAGACAGCTACCAATTAGGCGGCGCTACTGTGGATATTCTCGGTGTAAATGAGGGCAGCGATCCCAATGACACTTCCATTGTTTTGAAGATAACCTACGGCAGTACGGCGTTCCTCTTTACCGGAGATGCAGAGAGTGAAGCAGAGCGGGCAATATTGAATAGAGGTGTTAATCTCACGGCTACAGTTCTTAAAGTCAGTCATCACGGAAACGATAGCGGCACCTCATCTTTGTTTCTACGTGAAGTTATGCCTCAGTATGCCATTATTTCTGTTGGGAAAGACAATCCTTATGGGCATCCAAAAGAGGATACTCTGCGTCTTTTGGATGACGCAGATGTGACTGTGTATCGAACGGACCTGAATGGAGATATTTTCGTAACATCTGATGGGCAGACGGTTTCTGTATCTTCAGACAAAGCTGTAAGCAAAGAGGAAATTATGATTCCGGGCGACGATGGCGATGAGGCATCTGCAACATTCCAGACACCGGAGGCATCTGCAGCATCCCAGACACCGGAGCCGCCTGCAACATCCCAGACACCAGAGACATCTGCAGCATCCCAGACACCGGAGCCGCCTACAGCATCTCAAACGCCTGAAACAACGGAAGCATCCCGTGAGCCTTCGGCACCTTCGGGCGAACCGATACCTTCACTCCCCGCGATATCTTCGGTACCGCCAGCACCCTCCAACTCCCCGGCACCTCCTGCTGTATCGGAATCCGTTCAGGAGTCGAAAGATATCTCCACTACAGCGGGTACGGATTATGTAGCGAACACAAACACAAAGAAGTTCCACTATCTATCCTGTGCTAGTGTGAAAAAGATGAAGGAGAAAAATAAAATGTACTTTACCGGGTCAAGGGATGAGTTGATTTCTCAAGGGTATGACCCTTGCAAAAATTGCCATCCATGAATAATTTTCTTGCATATTGCCCTATTTTATTTTAAAATAAGAGTATAAGGGCGGGATTTGTTTTGCGCAGTATTTCAGGTCCTGCTTACAAAAGAAAAACACGGACTGCGCAGAAAAGAGGAAAAATGGGAAAGTTTGTGGTAAAGAAGACAAAGACCGGTATAAAATTTGATTTAAAGGCTACCAATGGACAAATTATTGCTAATTCAGAAGTGTATTCTTCTGAAGCAGCCATGAAGAACGGAATTGAGAGTGTAAAGAAAAATGCGCCCATTGCTGCTGTGGAAAATCAGACTGTGGAAGGATATGCTACAGAGAAGAATCCGAAGTTTGAAGTATATAAGGACAAAAAGGGANAGTTCCGCTTNCGTNTAAANGCTACCAATGGACAGATNATTGCTGTGGGAGAGGGCTATACCACTCTGGCAAACTGCTTAAATGGTGTGGAATCGGTAAAGAAGAATGCACCTGATGCAGAAATCGTAGAAGAAGCATAAAAATTTTAAGAAGCCACTGAAAAGTGGGTAAAAGAGGACAAAGATGGATATTAAAGAGAAGATTTCAAAAATTGTTGAAGAACTCACAAAGAATGATGATTTAAAGAAACAGTTTGAAAAAGAACCTGTCAAAGTAATTGAGAAAGTGCTTGGCGTGGATTTGCCGGATGATATGGTTGAGAAAGTGATAGACGGGGTAAAGGCTAAAATAGCTGTTGATGGTGTATCTAAAGTAACAGGTGTTATTAAAAATTTGTTTTAACAAGCTGTCCCAGTCGGAATCTTCTGATTGGGACATTATGCTTTTTGTAAATTGTTGGCGTTAAAGTGAGGTTGATATGAGATTAAAAGATTTGCTGGAATATGATTCCATTGTGGTACAATGCCATGACAATCCGGACGCAGATGCCATAGCCAGCGGCTTTGGCGTATATAATTTTTTTAAGAGCCGAGGGAAAAATGTCAGGCTTGTTTATGGTGGAATGTATTTGATAAAAAAGAGCAATCTGGTACTTATGGTCTCAGAACTTGGGATTCCCATTGAATATGTGGAGACCTTGGAGCCGCCAGATCTTTTAATCACAGTGGATTGTCAGTACAGCGAAGGCAATGTGACTTTTTTTGAGGCAAAGACAACAGCTGTTATTGATCATCATCAGATTAGTGCAGAGTTACCGGATTTGCGGGAAGTAAGGAGTAATCTGGGCTCTTGTTCCACTCTGGTATGGCGTCTTTTGAGAAAAGAAGGCTATGACATCAACGAGGACAAAATGCTGGCAACGGCTCTGTATTATGGCTTGTTGACGGATACTAGTAATTTTACGGAGATTGCCCATCCTTTGGATAAGGACTTAAGAGATATTGCTGAGTTTGACAGGGTTTTGATCAATCGTTTCCGCAATGCTAATCTGTCTTTGGAGGAGCTGGAAATTGCAGGAAAGGCATTGATGAATTATCATTATGTTGAGGAATTCCGGTATGCCGTGGTAGCGACAGATCCTTGTGACCCCAATATTCTGGGAATGATAAGCGATTTGATGTTGGAAGTGGATGCGGTAGATACTTGTCTGGTATACAGTGTGCAGCCCTTTGGAGTGAAGCTTTCCGTCAGAAGCTGCATCAAGGAAGTAATGGCAAATGAGGTTGCCCGATTTATTACCAAGGGCATCGGTTCCGGCGGAGGGCATCTGGAAAAAGCCGGAGGATTTATCCAGAGGGAGCTGCTGCGCAGGTCTTATAGGAAGTTTTGCAAGGAGCAGGACAAAGAGCCTGTAAGGGAATTAAAAGAAGTTGCAGCTGATTTTATGAAATGGCGTATGACGGATTACTTCAACAATGTAGAGATTATTTATGCTGAATCCTATGCCGTAGACTTGTCACAGATGGAGAAATACCGCAGAAAGCAGATTCCCGTGGGATATGTGCAGGCGGACAGTGTGCGCCCTGTGGGCACTCAAATCTGTATTCGTACTATGGGAGGGGATTTGGATGTGCAGATTCATGATAAGTTGTACATCATGATTGGCATTGACGGAGAAGTACATCCTAATGATAAAGAAAAATTTGAGCGCAGTTACAAAAGACTAGAAGAACCCTATGTGTTTGAGGGAGAGTATGAGCCTGTTATCAGGGATGTGGCAAAAGGCAAAAGCATCTCCCTGATTCCTTATGCGCAGACTTGTATTTCCAATGGCGAGAGCTTTATCTATGTAAGGAAGCTGGATCATAGGGTAAAGGTCTTTACCACATGGGATAAGGATAAATACGAATTGGGCAATGAAGGAGATTATCTGGCTGTCAGCATGGATGATTTGCAGGATGTTTATGTGATAGAGCAGAGTATTTTTGCCAAGACTTATGAGAAGGTAGAAGAGGAAGAGACGGAGAAAGCGGCTGAAGAGGAAACTGAGGAAAACTTGAAGGAAGCAAAGATAAAAAAAGGAGCAGGTAAGAAAGCAGCCGAAGAGGAAGCTAAGGAAAACTCAAAAAAAGAAAAGCCGAAAAAGGAAACGAAAAAGAAGTCGGAAAGTGGCGGGAAGTCTGCTAAGAAGGATTAGAATAAAGTAAAAAAATAAACATCTTAAACGATGTTTATTTTTTCAGCAGCTTTTTTAATAAGTAGCTATTAATTTAGCAGGGGAAGAGGGGATCGAACCCCCGTTAACGGTTTTGGAGACCGCCGCACTACCGCTGTACTATTCCCCTATNNAGTTGGCTTATCTGCCAACGAAGCTTATTATAACACAGTCAGGGGACAGTTTGCAAGTCTTTTCTGGAAAATTGATATAGGGAATTGCAAAATTGATATATAGAAAGGAGTATCTTGATGGAAAACAATTTATCACAGGAAGAACAGCTGGAGGCAGCTTTAAATACCTTGAAAAATTATGTGGAGGCATTGGCACAGCGGGCAGGGGAATCCAAGGAGTATGGAGAAAAGCTGTGGGAGAGAATCCGTCGTTCAGGGGGAGTTTTGCAAGAGTTTGCCTATTACCATGATTATGGGAAGTTTTTGTGCAAATACGAGGTGGCAGGCTATACTATAGCGGATATTCTGGTGTGGCAGGTGGACCATTTTAAGGCATACATGGACAGACCGGAAGATATGAACCGATATCGTCAGGAAAGGCTGCTTCTTACGGCATTTGATATTATGCTGCAGATGGAGGAGGATCCAAAGCCTTTTAAAGAAAAGATGATTAATGAGACAGGCACTGACTTTGTAGAGAAATTTTCATAAAACCATACACAATTAGACAGCTGTCGGGGGAAACCAACAGCTGCCTAATTGTGTTAAAGGGGAATTTTCCGGAATTCCGACTATATAGTGGGCCAGCATCTCTGCTGACATTATTACTATATCATAAGATTCGACATTTGTCTACACTTATTTTAAAAATTTTTCAAAAAATTTTTTTAAGCCTTTTTAGNTTTTGCCTGCTTGGCGGNAANAGCTTTNTCTGTGGGNCTTACCATTNCAAGGCAGATAATCAATNCAATGATGTNCAAAACGATGGTTGCATATAACACATGCTGGTATCCGGTGGGATTGACGGTTAAAAGCTCTACAGAGCCGTCTGCTAATTTGTGTTCAATTTCTATTGGATTACCAAAGTTCTTTACAATCCAATTGGCAAGCTGATTGCCGGTAAGTCCTGCAAAGCCCCATGCGGAAAGGGTCAGACCATGGATCGCACTGATGTTGCCCATGCCATAGTGGTCGGACAACAGGGTGGGCACATTGGAGAAACCGCCGCCATAGCCAGCATTTACAAAGAAGAGCAGGCACAGTACCAAAACAATCAATACCATATTTCCTTCACCGTTCTGGATGCCGCTTGTCACCATAACGATTCCTGTAAATACAATGGAGAGGGCAAAAATAAGTTTGTAANTGGTGTTTCTGTCCTTCATGGTGNCAGCCCATGCGGANAAGCNNAGGCGNCCTCCTGCGNTAAAGATGGCGGATACCGNGGAGNTGNTGCCCACTGCACCAGCGAGACCGATACATTTTACAATCATTTTTTCCTGAGAAATCAAAGCAAGCCCGCAGGTGATGTTGATATAGAACATCAGCCAAATGCCGATATAGTTTGTTACAGGTTTGGATTTGATGACAGCTATCATGCTCTGCCCCTTCTCGGTCTTTTGAGGTTCATGCCAGCTGTCGGGCTTCTTTAACAACAGATGTCCTACAAACATCATAATGAAGTACACGATAGCGAGAATCAGGAACATTTGGTAAATGCCGCCCTCGCCAAGGTTGTCAAGCATAGCCTGCATAATGGGGCTGGCGATTGCCTTTGCCGCGCCGAATCCTGCAACTGCAAGACCGGTGGCAAGTCCCTTCCTGTCCTCAAACCAGAGCATCAGGGTTTTGACGGGGGACAAATATCCGGTGCCCAGACCAATGCCCATGATAAAACCGTAGCACACATAGATGCCGATTAATGCCAATANGCTTCCTTTGTGCAGACCNCCATAGTAAATGAAGAATCCCGTGCCGGCCATANCGCAGNCAAAGCAGACGGAAGCAATNAGGGAGGATTTGTGAATGTCTTTCTCCACAATATTGCCTAAAAATGCTGCGGACATGCCCAGGAAAAAGATGGCAAAGCTGAATGCCCACTCCGTAGCTCCCTTGGAAAATCCGATGTAATCAGCAATTTCCTGACTAAAGATGGACCAGCAGTAAACTGTACCGATGCTGCAGTGAAGCAGTAGTGCGGGGATAGCTGCGCGACACCATTTATTGGTGCGCCAGCCACCACTTTTCTTTTCATTTTCTTTCATGATTCACTCTTCCTTTGTGTATTTTGCATATTTTTTCATGATATTTTTACACTGATTTACGGGGTAAAAATATCCTGATTACTAAATTATATACTTCCTTTAGGGTAATTTCAACCAAAAAAGAAGAGTTTTTTGAGTATTTTTTTGCTGTACTTTTGTCAAAAATGTGGTAAAATAAAACTACATATGTGTCATTTTTAAGGGAGGTGCTATTGTGGAGCAGGAAAAGGAATATACTACGCAGCAACTGATGGAAGCAAATAAAGAGCTTTTGTTGCCGCTGCTTAGGTTTCTGCCATGGCTGGCGCAGAATGCAGGTCATTCGGTCAGCAAGGATTATCAGGGGCAGGATGTGAATGAGCGTTCTCTTTCCTTCCCTATATATGACGGCACCTTGATGAGTTTTATTAGGGAGGCTTCCAAAAGTCCTCTGATGGAGAAGAATTATCAATATATATATACTCGTAATCATATTAAGACACATGATGACGAAAAAAGAATCATCGCTTCGGCCACATGGAAGGAATGGGATATTCTGAGAGGAATTTTATCCAAATATGTCATGGGGGGACGGGTAAAGGCAACTCTGTGGAATGAAGCGGCTCAGGAACAGATCTTTTATCTGGTACTGAAGAAAATGAAAGAAATCATCGAGTTTTGGGGGAAGTCCGCCGATGATAGATTGAGATAGGAAGGCGTATGTTACAATGGGAGAGAAATCAATACAAAAGCGAAGATACATTTTAGAAACGGCAAGACAGGTGTTTATGGAAAAAGGCTTTAAGAAAGTTACCATGAAAGACATCGTGGAAGCCTGTGATATCAGCCGGGGCGGATTGTATCTGTACTTTGAGAATACTAGTCAGATTTTTCTGGAAGTACTGAAAATGGAAAGCGAAGAGGCGGATGATGTTTTTTCGGGCAGCATCACGGATGATGCCACCGCATCGGATATTCTTGCGCTGTTTTTGAAGGAACAGAAGAAGGAATTGTTGCGTAAGGGAAATACCCTGACGCAGGCTACCTATGAATTCTATTTTCAGAACAAGATTTCCAAGAAAGATAATATTCTGCGTAAACAGTTTGATTCAGCAGTGAAGATTCTGGAAAAGCTGATTGAAATCGGGGTGGAGAGCGGCGAATTTGCCTGTGAGGATTGTCAGGGGACCGCGCGCAATATTATGTTTGTGCTGGAAGGGCTTAAGATATCTGCCCAGACCATCGGCATCACTGCGGAAGCAGTGGACAGAGAAATCCTGTTTATTTTGAAGAGTTTGGATGTAGAAGAAGATTAAGGTACAAAAATTAAAATACAATTTAATATATCAAAGAAAAGCACATAATATCTTCGGAGGAGTAACATGGGAAATGTAAGGCGTATCTATGTAGAAAAGAAGGAGCCTTTTGCAGTCAAGGCAAAGGAGCTTCACGAGGAACTTAAAAATTATCTGGGCATTCAGGCAGAGCAGGTTCGTGTGTTTATTCGCTATGATGTGGAAGGCATTTCGGATGAAGTGTATGCAAAGGCATGCAAAACCGTTTTCTCAGAGCCTCCTGTGGATGATCTGTATGAAGAGAGCATTGATATTCCTGACAATGCAAAAGTGTTCTCAGTGGAATATCTTCCGGGACAGTTTGACCAGAGAGCGGATTCTGCCGTACAGTGTATTGAATTTTTAAATGAGAATGAAAAGCCGGTTATCAGAACGGCAATAACATATGTTATTATTGGCGCAATATCCGAGGATGAATTTGCCAAAATCAAGGCTTACTGCATTAATCCTGTGGATTCCAGAGAGGCAGATAAGGACAAACCGGATACTTTGATTACCGTCTTTGAGGAACCTGAGGATGTAGTGATATTGACAGGTTTTCAGGATATGGCGGAGGCAGACTTACACAAATTATATGATTCCCTTGGTTTGGCAATGACCTTCAAGGATTTTCTTCATATTCAAAAATATTTCCATGACGATGAAAAGAGAGACCCTTCCATGACGGAAATCAGGGTTTTAGACACATATTGGTCCGACCACTGCCGCCATACTACATTTTCCACAGAACTTACGGAGGTGGAATTTGGCGAGGGTTATTATCGTTCTCCCATCGAGACTACCTACCAGAGCTATTTGGACACCAGAGAGGAAATTTTTGCAGGGCGGAAGGACAAGTTTGTTTGCCTCATGGACTTGGCGCTGATGGCAATGCGTAAGTTAAAGAGGGACGGAAAACTTGATGATATGGAGGAGTCGGATGAAATCAACGCCTGCTCCGTTGTGGTTCCTGTGGAGATGGATTATGGCGACCACAGGGAAACAGAAGAATGGCTGGTATTCTTTAAAAACGAAACTCATAACCATCCTACGGAAATTGAGCCTTTTGGAGGAGCTGCCACCTGTCTGGGAGGAGCCATTCGCGACCCTTTAAGCGGACGTGGTTATGTCTATCAGGCAATGAGAGTGACCGGTGCGGCAGATCCTACAGTTCCCGTATCTGACACCTTAAAGGGCAAACTGCCCCAGAAGAAGCTGGTGAGGGGCGCGGCAAGCGGATATTCTTCCTATGGCAACCAGATTGGGCTTGCCACCGGATTTGTAAAAGAAATCTATCACCCTGCTTATGTGGCAAAAAGAATGGAAATCGGCGCTGTGATGGGTGCCGCTCCCAGAAAAAATGTGATTCGTGAAACCTCAGACCCCGGGGATGTGATTATCCTTTTGGGCGGGCGCACCGGCCGTGACGGCTGCGGCGGCGCAACCGGTTCCTCAAAAGTACACACGGAAAATTCCATCAAGACCTGCGGCGCAGAGGTACAAAAGGGCAATGCTCCTACGGAGCGCAAGATTCAGCGACTTTTCCGCAGGGAGGAAGTCAGCAGGCTCATTAAGAAATGTAACGACTTTGGCGCCGGCGGCGTATCTGTTGCCATCGGAGAATTGGCTGACGGTCTTAGGGTGGATTTGGACAAGGTACCCAAAAAATATGCGGGATTGGACGGCACCGAGCTTGCCATTTCCGAGTCTCAGGAGCGCATGGCAGTAGTGGTGGAGCCGGGGAATGTGGAGGCTTTTCTGGATTATGCGGCGCAGGAGAATCTGGAAGCTGTGGCTGTGGCAACCGTTACTGAAGAGCCTAGGCTTGTGTTAAATTGGAGAGGAAAGGATATTGTCAACTTAAAGAGGGCGTTTTTAGACACAAACGGCGCGCATCAGGAAACTGCCGTAAAGGTGGACATTCCCTCACAGGAGGACAATTATTTCGATAAATATNCAGTNTCTGCNGTGCAGNAAAAGCTNGATGCAGAAGATGTGNAGGGAGCATGGCTTGCCCTTTTACATGATTTGAATGTATGTTCCCAGAAGGGATTAGTGGAGATGTTTGATGCCTCCATCGGCGCGGGAAGCGTGCTGATGCCTTATGGCGGCAAGTATCAGCTGACAGAGACACAGTCTATGATTGCAAAGCTTCCTACATTAAAAGGAAAGACAGATACCGTTACTATGATGAGCTGCGGCTTTGATCCCTATCTGTCATCATGGAGCCCTTACCACGGAGCTATTTATGCCGTGGTGGAATCTATGGCAAAAATCGTAGCATCGGGGGGCGATGCCACAAAGATTCGATTTACCTTTCAGGAGTATTTCCGCAGGATGACAAGCGATCCTGCGCGCTGGAGCCAGCCCTTCGCGGCCCTCTTGGGAGCCTATGATGCACAGATTGGCTTCGGACTTCCCTCTATCGGCGGCAAGGACAGTATGTCAGGCACCTTCAATGATATTGATGTGCCTCCCACTCTGGTATCCTTTGCGGTGGATATTGCAAAATCCGGTGAGATTGTAACTCCTGAGTTAAAGCAGCCCGGAAATAAATTGGTAAGATTTGATATAGAAAAGGACGATTATGACATTCCTATGTATGAAGCTGTGGCAGAGCTGTATGCCGCAATTCATGAACTGACGGCGGACAAAACAATTCTCTCTGCTTATGCGCTGGATGCAAGGGGTGTGGCGGCTGCATTGTCCAAAATGGCATTTGGAAACAAGCTGGGTGTGGCTGTTGAAAATGATGTGACGGCAGAGATGCTTTTTGAGAACGGTCTGGGTGGTCTGCTGGCGGAAATTCCTGCAGACAAGCTGGCAGTGCTGGAAGAAAAAGAACTTTCTTATACGCTGATTGGCACCGTGACGAAAGAGCCTGTGTTTACCTATGGCGAGATGACCATTTCCATGGAGGAGGCATTGGAAGCATGGACTTCCAAGCTGGAGAAGGTGTTCCCCACCAAGGCGTCAAAGGATACAGCACCTGTGAAGAGTGATTGTTACAAAACAGATGTTATTTATACATGCAAAAATAAGGTGGCAAGGCCTACAGTGTTTATTCCCGTATTTCCCGGAAGCAACTGTGAGTATGACAGTGCGAAAGCTTTTGAAAGAGCGGGGGCGGACACGGTTATCAGGGTGTTTAAGAACCGGAATGCCGCAGATATCAGGGAATCCGTGGATGCATTTGAAAAGGCTATTGAACAGGCACAGATTATTATGTTCCCGGGCGGATTTTCTGCAGGTGATGAACCTGACGGAAGCGCAAAGTTTTTTGCCACAGCATTTAGAAACCAAAAGATTGAGGAAGCCGTGAACAGGCTGCTTCATGAGAGGGATGGTCTGGCGCTGGGAATCTGCAACGGTTTTCAGGCTCTTATCAAGCTGGGGCTGGTGCCTTATGGCGAGATAACGGGTCAGAAGGAAGATTCGCCTACATTGACCTTTAACACCATCAACCGCCATATCTCCAAGATGGCATACCTTAAGGTGGTGTCCAACAAATCCCCATGGCTTCAGGGAGCAGTCCTTGGAGAAACCTACTGCAATCCCGCCTCCCATGGCGAGGGGCGCTTTGTGGCTCCTGCCGAGTGGCTTAAGAAGCTGTTTGAAAACGGACAGGTAGCCACCCAGTATGCAGACCCTGAGGGTAATGTGTCCATGGATGAGGAGTACAATATCAACGGTTCTTATTGTGCCATTGAGGGAATCACATCCCCGGACGGCAGATGCTTTGGCAAAATGGCTCACTCCGAGCGGCGTGACGAGGCGGTTGCCATGAATATTTACGGCAATCAGGATATGAAAATATTTGAGAGCGGCGTGGAATATTTTAAATAACATGCAAAAAGAAAGTAGAGAGCAAGTATGAATATGAACATGAATCCGGGCTTGGTAATGAAGCTTTTAAATGCCAAGAATACCTTTACACAAAACCACCCCAAGGTAGAAGCCTTCGTTCGCAATGTGCTGTTTGGATCCAAAGGAATTCCAGAGGATACGATTATAGAGATTACCATAAAAAGACCTGGCGAGGAACCGGTATCTACCAATATGAAAGTGTTGAAATCTGACTTGGAGTTGTTTGAGGAATTAAAGAATCTGGGGACATAAAAAAGATAACCACTAAGGTTATCTTTAAGCAGATAACGGGAATCGAACCCGCCTCTCCAGCTTGGGAAGCTAGCATTCTACCAATGAACTATATCTGCATATGAATTATTTTATGGCCGTTCAAACATTTCCTGCTACGGACACATGCATATTGTACCACATACGCTGGAATTTTTCCAGACCTAATTTGAAAAAATTAGTGGGAAGCTCCCCAAACAGTTATAGTTCACATTCATGCCATGAAAGAGGAGAAGGAGAATGGGCAGAAACGATAAAATGATTAGCTTGCTTAAAAAGTGGAGTGTTCGGGTGGTAGGAGTATTAAGTCTTCTGATAATGGTTTTTCTTACAAGTATCAGCATGGTATATACCGAATGTATGGTAGAAATCGAGAAACCTGTACGACAGTCAGATAGTGTGCTGGGAAATTTGATTTTTCTGGCAGTTATGCTGGCTCTTTTTTCTGTCATTCGTTTTTTTCTATTAAAAAAGGAAGAAGTATTATCGAAGGTTGTGAGTATTGTGACTATTCTGGGAGTGGTATATGCTCTGTTAATCAGCCTTGTATGGTCATCTTTTTCCTGTGTACCGCCTCATGGAGACGGATGGTATTTGTGTACGATGGCGGATATGATAGAGAATGGATTATATGATGTCATGTCCCCGGCAGGCTACTTGAGCTGTTATCCACAGCAGTATGGGCTTGTGCTTGTTTTGCAGATTATCAATCATTTTTCCGGCGGGATGAACTATGAGATTTTTCAGATTCTCAATGCTCTGCTTATGCCTCTGCTGGTTTTTGCGGGATACCGGATTGTATGGTATACCTTTCAAAAGAAGGAATTATGCATTTACTATTGGCTGTTGATCATAGGATATTTGCCCTTATGGCTGTATGTGCCCTATGTTTATGGGGAAATCAGCTCCATTACTTTTTGTATGATATTAATGTGGCAGACCCTGCGCTTCTGCAGAGAGGGAAAGTGCAATGTTTTCTGCATGGCGGGTGCAGCGGGAATTGCCTGTCAATTGAGATTGAATTCCCTGATTTTGGTGATTGCATGCTGCCTGATTTTGCTGCTTTATGGCTGTTGCCATTCACAAATAAAAGCGCTGCTGATGATTGCCTGTATAGTAGTAGGAGTTCTGGCTGCCTCCGCAGGGGNGAAGGGGTATTATNNGCATCTTTCCAACTTAAAGATTGGGAAGGGCATGCCCCGCGAAGCACATATTTTAATGGGCCTGCAGGATACGGAGGCAGGTCCGGGATGGTGGACTAACTTAAATTATAATCTTTATGTGGAACATAATTATGATACTGAGGCTACGGCTGCTTACTGCAGAAAAGAAATAGGAAGCAGGCTTCAGGAATTGATGCAGGGCGGTGCTGTTGATTTTTTCTATAGAAAAGTGGAAAGTCAGTGGAATGAGCCGGATTCTCATATCTATTTTGAAACCGAAAGGGGCGTTCAGGAGGCGGAAGAAATATCGTGGCTGTCAGAGCGGGTATATACCGGAACAGGCCGTGCTCTGATTGGGCATTGGATGGATCGTTATCAATTTATGCTATATGCCTGCGGGATGTTTTTGGCAGCCGCCATGCTTAAGGGAAATAGCGGCAGGGATATTCCGTCATATTTGTTGTTTGTGACAATTATAGGGGGATTCTTGTTCAGTATTCTATGGGAGGCCAAAAGCAGATATGTGCTGCCCTATATGGTTGTTATTGTCATGTTGTCCAGCGGTGGTATTTGGGCAGCGCAGGAGGCAGCACTTAAGATATATAATAAGATGCATAATCCTTGAATCCTGTGACTATACTATAGAAGCAGAAAAATTCTGCATATTCCTCGATAGCTCAATGGTAGAGCATTGATAGATATGCAACCGTAAAAAAGCGAAAAGGGGAAAGAAAAACTTAACAGAATTTCAATAAGAAATTCACTAATCCTCGATAGCTCAATGGTAGAGCACTCGGCTGTTAACCGAGTTGTTGTAGGTTCGAGCCCTACTCGGGGAGCTAGGAAAAGCCTGTAGACGTCAATGTTTATAGGCTTTTTGCGTAAGAAAAAGGACTAAACAAAACCAGAAAGAAAACAAATATCTGCAAAAGCAGGTGAGAAACTATTAACAGATAACAAGCAGGGATTGCGCTGCATACTGAGGTTTGGATGCTATGAGACCGCAGAGCTGGCAGTGACTGAAACAGGGACAAGGCGTTTTATCGAAAGATAGGCGCTTTTTTCTATTTCTGTAAATACGACAGTGCCTATCCAGCCCTTTGCCACTATGGAATTGGTGAATTCGGATAGGGAGCAGGAAAGCCTTGTTACCACCTGAGGCCGTTCGTGTAGCGATTTGTGCCCTTGTTTGGAAAAAGTGGATAAACAAACCGCCCGGCACCCTTTCTGCCCTGTTTGGGGCGATTTGGCGAAAACAGCCCCCAAACCCTGCTGTCAGGGAGTGCAGGGCAGCCAAAATGGGGGAAACCGGGGGTGGCTGGCAGGGTCGAAATGTGTGCAGGTTAAAGGGCGGGTGGCTTTTGCAAGCCCCCTCGCCCGGAAAATGCCGCCCGGCAAGGCCGTGCGGGAATGAAAGATGCCACCCAGAGATACGGGGTACCGCAAAATTGGGTGGCATAAGAAAGGAATCCGCAGGAAACAAGGCATTCGTGTGGGTGACATGGATGTGAGCAGAAAAAAGTAACACCTGATACTGAATATCTAAAATTTTTTTATTTTCCCGAGAGCGGACTCACTGAAAAAGAAGAATGCCACCAAGGGGGAAGTGCGCCTGTTTGGTGGCATAAGGGATATGCCAGGGTGGCGTATGTAGTGAAGGAATCACTTTAAGATAATNTTATAGGCAGGGAAAGAAAAAGTTAAAAGGGTGTTGGTATAACAGGGAACCAAGGAAGTGTGTTGTTCAGCATGGCTGGAAGAAGTCGCTGTAATCGCATCCCAATATTTTCCGCAGGGCAATCAGCTGTTCGGTGGTAGGGTTGCAGACTCCCTGTTCGATCTTACTGAGTGTGCTTGTGTTGATGGGGATGCCCTCCAGCTGCAGCTTTGCCACCATGTCCATGTTCCGCAGGCGGCGTATGTTATAGCCGATGATGGGAGAGCCGCCCTGTTTGATCCGTTCGCTTATGTTCATAAGGCGCCTCAGAGGGTGATCCCGGAACAGTCAAGGAAATATTTCCGTTTATCCATGAATTCCTGCTGTTTTTCCGCAGGCAGGCACTAGAACATATCTTGATAGTCCAGGTCTGCCAGGGGTGTGCCTTTGGTAAGGGCAAGGCCGGAGAGCCTTTTCTGCTGTTCCAATCTAGGGGTGTAGGAAAGGTTATAAGAGTCCATCGGTCAGTGCCTCCTTTCAGAGAAGTGCCGGATCTAAGAGCAGCTCCCGGCAGTCGGAAAACCCCAGCATGTATGCCAGCATCCCATAGCGGCTCCCGATGGCGTTGTACCCGCTCACATATCGGTCGATCAGTTTCGTGGTTTCCTCCGGAAGATGCAGGGACTCCAGCCTGCCGGAGTATTTGTCAACTTCCTGGAGCAGTGCCTGGTAGTCCTCATCCTGTTCCGTGATCCTGTTCATGATGCCATTCATACGCATACCCATCAGTTGGTACAATGTAGATTGTTTGTCCATAAAAACGTTTCCTCCTTTCGCGGTTGGTGTATGTTAACTCTGAATCGGGTGAAAAGCAACTACGAAATGGAAAGGGATGGTAGGAATTGTAAAATTTTTGAGTGTTAATGTGATTGGATTATTTGCATGATCAATGGTTTAATGATATACTTGTCTCAATAAATTAAGGGAAATGGCGGAAGTACATACCAGAAAGGAAATAAATATATGCAAGAGCAAAGCCTGGCGCAGCGTACCGCAGACAAGTTGAGAAATTTGATACTTACCGAAAAAATATATAAGTTTGGGGATAAGCTTCCAAATGAAAATGTGCTTTCCGGGGAACTAAGTGTCAGCAGAACAACGCTTCGGGAAGCTATCCGTATTCTGATCTCAGAGGGATTGCTGAATGTTCAAAGAGGGAAAGGTACTTTTGTTGTAGAGCAGTTGGAGCGTCATGCGGATAGTGGGATTGACCTGCAGGAAATAAGCAGCAAAAAAGTGACCTTGCGGGATTTATATGAAACAAGAATGATTTTTGAACCGGAAGCAGCTGCTTTGGCATGTATAAGAGCCAGTGATGAAGAAATTGCGCATATATTAAAATTAGGGGAACAATGTCAAAAG
>WFLX010246008.1_pt1 | contig 23812 bp, 22 predicted proteins | sample 4967041 | NCBI WGS metagenome assembly WFLX01 (sample SAMN12857096, study PRJNA449069) | gut metagenome | isolation source: stool from male and female vole | host: Microtus ochrogaster | place: USA:Florida | collected 2017
TTCAATCTTCACCGAAACATCAGGATGCTTCGCTGAAAACTCTTCCAATGCAAGATGAAATTCCTGTCCACTGTAACAGCGCAAATAGCCGATCACCAACGCAGCCTTATCATCTTTTGCGAGCTTGCCTGCCTCCCTGCACATCTNCTCATAGTCANCNATCANCACCAGACTCTTTTTATAGANATATTCCCCTGCCGGGGTAANTATAAANTTCCGGTTTTTTCTCTCCAANAGACAAAAACCCAGNTCCCGCTCCAATGCCTGTATCTGCTGCGATATGGCAGACTGTGAGATATGGCACTCCTCCGCCGCTTCTGAAAAACTGTTGTTGCGGACAACAGACTGAAAGTATCNAATTTGTCGTANCATTTATCCTCTGAACCTCCATTCTTCGAATCTTTTTTCATCCTCAGATCAACAGGCCTTTTTTGCACCCATGGAATTATTACATTTTTTAGTCATTCCCATCAACTGGAATTTAACATTACNTTNTATGCTGAAAGCAAAAGCAGTACAGCCAGGATAGCANCAGGTACNGTCNCTGTANCATATTCGCTGGGAGAGCAAGCTTCCGTTACTGCCCCAACTACTGCTCCAACAAGAATCGGAAGCACTGATTTCCAAAATAGGAAATGACAGTACAAAACAAAAACTGCAAGACCACATATCAAAGATACCAGAAACATTGCGGCAGTTCCTTCCCATGATTTTTTTCCATCGGTAAACTCCAGCTGTACTTTGTGTTTTCCGAATGGAATTCCAATCAGGGCGGCTGCAGCGTCCCCTGCTCCCCACATGAGAATTGCTGTAGCTACATCATATGGCCTGTCAAAAATTCCCCATCCGACAGCGGTGACGGCAGCGAACATAAAGAACAGCATCAGCAGGCTCTTTTTAATCTCTCCGGACTTCTTTTGAACAAACAGGTTATTAAACCAGCTTTCCTTTTCAAGAATTGCAAGCAGTGGGTAAATAAGCACAGCAATCAGACAGGAGGTTAAAGATACCGCCTGCCAGTTTTCGGAAACGATGATCATGAATACGGTACAACTGAAAGCTACCAGATGTAATAATTTTCTGAACACAAACTGCGGAACTTTAGTAAAGAATCTAATCACTAAAAGGATTGCTACGCATGGTACTATATACATGATAAATTTGCCAAAGCACCGCAGTATCATAGCAACAATAGCAATTTCCGATATGACTGGCCAAAAATTTAGTATCAGCATGGCAGCGCCAAGCACAGTAAGCACTGCACCTGTCACGAGTCCAATCGTACGGTTTTTTACCCGGTTGGCAAACTGTGCGGAGATTAAAGAAGCTGCAGTTGCAACAGTAATACATATCAGCAGGACATCCCAGCGCTCCAGAATAATTGCCGGGTGGATGAGGATATGACTGGCAGATGCAATAAGTGCCGTAAAAGTCATAATAAAGGTGCTTGTTCCCACAGCAGTTTTCAGTTCCATGCCGAGAAATGCGGTAAAAACGACAAGCATCATCATACCACCGCCCGTCCCTACAAAACCTGTGCCGAATCCAATGGTCAAACCGAAAAAAAGGGATATGACTACGCCTTTTAGGTCAAGCTTTTCACCTTTACCCGCTGTATTTTCTCGTGACGTATCCGGTTTTATCAGAAAACGGATACCAATAAAAAATGTTAGAAACAACGTAAAACTGCCCAGTACCACATTTCCTGCAAGCCACGCTGCATAACTGCCCACTGTACTCATAGCGAGGATACATGTCAGCATGATCCAGCCGCGTTTCAGGTCAATATTTTTATGCTTCCCATATGTAATTGTGGTCACTGCCGATCCGAGAATATCTGATGCAAGAGCAATGGCAGTAGCCTGATAAGCACCGTTTTCTCCACTAAAGCTTGGACAAAGTACAATTAGTATCGGCACCATTACGGTTGCCGCTGACAGTCCCGCAAGACCAGTTCCTATCCCTGCACCAAACGCTGCAAGAATATACCATATATATTCCATAGACTTTCCTCCAAATCCAATTTGCTGTTCACTCTGAAATCCACCGGTAGCTCCCTTGTCTCGCTTAGCTCAGCAAAGAATCCGCTGAAAATGTCATACTTTTACCATTCACCCGATAATTTGTCTGCAGCGATTGCCATTTGCTCCGATGTCGGCTCCCAGGAGAATGTAATCTCTATTATTCGGTTTTCGTAGCACACTAGATATCGATCAATATACCCTCCGCTCCAGTAGAGACGGTATGCTTCATTTGCCCGCCATGGAGATGCGTCAACCTGTTCATAGTGATCAGCAAGCACTACCTTCCCATCAACGACTTCATCTTTCCTCTTATTCAGCAGGCTATCTCTGCAGAAATCATAAAGGAACAGAAGTTTGACTTCTGTAATGGTGTATTCCAAGTCGGGCATTTCCGCAAAATTTTCAGCATCGAACCGTGGATGCTGCCACATCACGAATTGCCCTAGCAGCAATGACTCACTGCTTCTTCTCTCTCTGATATATCCGTCGTATCGAATATCAAGCAGATCTTCGACTGTCAGGGGCAATTCATCCATATAGATGGTAAATGTTGCTCCGTTGTACTCATAGGTTTCCCTATCTCGTTCAAAGAATCCATTTTGTGATGCACGGATTACACCAAATGTGATCACACCCATCATGCCAAATGATAAAACAAAGCTGGAGAGTAATGTCAGAGTGCGGTTCACACCTCTTGGTGCTTTTTTGCGTTTGAGCAGTTCTTTTACTCCGTTTACAAGAAAGAGCACCGCAATGATATATAACAGCATGATAAGGCTGGCCGTCTTCATCAACGAGTCGCCCCCCAAAACAACGGTAACAATCCAATATACAAAACCAATCAGAACAACACCCAATATGATCTTTTGGATACGGGAGTGGCTGAGTGTCTCTGAAAAAACACCTTGCTCCGCAGCCCTTTTTGCTTTGCTGTGCCAGATAAAATAACCGCATAATTCAATAGTGCACAGCAGAAACATCATAAGCCAGGCAATGCCTGTGAACAGGTTTGCAGCGCTTGAAAGCAACCCTATAAAGTCTCCTAAAAGTCTTGAAACAAATAACGCACCATTCAGAATGGATACCAGAAGCAAAACAAAGCAGCTGGGCAGGTAGGACTTTTTAGCTGCGGCATGAATGGTCTCTATTTCAAGCATGGAATCTGTNTCGATGGGAATCGGATTTTCCTGTTTGTTATAGAATATCTGCNNTTTTGCAGACGCTGTAGCCANTACCCAGCCGGTANGCTCACAGAAATCGTNAAATTCTTTTTGTTCTTCTGTCGGCTCGGGATCAAATTCAGATGCCTTTGGATAGTAACAAACAGAGAACGTTAACTTTTTCGGTGCGATTCGACGATATGTCCATCCAAAATTCGAGATTTTCTCCAACAGCCAGCCCTTCTCAGCCATTTTGGTCAGATGCCGGGCAATACCTGTATGATCAAAGAACGAGAATGCTTCTATTCTGCGCTTTGTGTCTTTCATTTCGTCTTCTCCTCTCCAAAAACAGTGCGATAGTCTGATGCTTGTGAACAAATACGCTGATACTCTTTATTAAGCATTTCTTTTCCTTTTTCAGTAAGGATATAGCTGCGCCTTCTGCCCTCAACCTTTGTTTCCCGTATCATCCCAGCTTCTAAGAACTGGTCGAGCAAAGTATAAAGCGTTCCAGAGCCTATGCTTACACGCTGATCGGTCATGGACGGAACTTTATCCAAGATGTCCATCCCGTAACACTCGTTTTTCAAACATAACAGAGTGTAAAACATCTGCTCTGTAAGTGTCTGAAACTTTAATCGCGGCATTACTGCACCTCCTATTCTCGATTATCGAGTTAGTGTATCTCTATTATAATCTCGAATATCGAGAATTTNAANNTCTTTTCGTAGTTCTGNATTTCAATCTNCTTAGATTNGTTNCTTTTAACGATTCNTGCTATNGTTAAAAAGAGGTANAAAATCAAAAAACAGAACTGCTCCCACAACAGAAAAAAGGCTCAAAAAACGAAAAATAAAACCGCAGAATCCGTGAAAAAGCTTATTTCCACACATTTCTGCGGTTTTCCATTGTATCAATTTCGTTGTTGCGATGTTTCCCTACGCCTGTGGGTATGTGATCATACATTCTCATTCATGATCAGCACAGCTCCCATATCATATGCCTTTGCGCATTCCTGCGGAAATACGGTTTCGTGCCGAAGTTTCTTTGCCTCAGGATCAAAAATCGACCACTCCCAATCCAGCTTACTGTAGTCTTTGAGCTGGAGCGTATCCCCGCTGACAAGGAGCTGCGTCGGTCCGATAAACCGGTTCAGGGTCTGCTGGTAGTTTTGCAATAGTCCCATATAAGCTGTATCCGGCGCATTGCTGGTCATGATTAACAATACGGGGATTGGGTTTTGGTTGCAGCATGGCGTTTCGCGGTTGTANGTAAGNCTTTGAAACACNAGCCGTTCATANAGTGCGCGNAACGANGCAGTCATCTCACCGAGATAATTGGGNGANCCGATNATCAGNCCATCNGNCNCGCGGATCGCATCCANNACCTCTGTCAANCCATCACGACAAANGCAGTGCCCTTTATGCTGTTCTTTTTTACATCCAANGCNAGAGATACACCCTGTGTACTTTNCTAACCGGAACAGGTCGAACTTCTCTACAACTGCACCTTTGGACTCAGCGCCTTTTGCCGCCTCGGTAATCAGCGTGTCCGTGTTCCAGCCCTTTCTCGGGCCTGCATTGACTGCAATGATTTTTTTACTCATAAATTTTCCCCTTTTCATATACTCAGTGATTCTTTAAATTCAACACCCGGCTTGAAGGCTTCCGTTTTATATGTATCAGCCATTTTTTCACCTTATTCTGACATTATCTTTTTCGTAAAAGCAGAAATTTCCTCAATATCCGCCGCATTCGGTCTGTTTTTATGGATTTTACCAAACTGCCCTCTGCAATGAAATTCCTCATGCGATACTGCTACTCCTACAGCGTCTGCCACTTTAGAAACAGGCTTTTTCATAGATTTCATCATAGCTGATGTGCCAAAACAAACGATTTTACCGATATTTTCCTTGTTCTCGACAATAAACTTTTTCACAGCTTCATCCACATCAAAAGCATAATAAGAACAGCCGAGAAATAAAATTTCGGCTTTCTCTTCCAGCGGGACAGTGACGTCTTTCGCCTCCACGGAAACAATCTTTGCTACTGCATCCGCTAATTTTTTTGTATTACCCGAACGGGTATAAAAACGAACGGCATATTTCATACAGCACCCCTTTCTCATGCCTTTTGGCATGTTTCATTATATTTGTAACACATTATAAACACTCCTTAATCTTTGCCTTTATCAACTTTTTCGTATGCCAGTCGTGGATAAGAATCCTGTTCCACATAGATGGTACCACAAAAAACAAACCCGTTTTTCTCCAATAAATTCTGCATAACATAATTATCCCCATGGGTATCTACGCGCAGATGACCGCATTGCCCAAACGCCCAGTCAAGACAAAACTTTCCAATGCCCTTCACGCTTCCATCACCTGCCAGCCGATGAATCACACCATATGAACTGTTATCCAGCCATTCCCCATCTTTGATCCTAAGATACACGGGCTCAATATCCTTGCCATGTCGAAAGAAAAATGTACCGACAATCTTTTCACCGCAAGTGCAGACATAGCTGTTGTTACCTGCAATATCCGAATGGATCAATGCTTCCGGAGGCCAGTTTGTCGGTCCCCATTGATTTGGATTACCATGCTTCGCCATAAACTCCCGTGCATGTTCATAAATCTCCATAATCCGCTGAAAATCTTCCTTAGTTGAATGACGTATTATCATCTCTCTATCTCCAATCTTCTGATCTCTCCTCATATGAACTTCCGAAAACCCAAATGCTATACAGACCATTGGAGCGCAAGTATGTCATTGATCGCCGCCATTACTATGCTGTTTACACTACTGTATGATCATTAAGCTGACTGTCAACATCTCTGCCAGCATACATAATACGGATTATAGTCACAATGCCTGCATTCATATATGCCTCTTAAATCGGCATCAGCCTAATCTGTAGTTATTACCTCATAAATCATATGCCATAATTTTTGCGGATATCAGCAAATGCCTGTCGTGCAGGTTTGGTTCTGCCTGCCGTCATATCCGCATACCCTTTCTCCAGTTCTGCATTTAATTCTGCTTCACTCAGTTCTGACACATCAACAGGTCTTGCTTCAGGTAATTTTACTTCAAACGGAAGTCCTCTGTTTAAAATAATCTGTTTATAAAACATATTGATCGCATTGGATGCCGGGATGCCAAGCGCTGACAAAATGTTTTCTGCCTGCTCTTTTACTTCTGGCTCTATCCTAGCGTACAAATTAGCTGATTTTGCTGCCATAGCATGACACTCCTTTCCCAAATCTTAGTGTTTCCCTTTGTCAGATTTATTATACTAATATGTGCGCACAATAGCAATACATTATTTACTTTTTCAGCATAGATATGATTCCCCGGATATAATGACCATTTGCCATTTCCAAAAGCCCCTTTGCCAGAGAGTCGGACACAGTACCTCCGGAACAGATGACAACAGCCCGCAAAGGACAATCTACGGCACAGATCATCATCATCTTAAAAGCCGGATCTGAATAGTCTTTCTTTCCTCCAAAACTTTTCGCAATAATATTTTCTGTAACCTTATACTNNATTNTCATAANCNANGAACTGTCTTTCATTTCCATGCAGGAATTGTCCANTACAANCTNCCCTTNTTTCTCCNCGNAAACAATTGCAACTGAATGTCCCNTTACCTTCTCCCATTCCTCACGGGACGGATTGCCGGCAAGACTCTCATACCAGCTTCCTGTCTGCCACTCTGGAACTGTTAAGCTTTCTCCCTCGGTCTCAATAAAGCCACGCAGACGGATATCCTGAGAAGAAGCAGCAAGAAACACATCATATCTGCCGCCCGGTACCTTCCAGCCATCCGCCCAGATTGCAAAACTGCGTTCATCGAGGGTAAATGTAACCTGTCTGCTCTCGCCGGGCAGAAGTTCCACACGGGCAAAGCCCTTTAATTCCTTAATCGGACGGTGAATGCCGTTTTGCGGCGGTGCAATATATAACTGTACTACCTCTGCTCCAAATGCATTTCCGGTATTCGTAACAGTCGCTGTTACAGTACGATCCTGTATCTGAAGATCGCTGTAGGTAAATTCTGTATAGCTCAGCCCATATCCAAACGGAAAACGAACGTCAACATGAGCTTTGTCATAATNACGATAGCCCACATAAATACTTTCCCGATATTCCACGTTACGTTTCCCGAAAGTATTCTTTGATATCACGTCATCATATTGCATCGGCCATGTTTCCGTCAGTTTTCCACTGGGATTTGCCCTGCCTGTCAAAAGATTCGCACAGGCATGGCCACCTGCCTGACCGGACAATCCCATATAGAGGATTGCTTTTACCCTGTCAAACCACGGCAGTTCCATAGCACTTCCGCCCAGCAGTACCACCACGGTATTCGGATTTGCGGCAGCAACCGCTTCAATCATACGGTTATGCCCTTCCGGTATTTTCATATTCTCACGGTCAAAGCCTTCGGACTCATAACTGTCCGGCAGACCTGCCACAATTACAGCAGTTTTTGCTCTCTTTGCCATTACAGCTACTTCCTGCAAAGCCGATTCTGTCACATTGCCTTCTGCATTACAGCAGGAAAAGTATGGAACCTCCGGTAAAGCATCTGTAAGGCTTGTCTGCCGGAATGGATTAATATGGCTGGAGCCGGAACCCTGATAGCGGAAATTCTTTGCCATGTCACCAATCAATACGATATCTTCTTCCTTAACAGGAAGAAGATGGAAATCATTTTTCAACAATACCGCACCTTGTTCTGCAATAGTGCAGGCAAGTTTGTCATGGGCATTGCTATCAAAACTGCCTCCCTTTTGTAATTCCAAAGAACGAAATGCCAGATGTATGATCCGACTGGCTGCCACATCAATATCGGATTCAGAAAGTGTCCCATTTCGGACTGCTTCCAACGTCTCCTTCTCCATATATTTCGAGCCGCCGGGCATATTCAGATCACAGCCGGCCATATAGCCTTTGATGCGGTCATTCAAAGCGCCCCAGTCAGTGACCACCATGCCGTCAAATCCCCATTCGCCACGTAGCACATCCGTGAGCAGCCACCTGTTATCGCTGGCATGCACACCGTTAATTTTATTGTAGGAACACATCACTGTGCCAGGTTTTCCTTCCTTCACTGCGGTTTCAAAAGGCGCCAGATAAATTTCACGCATGGCACGGTCATCCACCTGGCTGTCACCATTTTGCCGCTTGTATTCCTGATTGTTGACAGCAAAATGCTTCAAGCTGGATGAAACGCCTGTACTCTGCTGTCCGCGGATAAAAGCCGCAGCCATTTTTCCGGCAACATATGGATCTTCCGAAATATACTCAAAATTTCGACCGCACAGAGGATTTCGTTTCATATTGCATCCGGGACCTAATACCACGTCAACACCGTATCCCAAAGCTTCCTCTCCGATTGCTTTGCCCTCAGCCGCATAAAGCTCCGGATTCCATGTGGCTCCTGCTGTAACTGCTGCGGGGAAACAGGTTGCCGGATTCGATTGGTTCACTCCGAACATATCTGTTTCACCACTTTGGAAACGCACTCCATGGGGACCGTCTGACATCGTAAACGCAGGAATTCCGTATTGTTCCATCTCTTTGGAATGCCAGAAGTCTGCACCTGTACAGNGGCTGANTTTATCTTCCAATGTCNTTTTTGAAAGNATTGCTTGTATATCCATTACTCATCTCCTTTTTCCGCATTCGTAAGAAATCTATTTGATATCATGCTTCAGATTTCCATACGACATTACAGTTTTTCAGAATAACAAAACAATATTCTCCTCAAAGCTTCTGCCTGCCGGGACTTTCCATCTGCTGCAAAAACATCAACCNTGTGTATGTCGCTGCTCCTGTCTTTGAAAGCCGGAAAAAGGAATCCGCACTCCGGTTCACCCGACTCATAATCACCACCTACCGGGCAGACCGCGCAGATCAGGAACTGATACACCTCCTCCGATTCCCACAGACTTTCTTTGTCACCAGCTTTCAACGGCACATCATAACTGCCATGAAAAAAGTAAATAGCATAGCTGCCATCCGTCCGATATTTCTGTCCAAATTCTTCGTAAAACACATCCAGCATTGCATCATTTTTTAACCCACATTCTTTCAGCGCCATAAGGAGCTGCCATGTACTCCCGGGTTTTCTGTCTGCCTCTCCGAATGTATACTCCTTTAACTGCACATTTGTATCAGAAAAAGGAATTGCCTTTGCTATATCAAGATTCGCCTGTTGATCTTTGGGTGACAGCTTCTGGAAATGCTTGTTAAAGGTCCCGTCCACAAATNCCTCTTCNTNCAGATATGCNCCGGCAATCCTGTCAAANCAGTTACGCTTCAAAGTCATTCGCCTGGTCAATTCCAGCATATCTTCACGATTAATTTTATCCATATCAGTTTCTGCTCCCTCTCTCTGATTCACTCTCTATAAGGCTTTTCCGAACACGCCTTTCGCTGTCATACTTATATTGCCATCAATCCAAGAGATCATATTAGTAAATCATACCCACACATCTATGATAGAGATTCGATCCAGTAACTTCCAGCTATAATGAAACAGGTCACACTCGGAATAAAAAATAGAAATCTTACATACCTTTGCTTTATCTTAATAAATAAAAAACTTAATACATTAGCTGCTAAAAGCGGTATAAATCCAAATGTCAAAATCATACCTGCACGTTCCCATGCCTGCATAGGCAGCATAGCATCAGGATACGCTATTGTAGTGTTATGTGTAAGATATGGTATAGCAAAATAAATTAAGCAAATAACTCCAATTAAATTTATGAAAATTATTGACAATTTCAAAACTTTGCCTGCTTTCATAAGCTCCTCCAAAAAAATAATTTATCCTTTTCCGCATCCGAAAGAAACCTGCTTGACATCATGTTTCAAATCTCCATGGGAAATACCTGTACTTTAATCCGAATCTGCCATCAGCTCCGCTATGTATTGTGCGGTAGCTTTCCGCTGCTCCTCACTGCTGATTCCCGGCTCTCCATCCCCTTCCTGTTTTCCATAACTTCCAAACTGTGNATGGCNTCCACCCNCTATANTATATTCCTCCNTATCNACNGGAAGATTTGTACGGTTATTGGTATATTTCTCTATATCCAGCACACCGTCCTCAGAGCCATAAACAGAAAGCACCTGTAATCCTGATTTGCTTATATCCTTCGTGGAGTAAGCCGCCAAAAGGATAAGCCCTTTATATTCGTCCACATGCTCCGCCGCATAGCTGGCTGCCATAGCTCCCCCAAGGGAATGTCCGCCTATATACCAGTCTCCAATTTCTGGAAATCTTTCCTGTATTCCCTCTGCCACATCCATATCAAGGACTGCCAGATTATAGGGCATCCTAATCAATACACAAAGGATTCCTTCTTCTGCCAGATTTCGCAGCAACGGCGCATATGCCGTAAATTCGACCTTGCCTCCCGGATAAAATATCAGTCCGAACTCAGGCTCCTTTGGCCAAAAGGCAATTCCATTATCATCGATCCACTCTACTTTTACCTCATCATCAGACTTAAGGGCCTCCGAAGCTGCTGCATCAGCACAATAATAATCATTTAAATAAACTACACAGACCGCAGAGAGTATTGCCACAATAACAATCAAGACCGTCAGCGTAATCTTCCACCTTTTAGTCTTCTGCCTGCTCTTATTCATAAAAATTCTATCCTCCCATACTGTTCTTATTCTATCATTCGGACCACATTCCACGCAACACTTCACTTTCAAAGGCTTTTTAAGATAATNGCTGCTGGAATAAAACCCCAGCANTTTCNCCANCTCATATTNAACTTTCTGNNTGCTTATGATAATATTCAGAGCAGTAAATCGGGACTTGCGGAGAAAAATATGGAGATTTATTCAAATCAGATTGACGAAGCAATTAGGATTATGAAGGAAGTTGCTATGTGGGGGCGNAATAAGGGNTTNCGCNTATGGCGAGATGAATGGCTGACAAAAGAAGAACTGATTACAATAGNTGCACAGCCAGAGAATTTTTATATNGGTAAAATGGATGGTGTTNCAGTCTGTGCGTTTATTTTGCAATGGAGGGANTCAGAGTACTGGGCTGATGCNNAANATGAAGCTGTGTATTTGCACAAGCTTTGTGTAAGACGTGAATTTGCCGGTAAAAACATGACCCGTTTCATTATNGAAGCAATCAAGCAGCTTTGTAAAAAGGAGGGAATAAGGTATATACGGTTAGATACAGCACTTGATGAAAAAATTGTAAGAAGGATATATTTAAAATTGGGATTTAAAATTGTGGATATTATAGATTACCCCAATGGACGCTCTATTGCATTGTATGAGTTAAATGTATTATAATCAAAAAAAGTAATGATTAGGAGGTATCTGATATGAGTATGAAAAAGAAGGCCATTCTTTCATGGTGTGCTTTCGCGGTATGCCTGATTGCCACAGTAGTCATGTGGTTTGTCGTGAATGCACAGGAAATCGAATATGAGGAAGTTAGCGTGAGTGTTTTAAGCGCGCAAACAACGCAGCTTACCAAAAAATCCACAGGTGCGCATTATGATTTCTATGAAATTACGGTAGAGTACAACGGCAAAACCTATGAGCTTGAAAATGCACACAATACCTATCAATATCCAGAGGGAACAACGGTCAAGGCATATTTGGCAAACAACGGCAGACTGTATGCAAATATAGAGGGTGTGTCTTCCTCGACACCGCTCGCGACCGTTTATTTCGTGTGCCTGTTCGGAAGTTTTGGATTGTTATTTGTGGCTGCATATTATTTAGGAAAAGCAAAGCAGGAAAAGACGAACTGAGCTTTGGAGAAATTGACAAAAACATAAATAATGAATTTGTCAATTTACTCCTCCGGTTCTTTGCCAAGCAAATGAATGATACTTTGATCGTCTGCATCCGGGTATAGCTCCTTAACACGGTTTATCTGTCGTTCCCAAGATTTCTTCGGACTTTCGGAATATGCCGCCGTTACGGTATTATAACCCCAAATGCTCTCCGGTGGAAGCAGAATGGATACCGCCATCCCATATTCCTCACCACGTTTATTTTCCCTGCGCCTGAAATCAGAAATCACAAGGTATGTCTCCATCTGCAGCTGGGTGATGATTCCCTGATAATTTTTCTCTCCGCCTTTGCCAAAACCGGCCTGTTTTTTCAAGTCAGTCGAGAAAATCTGTATTTTCTTAAAAAGGCTGTCGCCGTCTTCATCTTCGCCAATAAAGAAATCCATAATCTTTTTCTCACGCCGGCTTGCCCTGCCGTCCTCCCAACGGGCATCAAAGTCATAGCCGCTCCGTCTGCTGTTGGCGAAATACGGCAGCCATTCAAGGCTGATGAATCCGGCTTTCCTTCCAAAAAACTTTCCATAGGCAACCTCATGGCTTGCAGCGATAATCTCGCGCCATTCCCACGGATCCTGCTCCCGGTCTCCCGTCCACCAGAAATTCGGGGACACATGCTCCTCCGCCGAAAATCCTTTCACTTCATTGGCAAATAATGGCAAAAATCCTACTTCCTTTATCCACTTTACAAGTTCTTTCCATGTACGAATCCTGCAGGGATCGTTCCACTCCAGTCCACGCATAACCCATTCTCCGTTTTCGTTATCCATGCAACAACTTCCTCATATAATTATTCTTTCAAAATGGGAGTACCCTCAAACACACCACTATCCGCTAAAGAAATAATTTCATCTACAGCCTGCTCATATTCAACCATATCATCAACAAAATATTCCGTAATGCTGATATAATCCTGTCTGTAAAATTCCTTTTCACAAAATTCATGCATAAGTGCAGGTATATCCACATCTTCTTTGGCTGAGGGGCATATCTTCATTTTTGCCCTATGGTTCCTGACTTCCCTAATCAATTTAATAAAATTTTCATCAAAAACTACATGTTTTTTCAATTTATATAAATCATACAAGTGCCTGGAATACCTCTTTGACTTTCCCTGCATGTAATAATCGCATAAAGCAAAAACCTTGTCTATATATGTCCTGCTGATTGACTGCAAATTCATTTCAAACAAACCTAACCCAAATTCATCAATCAAATTCATATTATCTATTGCCAAATATTGCCTTACATAGCTGTCTATATTTACCTTTTCTGTTGGAAACGAATAAGATGCCAATGCGATCTCTACCTTAACACCTTCAGATAAACTATTTTCTACATACGCATCTAAAGGTTCATACTGAAATATATAACAGTTATAATCCTTATCGCTCTCTATCTTGTTCCAGTTTGAAATTGGCATGCCAAGTTCTTTACTGACATCCTTCATTACATCATACTTTAACTTCTTTCTTCTGGCTTCTCCTATATGCTCAGAAAATGTAATGTCAATATCTTCANAAAATCGATTCAACACATGGAATCNCTTTGAAAGTGNTGTANCGCCTTTAANAACACATTTATCAGCCTTCCTTGCTAAANNTCTNANNATCATNGNNACATAATAATCTTTTTCTACCACTGCAATAGCCAAATTCATCCTGACTGCAGTATTGGTGATAACTTCCTGAAATAGTTCCTTGTCCTCATGCAAATACATTTGCTGCAAACTCACTTTCCAACCTCATTTCATAAATAGATTTATATACTTTCAATGGGAAATAACCGATATACCGGTCTACAGCGTTTCTTGTAATCTGAAATCTCCTAATATAATCTATAACCTGCTGCCTTGCATCCTGTTCATCATCACTGTATTCATCAATATCTTTCAGCAGTTCAAGTAATTGTAAGACAATATAATTACCTTCATTCACCTCCACTGGTGCCCTGCGAACTACATACACCCTGTTTCCAACATGTACTTCACGAACAATGGCTGCCATGTTATTAGTGGTAATCTCTTCCTTCAGAGGTACCTGCACAGAGATTCCCATTTTATTTGCCAATGTATGTCCTGCATAGTACCCCATAATGCGCCCCATTCTGGATATATATTTATACCGAGCAACAATATCCGGTGCAAGAGTTAATGTTCCTTTCAACCTGGACATTTTAGGAAGATAATATATACCCTGTTCATACCGGATCACTTCGCCCTCCTCAGTCAGTTTCTTTATCTTTTGCCTGATATTTGCATCTGACATCCCATCTATTTTTATATCCTGCAAAAATATAGGTTCACCTGGTTCATAATTTTCTTTTATATATTCAGACAACATAATTTCTCTCCAAAATACAAATAATAATATTTTATATTACTATTTGTATCTTATTCTCTTCTTTCTTTTTCGTCAACATATATCTTATGCAATATTATCAAAAACCACATATATTATATTGTCCTTATAAAAAATCTCTGCAACACAGGTACCTCCGTAATGCCTAAGATGTCACAAAAAAATGTATTTCCTGATATTTTTCTGCCTGCTTTTCAAACATTTCCGCATACCTGCCACCTCTGGCAAGCAGCTCCTCATGATTTCCCTCTTCAATGATCCTGCCCTGTTCCATCATATAGATTTGTTCCGCCATGCGGGTTGTGGACAGGCGATGTGATATGAAAATAACCGTTCTGTCCTTTGATAGTTCAAACAGCATCCGACCCAGATTGTATTCAGAAACGGGATCCAGCGCACTGGACGGCTCATCCAGAATATACGTGTGCGGATCCTTTATTGTCGCTTCATCCTCATTATCAACCAAACCCATTTTCACATTTTCTCCCAAATCGGCAGCATAACTCTGAAAATCCTGAAACAGGGTACCAAAGAAATGACGGTATTCATCTACGTCATAGTCTTTAATGTTTTTGCCGCAGAGCTGGATTTCGCCCTCGGCAGGATCATATAAGCGCCACTACAGAGTGTCAACTGTATTTTAACCATCACCTATACGGCTTTTGACTGGCTTTTGCCCTCCGGCCATATCCCGTAACCACTGCCACAACCAGTATCACCAGCATACAAAGAGAATAATAGTTCACAAAAGGTATCGACGCGGGCGCCACCGCAAAGCCCTCTCCGAACTGGGCCGACTGCTGTGCCGGAATCACGCAATGTACTGTCCAGGGTGCCAGAAAGCAGAACACACAGCCTGTACAGTCCAGCAGGTTCGCACGGCGGTACCGGTTTACTCCCGCCTTTTCCCCAATCTCATTTACCAGATCACCAAGTGCCACGATCGCTACCGAAATCACACCCGTCACCATGCTCAATATGCCCACAGACAACACAATGGTTGCCTCCGTGCTTCGCTCATTTTTAGCAAAACGTGCCAGAAGCGCCCCCACATCCTCAAAGAGGCCGCTACATTCCAGCACACCAAGGAGGGCAAATACTGCGATCAGCATTGCCACTGTACCAGCCGTCCCCGTAATAGCTTCTATGATTGCCCCTGATACGGAAAATCCGCCGGGAAAAGAAATGAGATTGTCCACCGTATAAATACCAAAAAGCAATCCGGCGGTAATGCCTGCCAGAATCCCCCAGGACAGTGCAGTGATCAGATGCTTTCTCATCAGACAAAGTGCAATAATANCCACCGGCACAATCAACATANTCAGGCTGACCGGATTGNCAATGCCCCCATCCGCGGGGATTGCTGTACTCCCANCTGTGGTTTTGGAAAATAACAGAAACAAAACCAGTGCACCCGCCGCTGCCGGCAGACTGTAACGCANCCGGGTTTTCNCCACGGNTCCCAAATCCGCACGCTGAGTTGCAGATGAGGCAATCGTAGTATCAGAAATAGGCCCCAGATTATCGCCGAATGCCGCCCCTGACACAATGGCACCAATCATAAATTCCGGCGCTGTCCCGGCCATCACGCCCACCGGAAACAAAATCGGGATCACGACAAAATAGGTCCCCACTGAGGTCCCCGTTGCAAACGCCAGCAGGCAGGTAATGAGAAAGGTCGNNGCCACAAAGAGCTTTCCNGTAANGCCTGCTGCCNCCACATATACCGCTNTCGTCNGCACCACTCCGCTGGCCGAGATCAGCNTGCCCGAAATTGCCGCTAATATCACCGACATCACGATCATGCCAAACATCGGCTTGCTTAAACCATATACCAACGCTTCTCCGTATGCCTTTTCATCTTTTGCAAAAATAATCCCTGTTACCAACGCAGCAAAAAAAGCAAGCACATATCCATTTACATTAGACTGGCTGAACGCCGCCCACAAGATCATCGCCGCCGCAACGATAAGCGGTGCCAGTTTTCCAGCTTTCCCAAAACGAAATTCTATCCTTTTTGAATTCATAGGCACATCTCCTGTAAAATTTTCTTTTTTAATCATACGGTCTATTGGGAGGTTCGTCAATTATTTTTCATATTTTATCGTGAAGGGAATGACAAGGACAAAAAATAAAGATATACTGAAATGAAATGACGCCCATGGAGTATCAAAAGAATCATTTTTATAACAAGGAGTGACTCTCACATGCCAGATATCATTGAAATAACTGACTTTTCCGAGCCCCGGCTGGACATCTATGCGCGGCTTTCGGAGGCGCAGCTTCTCCATTATAACGAACCGAAGCCGGGACTTTTTANTGCGGAGAGCCCCCGCGTAATTGAACGGGCTCTTGACGCAGGCTGTGTGCCCGTTTCCCTTTTGCTGGAGCGAAAGCATATTGAAGGACAGGCTCACGGACTTATCCTGCGCTGCGATGCCGTTTTCCAGAAAGCTTCCGAAAGAACAGAAAAAGGGGTTCCTGTTTTCACTGCCGACTTTACCGTCCTGTCAAAGCTCACCGGCTTTCCGCTGACCAGAGGGGCACTGTGCGCCATGTACCGCCCTCCAATGCCAGATCCGGCCAAAATATGCTCCGGNNCTCNGCGAATTGCCGNATTGGAAAACATCANAAATCCCACGAACGTGGGTGCCATCTTCCGCTCTGTCGCCGCTCTTAGTGTAGACGCCGTACTGTTGACCCCGNCCTGCAGCGATCCCTTATACCGCCGTGCCATNAGGGTTTCCTTAGGTACCGTCTTCCAAATTCNCTGNACCTTCCTTGACGGCGATTCCGTGAAATGGCCGGAATCGGGAATGGAATTTCTCCACAGCCTTGGCTTTAAAAGTGTCGCCATGGCGCTGCGGGAAGATTCCCTCAGCATCGAAGACCCGCGCCTTACGGCAGAAGAAAAGCTGGCAATCGTGCTGGGATCAGAAGGCGACGGCCTTTGTGCCTCCACCATCGCCGACTGCGACTACACCGTGCGCATCCCCATGGCCCGGGGAGTGGATTCCCTCAACGTTGCGGCAGCCAGCGCCGTAGCCTTCTGGCAGCTGCGGATTCGGTGATTGATTACACCCTCTAAAGAATAACAGGAGAATTAAATTCTCCTGTCATCCTTTTTCTTCAATAACTCCGAAGTGTCCAAGGTTTGTTCCACTCGTTCCGCCTTTTTTGCTTTCCTTACTTCCCTTTTCTTTTTCTCCACATTCCCTAGGGAATCTTTCCTTAAGGAATCGTTCCTTAGGGAATCGTTTTCTGTCATATCTTCCTTTGACGTATTCGGATCCTGTAGCATATTTTCTTCTGTCTTTTCCCGCTTCCCGCTCCTTCTATAAAGCTTTTTCGGTGCGAACTGGAACCGCCGCATTGCCACATCTGCAACAAACAGGCAGACAGCAAGTAAAAGCAGCCAATTGGTCAGGGAATAGCTCTCTCTTGCTCCCGTTGAGATCCGGTTAAAGACAGGATCCTGCTCTGTGATGATCCGGCCGTATTGCTCCACAAACTGTAGGTAAGAGTCCGTACTTACATCGAATTTATACTCGTCCGAAAACTGCACGGCAGCTGCTGTTGTCAAATAGCTTTGAATCTCCCCATCCTCACTGCGGCGGATATTGAAGTGGTATAATCCCGTCTGAGGCGTGGAGAGCTCCGCTGTATATTTTCCCGGTGCTGTGGCATAGAGCTTTTCTTCCGCGGGTTCTCCCTTAGGATCAATAACCGTCACCAGAATCTCCGTGCCGCTCCTATATTCATCCGTCTGATAAGTTATTTCTGTCCGTTCTCCTGCTGTCACCACATCGACTCTGTCCCCGCCCATGTCAACATTTCCGGTGGAATAATCCACGATCCGCTTCCACATCTGAACATAGTCATCTTTTCCTGAAAAAGCGCCGCTCCACTCCCCGCTGACATCGCTGTTCCAGGCAGCGGTTCTGCCCAGTCCGTACTGCCATACCGTAAGGATCGGATTTTCTTTGTCATCCGACACGATAACAGGGAGGGAAGCTGTCTTGGGAGTTGCTGCAATATACCCATAAAGCACAGGCCAGCCATCCAGAAAAAGATTATTTGTCAGTTCATGATTCTTTTGCACCTTCAGCGGAAACACACCGTTTTGAATGTAACTTTCACTTCCCAGAAAGACCTCTCTGGCAAAAATCTTGGGAATGTCACTGGATATATCCGAATAATAATATCTGCCGCCGCAGCTGTCGGCCAGCTGTTCAAGAAGCTGCGTATCAGAAGAACTTCCCACTGCCACGGTAGAAAGTGTGATTCCCTCTGCTGTATAGGCATTTATCACATCCTGAAAATTGTCAGTTTCTCCCATGCCATCCGTCAGAAGAACCACATGCTTAATGGACGCCTCATTTTCTGTAATCGCATCGCATGCCTCCATAAGAGCAGGCTTAATCGTTGTCCCGCCGCCTTCATTGATCTGCATGATCTCATCCTTGATAGCTGTTTTGTCATCTGCCTCTCTAAGCTCTACTTGCCAGTCATACTGATCATCAAAGGTCAGAATGCCTACATAATCCGAATCTCTCAGGTTATCCACTGCCACCGCAGCAGCCTTGATGGCAATATCCAGATTGCTGACACTGGTATAGTCCGCCGCCTCACTGATCATACTGCCGGAATGATCAATGACCATAACCATAGCCATGGAAGGAATCTCATTCATACTCCTTGGCTGCATGTCTACCGGAAGCACGGTTTCAAGCACGGTATTCCGATATCCGCCCAGCGCAAAGCTGTCCTCACCGCCGCAACAGATAAAACCGCATCCGTAATCCTTCACATAAGTCTCCAGATTCTCCAGAAATCCGGCAGGCAGATCATCAATATAAGTGTCTGCCAAAATAATCGATTTATAGGCTAACATCGCATTGATATTGTCCGGTGCATTCAGGGCAGAGACCACATGATAATCACAGCCTGCCGCATGCAGCACAGAATTAAATTCTGCAACGTCAGCGCCCTGCCCGGAAATAAGCAGAATCTTGGGCGCAGACTCCACCACGGAATAAGCGCTGAAAGAATTATTTTCCGGACAGGTATCTCCCGGTGCCTGCACCTGTACCCTGAGATTCTCCATCGCACCGCTGTCTGCATCTGCGTCAACCTGTGCACTGAAAACAAAACGATTGCTCCCCTTATTTAAATGAACGCTGTTCGATGCCGTCCTGACACTTCCATTGTAAAGCTCAATGACTGCGTCCGTATCATAATTGCTCTCCACCAGCACCGTAATTGTATATTTGTCCCCTGGATGCAGATAAGAGGGAAGGCTCACATTGTCAATATAGGCATCCGTCTCCTCCTCATCCTCATAAAGCAAGGTCAGAAACTCTACATTGCCTGCCAAAAGCGCCTGTCCCATATGCCGGACATCTCCTCTGGTTTCCTTCCCGTCCGTGAGCATTACCAGTCTTCCACTATAGTCTCCCGGAAGCAGTGTAAGCGCTTTGGAGACGGCATCTTCAAAATTAGTTGCCGTTTTCTCCGGCAGTGTCAGTAATCCTCCATAATCATCTTCCTCTGTCAGGAACTGGTCCACCAGCGCATTCTTTCCAAAGGTCACAATACCATAAGCATTGCCTGCAGGCATTTTTGCAATCACAGACTGCAGGTACTTGTCGGCCTCCTTAAGATGCTCCTCATTACTGTCAGAGAGATCCACTACAAAAACAGTGGCTGTCCGGCTGCTGCCCAACTGTACCTGTATCCCCAAAAGCGCCAAGATCACACTTATAGCCACGGCTCCTCTTACAATCAAATAAAACTTTCCCTTATAACGCATTTGACGCACATAAACAATCCATTCTACAATCAAAAACACCAGTGCCAGCAGTAAAAAAAGGTTTCTCACTGCCTGCTTCACCTTCTGCCGCTTTATATTTCCTGCATCGCCGACAGAATCAGCGGTTTGTCTGCCATCCGACTCCGTTGCGGTCTGGAAACGCACCACATAAGTTTCCTGATGCTCCCCGTTTCCTACTTGATAGAAACCGGCTTTTCCCGGCTGTGCGTCAACCCAAAGTTCATCCGGCTCTGCCCAGGGCTTAAGGACAATCTCCTCTCNAGNATAATAANCATNTGATGCCANCCAGGATGTGTCCGTNAGATAGNCCATGGCATTGGCCAGAAAANCCGGAAATTCCGCTCTTANCGGAAAATCCGACTCTCTGGGATCAAATCCCACCACAATTTCCTTGCTGCCATCCAGTTCCCGATAATAGCCCGCGCATTTCCCATTATACTCCAAAAAGCTCTCCGCTCCTTCCGGAAGCGCAAAGCAATAGGCCGTATTCACTCCTATGGTAAATCCGGACAAACCGGCGGTCAGGTCACAGTCCTTCATACTCAGCACAACATTGTCCAGTGTCTCTACGGTTTCTATTCCGGCATCACCAAAAATCAGCCGGTTCTTTCTTTCCGTTTTCGGAATCTGCCCCGCATCATAAATCACCACGTTATAATGATCAAGAATATNAGTCCCGGCTTTGGCAATGCTCTCACCNGTAATGGCAAGATATGCCCGTTNAATAAAAATATTTCCCTCTCNCACAAGCAGTCNATTCAACTGGTTTTTCTNACTNCTTACCNCCTGNNAAANATTTATCCTCATTAAGGCTGTCTACAGCGCCGACCTCGAAAGTAATCCCGTCAATACAGGACTTTAAAGTCTGTCCCTGCCAGTCCACCTTCTCAAACAGGCAGAATGTGCTCTCAGAAGGTGCAAGCTGCATCTGCTTCAGTGCAATGAGCCTCTCTTCCTCGTCATACAGGCTGACATCAAAGGTAACTTTGCTGTCACTGTAATTGACCATGCTCACCATCACATCATAAGCTCCATCCTCCCGCTGGGTGAATACCGTATACTCATTTGCCACATTGGAGGAAGCCTCCCCAAACACACAAAGTTCCTTCTGTGCATTACTGCGCAGTTCTTCAAACCCCGATGCACCTGTGCCATCCGTATAGACGATCAGATCTGCCGTATTTTCCGCATCATCCCCCATGAGCGAATCCAGGGTTCCCTGCGCCTCGGCAAGATCTCCCGCACAGTCGCTGCATTTGATATCCTGCAGCGTCCGGACCAGATTGTCTGCATCTGCTATGTCCACAGCCAGAAGCTTTACCCCAAGGGCATCCTCCGTCACAATGGAAAACCGGGTATTCCCCGCTGTCCTCACATAATCGCAGGCCTGCGCCACAGCCTCCTCCAGACGGGTCTTTCCGGAATCTGTCCTGTGCTGCATGCTTCCGCTGGTATCAAAAAGCAATATCTTTCTTCCGCCGCTCTGCCCTTCCGTCTTGATAAAGGGCGACATCAGCGCAATCACCAGAAGCACAACGATCAAAATCTGCAGATACATGAGAATATTGTGGACAAATTTCTCAAAAAAAGTTCTGGACTGCTCATTTTTCAGCAGCTTCTGCCAGAGAAGATTGGAAGATATTCGATAGTCCTCTCCCTTTGGTTTCAGCAGATATAAAATTATAATTACAGGAACCGCGGTCAGAAATGCCAGCGGCCATAAACTCTCAAATATCATATAGCATCCTTAAATCCTGAAAGATCAGTTGATAAATATCCGTTCCGGTACTACATACCGCATAAAACGCCCCCGCCCTTACGCATTCCCGCCGCATCCGGTCTGAAAATTCCTGCAGAGATCTCTCATACGTCCGGATACTGACCGCATCCAGCGTAAGACGCAGGGTACTTTGATCCTCCATATCAATCAGATTCCGTGTACCCGTCAGTTCTACGGAAATCTCCTCTCCCGCCAGTACATGCAGAACTACAATTTTCTGCTTTCTGTAGTTCAGAAAGCGCAGCAGCTTTTTCAGAGCTTTCTGCTCCTGATCCAAAAATGCCTCCTGCAGAAAATCACTGATTAAAATGGTCACGCCCGGTCCTTTCGCGGGAAGCTTTTCAACAGCTTTTTCCACATCCACCGTTCCCTCAAAGGAGCACTGTTCTAACCAGTCTGCAAGTCTGGGCAAGGCTCTCTTCCCGCCCTCTGCCGTAAAAGGCAGATGCATCCTGCACATGTCATATAGCACGACGCGGTCCAGGTCATTCAATCCCATATAAGAAAAAGCTGCTGCCAGCATACAGGCAAGCTCACTCTTTTTCTTTGCACCATAGTCCATGGAAGCACTGGTGTCGATTAGGATCGAAACCACTGCCTCCTTTTCCTCCATATATTCCTTCACATAAAGCCTGTCCAGACGCCCGTAGGCATTCCAGTCAATGCGGCGTATATCGTCTCCCGGCATATACTCCCTGAAATCCGAGAACTCCATGGAGGAACCTTTTTGTGTGGATTTACTGTTTCCGGTTAAATTCATGGAAGTTTTATGCCTCATAACCAGCAGGAGTCTTGACAGTCTGTCAAAAAATGCAACGTCTAACATCATAATTACTCATTAACTCCTATCTGCCTGCCATAGCCGATTTTGCATCCAGAATCCTTTTAATAATATCATCTTCGGTAATTCCCTCACTGACGGCATCAAACCCAGGAATGATCCGATGTCTGAGAACCGGATACGCCGCTTCCTTCACATCCTGAAAAGAAACATTAAAGCGCCCCTCCAGAAATGCCTTCGCCCTGGCGGCACGGATCAGCGCCTGCGCCGCTCTGGGACTTGCGCCTTCTCGGATGTGGGGATTCGGAACATGAGTTTCCATGACGATCTCAAGCAGATAATCCATCACCGCATCCGCAATAGGAATCTGATTTACCAAGGCTCTTGCTGCCAGAAGCCCCTCCCCATCCATCTGTTTTTCAATGACAGGCTCCCTGCCTCCTTCCGTAAGTGCAACGATCCCCTTTAACTCCTCTCTGCCCGGGAACTTCACCAGAAGCTTAAACATAAAGCGGTCCAGCTGAGCCTCCGGCAGTGGATAGGTTCCCTCACTTTCTATGGGATTCTGGGTTGCAAGTACAAAAAAGGGCTCTTCCAGCACATGGCTGGCATTTCCCACTGTCACCGTATGCTCCTGCATTGCCTCCAACAGCGCCGACTGGGTTTTGGGCGTGGCGCGGTTGATCTCATCTGCCAGAATCAGATTTGCAAAAACCGGTCCCTTCTCAAAAGTAAAGGAACTGCCCTGTTCGTTCTTGATAATGATATTCGTACCGGTCACATCACTGGGCATCAGGTCAGGGGTAAACTGAATTCGTTTAAAAGATAAATCAAAAACCTTACCAATGGTACTGACCAATCTGGTCTTTCCCAGCCCCGGCATACCCTCTAAAAGCACATTGCCTCCTGTAAGCATCGCCAGCAGAACCTGCCGGATGATCTCCCCCTGTCCGATGATTCCCTTTTGTATTTCCCTTTCACATGCAGCATTCCGCTGCGCCGTATATGCCGGATCTTGAGACC
>WFLX010374980.1_pt1 | contig 23792 bp, 17 predicted proteins | sample 4967041 | NCBI WGS metagenome assembly WFLX01 (sample SAMN12857096, study PRJNA449069) | gut metagenome | isolation source: stool from male and female vole | host: Microtus ochrogaster | place: USA:Florida | collected 2017
CCTGCAAACTTTACTGAGATTGAAAAGACTAGGCTAGCCTCCGATTTTGAACTGCACTCCAAAAGTTAGACACAAAACATTTGGAGTGCAGTTCAAAAATTAATCAACGGGGCTTATCTTTTTCAGGAACCGACAAGTTGAATATTCGTTAGCAAAATAGTGTTGCGTTGTTAGTATTTTTTCATAGCTCTAACACTGTTTGTGTTATCCTTTTGATGAACAAAACTGTGCTGATTTGAATATCCCATATAACCAGTCGTTGTTACAGTGACAACATAACTTTGATTGTTATTCTTTTGAGTTGATGACCAGTAAAAGCCATCTAATGTGACATATCCTTTAGAACTCAAGGCTTTATTGATTATTTCAAGGTTACTTTTGCTAAAGCACAGCTCGTTTTTTGCCGGTCCGTACCAACCTGTTCCATGCATTTTTATCCATTTAGCAAATGGTTGCGTAGATCCCATGTTATTTTTTGAGCCGTCAGATGAGTTGTAGCTTGAATAATCAGTGCAGAAAATGCCGTTAACATCCCATTTTAAGTAATCCTCATCGAGAGATAATATTGTTCCATGTTCGCCACTTCCTGTGATGCGACATACAATGCCTTCCGGTGATTCCTCATTGGGATAAAAATCTCCTATTTTATAGGTGTCAATATGCTCTAATTCTTGAGAAATCACCTCAGAATCATATCTTACGCCATCAATTGTTACATAAGCTTGGAGATAATAAATAGTATTGACTGCTAAGCCTGTAATTGTTGCTTTGAATTCACCTGAGCCTATGCTGCTGCCGCCATAAGTCTTTGGAGAACTCATATCCGATGTCTCAGAAATCATGATTTTGCAATTCTCATATTTATCTGAGCCTTCCCCTGATACTTTCCAATTGGCAGTAAAAGATGTGGTTGAGACATTTGTAGACGAAAGCAATTCAACACAGATAGGTTCTACTTTCTCATACAAATTGGACTCAATTGGAGTAAAGCCAACAGTTAGATATTCAGTGCCGTCAATTTCACGACTTAATACCATTGCCATATTGCCGATTGATTCGTTGGTATAAATAGCAGCCCCATCAATATCGCCTATGTAAGAATATCCATTGAGTGAGTAAATCTGATTATTATTCACTTGTTCAGTGGTTTTTACTATAACTGCCGCAGAGCGAAGTTTGTTATCAACAAAGTCATAAACTACTTTATAAAAGCCATTTTTGGTTTGATAGCTTATAAAATCATCATAACATGAAATCTTTACATACCCCTTCATGGTGGCGTCAACTTCTGTTAGTGATGAATTCCAATCAAGACATATACTAGAAATAGCATCCTCTATTGATTGATCTGGCTTTGGAGGTGTCAAATCATTGTTATCATCGCTGCTACATGAGTTAAACATTATGACAGCGAACACTAAAAAGGAGATTGAAAATATATTTGTAAGTTTCATTTTTTAATATTATTATTTTTCTACAACAGCTCGATTAACAATTCCCTTGAAATTTTGTACTTTGACGCGTACATTACCTGCGTCCATATCCTTAGTGGGAGTTGTTACAACTACTTTTATTTCTTGACTCTTGTTAAGAAGTTTAGATGTGACGGTTATAGTTGCAGTCCCTGCTCGTTTAGCTCGAATTTCTCCGTTAGCTGAAACTGTAGCAACACTTGTATCGCTACTCTTCCAGGTTAAGTTATCAGTGGAAGTTGTAGGTACGAACTTGGGAGTGACTGTGAAGCTGTATCCAAGAGCGATATTAACGTTTGAAGGTACATTGAAATTAGTGGCAGAGGCTTTGACGTGAACTTTCAATGTGCCCTGGGTTATTCCGTCTTCTGCGGTAGCTTTGATTGTTGCTTCTCCTGCTGAAATTGCTGTGATTTCTCCTTCTGACGAAACGGTTGCTATTAGATTATCACTACTTTCCCATGTGAGTTTACTAATAGAGTTTTCAGGGAATAATTTGGGCACAGCAGTATAAGTTTGACCAGCAATCAGTTCTAAGGTTTCTGACTCAAAAGAGATTGATGTTGGTGCAACTATTTCAGCATCATCACTTATCTTTATTATTGCTGTTTGCACTGACGATTGATTCCCAACAAACATTGCTGCAATATAAGCAGTGCCTTTCTTTTTGGCTGTAATCACACATGATTCCCCATTATCAAGAATGCTCATATCTATACATCCATAGGTGCTGAATGATGAAATTATGCCCCATTCAACGGCTGCTTCTGAACCGACTGGATTGAAATCGCAATGAAGTGTAAGTTGCTGTCCAGGTTTCATACTTAAATTCCCACCTTCCCGTATTTTAAAGCTTTGCGCATTTGCAGGCCCAGTTACGGTAACATAATCATAATATGATGAATGCCCTACATGTATATTGTTGTCATAGCTACCTCGGTAGGAGTAGGAATAAATCACTTCTACTTTNATANTCGACTTTGGTGCTAANCNANAGTATGTGACTTGACAATCACTTGAAGTATNAGCAATGCCAAGATATTTAGCATCTTCGGGATCTACNAGTGNATAAAANNTATGTGTAATCCAACCTCCAGCTGGAGCTGATGCACTACATGGAATCACCTTTTGCTCGCCCTTTTTAAGCGTGACATTAGTTGCTGACATAATTGTAGGTATCAATAAAAGTGTCAGAAACAAAAAGTTTTTTAATTTTTTCATTGATGATATTGATTTTGATTAAGTTATGAATCAAAGGAGTATGTTCGTGAAGAATCAGTTTGACTATATTATGTAGTAAAATACATAATTAATGTTTTTGGGATGTTGCAAATTTACTATGTCATGGGTCACGCAACCAATTATTTTTCAGGATAATTGATGAATAGAGGATGTTTTCGTGTGAGTCAGGTGGCTCAAATGATGAATGCGGAAAATTGAATTTGAATAATTTTGAGCGCGTGGGGTCAGTATTTGCCGGAGCGGATGCGATATAGGGTTTCTTTGGTCAGGCCGAGGTAGGAGGCGATCTGGGTGACGGATGCCACTTCGAGCAGGCGCGGCTGTCGCTCGATTGCCCATTGATAACGCTCGATAGCGGAGTAGTGGAGCATGGCGGTGAGGTGATCTTCGAGCGAGCGGGCATACTGAGACAAGGCAGTGTTGATAAAGAGCATAATGTCGGCTTGGTTTACCTGAATATTGGAGTCGATAAACTCGTCGCGGAGCCTGAAATGAGGCAAGGTGATGACCGAAGTGGATTCGAGAAACTCTATTGAAAACGTGTCGTCGTTTTCCACCAGGTGTCGCGGCAGGGTGATGAATTGGTCGTCGAATGAGAATGAGAGCGTGTATTCGCGCCCGTTGCGGGTGAAGTAGCTGCGCGCCGCTCCGCTTTTGATATAGAATGCGAACGGCACGATGGCGCGGGTGCCCGTGACCACCTCGCGGCGTTTGTATGACCGCTCCACCATCAACCCGCGGAGTCGCAGCTCATCTTCCTCGGTAAGCAGAGCGAATTTCTTGATTATGTCAATCGGATGAGCCATAGTAGTAAAGATATTCAGGCTTAATGGCGACCTTGTAGGGTATGGCCGAAGAGTGGGGTCGGCGCGATTTCTCGTAGTAGAACGACCGCTGCGTGTCCCATGAGCGAAATTCAAGCTTGCGGGTCTGGCCGGGGGGTATATCGGCGTTGACGCGTTGCACGGCCTGATGAAGCTGCGCGCCCGAGGTGTCGTAGTAGGTTATGGAGAGGAGTATGGCGCAGAGACGGTGAGGGGTGTTGTTGGTGGCGAAAAGCGATTCTTTTGTGGCCTGAAGCGGCTTATCGTAGCCGTAAATAAGGAGCATATCCTCGTCGGCTGCCACGGAGTCGGGCAGCTGCTCCGCTGTCTGGCTGGCGACCGTCTCGGTCCGCGATCCAACCTTGCGGGTCGTGGCCTTTTTTCTCGCCGCGGCATTGAGGCCGATGCAGGCGGTCAGTAATATGAAGATGATCGCTCTCATTGGTCAAAGGATAATCGGGCCGAATATTGGGATTTCGGGAGCCGGATAAAGGCGGTAGGCTCCGTCGAGATTGTCGGGGCGGCGGTTTTCGCGCTTTGCCGAGAAGCGGAACATATATGGCAGCATGCGCCAGAAGTTAATCAATATGCGGGTCGACGCGTCTTCGATTCGCAGATACCCTTTGTCGGAGAGCCTGAGGGTGAATGGCTTAGGCTTGGTGAGCGAGGAGCGGTCGGTAGAGGTGTAGATCAGGGCGTCGAACACATCTTTCTGCGCGCTCTGCGTGGCGATGCCCATTACGGTGCCGGGAGCTATGAGGCGATTAGGAGAGTTGGTCACGATGAGCAGATACGCGTTGGTGCGCTGGTCGGCGAGGATGGTGATAACGCCTTCATCGTCGTCGGTAAGATGCCACACCCCTTCGATCGCGCTCAGCGGGCGGCTTGAGAGCGTGTTGGTCACGTTGTATAAGTCGAAACTGCCGGCGGGCGCGGAGGCGTTGGCAAGCGACTCCTTGGCGGGAGTGCCGGCCACGGCCGCGATCCGCGCGACCATCAACGATATGATTATTGCAAGCAGCCTCATGACGCGATATTTATTTATCAGGCTGTCGCTATGTGATAGTTGAAGCCGAAACTGAATATCTCNTTGACCTGAAATTTATNCCATCGGGTNGTTGAGTCGTATTTCCCTNNCGAGTCGTAGCGTAGATGCACGAATAGCTGAGTCGAGAGATACTTGTTGATCGAGAATGCGAGGGTATGCTCCCAGTCGCTCTGAATGTAGTCGTAGTTGGTGAAGGCCGTGAGCCTCGAAGTGTAGTTGATATTGTAGGCGAGTTTCCATGTCAGTCGGGTGTCGATATTGCTACCATACTGGCTGACGGTGGAGTGCCCCTCCTTGATGCCGAAGGCGGTCTCTGACATGCGGTTGTTGAGACACATTTTCAGGTTGTAGGAGAGAGGGGCGACAGAGGCGTTGATCGAGAAATTCTTCTTTGAATACTCATAGGTCATACCGAGACCGAGATTGAGCTCGCCGGGGGCGAGGAATGCCGCTTTGAGATCGGTGGTGTTTTTGTTGTAGTTATTGAGCAGCTGCGTCTTGAATTGCAGGGTCGCGGAGTAATACCATCGTTTGGCGGCCTTGATACCGAATTTTGAGTTGATCTGGAAGTTGTCTTCCGAAATCGAGTAATTGCGGAGCGAATCGTCGGGCGCGGAGTTGAGGCCCAGCTTGTAGGAGAAGGTGTTCTCAAACATCACGTTGGGGTGAAACGCCTGATTGAGCTTGACATGGTAAACGGCGTTGATGAGCACGTTTAAGTTGTTGTTGCCGCCCTGATACCAGTTGGGCGAGTTATAGGCTTGGGAGAACTGCACGGAGCCGTCGAACTGGTTGAGCCAGTTTTTACGCTTGAAATCAACTTTACCGACCTCGTTGCGCACCTCGGCCTGGTCGATAACGATTTCCTCGACCTTGATAGTGGCGTTGGTGTCGTCGACGTAGGCGCGGAATTGCTTCGGAGCCTCCGGGAGGGTGTTGATATTGTACTGCACCAGGCCCGGATTATTGGCCATATAGTGCTGTTTGAAGCTACGGAAGCGGTCGGCGGCCTGAAGCCGCGAGTCGACCCAATAGGTCGGGCTCTCCGGGTCGAGAGGCTTTATGTCTACGTTGATGGTGTCGGGGTTGACGCCCATCACGTATCCGTCGAAAATCACCGGGGAATAGTAGTAGGGCGGAAACATGATTCCGTCGACATTGAGCGTAGTGTCGGGCCGCAGCGGTTCGGGCTCGGTGGCGACTTCTTTGCGCTCCGACTCGATTTCCTCGGTGATAACGGTCCATCGCCCATTGATGTAGCGGTATCTCTTTTTTGCGGCGCCCGATGCGTCGAGCTGCGTTAAGGCGCATATAATAAGCGAAATAATCGCTGAAATGATGATTCTGTTACTGTTCATTTAGCTGCTTAATGGTTGAATGAGATAGGTAGCGGATTGCGGTTGGAGCCGATTATGCGCCCCGCGTCGTAAACGAGCTTGCCGTTGACCCATGTCGAGCGAACGGCGTAGCGGGTCTCCTGGCCGAGATATGGGGCCCAGTCGCATCCGGCGGCGGGAGCGCCAAGGGTCGCGACAGAGTCGTCGGTAATGGCGCGGGGGCTGGCGAGCGGGTCGACAAGGGTCAGGTCGGCATAGTAGCCGGGGCGTATGAATCCTCGGCGGTCGATAGAATAAAGCCGCGCGGGGTTATGGGCCACTTTCTCTACCACGCGCTCGATAGTAAGGCTTTGGTCGTCGGTCATGCTCAGCATCAGCGATAGCATGAATTTCACTCCCGGCATTCCGGAGGCGGCGGTGAAGAGCGAGCCCTGTTTCTCACTGAGCAGGTGAGGCGCGTGGTCGGTGGCCACGACGTCGATAAGCCCGTCGGCAAGAGCTTTGCGGAGGGCGTCACGGTCGCTTTCGCCCTTGATCGCGGGATTGCACTTACGGGTATAGCCGCGCTCGTCCAAGAGATCGGCTGCGGTGAAAAGTAAGTAATGGGGACAGGTTTCGGCCGTGATTCGTTTGCTTTCGATCGAATCGGGAGAGAGCAGACGTAGCTCGTCGGCAGTGGAGATATGCAGCAGGTGGAGCCTCGAATTGTGTTTGCGGGCAAGGTCGGCCACAAACTCCGACGCCTTGACGCACGCCTCGCGTGAGCGCAGCAGCGAGTGGAGCGCTACGGGAGCGTTTTCGCCGTACTCCTTCATAAGCCATTCGCGGTTGGCTCGGATGATGGCTTCATCTTCGGCGTGCACGGCTATGACTCCCGGAAACTCGGCAAACAGCTTTTCCAACGCTTCGGGGGAGTTGACGAGCATGTTTCCGGTCGACGACCCGACGAAAAGCTTTATGCCCGGTATCGTCGTATAGTCGGCGGCGATGATTTGGTCGATATTGTCGTTGGTAGCTGCGATAAAGAAGCCGTAGTTGGCGTAAGAGGTAGCGGCGGCTATTGCTTTTTTCGCGTTGACCGCCTCTTCGGTGACGGTAGCGGGCTTGGTGTTGGGCATCTCCAAGAATGAGGTGACGCCCCCCGCCACGGCCGCGGCGCTTTCAGAGCCGATAGTGGCTTTGTGGGTAAGCCCCGGCTCGCGGAAGTGGGTGTGCGTGTCGATTGCTCCGGGGAGAAGATAGGCGCCCTGCGCGTCGATAAGTTCCGCATCGGCCAATAGCGACTCGGGCACGCTTCCCTCGCCTACTTCGCTAATAAACTCGTTGTTTATAGCCACATAGCCGTTGAAGCGCTTCCCCTCGTTGACTATCGTGGCGTTGTGGATAATCCGGGTCATGACTTAGTGTATTTAGGATACTTCCTGAACCAACTGCTCACCTTCAGGCGCATCACACCGAAGAACGCTTCAGAGAATATGCCCGACGACATTTTGCTCGTGCCCAGACGGCGGTTCACGAAAATGATGGGAACTTCTTTTATCTTGAAGCCGCAATGCACGGCCGTAAATTTCATCTCTATTTGGAAGGCGTAGCCCTTGAAGCGAATCTTGTCGAGCTCCATCGTTTCGAGCACGCGTCGGCGGTAGCATACGAATCCGGCCGTTGTGTCGCGCACTTTAAGCCCCGTGATCATGCGCACGTAGGCCGAAGCGTAGTACGACATCAGCACTCGTCCCATAGGCCAGTTCACGACGTTGACCCCCGATATGTAGCGCGAGCCAACCGACACGTCATAGCCCTCCTCGACGCAGGCGGCACGCAGCGCGATGAGGTCGTCGGGGTTGTGGGAGAAGTCGGCGTCCATCTCGATGAGATATTCGTAGTTGTGGGCGAGCCCCCATTTGAAGCCTTCGATATAGGCGGTGCCGAGCCCGAGTTTGCCGGAGCGTTCCACCATGTTGACTCTGTCGGGATGCTTGGCCATTAACGACTTGACGATGGCGGGGGTGCCGTCGGGCGAGTTGTCGTCAATTACGAGCACGTCAAACTCAGGCTTGAGAGTCAGCACCTTCTCGATGATGGCTCTGATGTTTTCACATTCGTTGTATGTTGGTATTATTACCAGACTATCTTTCATACCTTATCGTAGCGTTGTAATTACAACGCCAAAGTTAGCCATAACTTTCCTAACCGCAAAGTATCTCCCCGATAAATCGCTATAATCCGCGTAATCCTATCTTATTTGCCCCCTTCCGCAAATTGTTCCTCACAAGAAACAATTCAACTGATTGAGTCCTGCAAGGAACAAATCCCAAAACGATTATTATAAAGATTCTTTACTACTTTATCGCTTATGTAGTTCGTATCAAATTTGATATCCAAACAGTCAAAACATACTTTCAAAAAACTAAACTATAGTTTTTGCAATAATGTATTCCGGATAGTTATAGATGTCTCAACGGAATAGGATAGTTAGCGTATAAATTTTTTTTATTAATATTTTGTTTTTTTTGTTGCAGTATGACCACAATATTTGCATTTATAGTATTGGTATAAATATCCATTTTTGTATTCATCCTCTCTACTATTGTCACTGAACATGGCATTAGTTTTTTTACAAACACCACATTTACGATTAATGGATAAATCACAATCATTGCAAGCATTGGCTTGAGTGCACGATGTTGTAAACTGGATAGTCGCAGTAGCAGCAACAACTATTAAACAGAAAATGATAAATCTTCTTCTCATACTTAAATAATTTTAATAGATGATAATGTTAATGTTTATAGAGCATAATTTCTTCAGACGATATTACCTCTCCATCCAAAACACTTTTCCAATATACTACTATTGTATCTATTACGTCTGTCTGAAATGGTATTGTTAAATATTCTGTTAAGTTTATACTGTCATCGTTTTGTAAATCAGTGAAATTTTGCTTGAAATGGAAATAGATGACTCGATGCTTTGAGTCATAGGAGCAATTAATTATATCCATTAGATGTCCAGTCCTTCCATCTTTGTGAGTTAATATAGTCTTAGAATAAGATATCTTTATACTTCCGTTAAAGTATTTTATAGAAATATCAATAGGCATCGACCCAAAAGGAGAATCACAATCATAACATACTCTCCATTTACCTGAAAGGCTTTTTAAAAATGCAACTTCATCTTTGGTTAGAACTTCTGCCTCAGACTTAAAAGGAACGCTTACCAGAACAAGTACCAACAATAGCTTTATTGTCAGCCAGAATCTTTTTCGTAGTTTCATTGTTTTTAGTTTTTGTCTACTCCATTCCCGAATTGACATTTTAATTATACAAATAAAGCGTGGAATGATGTTCTTGTTTATCTTCTCTAAGGCATCGCCAAACGCCCAACACGAAATAAACAGTCCACTCCCACGCCATATCGGATATCTATGGCTCCGTGCAAGGGGAGTGGATATACGACAAGCAGGAGCGTTTTTTTGACTGCTCTTTTCCTTCGTGTTTTGAAAATTGGCGATTTCAGAGAAAGGATAAAGCAAAAAACGCTTTGATATGTAAATATGCCCATCTCTATGGACAATGCAAATATATAATAATATTTTAAAAAAAACAAATAAGGCAAATAAGGGATAATTAGTTTATACCAACTTTTATGCTCGCGATTGCAATCTTCGAGTTTACTCATCGGTTATTATAGAATTCCATAGCTCCCTCTTCGCAAACTAATATCAAATTTGAATCTTAATAAAAACTAATTTCCAAGACATAGTTATAGAAATGACGATTATAAACTAAAATAACGAATTCCACGAACGTCGTTGTGATGTCAGGGGAATTCGCCAATGATGTTTATATAGCTTATGGAATGCATAAAAATCAGCGGATTCACAAGGATTTCCGCAATTGATGCAGAAATTCCCGCGAATCCGCAGAATTCTATTCGGTATGGGAGGAATCAGCGAGCGACCTTAGTGGTGCGGGTCGCGCCGTTGGAAAGGAGATCGCGGCGCAGATAGAGTCCGTTGGCGGGCTGTGCCACGCGACGGCCGCTGAGGTCGTAGTATTCGGTTGCGATGACATCGGCCTCGGTGTCGATATTCACGTTTTCAACTCCGCCGAGCTGCTTAACGAGGTCGGCCACGGTGAAGCGGTCGGTCGCCTTGTCGCTCATCGGAGTGCGATTGGCGTTGACAACCTTGCCTGTCGAGAAGTCGATAACGATAGCCGAGAGCTCGCAGAACTGACGTTGAATAGCATCGGCCACCATTGCGGCGCCCTCTTTTTTCAGCGTGTTGGGAATCGAGAGCGTGTATTCAAACGTGTAATCCTTGTTCATCTCCATATCCGCGGGGAGCGAGTTGCGATGTCCCTGGTAAGCCGATATGGCGCGGGCCACGTCGTGGTAACGCACGTTGTAGGCGGGGTCGCTGAGGTCGGCCCACCCTCCGTAATGGCTCTCAACTTCCACTCCCGAGAGGTAGTTGGTCTGAAGCCAATAGGGGTTGTAGTCGAGGCCCACGTTGTTCTCGGTAAGGATGAAAGCAACGCGGTAGTCGCTGCCGGTCAGGTCAAGGGCGGGGCGAACCGTAGCCTTACATTTGATGGCCGTAGTGTCGGCGCCCTGAATCACCCATTCGCCTGCAACCTTCAGGTCGATAAACGAGGGCTGGTCGGCCAACGCTTTGATGCGATGAGCAAACGATTTCTCGTTCGACGGATCGTAGTTGCTGTCGTAAGCGGGGATAAAGCCGTCGTAGTTAGATGAGCGCTCGATGTAGACGAGCGGAGCGGCGTTGGTAGGGGTGAGCGGGGTGTAGTTGATAGCTGTGGCGAGCGGGTCGTAGCCGAGGCCAGAGATATGCACGCTTACGGGAACAATTCGGTCGGCCATGTCGGGGTCTTCGTGCATCGATTCCACGGTGTACATGCCGAGAGGGCAGTTGCCGCAGTGGAGACTGGTGGTCTCCTCGAAGAATACGCGGTGGGGCGCTTCGAAGGCGAGGCAGGTGACTGTGGCCTGCGCTGTCTGCTCCCACGACTGCTCCGCGCAAGTGAAGCTGAATTTAATGACCGATGCTTTGCCGGGAGTGAGCGGGGCGTTGACCTCGCAATTGACTTCGAGCTGATCCATAGAGGCGCCTGTGAAGGTCTCGATAGGGGTCTCAACGCCGTCGGTAATTACCGTGGCCACGATTTTCCAGTCGGAAATCTTAGCCCCGTCGACGGGCTTTACCGTGAAGTTCACGGGGTAAGAGGTCTTTGCGCTGTAGGGGTCGGTTTGCGAAATCGCGATCTCGGCCAGGTCGGCGCGGGCAATCTTGATGTTGTCGATGCAGAGGATATCGTTGTCGTAGTTCTGATTGACGAAGTTGACATACACGGTCTTGCCGGCATACTCGTCGAGAGAATAGTCGTAGCGGGTCCAGTCGTCGACGCAATTGTTGATATCCTTGCCGTAGGGTATGGATTCAAACAGGTAGGTCTCGACATCGGGTACACCTTTGGCGGGGTCGAGAAGCTCATCAGTGATGTAGAGCGCGAGGTCGCTGAGCTTGTCGGCGCTGCGCACAGGAGCCGACTGGGCGTCAAACGACAGGACGAAGCCTTCGCTCGGAATGGTCAGAGGTATCGAGATGAGCCAGTCGTTGGATGTGCCGGGAGAGGTGTAATAGGAGTGTGACCCCATGAATCGGTCGGTTGAAGTAGAGGAGTCGCGGAGCACCCACCAGGGCATATTGTCGCCGCCGTTGTTAGACTTAAACAGCGACGCGATCGCCTTGTTGGGCTCAAGCTGGTCGGCATTGTAGAGGTAGGGGAACGACTTTGAGTAGTCGCCGTTGAAATCCTCATCGAGAAGCACGGTCTCGGCTCCGGCGGGAAATGCCGCCAGAGCGAGAGCCGATACTGTAAGGAGGTTGGTAAATTTCATAATTTCGGATAATGGTTATTTAAGGACTTTCACCCCGCCGATGATGTAGAGGCCCGGAGCGAGAGCATTGATTTGCTCTGCAGTCGCGTCCTTGATCAAGAGCATACCCTGGGCGTTGTAGACATCGGCAGCGGCTGCTTCGCCATCTACGATATTGTCAATGCCTGAGGTCTTGACGGTGAATACTTCGCTGAAAGCGGGATTCTTAACCACGGTGCCATCCTCAAATGTGAGGGTGAAGTATTCGGCAGGGATGTTGAAGGTATATTCGCCTTCTTCTTTGAAGGGCCATGTGTTGGTCCAGAGGAAGGTGAAGTTAGTGACCTTTTTGATTGTGAATGAGGGTATATATTTGCCTTCGTCGTTAGAGAATTTGGGCGCGTTGGCTCCCCATGCCATTGAGTTGTGGGTCACTTCGGTGAGTCCTTCGCCAGAGAAGGTCAAGTAGATGCTGGCGAGAGGATCGATGATTTTGTCGGCGGGAGAGAATTCGTAGTTGTAGTTGACGTCGACCTGCTTCTCCTTGATGGTGTAGGCCACGTAGAGAGGCTCGGTGAGCGACTCGCCGTTGACTTTGAGGAACGCTGCGGGAATCACGAGGGTGTAATAGCCTGCTGCGGTTATCTCCTGGTTGAGTGTCAGGTAGAGCACGTTGTCGGTAATGTGGCCAACGGCGCCGGTCACTTTCACGCCGTCATTGTTGTAGAGCGCGGGGAAATCGTTGGGGCCTGCGGTGTTGCTTGCCATTACCGATTTCGCTCCGACGAATGTCACGGCGATCTGGCTGAGCGAATCTACCTCTGAGTCATCGGCGGGATCGGCGGTGTATTCACCGTTCCAACCCTCTACGTCAGATTCCTTAATGGTATAGTTGAGCACGATAGGCTCTGCATTGTAGGCGTCGTTGACGGTGATACCCTTAGCGTTGATGGTCAGCACATATTCGCCCGGTTGGTTCAAGGGGATCACGTCGTCGTTTTCGTCGATAGGCGCGATCACGATTTTGGGAGAAATACGGTTGGGGGCCTGAACGAAAATCTTCACGTCGCCGTCGGGGCCGGTGAGGCTGAAGGCTTTGGTGTCGACAACGATGGTCTCTTCGGTTGAGAATGAGATCGAGATGCCGTCGGCGATCGAAGTGTAGGAGCCGGGAGCAGGCGATACGGTGTAAGAGGGGAGCGGCGGAACGGGCTGGTCGCCGGCAATTTCATAGCTGTAGGTGACAGCGGGGTTCACTTTCCCTTCAATAGTCACGGCACCTTCAGCGATGGCGAGGGTGTATTTGCCGGGCTCTGAAAGAAGATACTCGTCGTTGGTGATGAATACCTGGAGGTAGTTGTCGGTAACGTCAACGTAGGTGGGCACTTCGCCGTCGGGACCGGTTACGGTCACTTTCGACGCGTCGGCGATAGTCACGTCGGCGTCAAATTTCACGGTGAACATATCGATTTCATCAACCATGCCCTCTGCGGGGTCTACGGTCATAGTGCCCTTGTAGATGTTTTCAAGCTCTGAATCGTTTTTTATGACGTACTCGAATTTCATCTCGGGGTTGAGCACTTCCTCCCCTTCGGCGCCGATGGCGTAGCGTCCGGCAGGAACGGTGAGGGTATAAGTGCCGGGAGTGGTAAGCTCGGCGTCATTGTCGAGGTAGATTGAAGCGCCGGTCTGGGTGTTGCGCGATTTTACGGCGGGAATAGTCACGTCGGGGTTAGAACATTCAAGGGTGAACTTCGCGGTACGGTCTTCAAGAGCGAATTCAGAGGCTATCTTGAGTTCCCATGCGCCTACGCTTGTTACAACGCCGGGAGCGGGATCCATCGTGATAAGGCTCTCGACATCGGTTTTGGGATCTTCACCCCCCTCGATTATGTACTCGAATTTCATTTCGGGATTGAGTACCTCTACGCCCTCGGGGCCTACGGCGTAGCGTCCGGCGGGAATGGTGAGGGTATAAGTGCCGGGCTCGGTAAGAACAGCGTCGTCGTCGAAGTAGATCGAGGCTCCGGTAAGGGTGGCGCGGTTCTTAATAGTCGGAATGGTCACATTGGGGTTTGAACATTCGACGGTGAACTTAGCGTTGCGGTTTTCGAGAGCGAATTCCGATGAAATCATAAGTTCCCATGAGCCAACGCTCGTTACCACGCCGGGAGCCGGGCTTACCGTGATCACTTCGAGCGGGTCGACAGGGTCGGGAAGCGGATCGGGTTCCGGCTCGGGGATGTCTTCCTTCTTGATCGTGTAGATCACGTCGATTTCGCCTGAGTCTTCACCGCTGACTGAGAATGTGCCTGAGGGAATGAACAGGTTTACGTTCACTTCATCGGTTATCGTTTTGTCGAGCTGTATGGCGACAACGTTGGCGTTGCGAGGATTGATCGATACACTGTACTCATAGCTCTCCCCGTTGTCGAGGTTCATGATGAGTATGTCAGACTGATTGACAATCGTGACGGCTGTGCCCGAAGCGTACGCGATTGAGATCGAGCTGAGCGATTCAACCTCAGCCCCGTCGGCTGGGGTTATGCTGTAGGCTGGGGCCGCATAGGTGTTAGCGGCAACGGTCAGCGCGGTTGCGGCAGCTATCCCGCGCAAGAGATGTAAAAGTTTCATCATTTTACTGGATTATTTTATGATTACCTTTTTATTGGAGTTGATGTAGATGCCTGGAGTCGCTGGCTTGGAGGGAAGTCTCACTCCTTGCAGCGTGTACCAAGCATCATCGACGGGGAGAGTCAAGGAATCGGAGATGATGTTCTCAACGCCTGATTCGCCCTTAGGGGTAGCGAGGGCGCAGTTGGCAATGGTGTTGCCGTTTTCGGTGTCGAAAATCATCACGATAGGGCGGAGGTTGGTGTACTCGATTTTGATGTCGGGCACTGTCAACGTCACGGCGTGGGAGTAGCTTTGGCCTGCTGCGATCGACTGCGGCAGCGACCCCGACACGCCTTCGTAGGCGTAGGTACACTCGATAGGCACCTTCTCGAAATACATCATTTCGGGCAGTATGTAGCTCGGCTCGTAGAAATAGAGGTCGTCGTTGTAGGTGCTCGCGTTGTTGCTCTGAATCAGCCCCACGGCCAGCGGATCGTGGATGTCGGCTACGAGCATATACCCTACGCGGTAGCGGTTGGGGTTCTCGGTGTCGAGGGCGAATCGCGAATTAGCCTCAACGGTTATTTTATTCCCGTCGAGAGTGTACTGACCGCTGATTTCGGCGATAGTGACGTCGCAGAGAGCCGACGACCAGTCGTTGGTGCTCGAAAGCTTGGTGGTGAATCTGCTGCTGTCGTGATTGGGTATGAGCATCGGTATCGAGCGGCAGAACGGATTGAGATAGTAGGTGAAGTAGGCGCTGTTGGCTATCGCGTCGTTGATGTGGGCCTCCACTGCTACGAGCTGGTCGCCGTAAATGCCCTGCAGCCGGTCGACCGTAAGGCCCATCACCGGGCAGTTGACGCACCAGGTTCCCGACGCGCGGTCGATGAAGTTGGTGCGCGGATAGTGCGAGCGGAATATCCATCCGTCGGTAAGACGCGTGCGGGTGCCCTCCTTGTCAACGCCGTAGACCGAATAGTTCACCTTCTCGTTGAGCTCGATTGCGGGAGCCTCGAAAGTCACGTCGATGCTCGATTCAGGCTGCATATCAGTCGGGAGGGCCATTTCGCCGCAATCCTCTCCGTAGCTTGTCAGCACAAGCTTCTCAAAGCTCAAGGTGTTGGCGTAGTTGGTAATACGCAGTTTCACTTCGGCTTTGTCGTTTTCTTCCACATACTTGAGAGATAGGTCGTTGACCTTATAATCGTCGGCAGTGGGCACTCCTACGGCAATGTTGTCGAGAGCGAGAATGAATCCCGAAAGGGTAGTGGCCGTAAAGCGCACTTCAACGTCCTTGCCGTTGTAAGCCGCCAATTTCAGCGAATGGCGGTTAAGCTCAGGCGCCTCGCCGTCGCATCTGTAAATCTCGGTCCAATCGGTGGCTCCCGCCTCGCGGATTTCTACCACGTAGGTCTCCGGGCGATGAGGGTGAACGCTGCGGCCATCCCAGCGCAGGAGCGCGTCGGGGGAGTCAATCGTGACAGCCGGGAGAGTCAGGCTTGTGCGCGCCGCGACCGGCTGGTTGGCGTTGGCCTCCGACGTGCCTATGAGGTTGGTCGGCACGAGAGCGGCGTTGAGCGTGGCGAGTCGGCTGACAAACCATCGTCCGTCGGTGGCCGACACGCTGTTTTTGCTGTAAATATCGCTCCTTATGGTCGCGTCGGGAGTCAATTGGGCAGTCATGAGCCTCGGTAGGCTCCCTGAAGTGAAGTCTGCTTCGTAGTAATTGCCGGCGGCGGCTGAGAGAGCCGTCGCCAAGGCAAATGCTATTGTAGCGAAGTTGCGGTTCATGGGGCTGATCGCGTGTTATTGTACGATAACTTTCTTAGCCACGCCGTCGGCCACAACGATGTAGACGCCGGGAGCGACAGTGGCGGTAGCGCCTGTGGTCACTCGGCCTCCGTTGAGAGCGTAGATAAACACTTCTCCTTCGGCTTCGACCGTGATAGTGTTGCCCTCTACCTTGATGTTGCCGCCTTCGGTGTCAGAAGTCACGGTGTCGATGCCGGCGATGCCGTTTTCGAGGATAATCACAACGGGGCTGTCGTTCTGTGAGCCCATTTCGGTGAAGTAGTAGTAGCATCCTGTGAGCACCTTGCCGGCTTTATCCATATCGAAGATGCAGTCGAGGTGCTGTCCGTTGATGTTGAAGTCGGCGTTGAGGTCGGCAGCTGAGCCGGCGTAAACCCATTCGCCGAGTTGGGTGAACTGGAGCGAACGGTTTTCGCCGCAGGTGTAGTAGCGGTTGGTAAGGCCGTCGATAAATGTTCCGTTCTTAATGTCGTAGATGCAGCCGCAGATACGGGTGTAGCCTTCGCCGTTTTCCTTCACATTGTAGACCACGTCGCGGCCGCCGAATATATAGTCGTTGGTCGCGTAGAGAAACATTCCGCCGAATTGAACGCCGGCGTTCCAACCGTCGCGCACGCCGTCAACCATGAGGTAGGTGCCGGAGAGGTCAACCTTCTCACCTGTCTGCGAGTTGGTGCCTTCAACCTTTTGCTCGGCGAAATACACCTTGTTGGGCTCGATCAGCTCGCCGGTCTCGGTGTTGAGGATAGCGCCTACCCAGTCGCCCATATTAAGGCAGTGGTAGCCGCAGATCCATTTGCCGTCGGGACTCATGTCTGTAACCTGAAATCCGAAGGTGCCGGGCACGTAAAGGTCATTGTAAACTCGGTCGATAACGTATTCGCCCGAAGCGGCGTCGAGTTTCCATACGATAGGGAAGCGTTTGTAGTGCGCGGTGTCGTCGTTGGGGTCGTCGTCCTCATATTTGCGGGTACCGGGACACGACACGTGGCCGCCGATTATAGTGCCGTCGTTGCTGATGGCCACGGCCTGCGAGAATTCGTATGAATCCTCGGGCACGGGCAAGTTATACCATTGGCCGTCGATATAGACCGCGGCGTTGTTGTAGCGAGCGTCACCGAATTTTCGGTAGTTCACGCCCACTGCTGTGCCGCTGTCGTTGATGTCGAGCATAAGACATTCGGGCACAAGTGTGAATTCCGAGGGGTTGGCTGTGTCTATGATAAAGCTGCCGGTGTATTCGTTTTCATCGCCGCCGCAAACCCATTTGCCGTTAGGCGACACGCGGCGGGCGGTGCCGTAAACAGGGAAACCATCGGTGCCTGTATATGTGAAGCATTGGTCGATGGCAGCGGCGTCAATTGCTGTCATTGCCGCCGCGATTGAGAGAAGTAGAAGTTTCTTCATGCTGGTTTATAATTGGTTAAGTTATATGAATGTGATATTGATTAGAGCTTACAGCTGTTGCCATATAGTTTAAACTACAAAATTAGCAAAATATTCGGTTATATTAATCTAAATTCCACTTTTTTAACATCTATTGTCGACAACGATCTAAGAGACTGACCATAAAATATGTTAACGCTGAGGTCGCATATCCCGGAGGGATTTTGGAGGCGACGGGAGGGAGCAATGCCGTCGCATTGTGACCGAGCGACGGCTTCAAAAGCGCCAGAGAGATGCGAAACGGAGGTGATTTTCCGCGCTGCGGCACGTTAGTGGTATGTGAATCATTATTCTTACCTTAACCCAAAACAAAAGCGCTGGCTCTCCTCGTTCCGCGCTCGAATGAACATCAAGCAGAATATAAGACAATTAGAGGGTATAATATTACCATTGCCCCGGCCATCCAATGGCATATTCGTCCGTGTTCTTCAGTCGTGTACGTCGAGTACACTCCCTCATCACACGAACAGCTCTGCTCAATGGCTGACCGCCTCAGCTTTAACAGATTTTATGGGACAGGCTCTTGGCCGACGATTGCGGCTATATGTGAAAAGCATGAAGCAAAGTCAAAATCCTGAATTTTGACTCTGCCTCATGAATGTTGTTAGAAAAGGTCAGATGGTAGTCGCTGAGGATGAAGACGAAAGATTCATACAAGAGTATGTGACTAAGTCAACATTCCGAAATTAACGACACGGATGGCCTTTTATGACAAACCGACGTGCGGTTATGAATTGTTAAAGTAGCTATTTACTGAGCCGATGCGGGCTTGGGAGTGATGCCGAGGTCTTTCATTACCATAGTGGTGATGTCGGTTACCTGAGCAGCATCGATGTAGAGGGGCACTTCGGCGGGTATTACCATTACGAAATTGTTGTTGGCGCCTACTTTCTTGATCGCGTCCATCACCTTCTGCTGGAGGGGTTGAAGCTGCTGAAGCTGCTGGCGCTGAAGATCCTGCTGAGCGGTCTGGAGGAACTGCTGGCTCTTGCGGTCAAGTTCTTGAAGCTCCTGCAAGCGGCGCTCCTTGATGCCCTGAGGTGTGGTGGCATCCTTTTCGAGCTCTTGATATTCAGCGAATTTCTTGTCGAATTCCTCTTTGAGCTTTGTGTACTCGCTCTCATATTGCTTGGTTGCTTCTTCGACTTTTTTCTGCACTTCTGCCATTTCGGGCATTGAAGCCATGATTTCATCGGCTGATACGATAGCGAATTTTTGAGCTTGAGCGGCCAGCCCCATTGTGAAGGCTACTGCCACTGCGAGAAAAATTTTCTTAATCATTTGAGTATTGTTGTGTTAATTGTTTGTTTACTGAGTTACTGATACTTATTTAGAATATCCGAGCTTGGTAAGCACTTCGTTTGATATGTCGATACGCGGGGAGGCGAAGATGATGTCCGACGATGTCGCGCGGTCCATTATCATCTGATAGCCGCGCTCCTCGGCCACTTTCTTCACGGCGTTGTAAATATCGTCTTGAATAGGCTTCATTAGCGACTGGCGTTTTTTGTACATCTCGCCCTCCGGGCCGAAGTATTTCGCCTTTAGCTCGGCTGCTTCCTTCTCTTTTGCCACGATTTCTTCCTCGCGGGCCTTGATTTGCTCATCGGTGAGAAACACCTTGTCCGACATATATTTTTGATAGAGATTATTGGCCTCGGTGAAGGCTTGGTCTATCTCGCGCTGCCAGCGTTGCGAGAGCTGGTTGAGCTGTTCGTTGGCCATCTCGTAGTTAGGAATGTTTTTGAGTATGTATTCCATATCGACGAGGGCAAATTTCTGTGCGCTTGCGCTCGCGGCGCCTACTATCGCCAGAAATAAGGCTATAAAGATTTTTTTCATGATTTTCGCTTTAAAAGTTACTTAATATATTAGTAGACACTATTTACGATGAAAAGTTTAATGTCTCGGGATATGTTTCTTAAACAATGGGCGTTGCGTCAAGCCGAGAAGGATGACTCGCCGGCGATATTAGAATTCCTGGCCGAGGATGAAGTGGAAGTGGGAGCCGCCCTTCGTGCCGAACACGCGGTCGAAACCGTAGGCCCAGTCAATACCCATCATGCCGACCATCGGCAGGAAGATACGCACGCCTGCGCCGGCTGAACGCTTGAGGTCGAAGGGTGAGAAGCTCTTGACGTCGTTCCATGCGTTGCCGCCTTCAACAAAGGCGAGGCCATAGATAGTTGTAGTCGGTTGGAGCATGAACGGGAAGTGAAGCTCAAGGCCGAAGCGCGTGTAAGCATAGCCCTCGCGCGAGTAGGGGGTAAGCGCGCCGTTGTCGTAGCCGCGAAGTCCGACGGTCTCGGTGGCGTAGGTGTATGAGCCCGACATGCCGTCGCCGCCTACGTAGAATGTCTCAAAGGGCGACTTCAGATACTTGTTGTACGACCCGAGCAAGCCGAAGTCGGCGCGGGTCATCAACACGAGCGTATACGTGTCGTGGTTGTTGAGCGGGGTGTAGGTGCGCGATTTGAAGCGCAGCTTGTAGTACTCGATCCAGCGATACATCTCTTTTTTCGCGCTTTCCTGGAGCGCGGCGTTTTCGGTCTGCTTGGCCTGTGCCGACAATTTCTCCCAGTTGCGTCCTGGCGAGAAGAGCGATGCGGGGGGAGTGAGCTGCAGGTTGATCGAGAACGACGATCCGCGGCGGGTGTAAAGCGGGTTGTCGATAGNGTTTCGGGCGNGTGTAAGGNCGAGNANAAGCGCGTTCGACGTGCCGTTCTTCATATAGTAGAGATACTCCCAGTTTTTGAGGTAGTACCAGTTATATGACAGCTCGGTAGTGAACGTGAAGTAGTCGTCGGGCCAGCTCAGTCGCTTGCCGAAGCCGACGGTCACGCCAAGCATCTGAAGCAACTTATTGGGGTCGTAGGCGTTCTGGTAGGCGTTCTGATAATAGTCGGAGTTGTATCCGTAGCCGTAACCATATCCGTATCCATAACCACCGTAGTATCCGTAGGGGTTAGACCACTGCGAGTTGTAGAACGACGAGTTCACGCCCGTCTGACGCGAGTAGTAGGCCGATACCGAGAGCGAGTTGGGTCGCTTGCCGCCAAACCACGGATCGAGGAACGACAGCGAGTAGGCCTGATAGTAGCGGGCGTTGGTCTGCGCCGAGATGGTGAACGTCTGTCCCTCGCCCTGCGGTATAAGACCCTTGTAGGAGTCGGGATAGAAGAGGTTCTTTATTGAGAAGTTAGTGAATTTCAGGGCGAGCTTGCCTATGATACCTGTCTGGCCCCATCCGAGCGAGAACTCAATCTGGTCGTTGGCCTTCGAGGTGAGGTTAAACAGTATGTCGACAGTGCCGTTCTCTTCGTTAGGCTCGGGGCGAATGTCCATATTCTCGGGGTCGAAATGGCCTGTCTGGGCGATTTCGCGCGCTGAGCGCATAAGGTCGTTTTTGGAGAAGAGTTCGCCCGGCTTCACGCGGAGCTCGCGGCGTATCACCTTCTCATATAGGCGGTCGTTACCGTTGATAACCACCTTGTTGATACGCGCCTGCGGACCTTCAAACATACGCATCTCCAGGTCGATCGAGTCGCCGCGCACGTTGCGCTCTATCGGAACGAGCTGATAGAAGAGGTAGCCGTTGTCCATATAGTAGTTGGCCACGGCGTCGTCGTCCTCCTGTGTGCGCTTGTTGATAAGCTTCTGATTGTAGACAGAGCCGGGCTCGATGCCGAGCACGTTGTTGAGGAAGTCGGTGGTGTAGACCGTGTTGCCTACCCAGGTTATATCGTTGATATAGTATTTCTTACCCTCCTCGACGGTGAGATACACGTCGACCGACTTCTCGTTGTAGGGCACGACGCTGTCTTTTATTATCTTAGCGTCGCGGTAGCCTTTTTCGTTATATTTCTCGATGATGCGGTTAAGGTCGTCGGCATAGTCGGTGTCAACAAATTTTTTCTGGGAGAAGAGCTTGAGAATGTTGGTGATGCCGCTTTCGTTGGTTTTCTTCATCGTGCGCTTGATTGCGCCGTCGCTCATCACCTCNTTGCCGTCGATGTAAATTTTATGCACCTTTATTTTGTCGTTTTTCANGACTTTGATGTCGAGAATGACCTCATTGCGGTGGGAAATATNCTCGCGCNGCGTTACTGTCACTTTGGCGTTGCNGAAGCCTTTGTCGGCATAGTATTTCTTTACGATAGCCTCGATTCGGTTCACGATATTGGGCGTGATAGGGTTGCCTTTCATCAGCTGCAGGCGCTCCTGTATGTCGTCGCGCTCACCCTTTTTCATGCCTATGTAGTTCACTTCAGAGATTCGCGGCTGGGTGCGCATCGCGAATTCAAGCCATATCTTGTTGCCCGCTANCTTCTCAANCTNAATCTNCNNCTGGNCGANNNGCGTCTNNCGCANGAGGCGTTTGGCCGCGGTTGAGATGTCGGCTCCGGGCACCTGTATCTCCTGGCCTATGCGCAGGCCTGAGTAGCCGATTATGATGTAGTCCTCGTAGTTGGGCGCGCCGGTCACCTTTATGCCGGCGAGCTCGTATGTGCGGGGCACGCCCGAATAAGAGATGGGCGGATTGTAGATCGTATCGACTTTCTCCTGAGCGGCTACAGAGCAGATTGATGCGATAATGACGTTGACTATGAGAATTAGCTTCTTGTAACTCATGTTGGAACTTGATGGTTTAAAAAGCGACCCGGTTGGTGGGCTAACTCGCTTTTCTTTATTTAAACGCGCGGGGGAGAGATTTGTGACTGTATGGTTTATGTTTTACTTTCGGAAGAATGGTTGACTTGCTCCGACGTCAGGCCGAATCGCCGTTCGCGCGATGAGTATGCGGCCAGACAGTCGATGAAGTCTTGCTTGGTGAAATCGGGCCAGAATTTTGGGGTGACCATGATTTCGGAGTATGCTATCTGCCAGAGCAGGTAGTTGCTGATGCGGAAGTCGCCCCCTGTGCGTATAAGCAGGTCGGGGTCGGGGATTCCAGCTGTAGCCAGATTGGCTGATATGGTCTGGTCGGTGATGTCGTCGGGCGAGAGCTTCCCTTCGGCCACTTGCATGGCTATGCGCTTGCAGGCGTTGGTTATTTCCCAGCGCGACGAGTAGCTCAGCGCGAGGTTGAGTTTCAGACCGGTGCAGTGAGCGGTGTCGTCCATGCATTTTTGCAGGCGTTCGCGGGCAAACTCAGGCATGCGTTTGATGTCGCCTATCATGCCGAGACTCACGTTGTTGCGAATCAGATCGGGCGTCTCGCGCTCGATCGACAGCACTATCAGGCTCATAAGCGCGTCGACCTCCTCTTTCGGACGATTCCAGTTCTCGGTCGAGAAGGTGTAGAGAGTGAGGTATTTAATGCCTATATCAGAAGCGGCCTCGGTGATGTTGCGCACGGTATTCACCCCTTCGGCGTGGCCCATGCTTCGCTCAAGCCCTTTGGATTTGGCCCAACGACCGTTACCGTCCATGATCACTGCCACATGGACGGGGAGATTGTTGATATTCACGTTGGTTAAATCCACTTTTTCGAGAGTTTTTGTTTATTTTGCACTGAGTTGATTCGCTGTTGAATCAATCTTGATAGTGGCAGGTGATGCATCGCTTGCCGAATTCGTATGTCAGAGAGATTTGGATGTTGGAATACCAATCGGTATTTTTTATAAATGAGCTTTCAATCATATATGGGTCGTCGATTTGGTCGATTTTGTCGCCGAACACCTTTGTCATTGAAAATTCTATGCCTAAGTTAAGCCTCTCTTTCAACTTGTATTTCACTCCTACGGCCATCGGCAGCGTTGGGGCGAAGGCGGTTTTGCCGTCGCAGGAGGCGAACGAGGCTCCGAGACCCAAGGCGAGATAGGGGCTCCATCGGCGCAGGTTCTTGTAGGTTTCGCCTATGCCGTAGGGGAAGAAGTTGAATTCGTAGCGCACCGAGAGGTCGACCACGGTCGACGAGAACTTGTATTGCGCGTCGGCGGGCAGCACATTGTCGAAGTCGGCCGTGTTGCCGCTCAGCCCCATTACTCCGAGCACGCCTCGGAGGGCCATACGGTAGTTGGGCAGATAGCGGAACGAAACGCCGGCTCCGAAGCCGGGATGCTTGAAGATGCTGCTTCCGTTGGCGTCG
>WFLX010040980.1_pt1 | contig 23784 bp, 18 predicted proteins | sample 4967041 | NCBI WGS metagenome assembly WFLX01 (sample SAMN12857096, study PRJNA449069) | gut metagenome | isolation source: stool from male and female vole | host: Microtus ochrogaster | place: USA:Florida | collected 2017
ATCAACCTGATGGGCGCCGGGCAAGAAGGGTTCGACACCCCGGTGCTGAAAGGTCGTCGTGTAGCGGTGATTGGTGGCGGCAACACCGCCATGGATTCGGTGAGAACGGCACGCCGCATGGGAGCCGAAGAGGCTATAATAGTATATCGTCGCGGCCGCGACGAGATGCCGGCCAGGGCAGAAGAAATAGAACATGCCGAGCAGGAGGGGGTAAAACTCCTCACCCTGCACAATCCCGTGGCCTATCTTGGCGACGAGACCGGACACGTGCGGGCAGTGCGTCTTCAGCGCATGGAGCTGGGCGAACCGGATGCCAGCGGCCGCAGAAGCCCGCGCCCCGTGGAGGGCGACATTGTGGAAATGCCTGTCGACGAAGTGATCGTGAGTGTGGGCGTGTCCCCTAACCCGCTCATTCCCGCATCCATCGATGGCCTCGAGGTCACGACCCGCGGCACAATCAGCGTAAATGAAGTCCTACGCAGCTCCATCTCAGCCATTTACGCGGGTGGTGACATCGTGCGCGGAGGTGCCACGGTGATTCTCGCAATGGGCGATGGCAAGCATGCTGCCGCATCCATGCACGCAGCTCTTTCGGAAAAATAAAGGCCCGGCTCTTGCAAAATTCACGATAAATTACTAATTTTGAGCCGTCCAAACGATTTTTTCGGAAGGACAGAGATGAAACATTTATAGATTGTAGATTATTTAGAGGGCTCTGTCGTGAGATACAGCCCTTTTTTATTTTATATACGTCGACTTTTTTGTACCTTTGCGATGTTTAAACTTTGATTATGATAATAGCAGGCTCCATAGCCACATTCGGCCGCTACTGCATGTTCATGCGACGTGTATTCGCGCTGCCCGACAAGTGGAAGATTTTCGGAAAAAGAATTGTCGACGAGCTCATTAAGCTTGGCGTCGACTCAATACCCCTGGTGCTCATCATCTCGGTGTTCATCGGCGCTGTCATTGCTATCCAGATGCAGCTGAACATCACGTCGCCGCTTATTCCGGCCTATTCCGTGGGCCTGGCCACGCGCGATATTGTGCTTCTGGAGTTCTCAAACAGCATCCTGTGTCTGATTCTTGCCGGCAAGGTGGGAAGTAACATAGCTTCCGAAATAGGCACCATGCGCGTGACGGAACAGATCGACGCCCTGGAAATTATGGGTGTGAATTCCGCCAACTATCTCGTGCTGCCCAAGATTATCGCTTTCGTAGGCTTCATGCCTGTCTTAGGCGTGCTTTGTATCGCCACCTCTTTCATTGGAGGCTGGCTGGTGGCGCAGTTCACCGACATCATCACGGTGTCGCGCTACGTCTATGGCCTGCAGGCTCTGTTCCAGGAATGGTACGTGTGGTACGGCCTGATTAAATCGCTTGTATTCGCCTTCATCATAGCCTCAGTTGCTTCCTTCTTCGGTTATTATGTAAAGGGTGGCGCCCTCGATGTGGGCAAAGCCAGCACTGACGGCGTGGTTTCGAGCAGCATCCTCATCCTGCTCTTTGATGTAATCCTCACTAAACTGTTGCTGCAATGATTGAAGTCAAGAATATCACGAAGAGTTTCGACGGCGTCACTGTGCTTCACGATGTGAGCGCCACTTTTGAGAGCGGAAAGACCAATCTTATCATAGGCCAGAGCGGCTCCGGCAAGACCGTGATGCTTNAGTCGCTCGTGNGCCTCATGCNTCCGGAGCAGGGCGAGATTCTTTTCGACGGTCGCAATATCANGNCAATGACGACCGACGAAGTCAAGGAATTNCGTAAANAGATAGGTATGCTGTTTCAGGGTTCGGCCCTTTTCGATTCCGAGACAGTGTTGGGCAATGTGATGTTTCNGCTGGTGANGTTCACAAATATGGGACGTGGCGAGATTCTCGACCGCGCTANGTTCTGCCTGGAGCNNGTGAACCTGAAAGGCGCTGAAAGTAAATTCCCCAGCGAGATTTCGGGCGGTATGCAGAAACGTGTGGCCATTGCTCGCGCCATAGCCCTGAATCCCCGCTATCTGTTCTGCGACGAGCCCAATTCGGGCCTCGATCCCAAAACATCTATTCTCATAGACGAGCTCCTCAGCGACATCACCCACGAATACAACATCACGACCGTTATCAACACCCACGACATGAATTCCGTGCTGGGCATNGGCGAAAACATCATATTCATCAACAAGGGCTACCGCGAATGGGTGGGCAACATGCACGAGATATACACCACNGCNAATGAAGCCNTGAACCAATTTGTATTCGCCACCGACCTGTTTCAGGAAGTACGCCGCTACGTGGCACAAAACGGGAGACGGCTGAAATGAAATTTGCCGACATACCATTCCACGCCAAGGAAAAGCAGAGGCTGCGCGAGATGGTCGACTGTGACCGCGTGCCCCACGCGCTATTGCTTGAAGGACCTGAGGGCACCGGCAAACTGGCTCTCGCCCGCGCCTACGCCCAATATCTCCACTGCACCGACCGCAAGGACGGCGAGCCATGCGGCAAATGTCCGGCCTGCCTGCAGCACNAGANTTTCAACCACANCGACACACACTTCNCCTTNCCCGTAATANAGCGTGANGGCGGAANACCCACCCTTTCCGACGATTATATTTCCGAATTCCGCGACTTCCTTCAGGGCGGCATTTTCGCAGGCTTCGAGCGATGGCTCGATACNCTGAAGCAGGAGAAGCAACCAATGATATACGTGGACGAGGCCACCGAGGTGCTTCGTTTTGCCGGATTCACCAGTCACGCGTCGCAGAACAAGGTTGTAATCATATGGCTGCCGGAACGATTCCACGAAAGCACCGCCAACAAGCTCCTGAAGCTCATTGAAGAACCCAACGACAATGTTAAGCTCGTGATGGTGAGCAACAACCCGCAGGCGATTCTTCCCACCGTGTATTCGCGCCTGCAGCGCATCACGGTGCCGCGATACACTGAGGAAGAAGTCACCCTGTGGCTCCACGAGCAACAGGGAATTGCGGCGGACGGTGCTCGCGTGGTAGCACGTCTGTCGAACGGCAATATGGCCANAGCCCTCGACTTNCTNAGTGCTTCCGGCGACAACGATGCACGGCTGGCAGCCTTTATCAGCCTGATGCGTCTGGCCTATCAGCGCAAGGTAATAGACCTGCGGGCCTGGGCCAACGAGATTGCCACCCAGGGCCGCGAGCNGGTGATAGCATTCTTCAACTACTGCTCGCGCATGCTTCGCGAAAATTACATCTATGCCTTGCGCGACCCGCGGCTCACTTGCATGACAGATGCCGAGGAGGCTTTCAGCAAAAACTTTTCGCCGTTCGTGAANGAGCGCAATGTCGAGGAGCTCATGCAGGTATTCGACAGCGCGGCAAGAGATGTGGCCGGCAACGTGAGTGCNAAAATCGTGTGCTTCGACACTGCTGTAAAAGTCATTCTGCTTCTCACCCGATGACACGCCACTTCCTCGTTCAGATTGCCGACCGATATATGTCGCCGGCAGAAAAGCACCACTTGGAGGACTATGTTTTCGTATTCCCCAACAAACGCAGCGCGCGTTTCCTCAAGCACTACATGCAGCAGCGTGTCCGGGGCACTTCGTTCATGCCTCGCTTCACNACTCTTGGAGCATTGATGTCGAGATTCTCCGATTTTCCGGAGGTGCGCCACAACGAGGCGCTGTTTGAGCTCTACGATGCTTATCGCGAGGCGCTTGCCGCAGCCGGCAACGACAATCCGCGCGATTTCGACAAGTTCATTTTCTGGGGAGANATGATGCTCTCCGATTTCGAGGAGATAGACCGCAGCGCCGCGAGCGCCGAAAAGATCTACACCAATCTAAGCCGCCTCAAAGAAATATCCGCCGACTATCTCGAGGAAGAGCAGAAAGAGGTCGTGCGCGAGATATGGGGCGAACAGGCTGTGCCGGAGTCGATAGATTCTTTCTGGCGTCATGTGGGCCGCGATGAAAAGGAGATGTCGGGCCATTTTGTGTCGTTGTGGGACTTGCTGGGCGACATCTACCGCCGGTTCAGGGACAAGTTGCTGAACAAAGGCCTGTGCACTGCCGCCATGCAGCAGAAAAGGGCTCTCGAAGCGCTCCGCAGCAACGGACCTGCTCTTGTGGTGGGTCTTCATTACGTGTTTGTAGGTTTCGGGTCGCTGTCGGTGGTGGAAACTTTAATCTTCGACCGGTTTAAGGACCTCGGTGTAGCCTCTTTCTACTGGGATGATGCATCGCCGTATATCAAATGTGGAGGAATNAATGCNGCNANAGAGGCGGAGTTCGGNATTCTTGACAAACTGATCGCGAGGTTTCCCATGCCTCCGGGNACAAAACTGGATGCCGTGGAGTGTGTTCCGCGCATAGATGTGATAGGAATTCCATCGAGGAGCGCTCAGGCAAAAGTCATGTGCGAGGTATTGACGGAATGGATCAAGAACGGCCAACTGAATCCGGCGAATGCTATCAACACGGCCGTAATTGTGCCGGATGAGAATCTCCTCATGTCCATTCTTCACACATTGCCGCCGGAGATTAAGGCAGTAAACATCACCATGGGCCTGCCCTTCGCAACCACTTCGTTTGCCGCTCTGCTGCGGGCGGCTGTTGCGTTGCAGATGCGTGCACGTCTTATCCGAGGNGANTGGCGNATGTATCACGAGGACATNCTGGAGATCGTCAACCACCCTCACATCCGCACTGCCGCCCGCGCGGAGAGCGTGGCAATCAGAAANCTNATATTAGAGAAGAACCTTTACACGCTCACCACCGCCGAACTCCGNGAAGTAGCGCCATCGCTTGCGTTTATCTTCCGTGGCGTTGAGGATATCAATGCCGTAAGCGGTGTGCGGTCCTATATAGAAGACCTGCTCGACGGTCTGCTCAGGCTTCTGCGCGACAATGCAGGAACGGCGCCTGCCTGGGAAGCGGCTCTCATAGAATATCTTAGAAAAGAGATTACTGAATTGTCGGAACTGATACATGCACACGGGGTCACAGCCGGCGAGCGTTCGTATTTCACGTTGTTTGAACGAGCCATGCGTTCTTGCACCATCATGATGGAGGGCACGCCGCTGTGCGGGCTTCAGGTCATGGGCGTGCAGGAAACCCGCGCACTCGATTTCGAAAACATCATTTTCATGTCGATGAACGAGCGCGTCTTTCCACGTCGCGCGTCTGCCAAAACGATGCTGCCCAACAATATACGCGCCGGTTATGGGCTGCCGCCCGTCGACCGCGCCGAAAGCGATGCTGCCTATGTGTTTTATCGTCTGATAGCCCGTGCGAGAAATGTAGCGCTCATATATGACTCGCGCGACGCCTCCTCGGGCTCGGGCGAAGCGTCACGCTTTATATCTCAGCTCAGGTATCTTTACCCGGCCGGAAATCTTCACATGATGGCCGTGAACATGGGTGCCAATGCTCCGGAAAAACGCGTNATTTCCATAAANAAGACCGGCGACATCATAAAAAAGCTCGATGCTTTCCGTCCCGGGGGACGTGCTTTCATCTCGGCATCGGCGCTCAAGACGTTCAAACACTGCCCACTGAAGTTTTATCTTCAGAATGTGTGCGGCATGCGCGGCGAAGACAGCGTCACGGAATACATGACCTCGGCCCAGTATGGCACTATCCTGCACGCAGCCGCCCAGCGGATATATGAGGATTATAAAGGCAAACCCATAACCGCAGCGGTGCTGGCCGGACTTGCGGCGGACGTAAAGACCCGCTACACGTCGATGGTTGAACAGATTATCCAGCGTGAGTACTATCACCGCGAGGCGGCCCCGGGTGTGGAACTGCCCGTGGAAGGCCAGATTGTGCGCGACCTCATTCTCGATTTCCTGCAATCGATGTTCCGCCACGAAATGCACGCGTGGTGCCCCGCTGCTTCGGACTCTTTTGAATTTCTCGAAGCCGAGAAACGTGTCGATGGTCCCTGGCAAGTGACGCCGGAGCTCTCCATAAATTTCAAAATGTACATCGACCGCGTGGACCGCACGGCCCGAGGCTTGAGGTTCATAGATTACAAGACCGGTGGCGACCTCACGGAGGCCTCGTCCATTGATAATCTTTTCGGAGACGACAGCCGTTACGACGCCATGCTTCAGATACTTGCCTACTGTGAGGCATACGCTGATATGAGAGAAGAGCTTCCCATTCAGCCGGTGCTCTATCGCTTCCGGTCAATGGATTGCGAGGGCGGTATCTTNCCNCTGACGATAGGCGGCGAAGAAGTGGCCGATTTCCACNGTGTTAGCCCGGAGTTCCGTCCACGGCTAAACGAACTNATTTCAGACATTTTCAATCCTGAAAAGCCTTTCTGTCAGGCGCCTGAAGGTTCGCACACATGCAACTACTGCGTGTTTGCACCCATGTGTGGCCGTCTGCCCGAGAGCTACGAGGGATAAATCCACCAGCGACTATGGCCGGAATCTATGTGCACATACCTTTTTGCCACGCAAAGTGTGCCTACTGTGATTTTTTCTCCACTCCGCGCACCGACAGGGCTCAGGATGTTGTGGCGGGAATCATATCCGAATATTCTGCGAGAATAGATGAGCTCGGAGGCGAAAAGATCAGCACGGTGTATTTCGGAGGTGGTACGCCATCGTGCCTGCCGCAGAAAATGCTGAGCGACATCGTTGCGGCACTTCCCTTTGAGAATGCTGTCGAAAAAACCATAGAGGTAAATCCCGAAGACGTCAATGCGGAAAATGCGTATTTCTGGCGGGCAATGGGATTCAACCGCGTGAGCATGGGTGTGCAGAGCCTTAACGATGCTGAACTTGCTATCGTGGGACGGCGCCACACTTCCCACGAAGCCCTCCACGCAATAGACACCCTGCGCCAAGCCGGATTCGACAACATAAGTTGCGATCTGATTTACGGCTTGCCTGCTCAGACGCTTGAATCGTGGAAATACAGTCTGGCTACCCTGCTGGACAAGAATATCGAACACCTNTCGGCTTATTCGCTCAGCTACGAACCGGGCACGCGACTAACAGCCATGCTGAGCGCCGGAAAAATAAAACCCGTAGACGACGATACGGTCGCCGATATGTACAATCTGCTGTGCCAAGTTGCCTCCGAGCGGGGCTTCGAGCATTACGAGATTAGCAATTTCGCGATGCCCGGCCGGCGCTCGCGGCACAACTCTTCCTATTGGGACTACACGCCTTACCTCGGGCTCGGGCCCGGTGCGCACAGCCTTGACAGCAAGGGTGTGCGCCGCGCCTGCCCCACATCTATACAGCGATGGCTTGAGCAAGGAGCACAGGTGGAGACTGAAACAGAGACCGACAGGCTCAACGATTTCATAATCACCGGACTGCGCACGGCTGATGGCCTCGATCTGGAGCGTATAGCTGATTCGTCGATAAAAAACCGGATATTGAAGAGCGCCGCCACGCACTTGCAGACCGGTGCAGTAGTCCGCGCCGGCAGTCGCCTGCGAATACCGGAACGCCAATGGCTCATTTCCGATGCCATTATGCGCGACTTGATAATATTGTCTCAATAACTTTTAACGCATTTTTTTGCCTCAGTTGAGAAATCTTTCCTATCTTTACAGCATAATTTCAACTCACAACGATGTACCGTTACAAAAAAGGCAAACTATATTTCCGCTACGGAACCATGGGCTCGGCAAAAACCGCGCTGCTGCTAACTACTGCATATAATTTTGAAGAACGCGGCATGAGCTACCACTGCATGAAACCGGCCACCGACACCCGCGATGGCGAAAACGTGATAAAGTCGCGAATNGGCATCCAGCGCAACTGCACGTGGATTTTCCCGGAGACGGATCTTTACGAGGTGGCCCGCGAAAATGTGGAAAAGACCGGAACGAGCGTCGACTGGTATCTCATAGACGAGGCGCAGTTCCTCAGCACGTCGCAGGTCGACCAGCTGAGCCGCATCGTCGACGACTTCGGCAGCAACGTCATCTGCTATGGCCTGCGCACCGATTTCCAGAGCCATCTTTTCGAGGGTTCGAAGCGCCTTTTTGAAATTGCCGACACCATCGACGAGATAAAATCCACCTGCAACTGCGGCAACAAGACCATTATCAACGCCCGTATCGACTCCAACGGCGACATCGTGGAGGAGGGTGCCCTGGTTGAGATNGGTGGCGACGACAAGTATGTGGCCGTGTGCCGNAAATGNTGGCGCAACAAGCGTATCACGCTTGCCCGCCGCGACACACTTCCCCTCTTCAACGACAATTAAGACATTCCACGCTATGCGCCGATTGATTCATGTACTCATCCTTGCCTTGCTGCTTCCCGCAACGCTGTGTGCGCGCAGTTTCAACAACGAGACTCTGCGCTACAAGGTGCTCTACAAATGGGGCCTCATAAATAAGACAGCCGGCTATGCCGATATTACGATGCGGCCTGCCGGCGACGGCAAGTGCACCGGCACCCTCACGGCAGCTTCCGAGCCCTGGGCCGACCGTTTTTTCAAGGTGCGCGACACGCTGGNGTCCTCCATGCGCGNANCCGANTTCACACCTTTCCGCTACGNAAAGAAAGCCCANGNGGGAAACGAGGCGAAGCACGACATCGTGGAGTTCACCCGAAACGGGTATAAATTCACAGGCCAGTGCATCCGCAAGGTTTGGAAAAAAGGAAAGATATTCCGCGATGAGACGCGCACGCTCTCGGCCGTGGGCACCACGGTGGACATGATGTCGTCGTTCTACTACATGCGCAATCTGCCCTACGAGCAATGGCAACCCGGCCACACAACCACNATCAATATCTTCTCAGGCAAGCAGCAGGAGAAACTCACCCTGAAATACCAGGGTACCGACGAGGTGGANCTCAACGGCAAGTCGCACAAATGCTACCACATTACCTTCATTTTCACGGGCGACGGCGGAAAAAAGACATCGGACAACATGGACGCATGGATAAGCGCCAATGATGCCCGCATCCCTCTGAAACTCGAGGGCAAACTGCCTGTGGGAAAAGTGCAGTGCTTCCTGGACTCGGGTCTATAAGCGGCCGCTCGCAAGCCACCAGGCAAAACGCCAGTATCTGATTTTGCGCTTGATGCGCTTCGGGTCGGTGAGCACCTGGTAAAGCGACTCAAGATGATGGTCGCTCCACCACTGGCCGGCCCGCTTGTTCCGGCCGGTGTACACGTCGAAGCTGCCGCCGAGCCCCTGGTAGATGGCAGCCGGATGCAGCCTCTGCATCTCGGCCATGAGTAGCTCCTGCCGGGGTGATCCCATAGCCACAAACACCACATCGGGCTTCTTTTCGGCTATATCGTTCAGCAACTCCTGTTTTTCGCCATCGTTAGCAAAAAAACCGTTGCGGCGCCCTGCGATCTTTATACCCGGGAACTGTGCACGAAGTTTTTCTACCGTCTCGCGGTTCACTTCTTCTGACGCACCTACTATATAAAATGACTTTTCGTGCTGAAAGCGCTCGACGATAAGCAGCCACAGGTCGCACCCGGCCACCTTGCACACATCCTTGAAACCTTTTTTGCGCAGGGCAAGCACGGGGCCACTTCCGTCACAGTAGCCAATGTTGTTGTTGATAATATCGCGTGTGACGTCTGTGGCATACATCACCTTTTCGGCATTTATAGCCACAAGTATTCCCTTTTTGCCGGCGGCAAAGTCGATGATATCATCGGCCGACCGGAAGGGATATACTCCCACGCCTTTTAAATAGACTCTTTCCATCGGACTGCAAATTTACGAAATTTACAGTTACCTACCAAAAGCAGCTATCGCACGGGCCACTCTTTCTATCTGTCCGTCGCTCAGGCCAGAACCGCTGGGGATGCACAACCCGCTGTCAAACAGGCGTTCTTCCACGCCGCCGGTGCTGTAGTAGGGCGCGTCGGCAAATACGGGCTGCATGTGCATCGGGCGCCACAGCAGCCGGCTCTCGATGTCCTGTTCTCCCAGCGCCAGGCGCAGTTCGTCGGGCGTGTGTCCGCACGCTTTGTCCAGAGTGATTGTCGATAGCCAGAAGTTGCTGTCGAAATCAGCCGAGGGATTGTCCATCACTTTAAGCCACGAAAGCCCCGATAGCAAACTGCCGTACATCGCATGAATTTCACGGCGGCGTGCAAGATGTTCGTCGAGCACCTCCATCTGTCCGATTCCTATGCCGGCGCACACATTGCTCAGACGATANTTGTAGCCTATCACTTCATGGTAATAGTAGGGCCTGTTNTCGCGTGCCTGGGTGGCGTAGAACTTCACCCGGGCGGCTGCCTCCGCGTCGGGACACACAAGCGCACCGCCGCCGGATGTNGTGATTATTTTATTGCCGTTGAAACTCANGGCCGCATANCGTCCGAATGTGCCGCATTTTCGGCCGCACAACTCNGAGCCGAGNGCTTCGGCAGCGTCTTCGAGCACGGGAATGNCCCATTTATCGGCCACGGCGCATATTTCGTTCATTTTCGCAGGCATACCGTAGAGGTGCACCGGAATGATAGCCTTGGGTTTTCGCCCGGTCTTCTCGATGCGGTCGGCTATGCAGCTGTCCAGGGCCGCAGGGTCCATGTTCCAGGTGTCGCTTTCACTGCCCACGAATACGGGGTTGGCTCCTAAATAGCGCACGGGATTGGCCGATGCCGAGAATGTGAATGACTGACACACAACCTCGTCGCCGGGCTCGACCCCCAGCATTACCAGTCCGAGGTGGAGGGCAGCAGTGCCGGCGCTGAGTGCCACCACCCTTCCGGGAGTGCCGAGATATTCTCCGAGCAGTCGCTCGAATTCATCCACATTGGGGCCAAGCGGCACAATCCATCCGGTTTTAAATGCCTGATCTATCCAGTATTGCTCGCGACCACCCATGTGGGCAAGCGACAGCTTTATTGAGTTATCCATATATCAGTGAATCTATTTCTGTTTTTTAAAGAACTGCGGGAGACGGCCACACATCAGCCAGGAAAGCAGGCCTGAAGGCTGCAAAATGCGATTGACACACAGCACCACGGCTATGATGCATGCCGCCACAACGGCGCTGAACACCAGTAGTGGCACAAACGACAGACCGCAATCTGTGAGGGCGCCACGCACGCAGCCGAGAGGAAAGAGGAAAAAGTAATGCAGGAGATAAATGGCCAGACTTTCTTTTCCAAGATAAACCCAGGCGCGGGCCAGCGGTTTCCCGTTTCGCGGAGCATCAACGCCGAAAGCCTCGATACTCCAGGGTTTTACCACCGCTATTCCCACTATTGCAAGACATGCACGGAGAACTATCTTATTTACGTCCTGCAAGACTTCGCCAAGCCATGGGAATTCCCACGGCCAGCACTCCAAGTACATGGAGAAACAGCACACTACTATAGCAGCAGTAAATACAATCGGCGATGTTACCAGTTTGTCAAATTCTTCCTTGTGGCGGTGGGCAAGAGCTCCGAAACAAAAAACCGGGAAGAAGCTCACGAGCAGCTGGAGACTGAGGACGTCACAAACCGGCGCGGGGCACAATAGAAATAATAAATAAAGAGCAACGCTTGCGAGCAAGTACACTGCGATTTCTGCAACGAAAGATTTTACGCGCTTAAGCAAAGGATTGACAGCTGCATATACAGCTATTATTTCAAACAGCACAAGCGTGAACCAGTATCCATTTTTCCACTGATCATGCCACAATCCCGAAAATGTGCTGTTTAGGGGACTCTGCAATCCGGAGTGAGGAAAATACCATACCCACAGGCTGCTCATGAAGGCCATGGGCACAAGCAGTTGGGCGGCGCGCTTTCCGAGCCCCACCCCGCGACCGTCGGCCTTGTAGGTCATCCAGCCGCTGATAAAGAAGAACAGCGGCATGTGCACGGCACCGATAAACTTGAATAAAGGCGCGCGGTCGATTTCCCTTACACACATCGTGAGCACATGGCCCATCACAACCATAAAAATGGCTATGCCTTTCAGCATGTCGAAGTAGTGCAGGCGCTGTTTAACTGCTGTCATAAATTATCCGTTCGTGGTTTGGGTGCAAATTTAGTCAATTTTCCGCGGAAATTTCGTAATTTTGTCGTGAAATGATGACCTCAGCAAAATATTCATGCCGATACNTCGCCGCTNCGCTNGAGGCNTACGGCGTGNGCCACGTGGTGGTTTCACCGGGTTCGCGAAATTCACCNCTGATAGTGGCCCTGGCNCGCACTCCCGGACTCGNTTGCCATGTNGTTATAGATGAGCGCAGTGCNGGNTTCTTCGCCCTGGGCATCGCCATCGAGACGCATGANCCGGTNGCACTCGTGTGCACGAGCGGCACGGCTCCGCTCAACTATGCCCCGGCCCTCGCCGAGGCATATTATCGCGGACTGCCGTTGATTGCCGTCACGGCCGACCGACCGGAGGAATGGATTGACCAGGACGACAGTCAGACCATCCGCCAGGCCGGGGCCCTCGGTGCGGTAGTCAAGGGCGCCTGGGACATTCCTGTGGACAGGGGCGATAAAGCCTTGATGCGACTTGGTGGCCGACGCATCTCGGATGCACTGATAGCCGCTCTGTCCGAGCCCAAAGGTCCTGTACAGATAAACGTGCAGATCGATGAGCCGCTTAACGGGATGTGCGACGATGCTTGCGATGCATTTATGTTTCCCGTGTCGGTCAGGGAATCCTCCGGGATTTCGGCTGAGAATGCCACCCGATTTGCCGAAAGGCTCAATAAGGNATCNCGAGTGATGGTGCTCGCCGGGTTCATGCCACCGAACGCAGAGCTCTCGGAGTGCCTTGCCTCGCTGCCCCAGCAATTCGCCGTTCTTTGCGAGACCATGTCGAACATCTCCACTCCTTGCGTGGCAAATATCGACGCCTCTCTGCGGGCTATGACACCGGATGAGAAAAATGCATTGCTCGAAGCGGAGATTGTCATCACCATAGGCGGGTCGCTCGTCTCCCGGATGATCAAAGCTGAATTGCGCAGCCGCAATATCGAGCACTGGAGTGTGGGGCATGTCGACCACTGTATCGACAGTCTGCTTCATCTCACCGAGCGCATCGAGTGCTCGCCGCTCGACTTTTTCAAAGCCATCGCTCCTTTGCTTCATAATAGAGATTGCAGCTATAAGTCTATCTGGCAGGATGTTTCAGAGAGAGCATTAAAGCGCTCCTTTAACTACCTCGCCGTGGCTCCCTGGAGCGATTATAAGGCTATGGGGCACCTCCTGCAGAATGTTCCTTCCCACTATGAGCTCCACCTGAGCAACGGCACCGCAGTGCGCTACGCCCAGCTCTTCGCCCCTCTGCACCTGCCGCGCGTGGAATGCAACCGCGGTGTGAGCGGCATCGACGGCTGCACATCGACGGCCATCGGCTCGGCTGCAGTCTCCGGCCGCCCCACTCTGCTCATTTCCGGCGACATGTGCGCGCAGTACGACATGGGTGCGCTGGCATGTACCGAAATACCCTCGTCGTTCCGCATGGCCGTTTTAAATAACGGCGGCGGTGGTATCTTCCGTTTTATCAAGGCTACGCGCGACTTGCCCGAGGNCGAGCGCTTCCTGGCAGCCGATGTGNGCCTGCCCCTGCGTCAATTGGCGGAGGNTTTCNGTTTCGNCTATTTCGAGGCAGATTCGCCCGATACACTGGCTGCCGGGCTGCCGCGATTCTTTGCCGAAGGCAGTCGCCCGGCCATCCTGAATATTATCACTCCGGCTGCCGAGAGCGCCGAAACTTTCCGTAAATATTTTTCAAAAGCATGAGAAACTGGACCAAAATCAAGGATTTCTCCGATATTCTGTTTGACTTCTACAACGGCATAGCCCGCATCACTATCAACCGACCGGAAGTGTACAACGCCTTCCGCCCGCAGACCAACGCCCAGATGCTCGAAGCGATGGACTATTGCCGCCGAACACCCGAAGTGAGGGTTGTGGTGCTTACCGGCGCCGGCGACAAGGCTTTCTGCAGCGGTGGCGACCAGAACTACAAGAGCCGCGGCGGCTACCGCGACTCCGACGGTACACCACGCCTGAACGTGCTGGAACTGCACAAGGCCATCCGCAGCATTCCCAAACCGGTGATAGCAATGGTTAACGGCTACAGCATAGGAGGCGGAAACGTGCTCAATGTGGTGTGCGACCTTTCGATTGCGTCGACCAACGCGCGATTCGGCCAGACCGGTCCCAAAGTGGGCAGTTTCGACGCCGGTTTCGGTTCGTCGTATCTGGCACGCTGCGTGGGCCAGAAAAAAGCTCGCGAAATTTGGTACNTNNNTCGCCAATNCACAGCGCAGGAGGCGCNCGCCATGNGTATGANAANCGNAGTGGNAGAGCNNGAGCGCCTTGNGGNTGAGGTGGTGGAATGGTGCGANACCATAATGAAGCGCAGNCNCTNCGCTATNCNNATGNTCAANCGCGCCCNNAATGCCGAACTCGACGGTCAGGCCGGCCTGATGGAGTTTGCCGGCGACGCCACCCTCATGTACTATCTCATGGATGAGGCCCAGGAAGGGAAGAATGCTTTCCTTGAGAAACGCGATCCCGATTTCGATAAGTTCCCTCAGTTCCCGGGTTGATGGACGAACCGACGCTGGAGTGGGCTCCGCTGCGACTTCAATTCAAGTTTGAGGCCCGCACCTCGCGCGAAACGATGCGGGTCAAGGACACATATATAGTGAGGGCACGACGCGGCGAATCCGTGGCCTACGGCGAGTGCGCCCTGTTCCGCGGTCTCAGCGCCGACGACGTCCCCGACTATGAACGTGTCCTGAGCGATTACTGCCGTACGTCGGGCGCTATCGCCACGTGCCAGTACAGCTCGATTCGTTTCGGGATAGAGACTGCACTTCTGAATCTAGACAACCCCGGAGCGGGCACATGGGAAAAGGCTACGGATGGCGTGCCCATCAACGGCCTGATATGGATGGGCGATAAAGCCACCATGGCGTCACGTATAAAGGATAAGCTCGATGAAGGTTTCAAGGTGCTTAAGCTGAAAATAGGCGGCATCAATTTCGATGACGAGCTGGACCTTCTGCGATACATCCGTAANAACTTCTCGTGCAGCGACCNCGAANTCAGGNTTGATNCNAANGGTTCGTTCANNCCCNCCANTGCCCTTGAGCGCCTCGGCGAGCTTTCGGCGTTTTCCATCCACTCGATAGAGCAGCCTGTCAAAGCCGGACAAACTGAAGTGATGAGCAAGATTTGCAAGTTGTCGCCCATCCCCGTAGCGCTCGACGAGGAGCTTATAGGCACCACCTCCAGGCGCTTCAAAGACAATCTGCTTGAAGATGTGAAGCCTCATTATATCATCCTCAAACCGGCTTTGTGCGGCGGCCTGAGCGGCGCCGCCGAATGGGCTGACGCCGCCGACTCGGCCGGTGTCCCTTTCTGGTTCACTTCGGCGCTCGAAACCAACATCGGGCTCGACGCAATCGCGCGCTGTGCCATCGAGCGAGGGGTGATTATGCCTCAGGGACTCGGAACCGGTGAATTATACTATAATAATATAGCGTCGCCCATCGTTCGCCGCGGGCCACGGCTTTTTTATGATTCTGATGCAAAATGGAGCGTTCCCGAGCTGAACTGGACTATTTGAATTTTGTCGACGAGTGGCAATCCCCGTTGCCGTACATCCTTTCCAGGACATCCGGAAGCACGGGGACGCCGAAAGAAATCCGGTTGCTCAAAAGCGACATGTGGCGATCAGCTCAAACGGCCGTCGAACAATTCGGGCTCACGGCCGGCAGCACGATTGCATCAGCCCTTCCCGTAACAAGTATAGCCACAAAGATGGCTATTGTGCGCCATCTGGCAGCCGGATGTCGCTACGTGCCGTTGCCTGCGAGCAACGTCTTTGACATCCCGTGCCATATCGATCTTTTATCCATAGGCCCGTCTCAGACCGAGCTTTTTTTGCAGAATCCCGGTCTGCGTCACCATGTCGACACCCTTTTTGTGGGCGGCGCGCCGCTCTCGCAGGAACGCATGGAGACACTCCTCAGTCTCGGCTATAATGTTTGTGTGAGTTACGGAATGACCGAAACATGCAGCAATGTGGCCCTGTGCCGCTCCTCGGATGGCATATTTGAAGCTAACCCCGGCATAAGTTTTGAGGCAGACCCGCGCGGCTGCCTGGTGATCGTGGCGCCGGATTATTCATTTTCGGGCACCGTGACCAACGATGTTGTGGATCTTCTCGACGAGCGCCATTTCAGGTGGGNGGGCCGCTATGNCAANGTGATTAACAGCGGCGGCCTGANACTATACCCGGNNAAGNTTGAGCCACNATTGGCCGATGTTATCGGCCGCCCGTTCTATATTGTCGGGCGGCCGCATCCGCTGTGGGGAGAAGCCTTGGCCGCTGTGGTGGAAGGTTACGAAGGCGATGCTGCCGCTATTGTCGCTGCCCTCCGCGGTTTTTCCGACGGCGTTCACCGGCCCAAATCAGTAGCTGTTGTAGCTGAGTTTGAACGCACCTCTACCGGAAAAATCAAAAGGATTCTCCCGCAGGATGCAATATTCCACGAAGTGTAAAATGCGCCCCACCCCGCATAAACAGCGGCTTTTTTTGAAAACTTTTGGCTGTTAATTTTGTTAATTAAGAAAAGTGTTGTAATTTTGCAACCACAAATATGCGCCTTAAGCATCTTTGTACGTAAATCCCCTCATTATTTTTTGAATATCCGGTTGTAATACGACCCCCGAGGCTACAGTACATTCACAGCCTCCCTCCCCCAAGTATCACAATTTATGTATAACATTTCTGAATTGAACGAAATGGGCGACGACCAGCTGCGTGGCGTTGCCGAGTCGATGGGTCTTAAAAAAATAGATCCTTCTCAAAAACAAGATCTTATATACCGTATTCTCGACCAGCAGGCCGTAGATCGCGCTTCTGCGGGCGCCGACCGCCGTCGCGACAGCGATGACAACGACGCAGCCGCTGAAACTAAAAAGCGTGGCCGCCGTCCTAAAAAGGAAGAAACCGCGGCCGAAAAGCGCTCGCCCAAGAAAAATACCAAGGCCGAAAAGCCTGCCAAGGAGACTGTTGCCGAAGAAAAAGCTCAGGAGACGAATTCCGCTCCGGCTCCCTCCGGCGCGGAGCCCGTTGCCGAAGCTCCCAAAAAGCGCCGTGGCCGTCCTTCCAAAAAGGAACTTGAAGAGCGCAAGAAGGCTCAGAACGCTGAAAACGCCCCGACTGAGGAACCAAAGCCCGAAGCGGTTTCGGAAGTGCCGGCTGAAGCAGCCGAGCCCGTGGCCGCTGCTCCCGTGCAGCCAGTTGAAGCCGAATCTGCCGCGCCCGAGCAACAGCGCACGCGCGATTTCCGCCCCTCGGGGTCTGCCGATTCTTCATTCGGCTCGTTTTTCCCGCGCGGCGAAGGCCGCAAGTTTGTTCCCCGCTCGGCCAAGGAGCGTGAGGAAGCAGAACGCGTTGTGGCTCAAGCTCCCATCACGATAGCCGAACCCGGTCAGCCCCTACCCAATCAGCAGCAGGGAAAGAAGAACAAGAACCGCAAGGATCGCCAGCAGGTGCAGGATCGCCGTTTCGATTTCTCGGGCCTCCTTGAGGCCGCAGGCGTACTGGAGATAGAACCCCAGGGCCATGGTTTCCTGCGTTCGAGCGACTTCAACTACATGCCCAGCCCCGACGATATCTACGTGTCGCAGGCCCAGATCAAGCAGAACGGACTGAAGACTGGCGACGTGGTGGAGGCCGCCGTGCGTCCCCCTCGCGAAAACGACAAGTATTTCATACTCACGGATGTGATTCGTGTGAACGGTCGTTCGCTCGACTTCATCCGCGACCGTGTGCCCTTCGAGCACCTCACGCCGCTGTTCCCGGACGAGAAGTTCAACCTCACGGGAGGCAACAGCAGCAACCTCTCCACACGCGTCGTTGACATGTTCTCGCCCATCGGCAAAGGTCAGCGCGGCCTCATCGTGGCACCGCCCAAGACGGGTAAGACGCTACTCCTTAAGGACGTGGCAAACGCGATAGCCGAAAACCATCCGGAGACCTACATCATAATCCTGCTCATCGACGAGCGTCCGGAGGAGGTGACCGACATGCAGCGCAGCGTAAATGCCGAGGTTATCGCCAGTACTTTCGACGAGCCCGCCGACCGCCACGTGCGCATCGCCGGCATTGTTCTCGAGAAGGCCAAGCGCATGGTAGAGTGCGGCCACGATGTTGTGATTCTGCTCGACTCCATTACCCGTCTGGCACGCGCCTACAACACCTGCGCTCCCGCCTCGGGCAAGATTCTGAGCGGCGGCGTGGACGCCAATGCCCTCCAGAAACCGAAGCGTTTCTTCGGCGCCGCCCGTAACATCGAAGGCGGTGGCTCGCTCACGATTATCGCCACCGCCCTCACCGAAACATCGTCAAAGATGGACGAGGAGATTTTCGAAGAGTTCAAGGGCACGGGCAACATGGAGCTCCAGCTCGACCGCAAGCTGTCCAACAAGCGCATCTTCCCCGCCGTCGACATCATGGCGTCCAGCACCCGCCGCGACGACCTGCTGCTGCGCCCCGAAACCCTCAACCGCATGTGGATTCTCCGCCGCTTCCTGGGCGACCGCAACAGCGTGGAGGCTATGGAATTCATGAAAGACCGCATGGAGCGCACCCGCGACAACGACGAACTGCTCCGCACTATGGGCGACTAAGAGCCTGTCACATAATATCACGCGGCGCCGGGCAATTTTTTGCCCGGCGTTTCGTTTATATAGGTGATGAAAAAGAAACTGCTACTTCTCATTACCATAATATCGCTTGCATCGCAGGCGCTTTCGGCCGCAATCAAGCTGCATGGCAAGATCACGGACGAAAACAACGAACCGCTGGAATTTGTGTCTATCCGCGTGAAGGGTACGGCGCTCGGGGCCACCTCGGGCCTCGACGGCACGTTTCAGTTTTCAGTGGCCGACTGCGACACTCTGCGGCTGGTCTTCACCTGCATAGGTTATCAGGAGGCCAACCGCCGCTTTATAAATCCCAAGGGCGAACTTGCCGTAAACGTCAAGATGGAACCGGCTTCTTATGCTCTCAACGGTATTGAAGTCACTGACTATCGCAAGCAGACCGATGCCCTGCNGCGTNNTGATNCGGATTCCTATAAGCTCGCACCCGACGTGACCGGNGGCTNGGTGGAAGGCCTCATCTCGACTATGGCCGGAGTGAACAGCGGCAACGAAATGTCGTCGCAGTACAGTGTGCGCGGCGGCTCTTACGACGAAAACAGCGTATATATTAATGGTATAGAGGTATATCGCCCCCAGCTTATCAGCTCGGGCCAGCAGGAAGGCCTCAGCATCATCAATCCGGATATGGTTGGGGCCATTGGTTTCTCCACCGGCGGCTTTGGGGCGCAGTACGGCGACCGTATGTCGAGCGTGCTTGACATCACCTATCGGCAGCCTGAGAGTTTTGAAGGCACCGCCGATGCCAGCCTCATGGGCGGAAGTCTTTCGATAGGCAGCGCCAGCGGGCGCTTCACACAGCTGCACGGTGTGCGGTACAAGAGCAACGCCTCGTTGCTCAGTTCGATGGACGACAAGGGAGAATACGACCCCAAATTCTTCGACTATCAGACCTACATGACCCTGCGCGCGGCTAAGGCATGGAGTGTGAGCCTGCTCGGCAATATTTCCATCAACAACTATAAATTCACGCCCCGCGACCGCACGACGTCCTTCGGCACCAGTACGGATGCAAAGCAGTTCAAGGTCTACTTCGACGGTTCGGAGAAAGACCGCTTTGAAACCTTCTTCGGCGCCGCCACCATCAGCTACTCGCCCAACAAGCTCAATACATTCGACCTGTTGCTGTCCGGCTTCATGAGCAACGAGCTCGTGACCTACGACATCAGCGGTGAGTACTGGCTCGACCAGGCCGGCACATCGGGTGGCGATGCCGTGGGTGGCGAACTCGGAGTGGGAAAATATCGCGAACACGCGCGCAACCGTCTTAAGGCAAGCGTATTGAGCGCCACACTCCGTGCGGCATCGCAGTGGCGCAAGCACAATTTAGCCTATGGTATCGGTGTGAATCTGGAGCGTATTCACGACCGCACGCGGGAATGGGAGCTGCGCGACAGCGCGGGATTCTCTCTGCCGGCCACACCNGACGCCCTGAGGGTGATTTACAACCTCGACTCCCGCAACGANCTATCNTCGGCCCGAATGTCGGCCTATGTTCAGGACAGCTACCGCCTTTCCNCTTCGGCNGGATATATCAATCTGAACGGNGGCGTGCGACTGAGCTACTGGAACTACAACCGCGAGTTTCTCGTGAGTCCGCGCCTGAGCGTGGGCTTCGTGCCGGACGCTGCCCCCCGCTGGGCGTTCCGCTTTGCCACGGGCCTTTACTATCAGTCGCCATTCTTCAAGGAGTTTCGAATGCCGGTGTCCGATGCCGATGGCAACACTGTAGTGCTTCTCAACTCCGACATCAAGTCGCAGCGCTCCTTCCAGCNCATAGGTGGCGNGGATTTCACGTTCCGTGNGTTCAACCGTCCCTTCAAGTTTTCGGCCGAAGCCTATTACAAGAACCTGGGCAACCTTATACCCTATGAGATAGACAATCTTAAGGTCGTATACGCCGGCCGGAACCTCACCAATGGTTTTGCCGCTGGCCTTGATATGAAACTTTTCGGACAGTTCGTGCCCGGTTCGGATTCATGGATAAGTCTTTCGGTGATGAAGACGCAGGAGACACTGAACGGCGTGAAAGTGCCCCGCCCCACCGACCGGCGCTACAGCATGGCCGTCTTCTTCACGGATTATTTCCCGAAGTTTCCGAAATTGAAATTCAGTTTGCGTGGCATCCTCAACGACGGTCTGCCCATGACGGCCCCGCGCGGCAGCCGCGACAAAGGCTATTTCCGTGCGCCGGCCTATAAGCGTATCGATGTGGGCCTGAACTACGCCCTGCTCTCCCCGCGCGCCGATGGCGAACCGCGCCGCAGCGGATTTCTCGGCTCGCTGAAAAGCGTGTGGCTGGGGGTGGATGTTTTCAATCTTCTCGACATCAGCAACGTCAGCTCCTACTACTGGGTGACCGACGTNAACGACATACNGTATGCCGTGCCCANCTATNTCACCCGTCGCNANTNCAACGTNCGCCTGAGTGTCGATTTTTAAGGCTTTAGTGACAAAAGTGTTACAATACACCATCTAAAGTGTTGATTTTTCGCCAAGAATGGGCTTGTTTCCTAAAAAAATAGTATATTTGCATGTTATATAACATAGCAATACAACACACGCATGATAAAAGCTGCCCTCGAAAAGGTAATTAATGAGGATATGGCCGAAATTTGGACACGCCTCAATAGCGACGAACGTCGCCAGGTTGTGGAAAATATGGAGGTACATACTTTTAAGAAAAATCAGCTGATTTATGCCGAAGGCGACGAGCCCGAATTTCTCTGGGTGCTCCTCAAAGGCAAGGTAAAGAAGACAAAGGAAGGTGTGGGCGGCCGTGTGCAGATTTTGCGACTCATCCGCCCCGTTCAGTATTTCGGCTATCGCGCCTATTTTGCTCAGGAATCCTACGTGAGCAGCGCGTCGGCGTTCGAGCCCTCGATGCTCGGAGCCGTGCCTCTGACTCTTGTTCGCGACCTCATCAGCAACAACAACGACCTGGCCTGGTTCTTTATCCAGGAGCTGTCCAAGAACCTGGGCGGTTCCGACACCCGCATCGTCAACCTCACGCAGAAGCACATCCGCGGTCGTCTGGCCGAGGCTCTGATAGTGCTCCTCGACAACTACGGCTACGAAGAAGACGGCTCTACCCTCAAGATATATATGGCGCGCGAAGACCTCGCCAATCTCTCCAACATGACCACCAGCAATGCCATCCGCACGCTGTCGACTTTCGTGGCCGAGCGCCTTGTTGTGGTAGACGGCCGCAGAATCAAGATTATCAACGAACCCATGCTGCGCAAGATCAGCAAATACGGATAATCNTTTTTCGACGGNTAAAAANTGATAGTAATGAAGTTTGGCGGCACTTCGGTCGGTTCGGCNGAAAGATTGNTCGCCACAGCACGANTCATCACCTCCTCCTCCACCCCCGCCATTGTGGTTCTCTCCGCAATGAGCGGTATCACCAACCGGCTCCTGCTTCTTTCAGAGGGACATGCAACACGCGAGGAAATCCTTCGGCACCATATCGCCGCCGCCACGCAATTGGGTATAGCCACTATCGTGGCCCAGCGTCTGGAGCAGATTCTTGAATCGGCCTCTACCCCGGCAGAAATCGTTGTTTGCGGCGAACTCATGAGCACCACATTGATGTGTGCCCTGCTGCAGAAAAACGGTGTTGACGCCGTGCTCGTTCCCGCGCTCGACTACATGCGCCTAAACGAGAAGGGAGAACCCGACGCGGAAGAAATAGCACGCCTCACCACCGCCGCTCTTGCAGCTGCCGGCAATCACGATTTTTATATCACGCAGGGTTTTATCTGCCGCGACAAAGACGGAAATGTCGCCACCCTCACCCGCGGGGGCAGCGACTACACGGCCACACTGCTCGGTGAGGCCACCGGCGCGCCGGAAGTGCAGATATGGACTGATATCGACGGCGTCTACACCGCCGACCCCAGAAAAGTGCCCACTGCGCGTTGCATCCCCGCCCTCAGTNACGACCAGGCCGATACGGCCGCGCGCTGCGGCGCGAAGATTCTGCACCCCGACTGCGTGTTGCCTGCCCGCCGCTCTGGGCTTAAGATCCGTGTGCTGGATTCGTTCCATCCGGAAGCGGCCGGTACAACCATAGGCGATTTCGCCACAGCTCCCGGTTTTGTGGCCGTGGCGGCGCTTGAAAGAGGCGAAAATGCTGTAGTGAGCCTCGTGGGCAGGGAGGGCGACGACGACTGCACGCGTGTGCTGGCGGCCCTTCCGGGAGCTGCAGAGGTGTCGGCTACGGGCGCCTGTGTGCAGGCTACGGTTTCGTTGGCGGAATGCACGGCTGCGATGAACAGTTTACACAAGCTTATTATCTAACGGGTTTTCAATATATATGATTTCTGTAAATAATCTCGGCATCCAGTTCGGCAAACGAGTGCTGTTTCAGGATGTTAACTTGNAATTNACGCCTGGCAACTGCTATGGCATCATTNGTGCCAACGGCGCCGGAAAGTCCACTCTCATGAGGATGCTGNGCGGCNAGCTCTCTCCCACCCACGNTTCGGTGAGTCAGGGCCCGGGCGAACGCATGAGTGTGCTCGAGCAGGACCACTATAAATTCGACGACTGCACCGTCATGAACACCGTGCTCCAAGGCCACACAGTGCTCTGGGACATCATGCAGGAAAAGGATGCGCTGTATGCCAAGCCCGACTTCAGCGATGCCGACGGCATGCGTGCCTCCGAGCTCGAGGAAAAGTTTGCCGAACTCGAGGGATGGAATGCCGAAAGCGACGCTGCCGCACTGCTCAGCGGCCTCGGCATCAAGGAAGACAAGCACTATCTGATGATGCGCGACCTCAGCGGTAAGGAAAAGGTGCGCGTTCTCCTCGCAAAGGCTCTGTTCGGCAACCCTGACAATCTGCTGCTCGACGAGCCCACCAACGACCTCGACCTCGACACCGTGGCTTGGCTCGAAGACTATCTGTCGAAATTTGAGAACACAGTGCTGGTGGTGAGCCACGACCGCCACTTCCTCGACTCTGTGTGCACCCACACCCTCGACATCGACTACAGCCGCGTGCAGTTATTCGCCGGCAACTACAGTTTCTGGTATCAGTCGAGCCAGCTCGCACTGCGCCAGCAACAGCAGCAGAACAAGAAAGCCGAGGAAAAACGCAAGGAACTGCTGGAATTTATTCAGCGTTTCAGCGCCAATGTGGCAAA
>WFLX011515172.1_pt1 | contig 23778 bp, 16 predicted proteins | sample 4967041 | NCBI WGS metagenome assembly WFLX01 (sample SAMN12857096, study PRJNA449069) | gut metagenome | isolation source: stool from male and female vole | host: Microtus ochrogaster | place: USA:Florida | collected 2017
ACGTCTGCACGCCGACCACCGTTTCTACCAACAACTGCTGGCTCCAGGCTCCGCGTTCGAACTTCTCGTCGATGCGCTCCTTCAGGAACGGACGAACGAGAAAACCGATGGCGAGATAGAAGGGGATCGAGGCGACGACGATCCAGGCAAGCGTCTTGGAATAGCTGAAGAGCACGAAGATGAAGACGAAGGTGAAGATCAGATCGAGGCCGGAAAAGAGCCCTTGGCCAGTGAGGAAGGCACGGATGGTTTCGAGTTCGCGGATGCGGGCGACGGTCTGGCCGGTGGGTCGCGTCTCGAAATAGTCGAGCGGCAGGCTGAGAAGATGCCGGAACAGCCGGCGCCCCAACTCGACATCGATGCGGTTGGTGGTGTGCGACAATGCATAGGTGCGCAGATATTGGAGCACGACATCGAAGAGGCCGACGACGGCAAGCCCGACGACGAGCACGATCAGCGTCGAATAGCTGCGATGCGCCAGCACCTTGTCGACGACGACCTGGAAGAAAAGCGGCGTGATCAGTGCGAAGAGCTGGACGAACAGCGATGCGATCAACACATGTCCGAAGGCGCGGCGGTAGCGCCAGATCGACGGCAGGAACCAGCGAAAACCGAATGCTGCCGGATCAGCGCCCGGTCCGCCGAAGCGCCGCTGAATCAGGATGAACCGTCCGCCCGTGAGCCGCAGCAGTTCGGCGGTATCGACATCGCGGCTGGAAAAATCGACCGGATTGACGAGCCGAAAGCTCCCTTCGCCGGATTTGCCGCCGAAGACGGCGAAGGAACTATCCGTGAGGCAGGCGATTGCCGGCACCGGCATCGTAGCGATACGGCCGGCCGTCGCGGCAATCGACCGGGCTTTGAGGCCGATCAGGCGTGCGGCTCTCAGGAGGTCGTCGGTACCGGCGGGGCCGGTGATGGCCAGTTGACGGGCAATTGCCCCGGCATTCGCCGGCAGGCGGTAATAGCCGGCGATGGCGGAAAGCGCCGACAGGCCGCTGTCCGGCTGCCTTTCTCCGATGCGTTCTGCAGGTACTTCGCCGGGTGATGATGTCGCTACTCTATGCATGTGGCAGCTTTGTCCTCCGGCCGCCTCCCGGCATTTCGATGACTGCGAATGTTGCTTGCAACAGGATTGCGTTGAACAATCCCCGCGGACGAACGGCCGCGGGGCTCCGGTCCCCCGTCAGGCGACCTGGTTGAGGCTGGACGGGCGGAATGCCAGAGTGGTGTCGGCGACGAGCCTCGTCGTGCCATCCGTCATCGTCATCGAGCTCGTGCCGGTGATGACAGAGCCGTCGTCGAAGGCCTTTGCTCCGTCGGTGGATGGCAGCAGGTTGACGAGCCGGATGCCCGCTTCCGACATGGTCATGAGCTCGCCGGTATCGGTGACGCCGTTCTGATTGTGATCCTGCCAGACCCGGAATTCGTTCCAGCGCGCATCCTGCGCGTCGAGGGCATTGTCGCGGTTGGTATCGAAGACCAGCCTCAAGCCCTCCATGTCGGAAGCCACTCCGCCGCCTTCGGCCCAGGAGGCGAAGGCGAGTTCCCGTTCTTGGTCGATCAGGCCGTCCGAACCAGACGCGCCGTTGGCTGCAAGGTCGATCGCGAGAATGCCGTCTTCCGGTCCGAACCAGGCGGTCGCGTCGCGTGTGCCGTCGCCATCCCAGTCGAAGGCAGGGCCGTTCGTGGCCAATGGATTGAAGGGGCGGAGGTCGATGTGATCGTCGCCGTTGAGGTCGAGGAGGACGGGTGGTTTGCCGCTGGTGACCTTTCCGTTGTCCCAAGTCGTGGATTGAAATGTCAATGGGGCGAGCGGTCGGGGGATCATCAACCCGTGAGTCCAATGTGCCCACGATTTCGAGTTATCAAAGTCATAGTAGGTCGTCTTTAAAACACCTCCACTTAGATCGCTTGACTCTACGAGTTGCCCAGCCGCATTGAAATGCTTTGTGGTTCGGTGTGCGCCGGATGGATCGTCTGTGATGATAGTGCGGGACTTGTCATCGTTCAGCTGTGAGCGCTCCACGAGTTTTCCTGCTGTGTCAGTAACATCGCTCAACTGCGACCACTTCTCAGCATTCGCCACGTCGTATGTCGTCGTTTCCTTCGACCCATCGTCGTTCGATTGGACCTGCGTCGTCATCTTGCCGGCGGCATCGAAATTCTGAACGATAGTCGTCCATTTCTGCGTCTTTCCCGGATCGTATTTCGTCGTCACCCGCGTCTTGCTATCGTCCAGATACGAACGCTGCGTCAGCGCGCCGGAGGCATCGTTCCAATCTGTCTGCTGCCACCAAGCCTTCGTGTCGGCGAGATCGTACCAGTCCGTCTGCTTGGTGCCGTTGTCATTGATCTGCACCTGCTTCGTCAGCTTGCCCGCTGCGTCGAGGTATTGGGTGAGGCTGGAATAGGTTTTTGCCTTGGCGACATCGTAGAAGATGATGTTTTTGGTGCCGTTATCGTTCAGCCACGTCTTTTTCGTAGTCGCTCCGGCGGCATCATAGGAATAGGTCTGCTGCGTCCACGCCTGCGTCTTGGCGATGTCGAACCAGTCCGTCTGTTTCGTGCCGTTGTCCAGCGTCTGGTGCCGTTTCGTCAGCTTGCCTGCTTTGTCGAGATAGTCCGTAAGGCTCGAATATGCCTGCCTCTTGGCAACGTCGTAGAAGGTGTTGGACTTCGAACCGTCGTCGTACAGGAAGGAGCGCTGGGTGCGGGCCCCGGCCTTGTCGAACAGGTCCGTCTGCTGCGTCCAGGTTTGCGCTTTCGGAACGTCATACCAGTCGATTCGCCTGGTGCCGTCGTCCTTCACTTCATCTTGCCGGGTCAGCTTGCCCGCAACGTCGAGATATTGAGTGAGGCTGGAATATCCCTTGGTCTTGGTCGTATCGTAGTAGATGTTGGTTTTCGTCTTGTCGTCATAGACCCACGAGCGCTGGGTCCGCACACCGGCCTTGTCATAGAAATAGGTCTGCCGGTCCCAGGTCTGCGCGTCGGTCAGATCGAACCAGTCCGTCACTTTCGTGCCGTTGTCGTTGACCTGCTCCTGCTTGCTCAGTTTGCCGGCAGCGTCGAAATATTGGGTGACGGTGGACCAGGATTTGGCCTTGGCAGGGTCGTAAAGCGTGGTCGTCCGCGTTTTGTCGTCGTTGAGATAGGAGCGTTGCGTCAACGCCCCGGCTTTGTCGTTGAGGTCCGTCTGCTGCGCCCAGCTTTGCTTTTTGGCGACATCGAACGTATCGGTCTGTTTGGACCCGTCGTCATTCGTCTGAACCTGCTTCGTCATCTTGCCCGCAGCGTCGAAATATTGCACGGCGCTCGACCAGGGTTTCGCTTTCGCGACATCGTAGAATGTGGTGACGCGCGTCTTGTCGTCGTTCAGGTAGGAACGCTGGGTGAGGGCGCCCGCTTTGTCGTTGACATCCGTCTGCTGCGCCCAGCTCTGCTTTTTGGCGACATCGAACGTATCGGTCTGCCTGGACCCGTCGTCATTCGACTGAACCTGCTTGATGAGTTCTCCCGCAGCGTCGAAGGTCTGCGTCGCCTCCTCCATTTCTCTGCGCCGAGCGGATCGTAGAACGTAGCGGTAACCGGGACTCCGTCCTTGCTGAGCCTGGTGACGGATAGCGTTTTCCCGCTTGCGCCGTCATAGACGGAGTCGGTCATCGTTCCGTCGGCGAGCAGCAGCAGTTCCTGCGTTCGCTTGCCGGCGGCGTCCGTCGTCAGGCGGCGGGTCAGCTTGCCGGTGGCGTTGAAGCTCTCGGTCACCGTTTCCTTGATGCTGGTGGCCGAGGTCCACTCGACGGTGGTCAGCGTGACCGCGCCGTCGAGATGGGTTACGGCCGTCTGTGTCCGGTCGCGGTCGCCGTCATTATCGGCATCTTTCTCGAGTTTCACGGTCCGGCCGTCGGCGCTTTCGATCCTCGTGCCCCTGGCAATGACCGCGCCCTTGCTGTCCGTCTCAGTGATCGTGCTCAAGACGGACCCGTCGATCTGCGTCGCCGCCATTTCGGCATATTCGTAGGTGCCGTTGCCGTCGAAGTCGGAGCGCATGGTCCGGCCGTTGCCGTCGGCGGTCACGGCGATCTCGCTCTTTGCGGCGATCGCCTCCTTCCAGGCGACATCGCTATCGATGAGATAGGAGGTTTTGCGTGCTTCCGCATTGTTGACGATGGTCGTGACGGCCGCGCCGGAGAGGTCCCTGACGGTCGTTTCCGTGCTGTCGGTCAAGCCATCGCCGTTGAGGTCGCGCGAGACGAGTTCGCTCCGGCCGTCGGCGCTCACCTTCGCGGCCGTTTTGCTCCGGATCGCGCCGGCGGCCGTCGTGTCGGTTGAAACGGTGTTTTCGCTTCCGTCGGCATTGGCCGTCAGCACCGTTCTGCGCAGGCGGTCCGTCGTACCGTTGCCGTCGAGATCCCAAGATGTGGTCGTCGTCCGCCCGTCGGCCGAGGTCGTGATCGTGGTGCCATCGAGTTTCGTGCCGGATTTGCTATAGCCGGTGATGACGGTCGACTGCGATCCGTCGACGAAGCGCGTATAGGTTTCGGTTTGATCCGTCTTGCCGTCGCCATCGCTGTCGCGGACGATGCTGATTTCCCGGCTGTCTGCGCTCGCGGTCGTCGTCTGCTTCTCCGCAAGCTTCTTCGCTGCGTCGAGAATAGACAGCGTCTCGACCACCGAGCCGTCCGCAAGCGTCGTCTTGGAGCTGACCAACGCGCGGCTGGCGAGCCCGAGTGCCGTCCGGTCTTCCGTGACCGTGACGCTACGGCCGTCGGCACTTCGCGTCTCGACCGATCTGGCGATCTGCGAACCGTCGGCCTTTTTGCTCGTCACTGATCGCGTCACGGAACCGTTGCCGTTCAGCACGGTCGTGTCCGTCGAAGACTGATCGTAGCTGCCGTTGCCGTCGAGGTCCCACCGGTGGGTGACCGACAGCCCATTGGCGCTCGTCGTGGTCTCGGCCTGGCGCGTGGACGTCGTGCCGCTGAGTTCGCTGACTTTTCTCGTCACGGAGCCGTCGGCATTGCGCTTCGTCACGTCGGTGCGGCTCCTCTCGAAGCTGCCGTCGCCGTTGAGGTCCCATTTCCGCGTGATGCTCAGTTCGTCCGCGGAGATCTCCGTAACCGCCTTCTCCTGCGTCTTCAGAGCGCCATCCTGTCGCGTGACTGTTTCCGTCCTGCTGCCGTTGCCGTTGAACGCCGTCGACGAGGTGAAGCGCGTATCGAGCGCGCCGTTGCCGTCGGTGTCGTAATCGGATGTCGTCTTCAGGCCGTTACCGCTCGCGGTCACCGTCTTCCTGCCGACGACCTTGACGCCGTCGCTGCCGAGGTCGGACAGGACCGTCGTCGTGCTGCCGTCGGCATTGACGGTGCTGACCGCCTTGCGGTCGATCACGCCGTTGCCGTCCATATCGCCCGCGACAGTCGTCGTCTTCCTGTCGGCGCTGGTCGCCGAGACGATCTTGCTTTCGAGCGCCCCCCCGGCCTTGAAATAGCTCTCGGCCGAACCGGTGCTGCCGTCGGCATTGACGGTGGCCGTCATTGTTCTGGATCGCGTCACCTTGTCCCCGGTGGCCGACCATTGTGTCGTCTCCGAGAGGCCATTGGCGCTGGTCTCGACAACGGTCTTCGATTTCACCGCGCCATGCGCGCCGAATTCGCGAACGGTCACGGTCCTGCCGCCGCTGGCATTCAGGACTGTCGCCGTCTCCACCGCGCGATCCGCAACGCCGTCGCCGTTCGCATCCGTCTCGGATTTCGTGACCAGGCCGTTGGCGCTCGTGGTCGCTGTCGACCGGGACTGAAGCTTCGCGCTCGCGAAAGTCGATGCCGTCGACGTAGCCGAACCGTCGGCATTGACGAGGGTGACGTTGGTCACGTCGTCCTTCAGGTCGCCGTCGATGTCGGCCGCCGTCGACAGGCTTCTGCCGTCGGCGCTCGACGTCGTCACGGTGCGCGAAAGGGTGGCGCCAGACCCACTGGTGACGGTGACCGTGTCCGTTATCGAACCGTTCGCCTGCAGCACGCGCGTGCTCGTGGCGGTCGTATCCACCGTACCATTGCCGTCCGCGTCGGTCCGGATCGTCCGCGTGAGGCCGTTGCCGCTGGTGGCCGTTTCCGTGCTGCCGACGATGCTGGTGCCTTGCTGGTTCTTCACCGTGACCGTAACCGAGCCATCGGCGTTGATCCGCTTCGTCTCGCTTGCACGAAGGTCGACGATACCGTCGCCGTTGGCATCCGTTTCGACCGACGCCGCAAAGCCGTCGTCGCTGGTTTTCGAAACCGTTCGCTCGATCAGGGTGCCGTTGCCCGCGCGCAACGTGCTGGTAACCGTACGGCTGCCGTCCGCACCGAGGGTCGTTTCGGTCGCGGCCTCATGCTCGAACGTGCCGTCGCCATCGGCGTCGGTAAGCAGAACCTGCTTCAAGCCGTCCCGGCTCGCCGTAGACTTCGATTGCGCCAGCAAGGCGCCGTTCGACGCGGTTGCACGCTCGGTCACGACAGCGCTTCCGTCGCTCGCCATCACGGAAACCGTCTGGAGGTCGATGGTGCCGTCGCCGTCCGCATCGATGGCGACCGTCGTCGTCTTGCGCTCGGCGCTGACCGTCTTCACGGTGGAGCCGAGCAGGGTGCCGTTGCCGCTCCTGGTGTCGATGGTTTCGGTTCGGGTCCCGTCGGCGTTCAATGCGATCCGGTCGCTTGCAATAAGGTCCGCGGCGCCGTCGCCGGTCACGTCCTGTTGGACCGTCTGGCTCAGGCTGTCGGATGACGTGGTCGTGACGCTCTGTCCGATCAGGCTGCCATTGCCGCTTCTGATCGCCGCGGTTTCCGTGCGGCTGCCATCGGCATTGATGGTGGTGGTCGAGCTCTCGGTGCGGTCGGTCGCGCCGTTCCCGTCGATGTCCGTCGTCCGTATCCACGAAAGGCCGTCCGCCGCGGTAAGCTTGACGCTTCGGCCGGCGGCCGTTCCGTTCGGATGCGTTTCCGCAATCTCCTCGGTCGTCGCGCCGTCGCCTCCGACCGTGATCTTCGTAAGGCGTTCGACCGCCCCGTCGCCGTTGGCGTCCGCCTCCGTCGTCACCAGCTTGCCGTCGGCGCTTCGGCTCGTGACGGTGCGCGACAGCAACGTACCGTCCGCGCTGGTAGCGGTCTCGGTCTGCGTACTGGCCCCGTCCGCTTGGGAAACCATCGCGATGGTCATGGTGCGGTCCACCGTTCCGTCGCCGTCAAGGTCGGAGCGGGTGGTCGTCCTCTTGCCGTCGGCACTCGCCGTCGTTTCCTCGCGGCCGAGCAGTGCGTCGTCGCTGCTGTAGGCAGCAATGTCCGTCGTCGTGCTGCCGTCTTCGCCGGCCGAGATGCGTACCTCCTGCCGCTCGTCGGTGACGCCGTCTCCGTCGAAGTCCGAAAAGATGCTGCGGCTGCGGCCATCGGCGGCCGTCGTCGTGGTGGAACGATCCCGGAGCGAGCCGTCGGCGTTGCGCGTATCGACCGTTCGTACGCGTTCGCCCTCGCTGTTGATCGTCGTCACGTCGGAAATGACGGAGTCGTACCCTCCGTCGCCGTTCTCGTCGGTGGAAGTGGTTTTCGAGAGTCCATCCGCGCTGCCGGCAACTTTGACCTCGCCGAGCAAGGATCCGTCGGGCGCGAGCGCCCTGGTGACGGTCGTCGTCGAGCCGTCGGCATTGGTGGTGAAGATCTCGCTCTGGTCGGCGGTGCCGTCGCCGTCCTGGTCGATCGTGGTGGTGACGGTGCGGCCGCCGGCGCCGGTGGTCGTCGTCGTGCGGTCGCGGAGCGAGCCGTCGGCATTGAAGTTGCTGACGACGCGGTGCCTGTTGCCGCCGGCATCCGTCGTCACCTCGATCCGCTGCGAACGATCGAAGGTACCGTTGCCGTCGTCGTCGAATTGCGTGAACGTCGATTGCCCGTCCGCGCTTCTGGTGATCAGGTTGCGGAAGGCGAGGCGGCCGTCCGGCGAATAGCCGAAGACGTCTTCCGTGGTCGACCCGTCGGCACTCGTCTCCGAGCTTCGCCGGATGAGATAGCCATTGCCATCGACGGCAAGGGCGGCGTCACCGACGGTGCCGGTCGAACCGTCCGTCCGCGTGTAGGTCGTGGTACCGAGAATAGCCGAGCCGTCGGCAAAGTTCTGCCCACTACCCCTAGGCGTCAGGTCGATCGAGGCGATGCCGAGCGAATCGAGCGTGACCATGGTGCCGTCGACCAGCACCTTGAACTCGGACCAGCGCGCATCGCCGGCATCGAGCGTGCCATTGCCGTTGGTGTCGAAGACGTTCCTGACAGCCTCGAGATCGCCTGTCGCCGACTTGTCCCATTCGGTGAAGACGAATTCGCTGGCATCGCTGATCTTGCCGTCGCCGCCGATGTCGAGAACAAGCATGCCGGTTCCGGCGCCCGCCGAAGCCATGCGGTGGAGATAGCCGCTGCCGTCGAGATCGACGAAGAAGGACGAGGAGGAGAGGGGATCGACGGCGAGGCCGTTGCCGGTGAGGTCGAGGAGGACGGGGACACTCAATCCGCCGAAGCCGCCTGTGGATTTGCTCTTTTGATTATTGTCGCGCTTGCCTTCATGCTGAAAACTACGTCCGCCGGGGTCTTTGCCGACCGACGGGCCGGAGCCGCCGAACCCGTTGCCCCTGGCGGTATCGCCTGGGCTATTGCCATTGCCCCAGCCTCCGCCGCTCTTTCCGGTCGACTTGGAGCCCTTGTCCTTGGGAGACGACCCGCCGCTCTTTCCGCCGGAGCCAGAGTTCTTCGAAGAGATGCCACCGGAGGTCGATTTGGAACCGCCGAAGCCGCCGTTTCGGTCGACGCCGCCGTAATGATCACCGCTACGGCTGCCGCCACGGTCCGAATTGCGGTTTGTGCCGCCACCTTGTTTGCCGCTTTTGGTCGATTTCTGCGACTTGTTCGGATTGAGCGATGACGGTTTTTGCGGGTTCTGGTCGATGATGTTGACGAGAGACGAGGGGGCGACTGGATTCGGGGGAGCCGAGACAGTCGGCGCTGAAACCGGCGCATTGGGAAAAACGGCGCTGGGAGCGGTGATGGGTGTTGCAGGAGTCTGGCTTACTCCAATCGGCGCGCCCGGCACATAGTTTATCGGCGATAGAATTGGGGGCTGCTGCACGCCAGATGGCTGCGGTACGGGTGAGGTGACGGAAGGCGCAAGGTCGGTTGGTCTCGGGGCCGGAGTCGGCACCGCGTCACCATATTGCCAGTCCAAATAATCAGCGTGTGCGCGTCCCGAATAGAAGCCCGGCGATGGCAGGCCGAACCGTCGGTCGGACAGATCAACGTTGAGACCTACGGGATTACCCTGATAGGATAGAGAATTTGGATCAATTCCGAGCATCCGCATCACGTAGGCAGCGGCGGAATTGGAATTCGCCTGCCTTCCCAGCCGGTTCGGCACCGGCTCGTAGTTGATTTGCCGGTTGTACAGGTCGCTCGCGAAGGCGGCTATCTGGTCGACAAGCGCCGCCCCAAGCCCACGCTCCACGCTGGCCGAGCCAACTATCGTGGACCGCATGCCCATCTGTCCTCGGAACCCGCCGAGGAAATCGCGAGGATCGCCCGGAATTCCGACCGGCTCGTATTGGCCGTCGAGAAACGAGCCGAAGTTCCACTCCCGCACTTCGCCATAGATCTCCGCCCGGATACCGAGATGAGAAATCTGGCCAGGCAAAACACGGGAAAACATCTCTATATCGTATTCAATGATAGAGAAGACAACATTATTTCTTTCCGCCACGTGGAGTCCCTCCAGTCAATAAATCTTCTTGCTTCTGCTTCAATACAACGTCTGTTTCAGGACATGCTGTTTGGTGGTGAGCAACTCCAGTCCAAACACCATCATTCCTCTCTATAGTGACGTTGATAGTCATCAACTCTCGTTGAGGAAGAGTGGGCAGAAATAACCTCCGGTCTCCACAATAAGCAAAAACGCACTGGGCTTTGAATAAGGTCTTCCCCATCCGGCAGGAGAAGCCGTTTTTCTCTAGGGATTCGACGATTCTGTTTGCATCGTCACCAACTTTACGGCTGATGATTTTGTATAATGTTGCGAACTCCTCCTGAGTTCGTACTGCAAGGAGACGTTCTCTACTGAGTTCGCTTGCGTGTACATTTGCAGCCGCTGTCAGCATCACGGCAGAGACTACAGTGATCGCGACGGAGTCCCGGATTTTTGTAGTCACGTATGTTCCATTCTCTTCTCGTACGAAGGTACCGGGCAAAACAAATCGACGTCGAGCAGAACAACGGAGCAGGCCTCCAAGGGCAAAGAACGCTGCCGAAACGGAAAACCAAGACGGGTAAAGCCACTTCCGGTCGGCTGCGAAGACGATATACTTGGACCTTAGAGCCTGATCGGAAATGATTGTAAGTCTTTTCAATATGTTGCGAGCGCCGTTCCGCCCGGTGGAATTTTCTGCCGTTCCTCGCCAAAACGCCGTAAACTTGGCTTCCTTTGAACGGCCGTGTGTGGAAGCCATCAGCCCTTGTGCCTTGCGACCTACTGAATTTGTTTGCTTCATTTTGAATCGGGCTCTTATCGCGCATTACGAATGAAAGGCGAAGCTGAATTCAATATGCAATCAGTGAAATCAACGAGTTATCATCGCCATCCAGCCTCACTCACTTGTCCGGTACTCCTACAGACGGACGTCAGCAGGCAATTAGACCAAAACGAGTTGTGCACTTATAGTCAAATAAGTGGATTATAAATCTCAAGAATCGTCGCCCCAAGGTCAACCACGGGGGCGAACCGAGCGATTAAGCACAGGCGCTCGCTTGGTCTAACTCGCTCCAAGAGAGTGAGTCACAAACTGCCACAGCGCATCCCCAATCATGAAGAAGTGGAAGCATACTATCTGTCGTCTGAAAAATGGTGGGCGATGAGAGACTCGAACTCCCGACATCCTCGGTGTAAACGAGGCGCTCTACCAACTGAGCTAATCGCCCTCTCGCGTTGCCGAACAAGTGTCCGCCGCGTCGGTGGGCGTGATCTATGCGTAACCGGCGAAAACCGCAAGAGCGTTTGAGCGATTTTTTCGAATTTTTTATCCTGGGCCAAGGGGGGCCGCGGGCCTCCGCAGGGAAGCTGTGGACAAAGTGGCGGGGAGGGGTGGTTCGTGCCGACGGGCGCGGAGCCCGTTCGTCACCGCGGCGCGAGTGCATATATAGTGCATATATAAAGTGGCAGGTGGCCTTCGCGGGTGGGGAGCGGCTCCTCCTTTTGCCGGGTGCTTATCCGCCTGGATCCTTCCGGAAAGAAAGGGCTGTGGATCAAAAATCGTTCCGTCACGGATTTGTCTCCAAACATGCTTGACACCCCAGGGCGAACCGCTTAGTTAGCCGCTCATCGAACGGCAGGGCCGCTTCGAGCAGGGGCGCGCGAGCGCTTCTGGAAGGTCAAGAGATGCGGGTGTAGCTCAGTTGGTTAGAGTGCCGGCCTGTCACGCCGGAGGTCGCGGGTTCGAGCCCCGTCACTCGCGCCATTCTCATTCTTCGCGATTTTTCGCTTAAATCTCAGGACGTTTTTTGCATTGCGGCAATGTGTCTCGCTCTTCCGTTCATACGGATGATGCGCCGGTTTGCTGCGATTGCGCGCCTTGCCGCGAATCCTGCGGCCGGTGCACGGCGGCTATGCGCCGCGAACCGGTTTAAATGCCCCATCGAGGCTTGCGCCCGGGCGCCGGCTGCGCTAACCACTCTGGCGTTGCAACATGCTTTTCGGCCTGCGGCATTCTTCGCAGAAAGCGCCTTCGTGGCGCGCCCCTCCGCAGGCAGGGACGGATAACAATGACAGAACTTCTCGGTTCCTACGTACCGATCGCGATTTTCATTGGGATCGCGCTGGTGATCGGCCTCGCACTCCTGGTCGCTCCTTTCGCCGTCGCCTTCAAGGCGCCTGATTCGGAAAAACTGTCGGCTTACGAGTGCGGCTTCAATGCGTTCGACGACGCCCGCATGAAGTTCGACGTCCGCTTCTATCTCGTGTCGATTCTGTTCATCATCTTCGATATCGAAGTCGCCTTCCTTTTTCACTGGGCGGTTTCGTTCACGGCGATCGGCTGGTTCGGCTTCTGGTCGATGATGGTCTTCCTTCTGGTCCTGACGGTAGGCTTTATCTATGAATGGAAGAAGGGAGCGCTGGAATGGAATTAGCATCCGGCACCACGCTCGTTGCGCCGCAGCCCAAGGGCATCCTGGATCCGGCCACCGGCAAGCCGATCGGCAGCAATGACGCATTCTTCGGCGAGATCAACAACGAGCTCGCCGACAAGGGCTTTCTCGTCACCTCGACCGACGAGCTTATAACCTGGGCCCGCACCGGCTCGCTGATGTGGATGACCTTCGGGCTTGCTTGCTGTGCGGTCGAGATGATGCAGATGTCGATGCCGCGTTACGACGCCGAGCGTTTCGGTTTCGCGCCGCGCGCCTCACCGCGCCAGTCCGACGTCATGATCGTCGCCGGTACGCTCACCAACAAGATGGCGCCCGCGCTTCGCAAGGTCTACGACCAGATGCCGGAGCCGCGTTACGTGATCTCGATGGGATCCTGCGCCAATGGCGGCGGCTATTATCACTATTCCTATTCGGTTGTGCGCGGCTGCGATCGCGTCGTGCCCGTCGACATCTACGTGCCAGGCTGTCCTCCCACGGCAGAAGCGCTGCTTTACGGCGTGCTTCTGCTGCAGAAGAAGATCCGCCGGACCGGCACGATCGAGCGCTAAGGGCAGGGGAACTTTGACATGAGTGAAGCCCTGAACGAGCTTGCCTCCTATATTCGCGAGGCGCGAGGCGCGCTGGTCGCCGGATCGGAAGTCAGATACGGCGAACTGACGCTGACGACGAAAGCCGAAAGCCTCATCGCGCTCCTGACTTTCCTGCGCGATGACGTCCAATGCGGCTTCGTCAGTTTCATCGACGTCTGCGGGGTCGACTATCCGCAGCGGCCGGATCGCTTCGATGTCGTCTATCATCTTCTGTCGCCACGCCAGAACCAGCGTATCCGCGTGAAGGTCGCGACCGGCGAGAACGAGCCGGTCCCCTCGATAACATCGGTCTATCCGGGCGCCGACTGGTTCGAGCGCGAAGCCTACGACATGTATGGCATCCTCTTCACCGGCCACCCGGATCTGAGGCGCATCCTTACGGATTACGGCTTCGAGGGCTATCCGCTGCGAAAGGATTTCCCGCTGACGGGCTTCGTCGAAGTGCGATACGACAACGAGGCCAAGCGCGTCGTCTACGAACCCGTCGAGCTGAAGCAGGAATTCCGCAATTTCGATTTTCTCTCGCCCTGGGAAGGCACGGAATATGTGCTGCCGGGTGACGAGAAGGCGAAATCACGCTGAGTTAAGTCGGCCCGCGGCGATCCGCGAAGGACGCCGTCAGGCCTGGAGCAATCGGTATGACCGAACATAACGTCCGCAACTTCAACATCAACTTCGGCCCGCAGCATCCGGCGGCGCACGGCGTTCTGCGTCTGGTGCTGGAGCTTGACGGCGAGATCGTCGAGCGTGTCGACCCGCATATAGGCCTTTTGCATCGCGGCACGGAGAAGCTGATCGAGGCCAAGACCTATCTGCAGGCGATTCCTTATTTCGACCGGCTCGACTATGTCGCGCCGATGAACCAGGAGCACGCTTTCGCGCTTGCAGTGGAGAGGTTGACGGGCACGCAGGTGCCGATCCGCGGTCAGCTGATCCGGGTTCTCTATTCCGAGATCGGTCGTATCCTTTCGCACCTCCTCAATGTGACCACCCAGGCCATGGATGTCGGCGCGCTTACCCCGCCGCTCTGGGGCTTCGAGGAGCGCGAGAAGCTGATGGTCTTTTACGAGCGCGCCTGCGGCGCGCGCATGCATGCCGCATATTTCCGCCCGGGCGGCGTGCACCAGGATCTGCCGCATCAACTGGTCGAGGATATCGGCAAGTGGATCGACCCGTTCCTGAAGACCGTCGACGATATCGACGAGCTTCTGACCGGCAACCGCATCTTCAAGCAGCGCAACGTCGATATCGGCGTCGTCAGCCTGGAAGACGCCTGGGCCTGGGGTTTCTCGGGCGTCATGGTGCGCGGCTCGGGCGCGGCCTGGGACCTGCGCCGTTCGCAGCCCTATGAATGCTATTCCGACCTGGAGTTCGACATTCCGATCGGCAAGAACGGCGATTGCTTCGACCGTTATCTCATCCGGATGATCGAGATGCGGGAGTCCGCCCGCATCATGCGCCAATGCGTCGATCGCCTGCTGGGCGATGCCAAGGTCGGTCCGGTCTCCTCGCTCGACGGCAAGATCGTGCCGCCGAAGCGGGGCGAGATGAAGCGGTCGATGGAGGCGCTGATCCATCACTTCAAGCTCTACACCGAGGGCTATCACGTGCCGGCCGGCGACGTTTATGCCGCGGTCGAGGCGCCCAAGGGCGAGTTCGGCGTCTATCTCGTATCCGACGGCACCAACAAGCCCTACCGCTGCAAGATACGTGCACCGGGCTACGCCCATCTTCAGGCGATGGATTTCCTCTGTCGCGGACACCAGCTTGCCGATGTTTCGGCCGTGCTGGGCTCTCTCGATATCGTTTTCGGCGAGGTGGATCGCTGATGCGTCTGGTGCCGCTCGCCGCCGTCGGACTTCTTGCGCTCGTCTCCGGCGCCTCGGCCCAGGAGGACGTCGGCAGCGAGTCGTCGGCTGGGATGCGGGGCGGCGCCATGTCGTCGCTCCTGTCGAAAGGTTACGAGATCAAGGCAGCCGTCAACAACGGCACGCGCTACATCGTGTTTTTGCAGAAAGACCAGTCAGCCTATGCCTGCGAATTTGTCTCGCTGACGAAATCGCGGTGCGGTTCGATTAACTGATAAGGTGTCCACTAGAATGTCCGTTCGTCGACTAGCCGAAGACACTGTCCAGCCAGCGACCTTCGCGTTCAGCAAGGAAAACGCTGCCTGGGCCGAGGCAACGATCAAGAAATACCCCGAGGGCCGCGAGCAGTCGGCGGTCATTCCCCTGCTGATGCGTGCTCAGGAGCAGGATGGCTGGGTTACGCGCGCGGCGATCGAGAAGATCGCAGACATGCTCGGCATGGCCTATATCCGCGTCCTCGAAGTCGCCACCTTCTATACCCAGTTCCAGCTGCAGCCGGTCGGGACGCGTGCGCATGTCCAGGTCTGTGGCACGACGCCCTGCATGCTGCGCGGCGCCGAGGATCTGATCAAGGTCTGCAAGAAGAAGATCGCCGGCGATCCGTTCACGCTCAATGAAGGCGGCACGCTTTCGTGGGAAGAGGTCGAATGTCAGGGCGCCTGCGTCAATGCGCCGATGGTCATGATCTTCAAGGACACGTTCGAGGATCTGACGCCGGAGCGGCTTGAGGAGATCATCGACCTCTTCGAGGCCGGCAAGGGGACGGACGTCGTGCCGGGCCCGCAGATCGACCGCATCTATTCCGCGCCGATCGGCGGTTTGACGACCTTGCAGGCGCCTGCGGAAGAGAAGAAGCCCGCCCGCGCAAGCAAGGCGAAGGAAGAACAGGCGGTGAGCGTGCCGCCTTCGAATGCGGCGAAGCCATCGACCGTCGCGGACATTACCAATCCGACGTTGAAGACCCCGGCCACCGCGAAGAAAGCGGCGGCGAAGAACGTCAAGGTTGAGGGCGAAACGGTCGACAAGTCGAAGCCCGCGAAGAAGCCGCGGTGAAGAGGTGATACCCCATGCTTAAAGACGAAGATCGCATCTTTACCAACATCTACGGCCTCATGGACAAGTCGCTCAAGGGCGCGATGGCGCGAGGCCATTGGGACGGCACGAAGCAGTTCCTGGAAAAGGGCCGCGACTGGATCATCAACGAGGTGAAGGCTTCCGGCCTCCGCGGCCGCGGCGGCGCCGGCTTCCCGACCGGTCTCAAATGGTCCTTCATGCCGAAGGAGAGCGACGGGCGCCCGCATTACCTCGTCGTCAATGCCGACGAGTCCGAGCCCGGCACCTGCAAGGACCGCGACATCATGCGCCACGATCCGCACACGCTGATCGAGGGCTGCGTGATTGCGAGCTTCGCGATGGGTGCGCATGCCGCCTATATCTATGTTCGCGGCGAGTTCATCCGCGAGCGCGAAGCGCTGCAGGCTGCGATCGACGAATGTTACGCATACGGCCTGCTCGGAAAGAACAACAAGCTCGGCTACGACATCGATATCTTCGTGCATCACGGCGCCGGCGCCTATATCTGCGGCGAGGAAACCGCGCTGCTCGAGAGCCTTGAAGGCAAGAAAGGCCAGCCGCGCCTGAAGCCGCCTTTCCCCGCGAATATGGGCCTTTACGGCTGCCCGACGACTGTCAACAACGTCGAGTCGATCGCGGTTACGCCGACCATCCTGCGCCGGGGCGCCGGCTGGTATACGAGCTTCGGCCGCCCGAACAATCACGGCACCAAGCTCTATTCGGTTTCCGGACACGTCAATCGCCCGTGCACGGTCGAGGATGCGATGTCCATCCCCTTCCATGAGCTTATCGAGAAGCACTGCGGCGGCATTCGCGGCGGCTGGGACAATCTGCTTGCCGTCATTCCCGGCGGCTCTTCGGTCCCCTGCGTGCCCGGCGCGCAGATGAAGGACGCGATCATGGATTATGACGGCCTGCGCGAGCTCGGATCGGGTCTCGGAACGGCTGCCGTCATCGTCATGGACAAGTCGACCGACATCATCAAGGCGATCTGGCGGCTTTCGGCTTTCTACAAGCATGAGAGCTGCGGTCAGTGCACGCCCTGCCGCGAAGGCACCGGCTGGATGATGCGCGTGATGGAGCGCATGGTGCAGGGCCGTGCCCAGAAGCGCGAGATCGATATGCTCTTCGACGTGACGAAACAGGTCGAAGGCCACACGATCTGCGCGCTGGGCGATGCGGCGGCCTGGCCGATCCAGGGCCTCATCAAGCATTTCCGCCCGGAAATGGAGAAGCGGATAGACGAATACACCCGCAACGCGACTTCGCAAGGCGCGGTGCTGGAGGCAGCGGAGTAAGAAGAATGGCTGGGGCACGCAAGGACGGACAGGATAGGGAAGCCGCAAGCGCGGCCGCTCCATTCGCATGGCCTCAGGGCGTCGACCCGGCCGATCCGTTCGGCATGGCCGAATGGATGAAGAATATGTCGAGCGCCGGCTTCCCCAATACAGGCCTGCCGAACGCCGGATTGCATCCGTTGATGGCGCATCCGGCGGCGGCTGTTGCCGCCGCGACGGCGCTCGGTCTCGGCCTTTCGAGCCAGATCGCGGGCATGATGTTCGGCGCGATGCAGGGCGCGGCGAGCACCCTGCAGAAAGGCGTCGCAACGCCGCAAAAGGCAGAGCCTTCGAAGCCGGCTCCGGCTCCGAAGGCTCCGGTACCCGTTGCTCCGGCCCCCACTGTTTCGGGCCCAAGGACGGAAGTGCGCAAGCCGCGCAGGGTGACGAGCCGGGCTGCGGCACCGGTGGCGGAACTTGCAAGGGACGATCTGAAGCGTATCTCCGGAATTGGCCCCAAGCTCGAGCAGGTTCTCAACGGCAGGGGGATTTTCCGCTTCGCCGACATGGCGGCCCTGAGCAAGGCTGAGGTGGAGCGACTGGATAGCGAGCTCGGCCTTGGCGGCCGCGTGGTGCGCGACGACTGGATCGGGCAGGCGAAGGCGCTGAAGAGAGCGCAACGGAATTGAGGTGGCGACCGTCGGGTCACCACGGCAGGCGGCGAGACCGTGAAGGAATTGTCCGTCGCGTCCTGCAGGACGCGCGGCGCTGTAGATAAGCAGACGGACTGAAGACAGGATTGAGTACGAAGATGGCAAAGCTGAAAGTCGACGGAAAAGAGATCGAGGTCCCGGATCATTTCACGCTGCTTCAGGCATGCGAGGAGGCCGGCGCCGAGGTTCCGCGCTTCTGTTTCCATGAGCGGCTTTCGGTTGCCGGCAACTGCCGCATGTGTCTGATCGAGGTGAAGGGCGGACCGCCGAAGCCGGCGGCTTCCTGTGCCATGGGCGTGCGCGACCTTCGTCCCGGTCCGAACGGCGAGACGCCGGAAGTCTTCACGACCACACCGATGGTCAAGAAGGCGCGCGAGGGCGTCATGGAGTTCCTGCTCATCAACCACCCGCTGGACTGCCCGATCTGCGACCAGGGCGGCGAGTGCGACCTTCAGGACCAGGCGATGGCGTTCGGCATCGACAGCTCGCGCTATCAGGAAAACAAGCGCGCGGTCGAGGACAAATATATCGGTCCGCTCGTCAAGACCGTGATGAACCGCTGCATCCACTGCACGCGTTGCGTGAGGTTCACGACGGAAGTCGCCGGCATCGCCGAACTCGGCCTGATCGGCCGCGGCGAGGACGCCGAGATCACCACCTATCTCGAGCAGGCGATGACCTCGGAACTGCAGGGCAACGTCGTTGACCTCTGCCCGGTCGGCGCGCTGACATCGAAGCCATTCTCCTTTACCGCGCGCCCGTGGGAGCTCGGCAAGACCGAGTCGATCGATGTCATGGATGCCGTCGGCTCGGCGATCCGCGTCGATACGCGCGGCCGCGAAGTCATGCGGGTCATGCCGCGGGTCAACGAGGAGATCAACGAAGAGTGGATCTCCGACAAGACCCGCTTCATCTGGGACGGCCTCAAGACGCAGCGTCTGGACCGCCCCTATGTCAAGAAGGACGGCCGACTGCAGCAGGCAAGCTGGGCAGAGGCTTTCCAGGCGATCAAGGCCGCCATTGCCGCCACGTCCGGTGACAGGATCGGCGCGATCGCAGGCGATCTCGCTTCTGTCGAGGAAATGTATGCGCTGAAGGAACTCGTCGCCTCGCTCGGCTCCGAGAATCTCGACTGCCGTCAGGACGGTGCAGCACTCGACCCGTCGCTCGGCCGCGCCAGCTACATCTTCAACCCGACCATCCAGGGTATCGAAGACGCCGATGCGCTCATCATCATCGGCTCCAATCCGCGCTTCGAAGCCTCGGTTCTCAATGCTCGCATCCGCAAGCGCCATCGCATGGGCAACTTCCCCATAGGCGTGATCGGCGAGCCGGGCGAACTGCGTTACGATTACGAGTATCTTGGCGCGGGTGCCGATACACTCGCCGAGCTCGTTTCCGGCAAGGCCAAGTTCTTCGCGACGCTTGAAAAGGCTGCGCGTCCGCTGATCATTGTCGGCCAGGGTGCTCTTGCAGGGGAGGGCGGCGCGGCCGTACTCGCCAATGCGGCGAAGCTTGCCGTTGCAGTCGGCGCCGTGAACGCCGAGTGGAACGGATTTGCCGTGCTTCACACCGCGGCCGCCCGCGTCGGCGGTCTCGATCTCGGCTTCGTGCCGGGCGGGAGCGGCAAGCCGGCCGGCGAAATGGTCGAGGGCACGGATGTCCTTTTCCTGCTCGGGGCCGACGAGATCGACCTCTCCGCCAGGAAGGCCGGCTTTACCGTTTATATCGGTTCGCACGGCGACAACGGCGCGCACGCCGCGGACGTCATCCTTCCCGGCGCGACCTACACGGAAAAGTCCGGCACATGGGTGAACACCGAGGGACGCGTACAGATCGGCAACCGCGCCGCTTTCGCACCGGGCGAAGCCCGCGAAGACTGGGCCATTATTCGTGCGCTTTCCGACGTGCTCGGCAAGAAGCTGCCCTTCGACTCGCTTGGAGAATTGCGCGCTAAACTCTATGCCGCCCATCCGCATTTCGCCGTGCCAGACGAGATCGCCGCCGGCAGCAGCGACGAAATTGCCGCACTTGCCCAAAAAGCCGGTGCGATGGCGAAATCCGTGTTTGCGTCTCCGGTCAAAGACTTCTATTTGACGAACCCGATAGCGCGCGCGTCCGCCGTCATGGCCGAGTGCTCGGCCTTGGCGCGCAACAATTTCAAAGCTGCCGCGGAATGAGCGCGAGGGAATAGAGCATCATGGACGCTTTCTTTTCGACCTATGTCTGGCCAACGGCCATCATGATCGGCCAGTCGCTCCTGCTTCTGGTCGCGCTGCTGCTTTTCATCGCCTATATCCTGCTCGCCGACCGCAAGATCTGGGCGGCCGTTCAGCTTCGCCGCGGTCCTAACGTCGTCGGCCCCTGGGGGCTGTTCCAGTCCTTTGCCGACCTTCTGAAATTCGTCTTCAAGGAGCCGGTCATTCCGGCCGGCGCCAACAAGACGATCTTTCTGCTCGCGCCGCTCGTCTCCGTGACGCTTGCACTCGCCGCCTGGGCGGTGATCCCGCTCAATGCGAATTGGGTGATCGCGAACGTCAATGTCGGCATCCTTTTCGTCTTCGCCATATCCTCACTCGAGGTTTATGGCATCATCATGGGCGGCTGGGCATCCAATTCGAAATATCCGTTCCTCGGCGCATTGCGCTCCGCGGCGCAGATGGTGTCCTATGAGGTCTCGATCGGCTTCGTCATTGTCACCGTGCTGCTCTGCGTCGGATCGCTCAATCTGACCGACATCGTGATCGCGCAGAACGACGGCCTCGGTACCATGCTGGGCCTGCCGGCGTCCTTCCTCGACTGGCACTGGCTGTCGCTCTTCCCGATGTTCATCATCTTCTTCATCTCGGCCCTGGCCGAGACGAACCGTCCGCCCTTCGACCTCCCGGAAGCCGAGTCGGAACTGGTCGCCGGCTTCATGGTCGAATACGGCTCCACCCCGTACATGATGTTCATGCTCGGCGAATACGCGGCGATCTGCCTGATGTGTGCCCTGACCACGATCCTGTTCCTCGGCGGCTGGCTGCCACCGGTCGACATCTGGATCCTGAACTGGGTCCCGGGGATCATCTGGTTCGTGCTGAAGGCCTCGCTGGTGTTCTTCATGTTCGCGATGGTGAAGGCCTTCGTACCGCGCTACCGCTACGACCAGCTGATGCGTCTCGGCTGGAAGGTCTTCCTGCCGCTCTCGCTGGCGATGGTCGTCATCGTCGCATTCGTTCTGAAGCTGATGGGTTGGGCATGATGGCCGCTCAAGCTTCGCTGCATACCGCCGGTTTTTCCGAAACCGGCAAGTTTGGAGGTTAATGATGGCCGGTCTTTCGAACGCCGTCAGCTCGCTGTTCCTCAAGGAATTCGTCGGCGCATTCCTTCTGTCGATGCGCTATTTCTTCCGGCCGAAGGCGACCTTGAATTACCCTTACGAGAAGGGCCCGATCAGTCCGCGCTTTCGCGGCGAGCACGCATTGCGCCGTTATCCGAACGGCGAAGAGCGTTGCATCGCCTGCAAACTGTGCGAGGCGATCTGTCCTGCCCAGGCCATTACCATCGAGGCCGGGCCGCGCCGCAACGACGGCACGCGCCGCACGGTGCGCTACGATATCGACATGGTGAAGTGCATCTATTGCGGCTTCTGTCAGGAAGCCTGTCCGGTGGATGCGATCGTCGAGGGGCCGAATTTCGAATTCTCGACCGAGACGCGCGAAGAGCTCTACTACGACAAGGAGAAGCTGCTCGCCAACGGTGACCGGTGGGAGCGTGAAATCGCGCGCAACATTGCGATGGACTCGCCCTACCGCTGAGGCCAGTCGCTGAACGAAGCATTGCGCCGCTTGATCGAGACGGTGCATGCAAAACGGGTTTGGGCATCAGCCGGACAGGTGGTCCGGCTTTGCCTCATGGAGTGCGGGCATGCGTGCCTCCACGCCAGCAAGACGAAAAAGGCACCGATCATGGGTCTGCAGGCTCTTTTTTTCTATCTCTTTGCCTTCATCGCGGTAGCGTCGGCATTTATGGTCATCGCGGCCAAGAACCCCGTCTATTCGGTTCTGTTCCTGATCCTGACCTTCTTCAACGCGGCTGGACTGTTCCTGCTGACAGGCGCCGAGTTCCTGGCGATGATCCTGCTGGTGGTCTATGTCGGGGCCGTCGCGGTTCTCTTCCTCTTCGTCGTCATGATGCTCGATATCGACTTCGCCGAACTGCGTGCCGGCGTTCTCGAATATGCGCCGATCGGCGCGCTGATCGGGATGATCCTCGCTGCCGAGCTGATCGTCGTCGCCGGCGGCTGGGCCTTCTCGCCGGAGATAGCTAAAGGTATAGCAATGCCGATACCGGCGCCCAGCGAGCGCACCAATACCGCAGCGCTCGGCGATGTCCTCTATACCCACTACGTCTATTTCTTCCAGATCGCAGGGCTCGTGCTGCTCGTCGCCATGATCGGCGCCATCGTGCTCACCCTGCGTCACCGTCAGAACATCAAGCGTCAGAGCATTCCGCAGCAGGTTGCCCGCACCCCCGAGACCGCCGTCGAGGTGGTCACGGTCAAGCCGGGGCAGGGCATCTAATCGGGACGCGAGGTCGAGGGACTACACATATGGAAATCGGAATCTCCCATTATCTGACCGTCAGCGCCATCCTGTTCACGCTCGGCGTCTTCGGCATCTTCCTCAACCGGAAGAACGTCATCATCATCCTGATGTCGGTGGAGCTCATCCTGCTCGCCGTCAACATCAACATGGTCGCCTTCTCGGCCTTCCTGAACGACATCACCGGTCAGGTGTTCGCGCTGTTCATTCTGACAGTTGCGGCGGCCGAGGCTGCCATCGGACTTGCAATTCTCGTCGTCTTCTATCGGAACCGCGGCTCGATTGCCGTCGAAGACGTCAACATGATGAAGGGCTGACAGGGCTATGGACACCATCGTCAAAGCTATCGTCTTCCTGCCTCTGATCGGCTTCCTGATCGCCGGCCTTCTCGGCACGCAGATCGGCGCCAAGGCATCCGAATATGTGACCTGCGGCCTGATGCTCGTCACAGCCGCGCTCTCCTGGTTCGTCTTTTTCCATGTCGCCCTCGGCGAGGAGGAGATGATCAGTGTTTCGGTGCTGCGCTGGATCCAGTCCGGAGGCTTCGATGTCGATTGGGCTTTCCGCGTCGACACGCTGACCGCGGTCATGTTCGTGGTCGTCAACACCGTTTCGACCCTGGTGCACATCTATTCGATCGGATACATGCACCACGATCCGAACCGCCCGCGCTTCTTTGCTTATCTGTCGCTCTTCACGTTCGCGATGCTGATGCTCATCACGTCGGACAATCTGCTGCAGATGTTCTTTGGCTGGGAAGGCGTTGGCGTCGCGTCATACCTGCTGATCGGCTTCTGGTACAAGAAGCCCTCCGCCAATGCAGCGGCAATGAAGGCCTTCATCGTAAACCGCGTCGGTGACTTCGGTTTCGCGCTCGGCATCTTCTGCGTCTTCGTCCTTTTCGGCTCGATCAATTTTGAGACCATCTTTGCCGCCGCTCGGAACTATCTGCCGGCCGAGGGTGCTGCGGCAGGGGACGTGGTCATCAATCTGTTCGGAATGCAGCTCGACAAGGGACATGCGTTGACGGCCACCTGCCTGCTGCTCTTCATGGGCGCGATGGGCAAATCGGCGCAGTTCCTGCTGCATACCTGGCTGCCGGACGCCATGGAAGGTCCGACTCCGGTTTCGGCGCTTATCCATGCCGCGACCATGGTTACAGCCGGGGTCTTCCTCGTCGCCCGCATGTCGCCGCTCTTCGAGCTGTCGCCTGATGCCCTGACTTTCGTTACCCTGATCGGCGCAATCACCGCATTCTTCGCGGCGACGGTCGGCCTTGTTCAGAACGACATCAAGCGCGTCATCGCCTATTCGACCTGCTCGCAGCTCGGCTACATGTTCGTCGCACTCGGCGTCGGCGCTTACGGCGCCGCGATCTTCCATCTCTTCACGCACGCCTTCTTCAAGGCGCTCCTGTTCCTCGGCGCCGGCTCCGTCATCCATGCCGTCGACGGTGAGCAG
>WFLX010191734.1_pt1 | contig 23715 bp, 22 predicted proteins | sample 4967041 | NCBI WGS metagenome assembly WFLX01 (sample SAMN12857096, study PRJNA449069) | gut metagenome | isolation source: stool from male and female vole | host: Microtus ochrogaster | place: USA:Florida | collected 2017
ACAATGTCGTCAACTTAAGACGATACTCCGCTAACTATAAATTTACACGTATGTAAAAACCATTTGTTATTCCATGATGCCCTGCTTTTCTTTTGAAATGCCTGTCAGGACGGATAATTGACCGTACATTTTGTATGTGATGCATCAGCCGGTCAAGTTTCTTTTTGTAACACCGGATATTTATTAAGCATCTGACATATCGGGAAACTGCCCCTATGATATAGCTTCTGTTTAATTGATATTTATGATTACCGCTGTTCAGCTCTTCTTCTATCTCATCCTCCGCAGATGACTTGATCAGTGCAGACAGATTTGATATAAACAGAGCCGCGTACAGGTCCTGACGGATTGCCTGAGGATTTTTTCCTGAAAAGTTTTCTAAACGCGCCCTGGTTTTGAGTTCACCGTATTTAGTCTCTATCGACCATCTTTTGTGATACAGATCCTTATGGTATTCCGTACCTTGGTGGTTTCCAAAAAGATTGCTGACAAGTATATGCGGTTCTTCACCTGAAGTGTCTTTTATGACGCGCATTTTTACAGTCCTGTCTTTGTGAATATCTGACACTATATGGTCTCCGTCGGGGCATGCGTTGACACATTTGAGGAAAGAATGCGTACACCGGAGCAGATAAAAGAATCCCTTATCCTCAAGTTCGTATATAAGTTCCCTGGATGGATACCCGCGGTCAAACAGGATTAAATTTTTGTAACCTTTGCCATTTGTCAGCGCCCCTGATGAGAGGAGCCTGTGGGCATGTTCCCTTTCACCGACGGATATGCCCGTAAACACGGCATCCACAATCAGGTCATTCGTAACATCATATAATGCCGTCAGCCTTGCGGAAGGATAAGAATGCTGACTGCCGCCTTTTAAGCCAAATTCAGTCTCATTATTTTTGTTATGATCAACGGGAATTTCTGAACCGTCAACGGCAAATATACGGTATCCGTCCCATGTCTCCGGATGGTCCGTAAACTGAAATATATCTGTTGATAAATTAAAAACCTCTTCAAAAGCATGCGGGGATATTTTGTACCGTGCTTTTGAAAAAGCCTGTTTGGAAACAGAATACCCTTTTTCCCCAAAAAACAGATCCAGCTCTGTAGGAAGAGACTTACGCGGCAAAGCCAGTATAAAATAAAGCACATCTTGGAATGAAATCTTTCTGTTTCTTGTAAAGGCATTTTTTTCCAGACAGTGCTTTTCCTTAAACGAATCGGAAGCAATAAGATTTTTAACATTTTTAATAAGTCGGCAGATACTGTTTTTCTTGAACATATGGATACCTCGCAATCAATTTGATAATCAATTGCGGGGCAACATTTTGGGGTTTACTTGTCAAGTGATTTTACTGATTTTATATAAATTTTTATATATTTTTAGGGAATAGGGTGAGTGTCGTCTTAAGTTGACGACATTGTTTGGGGTAACGCCTCCTCCAGATTGTATATTTGTGCGGAGTGGGGTGACAGGTTTTGAACTTTCACGCTCTATTCGTTCATCAATAGCCCTTTTGATATAGCTGTTGACTTTTTCCCCTGCTGCTTTTTCTACCCCAATAATCAAATAAACGTATAGAGAATTGATATAATTATATAAAATGAGACAAAGTAAAAAATGTACTTTATTATCTGTATTTATGCAGGTTGGAAGGTATTTAGCAGAACAGGATAGAACTTGACGAAACAACCGTTATTGTATATAATTAAATACAATCTATGTATACAAAATACATTGTGTGTACATACCAAATTTTGTAAGTTGGGAGAGACCATAAAAGAGCGTCATCCGGCTAAAAGAATAAAGCAGATTGCGTCATAGCTTTCAGCAGGCGCAGGAAAGACAGACAATATGAACGAATATGAAATAAAGGCATATGCCAAAATAAATCTGGGACTTGATGTGGTGCGTCGGCTTGAGAACGGTTATCACGAGGTCAGGATGGTAATGCAGACAGTAAATATTTATGACAGAATTACTTTGCGGAGAACGGATAAGGGTATCCGTCTGACATCTGATTCGGACGGGATTCCTATGAATGAAGACAATCTGGTATATAAAGCGGCATGTCTGATGCGGGAGCAATATGGGATTACGGCAGGGGTGAGCATTCATCTGCAAAAAAATATTCCCATAGCGGCGGGAATGGCAGGAGGAAGTACAGACGCGGCGGCAGTCATGCTTGCCATGAAGGAGCTTTTCGGCGTGGAGTCTTCCAAAGAGGAGCTTATGCAGCTGGGGGTTAAAATCGGCGCTGACGTACCTTATTGCATTATGGGAGGAACAGCTCTGGCAGAGGGAATCGGGGAAAAACTGACGCCTCTGTCAAAGGCGCCTCAGTGCCATCTGTTAGTGGCAAAGCCGGATATTGATGTATCCACGAAATATGTGTACGAGCATTTGGATGCGGCAGGTGTTATTCGGCATCCTGACATAGACGGTATGGTAAGTGCAATTGAGCAGTGTCGTTTGCAGGGGATTATTGAGAGACTGGGAAATGTCCTTGAGAATGTGACCGTGCCTGCCTATCCCATCATTTCCGTGATAAAAGACAAAATGACGGAGCTTGGAGCCGGAGGAAGTCTGATGAGCGGCAGCGGACCTACCGTGTTCGGCATTTTTACGGAGTATGAAAAGGCGCTTCGTGCATTTGAACAGATAAAGGGCGAGCAGCTTGCGGGGCAGATTTTTTTGACGGAGTTTGTATGAGACCCATATTGCAGTGCCATAGAAGGAGGATAGTTTGAATGTTTCATTCAAATACTGAATTGATGTCCGCTAAAAAGGACAGGGGGTATGCAAATGCAGGATAATTTACAGGTAAAAATGGATGAGTTTCTGCCTTTGAGAGACGTGGTTTTTAATACCCTTAGGCAGGCAATTTTAACGGGGGAGCTAAAGCCCGGCGAGCGTTTAATGGAGATTCATCTGGCAAATCGTTTGGGAGTCAGCCGTACACCTATTAGGGAGGCAATCCGCAAGCTGGAGCTGGAGGGACTTGTCACCATGATTCCCCGCAGGGGGGCGGAGGTGGCACAGATTACGGAAAAAAGCANGAACGATGNGCTGGAGGTCAGGCGTGCCATNGATGCGCTGTGCGTCGAGCTTGCNTGTGACNGTANTACCGAGGAAGAGCTTGAGGAATTAAAAAAGGCTTGTGAGGGCTTTGAGCAGGCGGTGAAAACAAAAGATGCCAAGAAAATTGCTCAGGCGGATGTGGCGCTGCATGATATTATTGTGCAGGCAACCGGCAATAATCGATTAATTCAGCTGGTAAACAACCTTTCCGAACAAATGTACCGATATCGTTTTGAATACATTAAGGATTTCAGTCAGCATGAAAGACTGGTGGAGGAGCATAGAATAATCTATGAGAGCATTGTAAAAAAGGATAAGGAAACGGCAAGTACCGCGGCAAAGCTCCATATTGATAATCAGAAAAAGGCGATTATAAAGCAAATACGTTTAGACAGGGAAAGACACTGACATTATTTGGTATAACTTTAAAAAGAATGGCAATAATCTAAACACAATAGTAAAAAACAATTTGCAAAGGCAGATTGTTACGGGAAAGAGGTTATTGCATGAAGAAGAAAAGGTTGGAATTAAGAATTTTGCTCAGTGTCTGCGCGGCAGTAGGCTGGTGGGGAATGCTTTATCCGCAGCTTGCCATGACGCCAGATACTTATAGGATCATATATGAAGATGAAACTGTACAGGCGTCTGAAGACATGTTAGAATGGGATTTTGACAGCGATATTTGCAGGAGAATACTGGAAGCCGAAGACGGCGAGGTACATCTGCGCAGTAAGCTGTTTACAAAAATCAGTGCTTTTATAGAGCATAGGAGTAAAAAGGCTGAATAAAATATTCAACTTCCTGATTTGGGCGTTCGCAATGGACAGAAAAAGGCGTCGCGGACAGATAGGAGCCAATTTGAAGGTTTCTTTCAAGGATTGAATTGATGTTCGCTAAAACAGACAGGGGGTATCGTAATGGATCAGGAAAATAGGAATGTACGACAAAAGGATGCGCCTATCGGTGTGTTTGATTCCGGAGTGGGAGGTTTGACCGTAGTAAGAGAGATTATGCGTCAGATTCCCAACGAGAGGATTGTGTATTTTGGCGATACGGCGAGAGTACCTTACGGAAGCAAGTCTAAGGATACCGTGACTCGTTTTTCCAGACAGATTGTACGTTTTTTGCAGACACATCAGGTAAAGACCATTGTGGTGGCATGTAATACGGCGAGCGCCTACGCCTTGGAGGAGCTGGAAAAGGAGACGGATATTCCTATTATCGGTGTGGTGAAGCCGGGAGCTAAGGTGGCGGTGGAGGTGACGCGCAACGGTAAAATCGGTGTAATTGCCACAGAAGCTACTATTGGCAGCCAGATCTATACACAGTACATAAAGCAGCTTAATAAGGGTGTAACTATTTATGGAAAGGCGTGCCCTCTCTTTGTGCCTTTGGTGGAGGAGGGCTTGTGGCAGGACCCGGTGACGGACGAAATTGCCAAAAGATATTTAAGCGAGCTGATAGATATTGATATTGACACCTTGATACTGGGCTGTACCCATTATCCATTGATTCGCTCCACTCTCGGCAGGGTCATAGGAGAAAAAGTGACCTTGGTGAATCCCGCTTATGAGACGGCAAGGGAGTTAAAAGAAATGCTGGAGGAAAAGCATATTATTAATGAAGAGCATCCTGCGCTTGGGGCAAATCAGTATCGGTTTTATGTCAGTGACGGCGCGGAGAAATTTAAGCGTTTTGCCAACTCCATTATCAAATATGGGATTTTGTCGGCAAAGACAATCAATATTGAGCAATATTAGGCAATAGCGTTTAAGCGTGGCATAAAAAAGGCAAAGTGCCGGAAGAGTAATCGGCTATTGGCATGGGAAAGCGGAGGAACTATGAGGGAAAAGGTACTGCTCACGATATCGGGTTTGCAGGATACGGAAGAGACTGTTGTAAAAACGGAAGTCAACGCACTATATTTCAAAAAAAACGGAAGCCATTATTTGTTGTATGAGGAAAAAATAGAAGGCTTTCCTCACCCTTTTAAAAGCCGTATCAAGCTTAAGGAAAAATCACTTGAACTTAACAGACAGGGAAAGGTAAACATTCATATGGTTTTTGAAGAGGGAAAAACGCATATGACTCGCTATGCGACTCCTTACGGCGAGATGCTGCTTGGGATAACGGCAACAAGGGTGCGGGTGGTTGAGAAGGCTGAGGAGCTTTTGGCAGTTGTGGAATATGTTATGGAAACCAAGGAGGGTTCTCTTGGAGATTATAGATTGGAGATTTCGGTGAAGGAAAAATAAAGGCATCGGCGGTACATGAGACCGCTCGATGCCTTTTTGCTTATTTTACGGGCTTTGCACCGCCTTTTTCCTGAAGCTTATCGCTCATGCGTTTAAAGAAGCCCTTCTTTTTAACGGGTTTTGGCTCTGCCTTGCCGTGGAGACCTCTTACTTCCAATATATAGATGCCGCTTACCACAGCCTTTACTTCCTTTTTCAGAGGAATGGAATCGAAAATTTTCTCATCGCTGACTAAGGACATAATCTGTGGACCAATCTTGGCTTTGACGATAGGCAGTTTGGAACCACGCATCAGTTTGGGGGTCTGGTTGATCACTATTTGAGGCAGACCGGAATCCTTGAGCTTCATTCGTTTCTTATCAATAATCAGCATGGAAACCGTCTGTTTGTTAGCTTCCATCATTTCCTGCTGCTCGGCTTGCTTTTTCTGAGCCTTTTTACCTAAGAAATATAAGACAATAATGGCAATGATTATTATGGCAGCTATTACTAATAATGTAATTGTAATTGGACTCATTATTATTGAGAACCTCCTTATTTTTGATGGATAGATAAATGGTACAAATAACGTAATAATCCAATCATACACTTAAAAATGATACCAAATATCCACAAGCTATATATTAACACAGAAGGATATGAGTACGCAATAAAACATTTATAGGATTTTTACAGTTTTTTTTACGTTTTTGTGTTATACTCATAAATATGGTGCGGAGGAATGCGGCATAACAAAAGAGGGATTGGGAGTTGATATGGAAAATTTATGGGAAATTGCAATGCTGGTACTGGAATATTTTTTTAGGCATTTCTTTATTTGGAATATGCTTTTTGCAATCATAATTGTATTTTTTGAAAGGCGCGACCCTAAGAGTGTGTGGGCATGGCTTATGCTTTTGTTTTTTATTCCTGTTCTGGGATTTATCTTCTATCTGCTTTTGGGGCAGAATATGCGCAAAAGGAAGATGTTTAAAATCAAGGAGGTGGAGGACCATCTCAATGAGGCAATCAGGCAGCAGGAGCATAAGATTAAAACGAAAGAACTGGAGCAGCTGGATGCGGATGTGAGCGGCTTTACGGATTTGATCATGTATAATCTGGAAACATCGGGTGCTGTTTTGAGCGATGATAATGATATTGATTTTTTTATTGACGGCAACGATAAGTTTGAGGCGCTGATAGAGGATTTGAAGCAGGCGAAGGAATTTATCCATATCCAGTACTATATTATCAAGAATGACGTGCTGTTCCAGCGGATTAAGGATGTACTCATTGACAAGGCATCACAGGGAGTAGAGGTCAGAGTATTATTTGATGCCATGGGAGGTCGTTTCGTGAGACCCAAGTACTGGAGGGAACTAAATGNAAAGGGAATTATGACGNNAGAATTTTTNCCGGCTCTTTNAGGGCGTTTTCAGCTGCGTANCAACTACCGTAATCATCNCAAAATTGTAGTGATAGACAATAAGGTNGCATATGTAGGCGGTTTTAACATCGGCAAAGAATATATTGATTTGGACGATAAATTTNGTNATTGGNGTGACACCNACATGCGAATTATGGGCGGTGCGGTGTTTGGCTTGCAGCTTCGCTTTATTTTGGATTGGAATTATGCGGCAAGGGAGAATCTTTTACAGAGACCGGAGCTGTTTGACGGTATTGTATCCGGAAAGCGGGATTTTTGCGAAATGCAGATTATCAGCAGCGGTCCGGATCATACCTCCGAGCAGATTAGGGATAATTATCTGAGGCTGATTTCAAAGGCGGAAAAGAGTATTTTTATCCAGACACCCTATTTCATTCCCGATGAGGCGATATTAAATGCGTTGATGATTGCGGTGCGTTCAGGTATCGAGGTTAATATTATGATACCATGTAAGCCGGATCATCCCTTTGTGTACTGGGCAACTTATTCCTATGTAGGGGATATGGTTATGGCGGGGGCTAACTGTTATACCTATGACAATGGTTTCCTGCACAGTAAGGGTATGATTGTGGACGGAAAGGTATTTTGCTATGGAACCGCCAATATGGATATACGAAGCTTTGCGTTGAATTTTGAGGTGAATGCGATTGTATATAATGCCAAGAAAGCGACGGAGATGGAAAATATTTTTAAAGAAGATTTGAAGCTTTGTACACAGATTACCAAGGATATGTATGCGGGAAGAAAGCTTGAGATTCGTTTAAAGGAACAGATATGCAGGCTGCTTTCTCCGCTTTTGTGATAAAAGCTTTTAAAGCTGCATATTTTATGGTAAAATACACCCAAGAATCCTGACGCAGCGCTTTAAGATTCTTTCGTTATCATGTCAGATGAAATCAAATGCTCACTTTGTTGGCGCTTGATTTCCTGCCGACATGTATATCNAGGAGAANCTGTTGTAAAAGGNNTTAAGGAAGCTGATGATTAAGACTNGATAGAATAATGGAGAGGAAATATTGATTATGAAGAAGAAAATTGCTATTGTACTGTCGGTGCTGTTGACGATAGGTGCCTTTGCGGGCTGTGGAGCCGCAGTGGAAGATAAGCCTTTAAAGGACATTAAGGTGGACAAGTATGTAACTCTTGGAGAGTATAAAGGCTTGTCCGTGTCTGTAGAGCCTGTCAGTGTTGCCGATGAAGAGGTAGATGCAACGGTGCTGAGCATGTATACTAACAGTTTTCCTGAAGAAAAGGGAATCAAGGACAGGGCCGTTATTGTGGGAGACACAGTGAATATCGATTACGAAGGGAAACAGGANGGAGNTACATTTCAGNGCGNAACTGCGCNGGGTGCACNTTTANCCATNGGTTCNGGCAGATTTATTGCGGGCTTTGAGGACGGACTTGTGGGAGTAATGCCGNGTGAAACAGTANATTTAANNCTGACCTTTCCGGACAATTNTACGAATGCAGAGCTTGCCGGTGCGGCGGTTGTATTTACCGTTACAGTGAATTATATTATTCCGGAAGAAATGGACGATGCCGTTATTGCAGATATGGGAATCGAAGGCGTTTCCGATGCGGCAGGGCTTCGCCAATATGTGTATGACTTTATTTATTCTTATGCCCAGAGCAGCTATAACAATAATAAAGAAAGCGCCGTATTAGATACATTTATAGACGGATGTGTGTTTGAGGAGCTGCCGGAAAAGCTGCTGAAAAAGTATGAGGAGCTTGCAAGGACCAATATCCAAAGTATTGCAGGAAGTGCGGGAACCTCACCCGATAATTACACTTTAAATTATTATGGCATGAGCTTTGAAAATTTTGTGAGCGAGTATGCGACGGAGGCATTGAAGCAGAATTTGGCCATGCAGGCGGTGGCAAATCGTGAACAGCTCAATATCAGTGATGAAGAGTTAGACAGCTTACTGCTTGATTATGCTGCGCAGGCAGGATATGACAGTGTTGAAGAATATGTGGGAGAAACTTCTAAGGAGGAGTTTAGGGATTATTTTATGTATGAGAGAGTATTTAACTTTCTTGTAGAGAATGCAGTGGTGGCAGAATAAATTTTTTAAAACTTTAAGGATTTTTATGGTGAAAAAAGAGCCCGTTTATGTTATGCTTTTACTATGAAAAATAGATTGCAAAAAACAATTAATTTCATAGTAATGATTGGGCTTGCCGGCGCGCTCATTTTATCTGTTGCGGGACAGGCTGTACCTGTGTGGGCGACTACGATTTCACAGGTACAGGATAAGATTAATCAAACGCAGCAGCAAATTGACGAAATCAACAACAGGATAGATACGCTCTCAGATGAACAGGATTTGATTCAGGAGAAGATTGAAGACTTGAATTCGGAAATTATCAATACCATGACGAGTATTGGCATGAAGGAGGATGAAATTGCTGCCAAAGAGGTGGAGCTTATGGATAAACAGGCAGAGATTAACGCCACGGAACAGGAATACATAGCGGCAAAGGAGCGTCAGGATAAGCAGCAGGATGATATGATTTTGAGGGTACGCCGTATGTATGAGAATGGCAGCGTTACTTATCTCAATATGTTTATGTCGGGAGAAGGGCTGGGAGATTGGCTGAACCGCATGGACTATATAGAGAGAATCTACGAATATGACAGAGATAAGCTGAAGGAATTCGAGGAGATAAAGAATCAGGTACATGATTTATGGGATATGCTGGAGTTGGAGAAAAGTAATTTAGAGGCGGATAAGGTGCAGCTGGAAGAGGATAGGGTGGCTTTGCAAAGTCAAAAGGCGAATCTGGATACCATGCTGGCACAAAAGAAGAAGGAATCTGCCAATTATGATGCGGAGATAAAGAAGGCAAAGCAGGAGGCAAGTGTCGCCAAGAGTCTTTTACAGCAGGAACAGCGGGAATTGAAAAGGCTGCAGGCAGAGCAAAACAAGGCAAATACGCCATCGGCGGCAAACGGAAGCTATACTACCACCAATTATACCTCTACAATAGACAATGCCACGGGAAGTGAACTGGGTAAAANGGNAGCGAAATATGCCTGTCAGTATATCGGGAACCCCTATGTGTCGGGAGGAACCAGCCTGACAAAAGGGGCGGACTGTTCCGGTTTTACCTATCGTGTATATAGTGATTTTAATTACAAGCTTCCCCGCACTTCCTTTGAACAGAGAAGTGCTGGCAGGGAGGTACAGTATTCCGAGGCAGAGCCGGGCGACCTGATATGCTATGACGGTCATGTGGGACTGTACATAGGTGGCGGATTGATTGTTCACGCCAGCACTGCAAAGACGGGAATCAAGGTCAGTAATGCGGCATATCGTACAATCCTGTCGGTGAGGAGAATTATTTAAGCATAATGTCATGATTATTCCCGCAGCATTCGCCAAAGTGTCGTGCCTAAAGGGTTGCAAGGCATCCCATGGTTATTTGGCGAATGCTGCGGGGTATTTGATTACGGCGGACGGATTATAGTGTTTACGGAGTAAAATTAGGTATCCGTTTGGTTGTGTAAATCAAAAGAAGGGACAATTCCGGACTATGCCGACAGATAAAAAAATTTTTAAAACCATTTATACATGCTTTCCTGAAGGGAAGCATAAAGCGCTTACTATGAGTTATGATGACGGAACGGTTTATGACCGTAAGCTTGTTGAGCTGTTTAATAAGTATGGTATAAAAGGAACTTTCCATATTAATGGGGGAAATCTGGACGGAAACGGAGACAGACATGGCTACATTCCGTTTGATGAGGTAAAAGCGCTGTATAAAGGACATGAAGTTTCGTGTCATACATACATGCATCCTACAATTGAAAGATGTCCTCTTTCTCAGGTAGTCCAGCAGATTATTGAAGATAGGAAAGTGCTGGAGGCTGCCTGCGGATATCCTGTACGGGGAATGAGCTATCCTAACGGTTCATACAATCACGATATCATAAATATGCTTCCTGCTTGCGGGATAGAGTATAGCCGTATCGTTGGCAATTCAGATGATTTTGGATTCCCGGATAATTATTTTGAGTGGAAGGCTACCTGTCACCATGGTCACAGGCTGATGGAAAATGCGGAACGCTTTGCAGCTTTAAATAAAACCCAGTATCTTTATATGATGTATGTGTGGGGGCACAGCTATGAATTTGGAGATACCCCCCAGGGATGGAAGCCGATTGAGGATTTTTGTGAATTTATCGCAGGGCGCGATGATATATGGTATGCAACAAATATTGAAATTGTAGATTATATGAATGCGGCTAAAGGCTTGAAGTTTACGGCGGCAGGGGATGTGGTATATAATCCATGCGCCATTACTGTTTTTATCAGTGTAGACGGAAAAGTGATTGATATTGCTCCCGGTGAAACAAAATATATTTAATTTTCTTATAATAAAACGCAGCAAATGCTAAAACCTGAAATATTTCGGTTGGGCATTTGCTGCGTTTTCTATAGGGATCCATAAATAGATTGTCCTGTGTATATCGCGTGCCAAGTGGATTCGTCTGTGAAGCCAATATAATTTTCTATTTAAAGGAACAGCAAAGATTGACAGTTATGTTTCTATGTGATATAATTTCTAAATCTATTATTCATTGACCTATCGGTCGGAATTATCCATATTTTTAAAATCAAATATTTATCACAGGGAAAGGAGACTGTTAATGACCTANGAAGAATTTAAANGGGAGCTTTANNGNAATATTCTGCTGCAGAAGAGCGCGGAAGGAAAGGAGGTAAGGCTTTTAGAAGGGGGAAGGGTCTGTACAGATGCGGAAACCTTGAGAGTTGTAAAGCTTATTAATCTAAGCTGCCATGGGAGAGAAGATACGGTGCTTCATGAGGATGTAATTTATGCGGCGTGGAATAACGGAGTGCTTCAGAACATGTTTTGTTGGCAGGTTCGTCCGATGTACGAATGTTTTAAAAGTGAAGGCTGGCAAAGCGTGTTGCCCGAAATTGCGGCGAAGCTGCAAAATGCAGGAGGAGTTAAGGAAAGCATAGCTGTCGGGAACAGCGATAATAGATTGGGAAGCGACCGACTGATAGTGCGTCCGATTAATTACTGCCGTAATGCTGCAGAACTGGAGAACTGTATTTATTGGCGTTTGGGTGATACGGCTTTGGTGTTGTATGCTTTGATTTATGAGTCGTCTGAGGATTTTATGACAATGAAAATAGGACGTAGCATGATAGAAAAGTACAAGCTTTCGGACGAGGTGGTACTGACCACGGCTTTGCTGAACACTTATGCAAAGATGCCGCCCCGACTTTATCATTGTTTAGATTTACGTTGTTCTCATGATGAGTGGGAGGGTGTTTTTATGCCGGGAGAGACAGGTACTCCTATAGAAATACATGTAGAGGATGAACTGGAAGGTTTACAGGGGTATCGGCTGACTACCACCAGAGGCTTGAATGGAGCAATCGCTTTTTTCTATCCGGGAGTGAAGGAACGCTTGGCGGAGCTTTTTGGCGGCGACTACTATGTGGGATTTACCAGTATCCATGAGGCGGTGATTCATCCGGTTCGGCACAAGGTATTGGGAGAAATGAAATCGTCAATCCGATACATCAATGCGGTGTTCGGCGAGAGAGAAATGCTGACCAATCAGATGTATCGTTACATGAGTGCAAGAAAGGAGCTGGTAGAGGTTTAGAGAAAATATTTGTTGTGTTGTTATTTGCAAAATCCGTGCTATAATAAGGCTATATCTAAAATCAATATAATTGTATTATAATATGGAGGATGCTTGTGAAAATTATTATTGCGGGCTCAGGGAAAATGGGCGTTACCCTTACACGTCAGCTCTCGGCAGAGAGATACGATTTAACGCTGATAGACGATAGTTTAAGGACATTGGAGGAAAGTCAGGAAAGGTATGACGTCATGGTGGTGCAGGGAAATTGTGCCTCCATGGAGACGCTGGAACAGGCAGGAGTGAGGGAGGCAAATCTTCTGATTGCCGTGGCGGGTGCCGATGAAATTAATTTGTTATGCTGTATGACTGCGCATGGAATCAATCCTAAAATACATACCATAGCCAGAATCCGTAACCCGGAGTATGCGGAGCAGATGTATAAGATGAGAGATATGTTTGCACTTTCCATGTCTGTCAATCCGGAAAAGCAGGCGGCTGTTGAAATAGAAAGACTATTGAAATATCCGGGCTTTTTAAAGAGAGACACCTTTGCCAAGGGCCGGGTGGAGATAGTAGAGCTTCGTGTGGATGGCAGCAGCAAATTATGCAATGTGGCGTTGAATGATATGAATAGTATTGTAAAGTGCAAGATTCTGGTTTGTGCCGTTTTAAGAAACGGTATGGCAGTGGCGCCGGACGGCAACTTTATTTTAAGGGAAGGAGACCGTATTTTCGTCACTGCGCCGACTAATAATCTTGCTATTCTGTTGCGTAATCTTGGTATTGTTACCCATAAGGTAAAAAGGGTTTTGATTTGCGGAGGAGGGCGCGTAAGCTTTTATCTGGCAAAGCAGCTTCAAAAAAGCGGTATATCAGTGCAGATTATTGAACAGAATCCGGCGCGGTGTGTACAGCTGGCAAGCAACTTACCCGCAGCGTTTATTATAGAAGGCGATGCAAGCAACGAATTTTTGTTGGAGAGCGAAGGCATCAGCGAGTGTGATGCACTGATAACCGCTACGGGTTTGGACGAGCTTAATATGATTATTTCTTTGTATGGTGCAAGCTGCGGCGTGCCTCAGGTGATTACAAAGCTGAGTAGAATGGGTAATAGGAATATTTTGGATTCGCTTTCTCTCGGAAGCATGATTAGTCCTAAGGAATTGTGTTGTAATACCATTGTGCGATATGTACGCGCCATGAAGGAACAGACGGGAGCGGCATTGACGGTGCATTCCATTGCGGATGGACAGGCAGAAGCCATGGAATTTTTGGTGGATGATGCTACCCTGCATTGTGGTGAGGCACTGCGGCATCTGAAGCTTAAGCGAAATGTGCTGGTGGTTTGTATTACTAAGGGTTCTAAGACAGAAATACCGAATGGTGATTCCTTCTTTGAGAAGGGAGATACTGTCATCATTGTTACTAACGGGGACAAGATAATTTATCAACTGAATGATATTTTTGAGTCTTAGTTTACCATGTCAGCAGGAAATCAAGCGCGAGCAAGGTGAGCATTTGATTTCACTTGACATGGTAACGAAAGAATCTTAAAGCGCGCAGCGCGACAGACGCGCAGCGGCTGGATTCTTGAGTGTATTTTACCATGGACTCGGAAGCTAGACGGAAGGAATTTCAATGTTATGAATTATAAAATGATAGGCAGGTTTATCAGCAGTATACTGTTTGTAGAAGTGATTTTTATGTTTCCTGCATTGCTTATAAGCGTGGGCGAACAAGCGTGGGCATCCGTAAGGGGGTTTTGCCTTGGTATGATTATTACCTTATTGGCAGCAGTGTTTTTAAGATTGCTGTGTAAGGGGTATAAGAAAAAGTTTTATGCCAAGGAAGGCTTGGTCTGTGTAGGTATAAGCTGGATTGTAATGAGTCTTTTGGGATGCTTGCCTTTTTACTTTTCCGGGGCGATTCCTAATTTTATAGATGCGCTATTTGAGATAGTATCGGGATTTACCACCACAGGGGCAACTATTTTGGCGGATGTGGAGAGCCTTTCCAAAGGCATTTTATATTGGCGCAGCTTTAGTCATTGGTTAGGCGGTATGGGGGTGCTGGTATTTTTGTTGGCAATTTCCTCTGTAAATGAAGGTAATAGTGGATTTACCATGCATTTATTGCGAGCCGAAAGCCCGGGTCCCAATGTAGGTAAGCTGGTGCCAAAGATGAAAAAAACGGCAGGACTGCTCTANTGGATGTNTGTGCTTNTGACAANACTGAANATTATTTTTCTGTTAATAGGAAAAATGNCTTTTTTTGATGCNATATGCACGGCTTTNGGTACTGCGGGAACAGGCGGCTTTGGGGTTCGGAATGACAGCCTTATAAGCTATAGCCCCTACCTGCAAAATGTATGTACCATATTTATGCNGCTGTTCGGTGTGAATTTNAGCTGTTATTACTTACTGATTATAAAGCAATTTAAAAGTGTATTTAAGGATGAAGAGGTGAGATTGTATCTGGGGGTTGTTGTGGGAAGTATTGCCTTGATTACNTNGAATTTAAAGNGTTTTTATGATACCTTGGGGGAGACTCTGCGCCATGCTTCTCTTCAGGTGGCAAGTATTGTGACTACCACAGGCTTTGCCTCAACGGACTTTGACCTGTGGTCAAGCTTTTCCAAATCAATCCTGTTGTTTTTGATGATTATCGGAGCATGTGCGGGCAGCACTGGAGGCGGTTTTAAATGCGGAAGGGCACTGCTTATGTTAAAGAGCCTAAGAAGAAGCGTTCAAAGGATTGTGCATCCCCAAAAGGTTCAGGTAGTCCGCGTAAACGGACACGTGGTAGATGAGAAGATTGTACAGAATACCAATGCTTATTTAGCCGCTTATATCACTATTGTGTTGTTAAGCTTTATGGCGGTATCTTTGGATAACCTGTCCCCGATGACTAATTTTTCAGCGGTGTTATCCTGTTTTAATAATATTGGACCCGGTCTTGAGGCAGTAGGTCCGGTTTGTAATTTTGGTATGTATAGCCCGCTGTCCAAGCTGGTTCTGATTTTGGACATGCTGGCGGGAAGGCTGGAGATTTTTCCCATTCTGATTTTCTTTTCCAGAACAACATGGAAGCATAGGTAAACGATTTGGTAATATTGCGTTTGGTTTATGGGTATACTTCTTATCGAGGTGATTGGAAATGCGAGAACAGGATTTTGATAAGAAAAAGCAGGAACAAATGAATGAGCAGAAATCTCTAAATAAGTTTAACTCCGTTACGGAAAAGGTGAAGCCCGAAAACCAGAACCAGCAGCACAATGTAAGGGAAGAAGGCATAGAACCTATTAATCAGAAGAGATAATAGATTGAAAAATAAGCTTATTTTTCAATTACAAATTTGTGCTGACGCCCAATTTCTCGGGTTGTTGGCACAGGGAGAGTTATTGTGGAAACATAAAAGGCATAACCCCTCAGAATGCTTCATAGAATGGTAAAAAAGTATTCTGAGGGGATTTCTGTTGAAAGATTATATCGAGGAGCGTGCCATCAGCATTGCCAATTATATTATCGATTATAATGCTACGGTGCGACAGACCGCCAAAGAGTTCGGAGTGAGCAAAAGCACGGTACATAAGGATGTCACTGACCGACTCATGCAAATTAACCCGGCGCTTGCCAAGCAGGCAAGAAAGGTTTTGGATGTCAATAAATCCGAAAGACATATCAGGGGAGGTCTTGCAACAAAAGAAAAATATCTGCATCAACATTAATGTGGGCGCGGCTTGGCAGTTACAGCCAAGCCGCATTAATATGTAGAGGAATACGGGTTGTATATGGCAGGACTTATCCCACCAGTATGCAGCCTTTCAGGAAGCTATGAATGTTGTGGGTTTAGTGAAAAGGCGGAGCGCTTACAATGTTATAAACGGATTTTGCTTTACTTGCGGGGAACGTGGGGTGTATGCTAAAATGTTTTCAAGGATTTGGGAAAGGAAAGAGGCACGGATGGTGACAATTGCGAAGAAAATATCAGCACTTGCTACAGAGATTTTGACACTTGCTCATGATGATATTTTGATTCATCTGCGTTTTCTTGATACGGCGCTTGCAAGGCTTTCATGGAAGGAGAAGCCCGGTTTGGGTTGTATGGCAACGGATGGAGATTTTTGCTATTATGACCCTGTATTTATTTTGAAAAGCTATGAAAAAGAGTCCGGATATATCACCCGCTGTTATCTGCATATATTGTTTCACTGTATTTTTTCTCATGATTTTCAGNATGACAAGCTGAAGACGGATTTATNGGATTTGNCGGCGNANATTGCGGTGGAAAACGTGATTCTGGATTTGAAACTGTCAGGTGCGGCTATAAGACAGGATGAGGATATGAGACGAAAGCTTCGGGTGCTCAGGGAGGATATAGGACCGCTTACGGCGGAGCGCATATACAGATATCTGTGCCGCAATCCAATAACGTCCAAGGAGCGGGAAGAGCTTATCTATCTGTTTCAGAGAGATGTACACAGATTTTGGGCCCCGAAGGAAGAGCTTGCGGTTTCGGCAGAGCAGTGGAAGAAGCTGAGCGAGCGTATTAAGGCGGATTTAAAATCCTTTACCAAGGCAAGGTCGGGAACGGAAAGCCTTGAAAAAAATCTTGAGGAGACTACCAGAGACCGTTATGACTATAGTGAGATTTTACGGCGTTTTACGGTTATGGGCGAGGATATCTCGGTCAATGATGAGGAATTTGATTATATTTATTATACCTATGGTTTGGAGCATTACGGAAATTTGCCGTTGATAGAACCGTTGGAATATAAGGAGGTTAATAAGGTGAAAGAATTTGTGATTGCCATTGATACCTCCGCTTCCTGCCGAGGTCCTATAGTGAAAGCGTTTTTACAGAAAACCTATTCGATTTTAAAGGGAAGCGAAAGCTTTTTCCATAAAATAAATGTGCATATTCTTCAGTGCGACAATGAGGTGCGAAACGACACTAAAATCACCAATGATGATGATTTTGAAAAATTCATGCAGTATGGAAAACTCACAGGCTTCGGCGCTACGGATTTTCGCCCGGTGTTTACTTATATAGAAGAGCTTAAGCAACAGGGAGAATTTGAAAATTTAAAGGGGTTGATTTATTTTACGGACGGCTATGGCATTTATCCGGAGAAAATGCCGGATTATGATGTGATTTTTGCTTTTCTGGATGAGGACGAGCATAGGGCGCCGGTGCCGCCATGGAGCATTAAAGTAGTGTTGGAGAGTGATGTGCTGGAAGGTGATGAGCCGGAGCGTGAAAAGTAAGTCTGTCGTCAGAGAGCGAGAGAGAAGGAGAAGTTTCATGAATATAAAACAGGCAAAGGAATATATTAAAAATTCGATAAATTTATATTTGAAGAAGGATGAATTCGGCGAGTACAGGGNGNNNNTGGTGAGACAGCGCCCTATTTTCTTGTTGGGAGCTCCGGGTATCGGTAAAACGGCAATTATGGAGCAGATTGCTCAGGAGCTGGGAATTGCGCTTGTTGCTTATTCCATGACCCATCACACACGCCAGTCGGCGCTGGGGCTTCCCTTTATCACGCAAAAAACTTACGCGGGTCAAGAGATAAGTGTATCGGAATATACTATGAGCGAAATTATTGCTTCTATTTATGATACCATGGAGGAAAGCGGATTTAAGGAGGGCATTTTGTTTTTGGATGAGATCAACTGTGTGTCCGAGACGCTTGCTCCTTCCATGCTTCAATTTTTGCAATACAAGGTATTCGGACGGCACAGAGTGCCGGAGGGATGGGTGATCGTTACGGCAGGGAATCCTCCCGAGTATAATAAATCCGTGAGAGAATTTGATGTCGTAACCATGGATAGATTGAAGCTTTTGGAAGTGGAGCCAGACTACCGTATTTGGAAGGAATATGCGGTGGATCGACGAATCCACAATGCTATTATCAATTATTTGGACTTGAAAAAGGATCATTTCTATTGTATGGAAATGACTGTCAGGGGGCGCAGCTATGCGACGGCAAGAGGCTGGGAGGATTTGTCGCAGATGCTTTATCTGTATGAGGAGGAGCAATTAAGCGTCGAGGAGAGTCTGGTAGGTCAATACATCAGAAATGATAGGATTGTGAAAGAATTCACGGCATACTATGACTTATATAATAAGTATAAGAGGGATTATCGTATTGAAGAAATATTGAACGGTCAGGCATCGGTTCAGGCGATTGCAAGAGCAAAGGAGGCGGCATTTGACGAGAGGCTTTCACTGTTGGGAATGTTGCTTGACAGAGTGCAGGCAGACATGAAGGATGTTATGGAGCAGGGCGCTTTTTTGAAGGAGCTGCTGATACCGTTAAAGAGTGTTAGAGAAGTGGCGGTTCAGGGGAGGGTAGAGCAGGTGACAAAACAGCTGGACAAGCTGGCAGAGGCTAGGAGAAGGATATTAAGTAATCTGCAGACGGCAAATTCTCTGTCCGATGCTGACAGGAGAAAACACAGGAGTGTTCTTGCTTTTCTTGAGGCAAGGCGCAAGGAGCTTTTTGTCAGTGACATTTCCGGTGGAGAAGAGGCATTTGCTTTTTTAAAAGAGAAATATGACGATGCAGTAGCAAAAATGAAACGGGAGACGGGGAAGGTTCAGTCAGAGCTGCATGAATTGTTTGCCTTTGTGGAGGAAGCATTCCGTGAGGGCAATGAAATGTTGATTTTAGTGACTGAGCTTACGGTGAACAGCTTTAGCGCCCAGTTCATTGCAGCATTCGGAAGCGATGATTACAGCAGGCATAACAAGGAGCTGATGCTCAGCGAGCGTAAGGAGGATATCAAGGCGCAGATAGCAGATCTGAAGCTGGATTAAAAAACGGACGAAGAGACTAAATGCGTGGCTGAGACAGAAGATTCCAGATAGAAAGACTCAATCAATATAGAAGAGTTTAAATAAAATTGGAAATGGCATAGACTTAGGGCTAAGCCTGACAGGCTATGAATACGACAAGAACGAGGGTAATATGCAGGAGAAAGAATTACCAATAGCAGGCGGCAGCCTGTATTATGAGAAAAAATCGAATGAGATTATCATTACCCACTTGCAGGGGCTTGTGAGTGAGGTTGAGATACCTGACGAAATAGAAAATTTACCGGTGACTGCAATTGAGAAAAAAGCTTTTTTGAGCAAAAAATATCTGCGAAGGGTGAGCATTCCTCTTACGGTTGCGGATGTGGGAGACTGGGCGTTTGCTTATTGTGATAATTTAGAGCAGGTTGAATTTGCCGGGCAGCAGATACATTTTGGAAAGGCAGTCTTTTTGGAGTGCAGCAAACTAAAAAAGCTGGTAATAGAGGGAAAAAACGAGGCGGCAGCGGCGCTTTTGGCGGCGGCTGTGACGGCTGCCGAGGCGTATTATCTGCTGGATACACAGGAGACGGGCAGCCCTGAGTGGCTGGAAAAGTGGGATGCCCGTATGCTGACCGTACTGAGGAGTCCTGACAGCGAGGGATATTCCAAGCAGGTGCTCTGTGGCGAGGAGGATTACGGGAGCACGGACCTGAATGCTTTTTTACAAGAAAAGCGCAAGACAAAGGTTCGTCTTTTACTGCTAAGGCTTTTGTATCCGGAAGGGCTTTTACGGCAGGTGCGGGAGGAGCTTTTAGAATATCTGCGTGCCCATACCAAGGGCTGTGAGAGTGATGAAGCATGGCAGGTAGTGCTTAAAGAGCATGGCAATGATAGGGAGTACTATCGGCTTTTTGCGGAACTGTCCTGTGTAAATGCCGATAATTTAGAGGGAATCATAGCGGATATAGGTGAAGAATACCCGGAGATGAAAGCATTTTTCATGCGCTATAAGCAGGAAAATATCGGGTATACTGACTTTTTTTCGGACTTAAGTTTGGACCTGTAGCAAAAGGGAAAAGTGAAGATTTTCTTAATGAATTTTGGGTTTTCCTTAAAATTCCATGGAAACATTGCTAAGCCTTTTGTTTTCATATATAATGATTCCAATAATATCCAAGGCTGCGACAGGCAATATTTAACAGGAACAGTCGTAAAGCTTGGGGCGGAACGTGTGGCTTTATATGCCACAGGGAATAAAAATAAGAGGAGAACGGATAAAGTATGATATTGGAACAGGCGAAGGAAAAATTGGCTAAGTATGGGCAGGAGCATGTGTTGAAATATTATGATGAGCTTTCCGATACGCAGAAACAGACGCTGTTAGCCCAGATTGAGGCGACGGATATGAGTATTTTGGAGGCGTATAAGCATAGAGAAGCTTTGGGGAAAAAGGGCATTATTACTCCTCTTGCGGCTATGGAGCTTGATGAAATCGAGGAGAACCGGAGCAGCTTTACCGCCGAGGGTCTGGAAGCAATCCGTGCGGGCAAGGTGGGAGCTGTTTTGCTGGCAGGAGGAATGGGAACCCGATTGGGTTCAGATAATCCCAAAGGGATGTACAATGTAGGTCTTACAAGAGAATTGTATATCTTTGAGTGCTTGGTCAACAATTTAATGGATGTGGTGCACAAGGCGGATGCTTGGATTCATTTGTTTGTGATGACAAGCGATAAGAATAATGATGCAACCATCGGTTTTTTAAAGGAACATGATTATTTCGGCTATAAGCCTGAATATGTGCATTTTTTTAAGCAGGAAATGGCAGCAGCCACTGATTATGAGGGCAAGATATATTTGGAGGAAAAGGGGAGATTATCTACCTCTCCCAATGGCAACGGCGGCTGGTTTATCTCTATGAAAAATAACGATCTGCTGGAATTGGTACACAGCAACGGCATAGAGTGGTTTAATGTGTTTGCAGTGGATAATGTTCTGCAGAGAATTGCAGACCCCTGCTTTATCGGTGCGACTATTCAAAAGGGGTGTGTGGTTGGAGCTAAGGTGGTTCGCAAAAATGCTCCCGATGAAAAGGTAGGCGTTATGTGTCTGGAGGACGGAAAGCCTTCTATCGTGGAGTATTATGAGCTTACGGAAGAGCTGATGAACGCTAAGGATGAGAAGGGTGAGCCTGCCTATAACTTTGGTGTAATTTTAAATTATCTTTTTAAAGTAAAGGATTTGGAGCGCATGATGGCGACAAGTATGCCGCTCCACATTGTAGAGAAAAAGATTCCATATCTGAATGAGAAGGGGGAGCCTGTAAAGCCCGAGGAGCCTAACGGCTATAAATTTGAAAGTCTGGTGCTTGATATGATTCATCAGATGGAGAGTTGTCTGCCTTATGAGGTGGTGCGTAATAAGGAATTTGCCCCCATTAAAAATAAGACCGGTGTGGATTCGGTGGAGAGCGCCAGAGCGCTTTTACAGGAGAATGGAGTGCAGCTGTAAGGTTGAATAAAAATGCGTATTCAACTATTGTTTACGAGCGCGCCGCAACGCGNAGATGNGTGTAAGTATGAAAATTTTAGTGACAGGCGGAGCCGGATTTATCGGCAGCCATACGGTAGTGGAGCTGGTACAGGCAGGGCATGAGGCGGTGATTTTGGACAATCTCAGCAATGCCAGTGAAAAGGTACTTGGACGTATTGAGACAATCACGGGAAAGAAAACGACCTTTTATAAGGCTGATATTCTGGACAGAGAGGCATTGGAACAGATTTTTTCAAAGGAAAGTATTGACGCAGTGATTCATTTTGCAGGTTTGAAGGCAGTGGGAGAATCCGTTCAGAAGCCCTGGGAATATTATGAAAATAACATTGCGGGTACATTGACATTGGTGGATGTTATGAGAAAGCATGGGGTGAAGAACATTATCTTTTCTTCCAGTGCTACTGTTTACGGCAACCCTGCGTTTATACCTATTACGGAAGAATGCCCTAAAGGTCAATGCACCAACCCTTACGGTTGGACAAAGTCCATGCTGGAGCAGATACTTAGCGATATTCAGAAAGCGGATAATGAGTGGAATGTGATACTGCTTCGTTATTTCAACCCTATCGGCGCTCANNAAAGCGGAACTATAGGTNAGAACCCTAACGGTANTCCCAATAATCTGANNCCCTATATCACACAGGTTGCAGTGGGCAAGCTGAAAGAGCTTGGCGTGTTCGGCAACGATTATGATACGCCTGACGGAACCGGGGTACGCGATTATATTCATGTTGTGGATTTAGCGAAGGGGCATGTGAAAGCGCTTCAAAAGATTGAGGAAAATGCCGGTCTTAAGATTTATAATCTGGGTACGGGTACAGGCTACAGCGTGTTGGATATTGTAAAGAATTTTGAGGAAGCTACAGGTGTTAAGATTCCGTATGTAATCAAGCCCCGCCGAGCAGGTGATATTGCAGCCTGTTACTCGGACGCTGCCAGAGCAAAGGAGGAGCTTGGCTGGGAGGCAGAGAACGGCATACGTGAAATGTGTGAGGATTCTTGGAGATGGCAGAAGAATAACCCGAACGGTTATGATGACTAGATGCATGAATATGTATAAAAAACAAATAAAACACAGGCGGTGGTATTGTTTTCCGATCAGTGTTTATTGTGTCAAGAAATGATTCATGTTTGCTGTAAGGACATCTTGCAGGAATAGCCGCATGAAGTTTCTCGTTGCCTCGTCACGTAAACGCTCAGGAATGGGGTAATATGCCTGTATAAAATTCCGTGGTTATGCCACGTATAGATACATGAAAATAAAATGGCAGACGCTTCCGCCCATGACAAACAGGTGGAATACTTCATGGGAGCCGAAATCCTTGTGCCTTGAATTGAAAATCGGAAGCTTCAAGGCATAAATAACGCCGCCGATGGTGTAGATAATGCCGCCTGCAAGGAGCCATAAAAATGCCGCTGTGGGAAGAGTCTGGAAAAGGCGTCCGAATACCAAAAGGCATACCCAGCCCATGGCAATGTAAATAACGGAAGAAAACCACTTAGGACAGGTAATCCAACATGCCTTAATAGTCATACCTACAAGCGCAATTCCCCAAACAATCGCCAAAAGGGAGTAGCCCAATCTGCCGCCAAGCACAATCAGGCATACTGGAGTATAGGAGCCTGCTATCAGCACAAAAATCATCATATGGTCTATTTTTTTAAAAATACAAAGAGATTTGCCTGCCAAATTGACCGAATGGTAAGCGGCGCTGGCGGCGTAGAGCAAAATCATACTTCCTATAAAAATTGCCATAGCGGCAAAATTGCGTCCTCCGGAGGTTACACCTGCTTTAATTAAAAGAGGAACAGCGGCAAATACTGCCAGCATCATTCCGATAAAATGTGTAAGTGCACTTCCCGGTTCTCTGATTGTAATCTGCATAATTATTCCCTCCATTCTATGATACACTCTTATTGTATCCCAATAATAAAAAATACATATCGTAGATTTGAAAACTTT
>WFLX010031567.1_pt1 | contig 23706 bp, 12 predicted proteins | sample 4967041 | NCBI WGS metagenome assembly WFLX01 (sample SAMN12857096, study PRJNA449069) | gut metagenome | isolation source: stool from male and female vole | host: Microtus ochrogaster | place: USA:Florida | collected 2017
GTTTTTTTCGCCGTTTCTGCAGCTTCGGCCTTTGCCGCTTCAAGTTCGCTCTTGGTGTCGGCAAGAGTTGACTGAAGGTCGGAGTACATAGCTTCCTGCATTTCGGCGCGCTTGGTGGCGTTTTCGAAATTCTCGCCCAGCTCCTTCAATTGTGTTTCCAAAGACGCTTTAGCCTCTTCGAGAGCTGACTTGGCTTCTTCAAGCGCTGTTTTTTCGTTTGCTACTTGTGTCAGGGCGGCATTGAGGGCGTCCACTTTGGTCTTGAGGGAGTTGAGCTCTACGGTGCTGGCAGGCGTGGGGTTGATATTGCCCGAAGCCAGCCGACTCCGGAGTTCTTCCACCTCACGGGTGAGGTCATCCACCACGGAGGGTTGNACATCGGCTACTTTCAGCTTATTCATCAGGCTCTTATTCTCAAGCTGAAACTGCTCACGCTCGGCCTCGAGTTTGGATACCTGTTCTTCGAGGTCGCGCACGCGCTCGTTGAGCGCACGGTTGCGGCGGTCGGCACTCAGCTGCTGCTCACGCATGGTGTTGCGGGCCCGGTTTACATTCTCCATCTCCTCCTTGAGCCGTTCCGACTCCTGGCGGGCTTCGTCGGCGGCACTTTTAAGGCGCCCTTCAGCATAAGCCGATGCCTGCTGGAGCAGCGAGTTAAGGTACTCGTTACATGAGGCATCCATAGCCTCCACCAACCTCTGCTGCTGGCGCTCGGGGTCGACAGAGCGACGGAGGAAGTCGGGCAGAGATTCGTTGAACACCGCTACCACGCCCGCGAAGATGCGCGCCTTCATGGCCGGGTCGATGCTCGGAGGCACCACGGGCTCGGAGGGAGCGGACGCCGGCGACGCTGAGGCCGGGGTTTGCTCTGCGGCGGNGGAAGTATAGTCAACGTCGACGTCGTCAGCAAGGATTTCGTCGTCGGTGGGTAAGCCGAATAATTTTCTGAAAAAACTCATGCTTAAGGATTTTATGCGTTAGGGTCGACCTCCTTTGCGAACTCAGGCTTGACCACGATGGCCAGACCCGAGCGGCCGTTGATGGCCACGCTGAGGTCGGTTTTGAAGGTGACTACTCGTAGGAACTCGTCCTCATAGGTTGCCGGATGACTGTCTAGATACTGATGGTCGAAGAAACCCAATCCGGCGCTTTGGTCGACTGTGAGGTAGCCCACGCCGAAAGACGTAAGGTTCTGGAAAAAGTGAGTACCCTGACTTGGTTCCACGCGGTACTGCCCCGTTGCGGCTTCGACTATGACACGCGCCGCCGATATGTCGGCCCACTTCACGGGGATACCGAGGGCGGAGTCCGACGAACCCCAGCGCCCCGGGCCAACGAGAAGGTAGCTGATGCCTGCTTCGAGAAACCCGGCATTGAGGCGCCGGATTACAGGCACAATTTTCTCATTGTTCATGGAATCGAACACGTCGGGCTTGATATAAACCACCGTGCGGACTCCATCCACCATGCCGTTGCCCAAAGCGTTGACACTGCGGATGATAAGTTCGCTGTCGGGGCGCTCCAGCACTTCGTCGTTGACCTGGTTCTTATTGTCTATAATGGGTCGGATCTGGAGCCAGTAGAGATGGCCCTTCATGCCGCCGGGCTTGGTATTGATATTGCCGGCGAACTCTATTTCCACAGGACGCTGCATGGCCTCCTGCCCCTGGCGGAGCATGAAGTCAAGAGCTGACGCCAGCGGCAAAGCCTTGTCGCGCAGGATGTTGGTGAATGTTACCACGCGTCGGCCGGGACCGCTCTCGTAGTCGTTGAGCACGCCGTCCATTGCGTTGTAGGTGCTCACCATGTAGCGCAAAGCGCCGGTGTTGGCAAAGTCCTGCACGTTTTTCACTATCAGGTTATCGCCCTCGTCGGTGCTTACGCTGAAGTCTTCATCGGGGCCGATTGGCCTCAGGGCGAACAGGCGCGTCTGGGTGTCGCGTAAGGCCAGGTCGAGGGTCGAAGTCTGCAAGGCATGTTCAGGATGACGGGGCGAGAAGCGGAGTCCGCGACCGCCGTCGACAATGTATTTTCCGAGGCCTACGGCAATCTCTGCAACGCCATCCTCAAAGGTCTCATCGCCAATGGGATAATAGTTCAGCGAGCGGCCCACGCCGGAGAACGACGGGAAGTAAAANCCCCCGTGGTCCTCGCCGACAACCTCCTGAATTATGACAGCCATCTTTTCCTGGTCGATGACATTGCTGGTTGCGGTCATGTAGGTTTTGCTGGCCGAATAGAACACCGATGCATACACGCCCTTGATGGCGTCGAGGAGCCAGTGCAAGCGGCGCTCGTTGTCGGTGGTATANGGCACCATGTAGGTGGAATATATGCCGGCAAATGGCTGGTAATGAGAATCTTCAAGCAAACTCGAACTGCGCACGGCGAACGGGCGGTCCACCACCTCCATCAGAGCCCGGAAATCCTCCTTGAGTTTGAGCGGAAGCTTGGCCTTGAGGAATGCGGCGAGAATTTCGGAGTCGTCAGCGTTGCTCAGCGCCAGCGGGTAGAGGTCGTTGGTGGCCATGAACTCGTCAAANANGTCGGTGCANANNACCACNGTNCGNGGNATNGAAATCNNCANNCCNTCNANATTNTCGNANACNGGNTNCTTCTTGATGATNGAGTCNANNAANGCNAGNCCGCGNCCNTTTCCNCCGAGCGACCCNTGNCCGATGCGNGCGAAGTTGGANTANTGGTCGAANCGNTCCTTNNNGAACACNGCCACCACTCCGCGGTTCTTCATCTTGCGGTATTTCACGATGAGGTCGAAGAAAAGCTGCTTCACCGCCGGAGCTTCCTCCAGACGCGTAAAGCGGTGGGCCTTGATAACGTCGGCAATGGGAAAGAGTGCGCGGGAATAGAACCAGCGCGAAATGTCGTTGTGCGACGCATGATAAAGCAAGGACTCGGCCGGGACGTCGAAGATTTTCTGCTGCATCTCCTTCAGGTTGCTTATCATCATGATGGGCCGGTCGTCCTTAGGGTCGCGGACTATGAAGTCGCCGAAGCCGAAGTTATTCATGATGGCTTTGCCGAGGTCAACCGGCAGCTTCTTTGAATTCTTGTCGACGAACACGCCCCCGAACTCGGCGACCTTGTCGGCGTTCTGACTCTCGGACGATTCGATTATGATGGGCAGGTAGGGGTCACGCGCNTGGATTTCGCGCGCCAGCTTCAGGCCGGCCTCGCGGTCCTTGATGCCGCGGCGCTGGAAGGAAACGTCGCTGATAATACCGAGGATGTTCTTGCCGTACTTGTCGTAAAGCGCCAGGGCCTCTTCGTAATTGCGGGCCAGCATCACTTTGGGCCGACCGCGCATTCGCAGCATCTGCTCATGCTGGTTGAGCGCCTCTGTGCTGAAAAGTTTCGACTGCTTGAGAAGGAACTTATATATATGTGGAAGCACAGAGGAGTAGAACCGCACCGAGTCCTCCACANGTAGAATCATCTGCACGCCCACGTTGGTGATGTCGTCGGCATTGAGGCGGTCCTCCAGCAGCTTGATGATGGCCAGCAGAAGGTCCATATTGCCCAGCCAGCTGAACACGTAGTCCACCTTGCTCAGGTCCTGACTGGCCAACCGCCGGGAAACTTCCTTGGAGAATGGCGTCAGCACTACAAGTGGAACATTGGGGAAGGCCTCCTTGATGGATGCAGCTCCGCCGAAAGTTTCGGCCACATCACCGCCCGGCATAGAAATAACCAGGTCGAAGGGCTTGGTACGCATCATCTCCAGGGCTTCGGCCGATGTCGACACCCGCGTTACACGCGGTGGCGAACTCAGGTTCAGGCTCACATATTCGTTATAGAGCTGCTCCTCCACACGGCCGTCCTCCTCCATCATGAACGCGTCGTAGCGCGACGCAATCAGGAGTACGTTGAATATTCGATGCTGCATCAAGGCCTTGAAGGACGTCTCCTTCAAGTACATTCTGCTCAGTGCCTCTTCGTTCATTTTTTCTTCGTTGCTGCGGTGGCCGAGTGTCAATTTGTCAATTTNACTTTCCANCACCGGCTTTCAATCAACAAATTTACACACTNTATNCCATACGACAAAGCGACGGGGTGCATTCTTTTCGATTTAGACGCAAAAAGATTGGCGAAACGGCAATTTTTTCGTAAGTTTGCATACTTTCACACTCAACCGACCATGAAACTCCAATCATTATCGCTTCTGGCACCCCTCTGTCTGGCACCTTGCGCCCAAGCAGCGGACGCCCCCGAATCCAGGCCCAACATCATCTTCATCATGTGCGACGACATGGGCTACGGCGACCTCGGCTGCTATGGCCAGCCATACATCAGCACTCCCAACATTGACTCCCTGGCACGCCACGGCCGACTCTTCACGCAGGCTTACGCCGGGAGCCCCGTCAGCGCTCCGTCGCGAGCATCGCTCATGACCGGGCAGCACTCGGGCCACTGCGAGGTGCGTGGCAACAAAGAGTACTGGCGCAGTTCGCCCAAGGTTCAGTACGGCGTAAACGAGGAGTACTCTGTGGCCGGTCAGCACCCGTATGACACAGCCCACGTAATTCTTCCGGAAGTCATGAAGGACCGTGGTTACCGCACCGGCATGTTCGGCAAATGGGCCGGGGGCTACGAAGGTTCCGTATCTACACCGGACAAGCGGGGTATCGATGACTTTTACGGCTATATATGTCAGTATCAGGCACATCTTTACTATCCCAATTTCCTCAACCGCTACTATCCTGAGGACGGAGATACAGCCACGGTCCGAGTAATCCTCGATGAGAACATTCAGTGGCCCATGTTCGGACCCGACTATGCCAAGCGCACGCAGTACTCCGCCGACATGATTCATCAGGAGGCCCTCAAGTGGCTCGACCGTCAGGACGCCGAAACCTCGTTTATCGGAATACTGACCTATACCCTCCCCCACGCCGAACTTTACCAGCCCGAGGACTCGATTCTCAACGGCTACAAACAAAAATTCTTCCACGACAAGACCTGGGGAGGCCAGGAGGGTTCGCGCTATAACGCCACCACCCNTACCCNCGNCCAGTTCGCCGGCATGATTACCCGTCTGGATGCCTACGTGGGCGAAGTGATGGAAAAGTTACGCGAAAAAGGCCTTGAGGACAATACGTTGGTGATATTCACCAGCGATAACGGCCCCCACGAGGAAGGCGGAGCCGATCCAACCTTCTTCGGGCGCGACGGCAAACTCCGCGGTCTCAAACGCCAGACACATGAGGGCGGCATCCGTGTGCCTTTCATCGCATATTGGCCGNGGCACGTACCGGCCGGAACGACCGACTCCACCATGTTCGCCTTCTACGACCTGCTGCCAACCTTCGCCCAACTCGCCGGAGTGGACGACCTGGCGGCACAATATGCGAACCCGGCTAAGGCCGTGGATTACTTCGATGGCCATTCAATCCTGCCCATGCTCACCGGCGCCGACGGACAGCAGCAGCACGAGTATCTCTACTGGGAATTCGACGAAACCGACCAGGTTGCCGTGCGCAAAGGCGACTGGAAGATGATATCCAAGAAGGGTGTACCTGAACTGTATAACCTGGCCGTAGACATCCATGAGGACCATAACGTGGCCGCCGAACATCCCGAGATAGTACAAGAATTAGTGGAGATTGCCCGACGGGAACACGTCGACAACCCCCACTTCAAGGTTACGATGCCTTAGGCACCGGAAAACGTCAATCTGACATCACACCAGCATTCCTCCGGCTACTTCGTTGGCCACGGCTTTACCCTTGGTAGCCTCAACGATGGCAAGGGCGAAAGGAATTGCAGAGGAGGGACCGTTGGCGGTGATGATGCGCTCGGTAGCCACAACGCGTTGGTCCTTCATGATGGCGTCACCTTCCTTGCAGGCACCCTCAAAGCCGGGATAGCAGGTTGCTTCGAGGCCCTTGAGCAGGCCCAGAGGTGCAAGCACTACGGCCGGTGCGGCGCAGATGGCTGCGATGCGCCCATGGTGAATCTTGAGCAGGTCGGTCAGCGGGCTGAAGGCATAGAGGTTGGACGCCCCGGGCATACCGCCGGGCAGAATCAGCCAGTCACTTCCGCCGAAATCGGCTTCCTTGAAGGTAAGGTCGGCATTTACTTCGACGCCATGAGCTCCTTTCACGTGCTTGTGGTCGTAGATGGAAACGGTGCTCACCTCCACGCCGGCGCGCCGCAGGATATCCACTGTAGCCAGGGCTTCGATTTCTTCAAAGCCGTCGGCAAGGAATAAAAATGAATTTTTCATGATGTAAATTATATTATATATGTGTTTTAATGTTCGTGGAGTTTCGATGGTGCTAAGTTCGCTATTTTTGGCGGCATTTGCAAGTTGTAGCGATAAATATATCACAACTTCCGGCAACACATGGGGTACGTCCTATCATATCACCTACCGGGGCGCACCGGAACTGGCGGATTCGGTGATGAAAGTCTGCGCGCACATCGACAGCGAGCTGTCCATGTTCAACCCGTCGTCGACGGTGAGCCGCATCAACCGCCGCGAGCTCACAAAGGTCTCTCCCGACTTCGGCGCCGTCTTCGCTCTGGCCCGGGATGTGGCCGCTGCCTCCGGCGGACGGTACGACCCGACCGTGGCGCTGCTGGTGGACCTCTGGGGCTTCGGCAGGTATAAGGCTGAGCGCACTCCAGACTCTGCCGAGGTTGCCGAGGTGCTTCCGCGCATCGGAATCGCCGGGTGCTCAATCAGCGGCAACGATTCTTTGATAGTTAAACACCCGAAAACGGAATTTGATTTTTCATCCATTGCAAAAGGTTACGGCATCGACTGCATCGGGCGCATGTTCGAGCGCAACGGCGTGGAGGATTACCTGATTGAGGTCGGCGGCGAAATCCTTGCACGCGGCTACAACCCGCGCGGAGAGTCATGGCGGGTTCAGATTGACGACCCCGTTGTGGCCGACAGCGTGATGCACTCGCGCCTCACCATGGTGGAACTCGGCCCCAAACTCGAAGCCATAGCCACCTCCGGCAACTACCGCAACTACCGCACCGACAGCCTCGGGCGCCGTTTCGGTCATACCCTCTCGCCCCTTACCGGTTACCCCGCAGCCACCGAAGCCTTATCCGTAACAGTCAAGGCTCCAAGCTGCGCCCTGGCCGATGCCTTGGCTACCGCCGCCATGCTCCTCCCTATCGACAGCATCCCGTCACTTATGAAACCATTTGCCGCCGAAGCCCTGGTGGTTGTCGAATAGAACCNGNGCCGAGGCCTAACNTTTGCCAAAAGCCNAAACAAAAAATGCGCCCCGCTGAGGGCGCATTTNTATTTGAATGGAGGTGNNATTACTTAACGTAAACCTTNTGGCTCTGGCCGTTGGCGCGGATGATGTAGACGCCGGGGGTGAGGTTCTTGTCGGTAACCTTCAGACCCTGGAGGTTGTAAATTTCAGCATCCTGACCTTCGACGAGGATTGCGTCGATACCGGATTCGGCCTTGGCAACAGCGATTTCAACATCCTGTTCGGCGGTGAATTCGTAGTAACCCTGTGCGTTGGGTTCGAGAGCTACGCCGTTGACCTTAACTTCGAGCTTGGAAGCTTCGGCGCGGGCAGCTGCCGACTTAGCCTTGACGGGCTTGATGGCTACGTGGGTGCCGTGGAATACGCTGTGCTGGGCGGGCGATTCAATCTTGGTTACATGGTCGTGGTAAACTTCAACTTCTACACCTTCGCCGAAGTTGTAGTTCATGGTCCATGCCTGAGGAGTTTCAGAGAAGATCTTAACCACGGTGGTTTCGGTGAGGTTACCGATAGCCTTGGCAGGATCTACCTTTTCACCATCAACGTAAACTTCAACTGCATCAGCAGCGGCGGCAACCTGAAGCTGGTCGTCCTTGGCGAACTTGAAGGTGTTGTAACCGGCATTGACGGTGAGTGAAGCGGCGATTTCGGGAACCTTGGAGTCGGCCATTGTGAGGGCTACTGCAGTAGCGGCCTTTTCCTCAACGAACACGGTGAGGTTCTTGTCGCGGACTACCTTAACCACGCTTACGGTAACGGTGTTGGCGGAAGTAGCTTTGACGGTGATGCTCTTTGCGGGTACGGTGTACTCGGTCTGGGCTGCGTCGGTCACTTCGCTGATGTAGCAATCGTCCTTGGCGTAGATATAGATGTCGGCATTCTCTTCAGTTTCAATCTTGGTAGTGATACCCTGGATAGTTACGGGTTCGGTCTTGTCGGCACCGGTGTAAACTTCCATGTTAGCCCAGTCGTCGGAAACGATGGTGGTCACAACCTTGACGGGCTGAACGGGCATACCTTCGGCATTCTGATTCTTCTCGTAGTCCCAGATGTTGACGGGCTGAGCTTCGCCGTCGGGATATACGGATGCTACGAATACGAAGGGATCGTTGGTAGCGTTAGCGGCACGGAGTTTAGCGTCCTTGGGTTCCTCGGTGGCTTCAACCTTGAAGCTGAATTCGGTGGCGGTGGGCTCAATGAGCTCGTCGTTCAGGCGGCTACCGGTAGCCAGGGAGTAAACGTTGTAACCCTGGAGAGGATTACCGAGTTCTTCGTAAACATGGATGTCGTCCACCCACATGGCGGCACCGTAGGGATGCTTGGTGATGAAGTGGAGGGCAATGTACTTGGCTTCGCCGGGGATTACGTTGGAGGTAGCCACAGGGTGCAACTTATTGTCGTGAGGCACAACTGTATTGGAGCTGCCGAACTTGAATGTTTCAACAGTGTTGGTGAAGCTTTTCTGCGGGTTTAGGATCTGGTACTCTGTTTCGGTGCAGTAGAGTACTTCAACCATATAGTCGGCTCCGGAGTAGCCCTCATTGAGCTGCTTGACGCCATAGAGGAATTCGAGCTTGAGTTCGCTTTCGGGTACGGTGTTCAGCAGCGGGGAAATAATCCAGTCGTCCTGCTGAGCATTATCGCCTACAGTCACGCCGATAACATTCTCGCCGTCGCGGTTGCCGGGAGTGGGGTTATCCTTGGTTACGACGTTGAACTGCGAACCGGAAGCTGAGTACCAGGTTGAACCACCCTTACCGTCGATGTCGACCGTAACCCAACCGTTGAAGGGACCGAAGGAGTCTTCCTTGAAACCTTCAAACGATTCGCGAATATTGACCGGGGTACGGATCAGGTCGGTGGCGGGTTCCCATTTGAGGGTTACGGTGCCGTCCTCGGCCTTGGCCGATTCGAGGATGCGGGTGCCGTTGCCTGCGCTGTAAGCGGGTTTGAGCGTCTTGCGCTCGGACATGTTGTTGGCGGGAGTTTCGTCGCCGGCGTAAACCACGCGGGCGGTGAAGTTAAGCTCGTTCACATTGTAGAGCTGGATGGAGTTCACGGGTACGGACACGTGGTACTCCTGGGAGCCGTTGGAAGGAATGGCCTTGAGGTCGGTCACGGCGATGTCACCGGCGAAATTGTGGTCAATTTCTACGCTGTAAGCATCCGCGGCAACTTCTTCCTTACCGTTGTTGGCAACCTTGATGGTCATTTCGATGGTACCGCCGGCGAGAGCCTCTTCGGAGATGTTGAACATGTCGATGGCCATGTCCTTATCTACAGCGTTGATAATCTTTATTGCGTCGATGGCTATGTACTGGCCGTAGGTATCGGCACGCTTGGCCAGGAAGCCTACCTCAAATTCAGCAGTGTCTTCGGTCATGTACTTCGACAGAGGCACTGTGCACTTAACCCACTGCTCTGCCTCGTGGCCGCCGTTGACAAAGAGGCCGTCCTCAACGTTTACCCATTCGCCCTTATTCACGCGGATCTGAATCTGCAGGATGTCCTGGGAGTGGGTGCGGTTCTCAAAGAATGCGAAGGAAAGTACGGGAATTTCGCCCTGACGGTAGGAGATGGGGGCCGTGCTCAGACGGGCGGAATAATTGTACGAGTTCATATCGCTATAGAAAATCAGGCCATTGTCCTGATCGAAGGGAAGGATATCACCGTTGTAATATTCACGGCCTTCGAGCTTGAAGTAGCGGATATCCTTGATTTCTTTCTTAACCTGCCAGTAGCAAGATGCGTAGGGGCTGTTGGCGGGGTTGAGGCTTTCGTTGGTCCAGGAGTTGTCCATGGTTGCCTCAGCGAAAGAATCGCCGAAGGGCATATTCATCGTGCCGATTACCATCTCGGGGCTCTCGGTGTAGGCGGTGAATTTCTTTGCAGTAGCATACTTGGCGGCAACGGCATATTTGAGCTTGTGGATGCCGGTAGATTCGAAATCATCGGTAAAGGAGTTGGTCTTGACGTCGTCGGAGATCCACTGCTCTACTCCGTCCACATAGCGTGAAATGGAGTAAGTGAGCTTCTCGGGCAGGAGGGTAACACCGTGGGTTCCTACTTCGGGAGCGTCCCAAGTAACCTGGTACTTGCCGTTGACCATAGTGTAATTCACATTTGTGGGAGGAGTTGCGGTTTCAACACCTACGTAAGTTTCAGCATTGAGTCGTTCGCTCTCNACAGCACCTTCTTTNATGATGATAGAGAAGATGTTTTTGCCGGATTCNGCAACGGTGAGCTTAATTTCCACNTTCTGGCCGGGGGCTGCGCTGGCGTCAATGTGNCCGTCAACCTTGTCAATACCNTGGTAGAGGGTGTAGGTGGGATTGGNCAGNGCCTGACCGGTNGNGGTGGTGGANGGCATGGTAAAGCTGATGGTCACGTCCTTGCCGCCATCGGGGTCGGGGGTCAGCGTGAAATCATCGGGAGTGGAAGGCACTGCCGAGGGACCATAGTTTACGATTTTTGTTTTCTTGAGATACAATCTGTATGTGTATCCTTCGAAAGCAATCTTATAAGCACCTGAAGTCTTGGGGACAAACTTGAATTCGTATTCCTTGGATGCGTCATACTGTGCATGTTCAGCCAGGCCGAGAACTTCAAATTCTTCCAGGTTATCGCCCTGTCCGAGCCATACTTTCACGTTGGCATTGGTCTGCACAAAGCCTTCGGAATCAAAGAATTGGATGCTATAGACCTGAGGGAGAAACTGAACGCCATATTCGTTGCCGGCTTCAAGATTGAGCACCGGAGTGATCAGATAGTCGTCATAGTAACCATCTTTAATGTCATAGTTCTGCATGACAAGGCCTGTGGGGCCGTACGCCCAAACAGTCAGATCGTCATGGTCATATTTCAGACTCGTCTGGGTACATTGATTGACAGCTGCAGCAGTGGTCAGATCGAAGATCACAGTTGGGTCTGCGGCTCTAACCCCTATTGCAACAACTGCAAGCAATAAAGAGGTAATAAACTTCTTCATAAGCAGGATTTGGTATAATGAATTGATTGATATTTATTTACTTAGGAACTTAAGAGTCATAGGCAATGGGATGGAAATGCATCCGGTGGGTTCGTCGATGCTCTGTTGAGCTTTGGCCGGGAGNGAGAAACANATAGTTCNTTCGGATNGTGCATATACTGCGGAAAATGATATGCANNAATACTCAATTTTTACTGAACGCCGTAAGTACCTCTGCTAATATTTGTTAATGCAACAGGAATGTGACACTTTTGCTACTTTTTGCCAGCGAAAAGGCGGCATTTTGAGCACAAAGTCTCCCGAAATCGACCTTGAAGCGCACACAAGCCTCCCTACGTCTTAGAATCTCTCGCAGAGCGCGCGGTGGATCGCAGGGATGGACGTATTATATGGGAGGGACGCATTGGCGACGCTTGTGCGTCAACGTGGCGAGCCGGAGCTCGACACCAAAACATTTCGGCACGTTGTGGCGAGCGGGAGCTCGNCACCTCCATACTTTTCGACCTTTGGACACACCGTACNTTTGCCCCTACCGCGTTGACAATCAGCAATTTTTACATNTTNATTGTTNAAATCCAATGCAAAAAAAATGCGCCCCGTGTGGGACGCATTTCTATCTTAGAGTGAAGGGCTTATTTTACGTAAACCTTGCGGCTTGCTCCGTTGGAGCGGATGATGTAGATGCCGGGGGTGAGATTTTCACCGCGAATCTTCATGCCCTGGAGGTTGAAGTACTCTGCTTCGGCCTCGTCGGCGCCGTCAACCGCTACGTTCTCAATGCCGGTAGTGTTCTCGGCATAGTTCCACACGTTCTTTGGCTTGGCCTCACCGTCGGGGTACACAGCGGACACGAACACACAGGGATCGTTGGAGAAATTGGCCTGTGCGCGGCGGATCACCGACTGTGCTCCGGCTTCGGGCTTGAAGGTGAACTCGGTGCTCTCTGCCGAAAGCATCTCTTCGTTGATTCGACCGGCGGTTGCCAGCGAGTAGATGTGATAGCCCTGGAGCGGATTCACGTCCTTTTCATACAGGTGGATGTCGTCAACCCACATTGCCGGGGTATACGAACCGAGGGCGGCAAAGTGAATGGCCACATACTTCGCATCGCAGGGAATATCCTCGAACTCGATGCGGTACATCTTGTTGTCCATCGGCACAGCTCCGCTATAAGCAGAGTAAACGAACGTGCGCTCGGCTACCTTCTCGCTGAAGCTGTCGGCGGGATTGAGGATATCATAGCTGTCACCGGTGGTGTACAGAATCTCGATTACGTAAGTATTGGATGAGCTGGTAATGTACTTCATGCCGAAAAGGAAGTCGATGTTCATCACGCTGCCCTTCTTGCAGTTGACTTTCGGTGAAATAATCCAGTCGTCCTGCTGCGCGTTGGAAGCCACGGTAAGACCCAGCACATTGTTGCCGTCCTTTGTGTTGCCGGGCGTGTTGACATTCTTGGCCAGATTGAATTGCGAACCGCCGGCGGTGTACCACGTTCCGCCGTCCTTACCATCGATATCGATGGTTACCCACCCGTTGAACGGACCGGTGAAATTCTCTTCCCATTCTTCATCCTCGAACGATTCGGAGATGTTGACCGGCTCATAATCGAGGTCTTTGGCGGGCACCCACTTCACGGTGATGTTTCCGTCGGCGTCGACGGCGCTTTCGAGGATTTCAACGCCATCGCCGGAGCCGTAGGCTACCTGTGAAACGACGGATTCGGAAGAGTTGTTGGCCGGGAGCTGGTCGCCGGTGAGGTTCACCTTGGCGATGAACTCGAAGCTGTTGGCGTTGAACAGGTGGAGGGAGTGGACGGGAATTGAAACATTGTAAATCACGCTGCTGAGCGACGGAATTGCCACGAGGTCGGTAATTTCGATATCGTCGGTGAAGTCGTGTTCGATTTCGACGGTGTAGTCAGAAGCGGCAACGGCGGTTGAGCCGTAGTTGGTCACTTTCACCATCACGTCGAGGGTCTTTCCGGCGTGGGCAGTCTCGGACACGGTGAAGGCTTCGATGGCGAGGTCCTTTTCTACAGAGTTGAAGATGCGGACGGCGTCGATATAGATGTTGCGCTGGTACTGGGCTTCGGCATAGAACGCAACCTGGTATACCTTGGTTCCGGCGGGGATACAGTCGGCGATGACAACATTTTCTACAATCCAGCCATCCTCGTCGGCACCGCCGCTGAAGTACTGCGCGTCGGGTACGTCCACCCACTCGCCATAGTCGCTGGATATCTGAAGTTTGAAAGTGTCAGGTCCGTAATTTTTACCTTGGAAGCGGGCGAAGGAAACCACCACATTGTCGCCGGCGTGATATGAGATGGGAGGAGTGCTCAAGCGGCAAGAATTGCCCACCTGCAGCATATAGGAATTATAGCGAAGCATACCGCCGTCGTTGTCGTAGGGCTCGGCATTGGGTAAGTTGCTGTTTGCTTTGGGTTCCCAGTAGTAGTATGACACGGGAGATGCAGCCGTGCAACCGGTCACAACGTTCTCCCAACGGTTGTCCATGCTTACGTCGGCAAACGAATCCTGGAAGGGCAACTCGATGGAGCCGATGGTGATTTCGTTGCTCATGCACTCGGCGGAGTACTTCTTTGCGTCGCCATATTTGGCACCGACACCATACTTCACCTTATGCAGACCGGTGAAACTGAATTCGTCGGTACTGGAGGTACCGGTTATGTCGGCTACATAGGACGCTTCCTCGCCGTCGACATAGCGCACGAGGCAATATTTGAGTTTTTCGGAAACGAGCTCGGTACCCTTTTCGCCATATACCGGAGGCTCCCACGACACGAGGAACTTGCCGTCGACCATCTTGACGGTGACATTGGTGGGCGGGGTTGCCGTGTCCTTACCTACATAGGTTTCGGCGGACAGCTTTTCGCTCACCTGGTCGCCACAATGGATTTCGAGAGAATAGATCACCTTGCCGCTCATTGCCACATCTTCCTCGATGACAACCTTCTGGCCGGGCGTGGCGGCCTGATGGTCCTTAACCTTTTCGACGCCGCGGTAGAGTGTGTACGTGGGGTTGGTCAGGGTCTGGCCGGTGAGAGTCGTGCCGGGCATGGTGAAGGAGATGTTCACCTTGAGAGCGCCGTCGGGATCCGGGGTGAGCTTGAAGTCGGCCGGAGCCTTGGGCACGTCCGATGACCCATAGTTATAGACCCTGAGGCCTTCGAGTTTGGTGCAATGGCCATAAGCCTCCACGGCGACATGGATGTCCTTGGCTTCTTCGAGAATGAATTCGAATTCATGTTCGGTTCCGCCGTAGTTGTAGTCAGTGACGTTTTCGACGGTACCCAGAAGCGAATAGGATTCGAAATCGTCGCCGGTGCCGTAGAACACCTTCACGTTTGTCTTTTCTGTGTAGTACGAGCTGTTCAAGAAGGGGGTGAAGCGGACAGAGTACTTATTACCTCCCTGCAATTGCAGAGCCGGGGAAATAAGCACATCATCGAACTCCGAATTTCCATACATGGAGTTGGACACGGAGCTGTACTGCGGGGCATAAGAATTGACCGACACTTGCCAATTACCATTACCCTTGAAATGCAACTGGGTGCACTGGGCGAAGCCGGACTCGGACACGAAGTCGAAGACCACTTCGGGGTCGTCGGCCCATGCTCCTATGGCGGCCGCTGCCGTCAGGAATGTTACTAACAGTTTTTTCATGCTCATTGATTTATNAAATGNTACTTTTANGTTTGNTAATTANCTNCCTAAGNAGAAAGTTTAAAGATTAGAGATTAGGGATTAGAGATTGAGAGTAGAGATTAAAGATTAGAGATTAAGGATTAGAGATTTGGGATAAACCTTAAACACTAAACATCAAACACTAAACCTTAAATACTAAACATTAAACCTTAAACTTTAAGTCTTAATCTCATAGCCTATAAACCTTTAAATTGGCCATGATCAATTTAAAAAAGGACTCCCTACCGAGTACACTCCCGAAGGAATGCATCCGGTAGGGAGGGATTTTTCAGAGAAGTTTACTGTAGGTAAACCTTGCGGCTTGCGCCGTTGGAGCGGATGATGTAGATGCCGGGGGTGAGGTTTTCACCGCGCACCTTCATGCCCTGGAGGTTGAAGTACTCTGCTTCGGCCTCGTCAGCGCCGTCAACTGCTACGTTTTCGATACCGGTAACGGAGAGCTCGGCATAGTTCCAGGTGTTCTGAGCCTTAGCTTCACCGTCGGGATAAACGGCGGTTACGAATACGGAGGGTTCGCTTGCGAAGTTGGCTGCTGCACGACGGATAACCGACTGGGGTTCAGCTTCGGGCTTGAACACGAATTCAGTTTCGTTAGCATCAATGATTTCCTCGTTGAGTCGACCATTGGTCGCCAGCGAATAGACATGATAACCCTGGAGAGCCATCTCATCACGTTCAACCAAGTGGATATCATCAACCCATACAGCCATCCAATAGGCAGTGCTGGTACTCTTTGCATTGAAGTGGATTGCAACATATTTTGCTTCAGCAGGAATGTCCTTGAATGTCAGGCGGTGGAACGTTTCGTCATGTGGCAAAGTACGGTCGGAAGACTCATAGTATGCGGATGTTACCTTTTTAGTAAAGCTTTCAGCCGGATTTTCAGCATTGTACTCATCTTCAGTTGTGTAAAGGATTTCAACACCATATTTTACATAATACATAGTGTTGGATTTTACACCCATCAGGAAGTCGAGATCCATTACGCTACCTTCCTTGCAATTAATAGCCGGCGAAATCAGCCAGTCATTCTGTTCAGTGTTTGCCATAATGGTAAGACCTATCACGTTGCTGCCGTCCATATTGGTTCGGATTCCGGAAGGACTGGTGGGACTAACAACGACATTAAATTTGGAACCATTAGTAGAGTAATAGTTGCCATAGTTATTTCCGTCCAAGTCCACTGTTACCCAGCCGTTGAATGGTCCTTCAAAATCATCTTCGAAACCTTCGAAAGATTCAGAGATGTTTACCGGTTCATACTCGAGATCTTTGGTAGGTTCCCAGTAGATGTAGTAGTTACCTTCTTCGTCAAAGGTGCTCTTTACAATCTTGGCGCCTTGACCTTCGCTATAAGAAGATTCGATAACTTTGGTTTCGGACTGATTGTTTTCAGGAGCCTCATCTCCATCATAGACTACTTTAGCAGTGAATTCGAAGCTGTCTACATTGTAAAGGTGTAGAGAATGTACTGGCACTGAAACATGATAAGTTACCGAACCAAGTGAAGGAATTGCCTCAAGTTCGCCAATTTCAAATTCGTCGGTAAAGTCATGCTCAATTTCGATGCTATATGCATCAGCTGCCACTTCATCAACACCGTTATTTGAAACCTTTATCATGATTTCGATATTATCGCCAGCATGAGCCTTTTCGGAAACGGTGAATGCATCTATGCATAGATCCTTATCAATTTGGTTGAACACTTTGAAAGCATCTGCCCAAAGGTCGGTACCATAGTCGGAGTACGCATGTAAAGCGACTTGGAATTCCGACGTTCCTTCAGGAATATATTCTCCAAGCTTTATATTTTCAACTTTCCAACCTGCTTCTGCATATCCACCGGCAGTGAATTTGGCATTGGGAATTTCAACCCATTCACCTTTATCTGTACAAATTTCAACTGTGATGTAATCCTTCTGAGTAGTCGTATAACCCCAATGGGCGAACGAAACTACCGGGTTCAGACCAGCTTCAAAAGAGATGGGGGGCGTAGACATGCGGCAGGCATTATTTCTCTGAATGCTCCAGGCTTCGTACCAAATTAAGCCTTCGTCGTCATCGTATGCTGCGAATTTATTTTGACCACGCACACCTTCTGTAACAGGGCGCCAGTAGTACATGGGGGTTGTCGCAGTACCCATAGTTAGTTCTAAATTCCAGAATGGGTTTAATTCCCCTCCTGCAAATGAATCCTCGAAAGGTAATTCAACAGTACCTATAGTCACAGTTTTACTTTCCTCAGCATCTGAGAATTCATCAGCATTCAGATACTTTGCTGCAACCGTATATTTTAATTTATGAAGACCGGTAAATTCGAAATCATCTGTGAAAGAAGTCTCAGCTGCCAATTCTTCGGTCAATGTGGTGGCTTCTTCATCCAAATAACGTACGATTTTATAGGTGAGCTTGGCAGGTACCAGTTGAGCTCCATTAACACCTTTTTCAGGTGCATTCCAGCTCACTACATATTTACCATTNTNAAGGCTTATTTGCACATCTGTGNGTGAAGTNGCAGTTTCGATGCCGACGTAGGTTTCAACAGTTACTTTTTTGCTCACCTCGTCATTACATGCTATTTGAACCGAATAACTTACATTACCTTCTTCGGTAAGGTCTTGTGTAAAATTGATTTTTTCACCGGGAGCAGCACTTACATTCACCTTATCTTCAATCTCTTCATCACCTTTAAAGAGCGTATAAGTCGGATTCTCCAAATCTTGACCGGTGACAGTCTTGTCAGGCATGGTAAACGATAATTCTACTCTCAGGTCACCATCGGCATCAGGCATAACCTTAAAATCAGCCGGGGCTTTAGGCACAACCGATTCGCCGTATTTATAAATCTTTGTCTGATATAAATAAACAGAATAGTCAACTTCGAATGCTACTTTGTAATTACCATCTGTTTCACAAACAAATTTTATTTCTGACTCTGTTGCTGCATTATAATAGGTTGCAGTAACTTCATCTTGTCCAAGGTATTCATAAGTGGTTAAATCATCACCTTGTCCAAATAATACCTTTACGACAGCCTTACTCGTATAATAAGACGAATAAATATAAGGCTTCATTTTTACGGCATATTCATTCCCGGCTTGCATTTCTATTTCTGGAGTGACCAAATAATAATCACCTGCGTAAGTGGAGGAAACGTAAGGTGCACTATATGAGGAATAGAAATACCATAAGCTCGTCTGCTTTGAAAAGCTATCAGAGCTGTATTTATACTGCTCNCATTTATTGAAGTTTGTCTGAGAAGTCAGGTCGAAGACCACTTCGGGGTCGGCTGCCCAGACTCCGAGGGAAATGACTGCCAGCAGGAAAGATGTAATAATCTTCTTCATAAGCAGAAAATGTGTAATTGGTTTTGAAATAGACTCGACGGTGAGAGGATTCTCACCGTCAGAGTCATGTTAATTTATTGGTGTCTAATTATTTAGCGTAGACGGGGCGAACTGACATGCCCATACCGCGGTAGGTGGTGCCGTCGATGGCGTACTTGCCCTCAGCCATGAAGAACTTGAGGATGGTGCAAACTTCGCCTTCGGTCGGACGGCCGGAAGCCCACTTGTCGTCACCGGTATCGCCTGTGAGGTAGTAACCGGAGCTGATGGGGCTCAGGAAGCCGCTGGGAGGCCCGGCATAGCCCATGAACTGCATAGCGGGGAGCTTGATGGAGTTGCCGTTGGGGCCTGTAATCACTGCATCGAAGCCGGAGCGGGTCCAGGTGCACTTTTCGATGAGTTCCTGGAATTCCTCAGCGGTCGGGAGGCGCCAGTCTTCGTTCCAGCACTGGGTAGCGGGGTCGTATTCGCCGCCGCAGATGTTCTCACCGAGGTCGGCATAGGTGTCTTCGATGGGATCGTAGTGGATGTAGTTGTAGCGGTGGGTGTACACCTTGGGAGCGGTTTCACCCCAGCAGAAGTATTCGCCGGCGGGGCTGGACATTGAGCCACCCACGTTGAAGGGAGCCCACTTCACGGACAGGCCGAGGTCGACGGGTTCGGTGGGAGCGATGTATTTGGGCTGGGTGAAGGGCACAGGGCCGTAAACGGCGCGAACGCTGAAACCAACTTCAGGATAGTCGTAACCTTCTGCGGAAGCGTAGGTTGCGTCGAAGTTAGCGCGGTAGTTGCGCACTTCCTCGAAGTCGTCGTTCTCGTTGGAGGTCCAGTAGAAGCAACCGAGCTGGTCGTGGGTGTGCTTTTCGTCCACCATATTACCTGCAGCGGGGAAGAATACGGAGTTGCCGGTGGTCTTGGAGGTGAACAAACAGCCTGCTACGCCGTCGACGGCGGTCCAGGTCTTGGTGCAGCCGTTGAAGAGTTCGGTCCATTCGGCGCGGGTAGGCATGCGCCACTGTTCGCCCCACTTCACGTGAGCAACGTCGTAGTTGGTGCCGGAGATAGATTCGCCGAGTTTGAGGTACTGTTCCCAGGGTTCGTAGAACTGACCTTCTTCATAGTCCTCCCAGATCCACTGGTAGTTGTCGATGGTGTACTCGAACTTGGGTTCGATTTCGCCGTAGGCGTAGAAGTTGCCGTAGCCGGAGGGTTTGGTTGCGCCAACGTTCCAGGCGGCCCATTTAACGGAGAGGCCGAGGTCGACCATGCGGTCGTCGCCGGTGGGCACTTCGGGATTTTCGGGCTTGGTGGGATCGTCGGGGTTGGGTTTGATGGGATCGTCGGGCTTGGTAGGCTCCTCGGTAGCTTCCTCGAAGGTGATTTTATCGAGTTCGGCTACCTTGATGGTCTGCACGGTACCGTTTGCGTGGTGAATCTTCATCACGTGCTGCTGCGCGAAGAGCGAGCCGGCGGTGAGGGCGCAGAGTACAAGAGTAAATACTTTTTTCATATCAGCTTAGAAAATTACTTTTGTTGTGAATTGATTGATGCGGATGATGTACACACCTTTGGCAAAATCGCCGGAGGCGAGGTGGAATTCACCGTTGTCAACGACGGTGTTCACCACAACGCGACCATCGATAGCGGCAACGAGCACGTTAGCACCCTGGGGGATGCCGGTGAAGTGCACGCCGGAGCCATCGGTCATGATAGTCATCACATTGTCGGTCATTGCGCCGGAGATGCCCGCAGGCTTCGCCATGTCAACGCCATCGATGTCGTTCAGCTCGATAACGACGGGGTCGTCACCTGCGGCGGTGGTGATAGTCATCTTGGTGCCGTTGAACTTGATTTCAGGTTTGTCGGCATACTTGAAGGACACAACATCACCGTTCTTGGTGCGGATGTGCATGGAATCGTTCGCATACACTCCCACAACGCTGAACAACAGGGCTAATAGTAGCACAAGTTTCTTCATGAGGTTGGTTTTTTGTTTATTTGTTTGTTTATTCATCGTTTGCCAAGTTGAAGAGAGGCTCTTGTTATTGGAAATGATGCGCAAATATAATCATTTTTCGGTATGGTTGTTAGTTCATAATAGTTAATGAATGTTAATGTAACGATAATGTAACACCAAAGTTCCGAAAAGAGGGCATGAGGCAAGCAAAACGCCACCAAAACCGCCCAATTGGCGACGTCTTGGAGGCGCGGGGAGGGTTGCGGGCCGGATGGTAGGGAGGCGGCGAGCTCCTGGTCACCATACCGGACTTCTACCGGGCTTCTACCGGGCTTCTACCGGGCTTCTACCGGGCTTCTACCGGGCTTCTACCGGGGTTCTTCCGGGCTTCTACCGGGGTTCTGCCGGGCTTGGATGTTGGTTTTTTATGACTAATCGAGATTAACCAGGAATAATCTTGATTAATCTCGATAATCATTGCAGGCGTTTCGTTGGCGGCACGTTGTGGCGGGCGGGAGGCCGCCACCTCCATGCTTAGCCGCCGAAGTCGTCGTAGTGGATGTTCTTGGGGTCGACGCCGAGGCTGTCGAGCATCTGGTTGACGGCCTTACTCATGGGGCCGGGACCGCACATGTAATATTCGATATCCTCGGGGTTCTCGTGGTTCTTGAGGTAGGTGTCGTAGATGACCTGATGGACGAAACCGGGTGTGTACTTCACGCCGGCGGCATCTGCGGCTGGGTCGGGACGNTCNAGGGCNAGGTGGAACTTGAAGTTNGGGAACTCTTTNTCGAGCTNGAGGAAGTCGTCGAGNTAGAACACNTCGTTGAGNGCNCGNGCGCCGTAGAAGNAGTTCATCNNNCGGTCGGTGGTCTTGAGNGTCTTGGTCATGTGCATGATCTGGGCACGCAGAGGAGCCATACCGGCACCACCGCCAATCCACATCATCTCGTTCTTGGAGTCGAAGATGGGGTGGAAGTCGCCGTAGGGGCCGCTCATAATGACCTTGTCGCCGGGTTTGAGGGAGAAGATGTAGCTCGAGGCGATGCCGGGCATAACGTCCATGAATCCGACCTCGGGTTTGGGCTTCATGGGCGGGGTGGCGATGCGGACGGTGAGCATGAAGCGGTCGCCCTCCGCGGGATAGTTGGCCATGGAGTATGCGCGCACAGTCGTTTCCTTGTTTTCGCAGTTCAGCGCAAAGAGGCCGAACTTTTCCCATGAGGGAAGGTACTCGGGGCCGATGAGTTCTTTGTCTATGTCGGTGGCGTAGCTCATCTGGAAAGGAGGAATCTTTATCTGNGCNTANGAGCCNGGGANNAAGTCCATGTGNTNGCCNNNNGGCAGNGCCACGATGAACTCCTTGATAAATGTAGCCACGTTCTTGTTGGACACCACGGTGCATTCGTACTCCTTGACAGCGAGGGCCGATTCGGGTACCTTGATGTCCATGTTGTTCTTGACCTTCACCTGGCAGGCGAGGCGCCAGTGATCCTTGACTTCGCGGCGGGAGAAGTGGACGGTTTCGGTAGGCAAAGGTTCGCCGCCACCTTCGAGGACCTGCACGCGGCACTGCCCGCAGCTGCCTTTGCCGCCGCAAGCCGAGGGGAGGAAGATGTTCTTGTCGGCCATGGTCGACAGGAGCGACTTGCCGGTGGAGACGGTGACGGTGCGGTCGTTGTTGATCTTAATGTCGACATCGCCGGCCTGAACGAGGTAGCGCTTGGCCACCAGGAGGATGACCACCAGCAGAATGGTCACCAGCAGGAAGATGCCCACCCCGGAGAGGATGGTGAGCGTTGCGCCGGAGGTCATTGCACATTGAATAAATGTCAGTTCCATAATGCTGAGGGTTTAGATTTTGATACCGAGGAAACTCATGAAGGCGATGCCCATAAGAGCGGTGATGATGAAAGTGATACCGACGCCGCGCAGGGGAGCGGGTACGTTGGCATACTGCCCTACCCTTTCGCGGATTGCCGCCACGGCGGTGATTGCCAGGAGCCAGCCGATGCCCCAGCCCAGGCCGGCGCACACGGCTGTGCCTATGTTGGGGAATTCGCGCTGCTGCATGAAGAGTGAACCGCCGAGGATGGCGCAGTTCACGGCAATCAGGGGCAGAAAGATGCCCAGGGAGTTATAGAGCGCGGGAGCGTATTTCTCCACGGCCATTTCCACCAGCTGGGTCATGGAGGCGATAACGGCGATGAAGAGGATGAGCGAGAGGAAGCTGAGGTCGATACCGGCGAAGTCAGGACCGAGCCACGACAGCGCCCCGGCACGCAGCACGTAGGTTTCAAGCAGCCAGTTGATGGGCAGGGTTATGGTGAGCATGAATGTCACCGCGATCCCGAGTCCGAAGGCGGTCTTCACGTTCTTGCTTACTGCCAGGAATGAACACATTCCGAGGAAGTAAGCGAATATCATGTTGTCGACGAAAATCGACCGTATGAAAATATTCAGATTCTCCATAGTGCGTTCGGTTTATTCCTGTAAGTCTTTGTTATAACTGCGGTGAACCCAGATGATGCATGCCACCACGATGAGAGCCATCGGGGGGAGAATCATCAGGCCGTTGTTGACATATCCGGCGTCGTAGAACGCCTGGGGCACTACCTGATAGCCCATGAGGGTGCCCGAGCCGAGGAGTTCGCGGAAGAAGCCGACGATGATGAGGATGATTGCGTAGCCGATGCCGTTGCCGACGCCGTCGAGGAAGGCGGGCCAGGGGCGGTTGGCCATTGCGAAGGCTTCAAGACGACCCATCACGATACAGTTGGTAATAATCAGGCCTATGAACACCGACAGCTGGAGGCTGACCTCGTAGGCATATGCCTGCAGGAGCTGGGACACGATGATTACGAGTCCGGCCACGACCACGAGCTGGACGATGATTCGGATGTTGGTGGGGATAGTGTTGCGGATGAGCGAGATGATGACGTTGCTGAATGCCACGACTACAATTACCGAAAGGCCCATCACGATAGCGGGCTCCAGCTTGGCCGTTACGGCGAGCACGGAGCAGATGCCGAGAATCTGGACGATTACGGGGTTATCCTTCGAAAAGGGATTGAAAAATACACTCTTGTTACTCATGGCTTTCAGTTATCTCATGGTTAAGCGATTCAAGAAATGCCTTGTAGGGTTTGAGGCAGTTGTCCAGCATTGCGGCGACGCCCTTGCTGGTGATTGTGCCGCCGGACACGCCGTCGACATAGTCCTCGTTGCCCTGGGGGTGCTGGCCGGCCTTGACCACAGTCACGGGCACGAAGGCGTCGTCCTTGATGAGGTGCTTGCCGGCGAACTGCCCCGAGAATGCGGGCTTTTCGATTTCAGCGCCGAGGCCGGGGGTCTCGCCCTGGTGGGCGAAGTAGGCGCCATAAATGGTGGAGCCGTCGGCGTCCACGGACAGGTAACCCCAGAT
>WFLX010004639.1_pt1 | contig 23665 bp, 21 predicted proteins | sample 4967041 | NCBI WGS metagenome assembly WFLX01 (sample SAMN12857096, study PRJNA449069) | gut metagenome | isolation source: stool from male and female vole | host: Microtus ochrogaster | place: USA:Florida | collected 2017
TTTTGCCCGTTCTGTGTTCCCGTTATTCTGCGTATGCGCTCTTATGGACATGGGTGTACGCCGCATGTTGGAATTCCTCGGCAACGTGGTGCCTTTCGTTGAAGATATGCCAGCTCCGGTGGATGCTTCCGGTGAAGAAGTTAAACCGGACAGCAACGGTCCTCTCAGCCTCTATATGTTCAAGACAACTGTAGAACCGCATATCGGTGAGGTGAGTTACTTCAAAGTTATGAGCGGCACACTTACTCCGGGTGTTGACCTTGACAATGTAAGCCGTGGCAGCAAGGAGAGAATCGCACAGATATTCTGCGTGTGCGGTCAGATAAAGACTCCTGTTGACAAACTCTGCGCAGGTGACATAGGCGCAACCGTTAAGCTTAAAGATGCACGCACAGGCAATACCCTTGATGCCAAAGGATGCGAATATCTTTTCGACTTCATTAAATACCCTGCGCCCAAGTACCAGAGGGCTATCCGTCCTGTTACCGAAAGTGATGCAGAAAAACTCAGTGCAATCCTTACACGCATGCACGAGGAGGATCCCACATGGGAAGTCGAAATGTCAAAGGAACTCAAGCAGACCATTCTTTCAGGTCAGGGCGAATTCCATTTGCGCACCTTGAAATGGAGAGTTGAAAACAATGACAAGCTCCCGATTGTATTTGAAGAGCCAAAGATTCCTTACCGCGAAACAATCACCAAGGCTTCACGTGCTGACTACCGCCACAAGAAGCAGAGCGGTGGTGCAGGACAGTTCGGTGAGGTGCATATCATAGTTGAACCTTACACAGAAGGTATGCCCGCTCCAGACACATACCGTTTCGGCAACCAGGAATTCAAGATGAATGTGCGCGACACTCAGGAGATTCCTTTGGAATGGGGTGGCAAACTTGTTGTTTGCAACTGTATTGTCGGTGGTGCAATTGATACCCGGTTCATTCCTGCAATTGTCAAGGGTCTTATGGACCGCATGGAGCAGGGACCGCTCACCGGCTCTTATGCCCGCGATGTAAGGGTCTGCATATATGACGGCAAGATGCACCCGGTTGACTCAAATGAAATCTCATTCCGCCTTGCCGGAAGAAATGCGTTCAGCGAAGCATTCCGCAATGCAGGTCCGAAGATTCTGGAGCCTGTATATGATGTTGAAGTCATGGTTCCCGCTGACGCTATGGGTGATGTAATGAGTGACCTGCAGGGTCGCCGTGCAATTATCATGGGCATGTCAAGTGAAAACGGCTTTGAGAAGATTATTGCGAAAGTACCGTTGAAAGAAATGTCAAGCTACTCCACAGCACTCAGCTCAATCACAGGCGGACGCTCCTCGTTCACTATGAAATTCTCTGGCTATGAACTTGTGCCAGGCGATGTTCAGGAAAAACTGCTGAAAGAATACGCAGATTCACAGACAGAGGAATAAACCCATCCTGCAAAATAATTGTTTAATATTTGGAGCCCGTTGCCATTTAGGCTTCGGGCTCTTTTTATTATAAAAAGCAGATGTGATGAAAAAGATTATGACATCCATTTTAGCGGTAGCAGCCCTGTTTGGCGCCGTAGGATGTACACCAAAGTATAATGTGGAAGAGTCCGCCCAACTTGTCAATGCCGCAAATGCCGACACTANTTTGACGCAGGAAACATTACGANAAGATGATTNACATGCTTGACNANGGATACTCNTATATGCGTGGGCGGCTTGCCGGCGCTGCCTTTGAAAAGAATCCCAGTGAGGCAATAAACGACATTATCAATTTCATGGGCGATTCAACCCTCAATGCAGTCCAGCATCATTCCGGAGTGCTTATAGAAACGCTTGAAAAAGCACCGCTTGACAAGAAAAATGCGCGCCGCTTTGAAAAAGTGCGCGCACAATATCGTGAACTTGAGGAATCACTGCTGTACAATGCCCCGGCAGATACTACGGCATCGGTTTCTCATGAGTGATAACATACTCTTTTACTTTTTGGAACAAGTTTGTGGCAAACACAAAGTCGTTCAGCGCTTCATTTGAAGTCCTGTAGATTTCTTTCATGTCGCCGACCCACTCCCGCTGTCCGTTCTTGATGAATATGATATTCTCTCCAATTCCAAGCACGGAATTCATGTCGTGAGTATTGATGACAGTGGTCATATTATACTCGTGGGTTATATCGCTCAGCAATTCATCTATGAGAATTGAGGTTCGCGGGTCCAGTCCGGAGTTCGGTTCGTCGCAGAAAAGATATTTTGGGTTAAGCGCAATGGCTCTTGCAATGGCAACTCGTTTCTGCATACCGCCCGAAATTTCCGACGGGTATTTCTTGTCAGCGCCTTTAAGATTTACTCTCTCCAGGCAGAACTGGGCACGGTCTTTCATTTCGGCAGGAGTCATTTTAGTGAACATGGTCAGTGGAAACATTACATTTCCAAGCACAGTCTCTGAATCAAAAAGCGCTGAACCTTGAAAGAGCATGCCGATTTCTTCACGAAGGCTCTTTGTCTGGTTTATATCCATTTTAAGCAAATCGCGCCCGTCGAATAGAATTTCACCCTCCTCCGGTCTCACCAGCCCAACGACTGATTTCATCAGCACGGTTTTGCCACTCCCGCTCTGACCGATGATAAGGTTGGTCTTTCCTGTCTCAAAGGTGGCGCTGACATTATGCAGAATCGTTTTATCGTCAAACGACTTTGTTATATTCTTTACTTCAATCATTGCAGCAAAAGTTTAGTAAGGACAACATCGAGCAACAGAATCAATATGCTGCTTGACACAACCGCGTTTGTACTTGCCTTGCCGACCTCAAGCGCACCTCCGCGCACGTAATATCCGAAATAGGATGAAACCGAGGATATTACAAAGGCGAAGAATACTGATTTGATTATTCCATACCACACATACCATTCCTGGAACAGTGCCTGAAGTCCATAAACATAGCGGGAAACGGTAATGATGTCAGTAAAAAGCGCCACAGCAAAACCTCCGAACAGGGAAGTTGCTATGCAAAATGCCACAAGCACAGGCATGAAGAGCACAAATCCCACAACCTTTGGAAGAACAAGGTAGTTGCAGGAATTCACTCCCATTATTTCAAGAGCATCAATCTGCTCTGTCACTCTCATGGTGCCGATTTCAGATGCGATATTGGATCCGACCTTTCCGGCAAGGATAAGGCACAGGATTGAGTTTGAAAATTCAAGTAGCACAATGTCGCGTGTCGCAAGACCGACAGAATATGACGGAATCAGGGGAGAGGAGATATTGAGCTGCATCTGGATTGCAATTACCGCACCTATAAAGATAGATATTATCATAACCAGGGGAATGGAGTCCACTCCAAGCTTGTTTATCTCAAATACAGTGCGGTTGAAAAACACCTTCCATTTGTCCGGCACGGTGAAAACCCTGCGCATAAACAGGCAGTAGCGTCCAAAGGCGGTCAGTGAATTAGTTATTACCATAATAAATAATTTCTGTTTGGTAAGAGTGTGTTTGTAAAACACAGGGCAAAGTTACTCATTATTTCCTTTGCCGTGAACTTTTGAGGTGATAAGGATATTTTTTTGTGCTTTTATGTCAATCCAAAAGGGGAGTGGCATGAGATATACATAAACAATTTACGGCGACCTTATGTTATAAGTGCATACAAATACACAATTTTCCGCACAGCGGGTAAAAACAACTCAACTATGAACACGATTTCTTTTCAGCAGAAATTAGTGGATTTGCAAAGCAATATGCTAAATTTCGCCCTTATTCTCACTAACAACAAGGACGATGCTTACGACTTGCTTCAGGACACTACTTTAAAGGTGCTCGATAATGAGTCAAAGTACACTCCGAACACCAACTTCAAAGGATGGGTATTCACTATCATGCGCAACATTTTCATCAACAAGTACCGCAGGATGGTGAGGAGCGCAACAATCGTAGACAAGTCGGAAGATTTGTATATGCTAAACAACGTATCTTTCAGCGAAACCCAGGAAACTCCTGAGGATTCTTATGCGGAAAATGAAATTGTCATGGCAATCAATGCTTTCCCGGATGACTACAGGATTCCGTTTTCACTCCACCTCGCCGGTTATCATTATGCAGAGATAGCAGAGAAAATGGACCTGCCGCTCGGCACAGTGAAAAGCCGCATTTACTATGCAAGGCAATATCTCCAGGTAAGGCTTAAAGATTACGATCCACGTTAGAGTGATTTCACATAAAGCTGTGCATTTTCATACTTGCACACCTTCACCTGTTTTCCTGCTTCAATGAAACCGGAAAGACTCACGGCATCGTAGTCTTCGCCACTGATTTCAATTTTGCCCGCAGGACGCAAATCGGTTTTTGCGGTAGCATTACTTCCCACAAGTGCAGATGGAGCAGTGTCAACGCCGATATAACCCTGGTCAATGTCCTGGCATAAGGTCAGTTCCGATTTTATTCCCATTTTTTTGGGCGCATATTTGGAAGACAGGAAGAGGATTACAGCAGCCGCTCCGCATATTCCACCGACAAATGTCAGGACCGCATGGGACACNGCTGTAAGATCTATTCTTCCGGGTACAAAGCTGAAATTCTCGACAAGTCCTATGAGTATGCTTGCCGCCATGCAAACAATGCCCGATATGCCCGCNATCCCGAAACCGGGAATGACAAATATTTCAAGCAGGAGCAAGAGCAATCCTACAATGAACAGCAGGATAACCCAGCTGCTTGCAATGCCGGTGAGGTATAGCGGAAGGAAATAAAGCACTGCCGCCATAATCGCAACTACGGAGGGGAAACCCATTCCCGGAGTCTGCAACTCAAAATATATTCCACCAACAATCAGCATGATCAGTATCCCCTGGACGGCAGGATTGGTTAGGAATCCGAGCAGGGAGTCAATCCACGACGGATTGAACTCTTTAATGCGGTAATCATCTACCCCAACACCTTTAAGCACACCGTCGATGTTTTCAGATATTCCGTCGGCGTATCCCCATTTTTTCGCTTCGCCGGCGGTGAAGGTCAGCACTCTTGTGGAATCAATAAGCCCTTTAACCGTTACCCTCGGGTCAACCATAGCTTCTGCTANTAACGGATCCCTGCGCCNTTNTCCCNAANAATCTTTGCNATGGCTTTCTGCAGTGGCGCGCATCATCNCACGCATGTAACTTTGGTATTTGTCCGGGGCGGCTGACCCGTCGCTGCCATNAACCACAGNCACGGCACCCNTCGTGGCATCTTTGCGCATATNCACAGTATCACACGCANGTGCTATCNGCGCACCCGCCGAAGCGGCATTGTTGTCAACAAATGCTATTACTGGTTTCGGGAAGTGGAGCAGGGCGGTACGTATTGAATCGGCATGAAGCACCGAGCCTCCGTAGGTATTAAGATGCACAAGAAGGATATCCGCGTCAATGCGTTTTGCCTCGGCTAACGCACTTCGGGTGTGCTGCCATGTTGTTGAGCCGATTTCATCATTAAGCGGCAGAATGTACACGAGCTTGTTTTCTGCTTCCACATATCCTGCAAATGCAAGGACGGCATAAACTAATGAAAAGAGGAATCTACGCATCTTTCTTGTTCTTTTTGTTTCTGATACCTTGTTTTATCCATGCCGGAACCATGATTGCGCCAATGGCAAGATAAAGGTAATAGCTTATAAGGCGCCACATGATTGCAATGATAAGCGCTATTGAAGCGCCGCCAAGCATATCTCCGTAATAAGTTGTGAAGAGCCATTCGCTCACACCGCTTCCTCCGGGAGTAGGACTGACGGTAAGAAGGGTCCATACAACGAACTGGCGGCAGAACACCAGCAATTGGTCGGCAATAGGAGCAAATGCAAGGAAAATTGCATTTACAACTAAGAAACGGCTTGTCCATGACAGCAACGTAGCTGCTCCGGCTTCCACCCACCAGTTCCAACCCCTTGTCTTGAGGTCGCGCCCGGTGTATGCCATATCTTCGGCGATTTTAACAATATCTTTCTTCCATTTTCTGAGCCAGCGGAATGAAAACATCTTAACAAGCAGTTTGCCAACAAATTCCGGTTTGATGAATATGCCGAAGAAAAGAATGATAGTCCACAGGCATACAACTCCCCACACAGCCCAGAATGCACTTTTGAATCCTATGCTGAATTGCAGCTCTCCCACATTGAATCCGAATAGCCTGCTTGCAGGCTCAAGGATGAAAATGACAGGGCAAGCAAGAACAAAGAATAGTTCGTCAAGAAATATGGTTGTCATCGTTAGGGTAGTGCCTCTTCCGGCATCGATTCCTTCCCTTTTCATGAAAACCATGCTTACCGCGCTTCCGCCGGCAGTAGTCGGGGTAATAGCGGATACAAACTCACAAAGCAGGGTGATTTTAAAGCTCTGTTTCCAATTCAGATATTTGTCACTCAGCACCCTGAATCTCCATGCAAGCCCCGTTTCCCTTCCAAGAGTGAACAGCAGGGCAAGTAAAATGCAGCCGATGGTGTAGATATTCCAGTCAATGCTCAGCCATGTGTCAATATCGAAGTCGCGCGACATCATCAGCACAACCACCGCACCTCCGATAAGCACCGGAAGCAAGGTCTTTAGGATAATCTGACCGGTATTTTTCATTGCCGCTGAAAATTACAGTTTTTCCACTTCAAAGTTATGAAATTATATCATTGTTTTGGCTATGCGCAACAAAAAATCCGCAATAGTTGAGAAAACCAACGTATTGCGGATTATTCAGAGTTGTCTTACCAGGATTCGAACCTAGACAGGCAGAACCAAAAACTGCAGTGCTACCATTACACCATAAGACAATCCTTGTTGCCCAGAGATTGCTCTCTAAAGCGTTGCAAATTTAGCAGTTTATTTTTTAATAGCCAAACAACTGATGGCGTATTTGCTTAATTTTATCATTAATTACTTGGCAATCAGTAAGAAATAGTTTTTCTTGCCTTTCTGCGCAAGTATATATTTGCCGGCAAGAAGCATGTCTGGAGTAATGATTGCGTAAGGATCACTCACTTTTTCTTTATTTATTGACACTCCTCCCTGCTGGGTCATCTTTCGCATTTCGCCTTTTGACGGGAAAACGGGAGCTTTGTCAGTGAGAAGGTCAACAAGTTTCAGTTCTCCGCCGTTGATTTCCTCCATTGATATTTCAAAGCGGGGCACACCGTCCATCACCTGGAGCAAAGTATCTTCGTCAAGGCGATGAAGCGCGTCTCCGGTGTTGTTGCTGAATAATATCTGTGATGCTTCGACTGCCGCTTCATAATCCTCCGCAGAGTGTACCATAGTGGTAATTTCCTTGGCAAGGCGTTTTTGCANGGGACGTCTTCCGGGGTCAGCGTTCTGCTCCTCGATGAGTGACTTGATTTCCTCTTCGGACAGTTCAGTGAAAATCTTGATGTATTTTTCTGCATCTGCATCCGATACATTTAGCCAGAACTGGTAGAATTTGTAAGGAGAGGTATAGCGGGCATCGAGCCATACGTTTCCGCTCTCGGTTTTGCCGAATTTGCCACCGTCAGCTTTGGTGATGAGAGGGCAGGTGAGTGNGTATGCTTCTCCGCCGAGGGTACGGCGAATAAGCTCAGTGCCTGTTGTGATATTGCCCCACTGGTCAGAACCGCCGAGCTGCAGGCGGCAATTTTTGTCACGGTACAAGGTAAGGAAGTCATAGCCCTGCACAAGCTGGTATGAAAACTCTGTGAATGACATTCCCTGCTGGCTTTCACCTGAAAGGCGTTTCTTTACAGAATCTTTAGCCATCATGTAGTTCACAGTGATATGCTTGCCGACATCGCGNATGAAATCAAGGAAAGAGAAGTTTTTCATCCAGTCATAATTGTTCACCATCTCGGCTGCATTAGGCTCCTTGCTGTCGAAGTCAAGGAATTTTGCAAGCTGTTTTTTTATGGCTTCCTGGTTATGGCGGAGGGTTTCTTCATCAAGGAGTTTGCGCTCCTGGCTTTTCATAGAAGGGTCGCCAATCATGCCTGTTGCTCCTCCAACAAGTGCAATCGGTTTGTGCCCGGCTCTCTGGAAATGCTTGAGCATCATCACTCCGACTAGGTGTCCGATATGAAGGCTGTCTGCGGTCGGGTCAATGCCGAGATATGCCGTGGTCATCTCTTTTTCAAGCTGTTCTTTTGTTCCTGGCATCATCTGGTGGATCATGCCACGCCATGTGAGTTCGTCTATGAAGTTCATGAGTTTGGGAATTATTCTTATTTATTGGGTTGCAAAGTTAGCTAAATTTTTAGAAATGACGTTATTTATCGTTAGATGAAGAATCACTTTTGTTCCCCCATCGTTGCTGTTGCAGCGCAGCAGCCTTTTGCTCCGCCGGATTGTCCGCCGGATGCCAGAAAGTAGGATGTCCTAATTCTGCGGGCATAAACTGCTGCTTCACAAAGTGACCGGGATAGTCATGGGCATACTTATAATTGGTGCCGTAGTCAAGTTTTTTCATCAATTNTGTTGNTGCATTGCGCAGATGCAGGGGCACCGGTCTGTTTCCNGTGGAGCGGACATTTTCAAGTGCAGAATTAATAGCCATGTAGGCAGAGTTGCTTTTAGGCGAAGTTGCAAGGTAAACCGTGCATTCGGCAAGAGGTATTNTACCCTCCGGCCNTCCTATCTTATGTATGGCATCAAAAGTAGCATTTGCAAGAAGGAGGGCATTGGGGTTGGCAAGCCCTATATCTTCGGCAGCGAGAATCAGAAGCCTGCGGGCAATAAATTCCGGTTCCTCTCCACCCTCTATCATTCTTGCTAGCCAATACACTGCAGCATCAGGGTCACTCCCGCGGACGCTTTTTATGAATGCGGAAATAATGTCATAGTGCATTTCGCCGTTTTTNTCGTANGCGGCAGGNTTTTTCTGGANTCGCTCCGTTATCACCGCGTCATTTATTATTATAGGTGTGCCTGCTGGGGTAGACTGGTCAAGAAGATCAAGGATGTTGAGCAGCTTTCTTGCATCACCACCGGCATATCGGAAAAGAGCATCAGTGCTTTCAATCTTCACTCCACGTTCCTTCAGCACCGTGTCCTGAGTTACAGCACGGTCAAGGAGTTCCTTAAGATCCTCCTCTCCGAGCGGTGAGAGTGTATAGACCTGTGCACGGGAGAGCAATGGACGGATTACTTCAAAAGACGGGTTTTCGGTGGTAGCGCCTATGAGAGTGACAGTGCCGTTTNCTACTGCCCCGAGCAAACTGTCCTGCTGGCTTTTGTTGAACCGGTGGATTTCATCAATGAACAGTATCGGTCTGCCCTTGGCAAAAATGCCGTTAGCATCTTTAGCACATTTGTCCAACACCTCCCTCACATCCTTCACTCCGGAATGCACCGCGCTCAAGGTATAGAAAGGCACATCAACCGTATTTGCCACTATTTTTGCAAGTGTCGTTTTGCCGACTCCCGGAGGACCCCATAATATGAAGGAGGCGATATTGCCGCTGTCTATCATCCGTTGCATGATAGCGCCTGGTCCAACAAGATGTTTCTGACCTATATAGTCGTTGAGTGTGCGTGGTCTTAGTCTTTCAGCGAGTGGAAGCTGCATAATTATATATAAGGTGATTGAGATTGAATTACAAAGATACAAAATATCGCTGTCAAATGGGTAAGGGGAGGGAATGTTTGAGATGTAAGAATTATTTAGGGCTGTTAAGAGAATATAATCCCGCCTCAGGGTAGGGCAAAATCAAAAATAATTTCTAACTTTATGCCCGAAAGCGATTATATGTCGTTTTTGAGCGAACATTAGTTAAAGCAATGTGTTAAATTTATAGAAGGCAATCTTACCCGCCGTGGAAGTGAGCCAAAAGAAGTTTAACGTTTTAATTTTTTATGTTATGGGTAACGACAACAAACAGACAGGAACACCGCAGTCAATGCGTAATATCTTTGGAATCATTATGATAATCGTCTATATTGGCGTAGGCGTATTGTTCCTGACCGGATTCTTTGCACCGATTTACGGCACATGGACATGGCTCAGATGGGTTGCAGGTGGCATTCTTATTGCTTACGGCATCTGGAGAGGATATAGGCAGTTCGCCGGAATAGACTGATATTCACCTTAATATCTTCCTATATGTAAGGGCATTTTAAATATGAAAATGATGCTAAAAGGTATAGATAAAATTCTTGCCGCCGGAGTAGTTGCTCTCGGCGGCATTGCCGCTTTTACTTCATGCTCGAAAAAAGCGGAAAACACATCTTCGTCCGGCATTGCGACAATAGTCTGCGATGCAAGTTTTGAAAATATTATGGCTCAGGAGATTGACGTTTTTGAGTACGTTTATCCTGATGCTAACATAATACCTTATTACACTGACCAGAATGCGGCAATAGATTCTTTGCTGGATTTCAAGACAAGGCTCATTGTCACCACCCGCCCGCTTACCGAACAAGAAGTCAAATTCTTGAAATCTAATAAGAAGCATGTTAGGCAGAGCCAGATTGCAGTGGATGCGCTTGCACTCATTGTCAATCCTAAAAATGCAATCAATGTAATGAGCAAGAGTGAGATTGCCCAGATTCTCAGCGGCAAGCTCCAGAAATGGAGCGAAGTGGAGCCTGGAAACGACCACCTTGGAGATATAGAGGTCGTTTTTGACCACCAGGGTTCAAGCACAGTGCAGTATATGCGCGATTCGCTTCTCAACGGTGCTGATTTCGGTCCAAATGTATTTGCGCAGAAGACCCCCGAAGATGTGTTCAAGGCTGTTGCCAACAATAAGAATGCTGTCGGTATCGTGGGAGTGAGCTGGATTAGTTCTGACCTCAAGTCAAAAGAACTGTCACGTGAGGACTATGTGAAATCGGTGCAGAACAACGATTCCACTGAAATCAGTTTCTCCAATGACGTGAAAGTGCTGAAAGTTAGGGGTAATGACCAGGTTACCGCTTACCTTCCCTACCAGTACTACATATTTAATGGTGAATATCCCCTTTACAGGCAGGTTTACATGATTTCTACCGGTGCAGGAGGAAGCCTATCACATGGATTCTATTCTTTTGTGACCGGGTTCCACGGTCAGAAAATAATGCTCAACACCGGCATATTGCCAAAAGTTGTGCAGCCCACAATGGTGAACATTAATTGATTATCATTATAAAACCCAAACAATAAACCACTCATGAAAGTAAAATTTGTATTATCCCTCATGGTAGCCGGTGCGCTCAGTGCATCGGCTCAGGGCTTTCAGGATGGTGTTGACAACTTCAATGCTGGTCGTATCGATGTTGCCAAAACCATTTTGAACAACACAATCAATGACGCATCTACCGACAAAGCTATTGCCTACAACTATCTCGGCAATATCGAATTCCTTGAAGGTAATGTTGCTCAGGCAAAAGTCAACTACGAAAAAGGTGTTGCTGCAAGTGCCCAGAATCCTTACAACTATGTTGGTCTCGGCAAAATTGAGCTTCTTAACGGCAACAAGGCTGCCGCAGAAGATTTCTTCAAACAGGCTAAGGAGATCAACAAAAAGGATACAAAAGTTCTCGCAGCGGTAGCTCGCGCTTACTATGAGGTTGACCCTGTTGCTAACGCCAAGGATATCCAGAAGAATATCGACAAGGCAATGAAGGACTCAAAGAACACCGAAAGTGCAGTATTCCTTCTTCAGGGTGATATGAAAGCCAAAGAGGATCCGGGTGAAGCAGCCGCTCTCTTTGAAATGGCTATCGAGGCTGANAAAGCCAAAAACATCGTTAACAGAGAGGCTTATGTGAAATATGCAAATACNTATTTCAAGGTCGCTCCCTCTTTCGCTATTGACAAGCTCAAGGAACTCAATGAACGTGAACCCAATTCAGCACTCGCACAGCGTGAACTTGCTGAAAAGTATTACGATAACGAGCAGTTTGGCAGNGCATGTATCCAGTATGGCAAATACATGGAGAACCCCAANCACTTNCAGAGCGACGAANAGCGTTATGCAGGTCTTCTTNTCTCTGCNAAGGANTATGANAAATCAATGGAGATTGCAAACNGCGTGCTTGCAAAAGACCCCAACAACTATTTCATGTTCCGCATCCTTATGATGGACAAGAATGAGCTTAAGGATTATCCCGCAGTTGAGGAAATGGGTAAGAAACTCTTCAGCCACCCCGAAGTTAAACTTATTCCCAACGATTATATCCTTTATGCTAACGCTCTCAGCAACCAGGGCAAGACCGCAGAAGCTGTTGCAGTGTACGAGAAAGCAGTTGAACTCAACCCCAACAGACCTGAACTCCTTATTGACCTCAGCGACGCATACGGCAAGAACGGTCAGAACGAGGAAGCTGTTAATACAATGAAGCGTTACCTTGACGGCGGAAACGGCAAAGTAAACGATTATGTACAGATGGCTCGCCGCTATGACGGTCTCGCTCGTAGCCTCGAAGTTGGTTCACCCGAGCGCATCGCAGCAGCAGAAGAAGGTGCTAAGTANATCAATGTTGCTATTGAAAAAGCTCCCACAACCCCGATTGTTTACGCTATCAAATCTCAGGTTCTTCTTGGTGGAACAGGCAACAAGCCCAATGCAGAAATAGCTCAGACCTACGAAAAGATGCTTGAACTTCTCAATGCTGATCCTACTAACAGAGAAAAGAGCGCATCTCTCTACAAGGCTGCTGACTATATGCTCGGTATCTACTACACAGATATTGACAAGGAGAAAGCAAAAACATANCTTGATGACTACCTCACTCTCGANCCCGAGGATGAACGTATCAAGATTCTCCGCGAAAGCCTTGACAAATAAGAGATANCTATTTTAAATTTATAATGGATGCTGTCCTTTCGGATGGCATCCATTTTTTTATTATAGGAAACTGATATGTATTTCATAGAGCAGGGATACCATACTGTCCCGTTCTATATTTAGCCCGAATTGTAGGGGAGCGATGCCCACTACTTTTATGTTATTTAATCTCCAGTAGCTTATGGGTCTGGAGTGATAGGCGCCACTCNGGATGGGCAAGTATGTANGTGATTGTGGCAGCAGTAATTTGCTTGTTTTTTTCGGTATTTCCGGTATCAAGCGGTTGCAGGGAGAGTATATCTGCGTCTACCATTGGAGCAAAAATAGGTTTGTGCCCGTCAAAAAGCACTTTGAGNTCATTNACCCTCTTTAGGGCTATTTCTGCGGTTTTAGGCGAGCAGGTGATCCAGTCTATATTTTCCGGTAGTGGAACAGTGCCGTTGGTTTCTATCTGTACAAATAATTTTGCATTATGCAGTGCATCAATAAAATCCTTGTCAACCTGCAATCCCGGTTCACCTCCTGTTATTACTACATGATGTGACGGGTATTCAGAGACTGCGGCAATGATTGATGCTGTATCCATTTCAGTGAAAGGGGAGTGGTCGGTATCGCAGAATGAGCATTTGAGGTTGCAACCGCTCAACCTTACAAAAACTGCAGGAGTCCCGGTGAAATACCCTTCCCCCTGCAGCGAATAGAAAATTTCATTTACCTTCAACATTCGTCATCCTTTATGTATGTTGCAACATTTGCTGTGCTCTCCTCGACATCGACCCGGAAGCAACCGGGAATACGGTCACAAACCCATTTAGCAAGGTTTTCNGCAGTAGGATTGAAGGGGAGGAGNTCGTTAAAGTTGCCGTGGTCAAGGTAATCGTGAACAGCCTCTTTTATNTGCTTGAAGTCAATAACCATGCCTTCATNATTGAGCTGTTGCGCACGGCAATGCACTGTCACAATCCAATTATGTCCATGTAGCTTTGTACAAGGGCTTTCATAAGGAAGAGACAGCCGGTGACACCCGGCTATCTCCATTTGTTTCTTTACAATGTACATTGTTGTGTCAGTGAATTTATTTCATAAGTTCCGGGAAATCATCATAGAACGTCTTGTCCTCTCCTATGCAGATTTTGGCAATTTTGCCTTCCGGGTCAATGAGAATTTTTGTGGGGTAACCACTGACTCCATAAATGACTGATGCCGGTTTTCCAGTCTCAGGCTCATTATAAAGCTGTACCCAGTTCATGTCATTTTCTTTGACTGATTTGATCCACTCACTCTTGCCCTCGTTGCAATCAATGCCCACAAATTCACATTTATCTGAGAATTTGGCATAATTCTCTTTCATCTGTGGCACTCCAATCATGCACCACTTGCACCATGAACCCCAGAAATCAAGAAGCACCCATTTGCCCTTGAATGATGAAAGGGAAACCATCTTGCCCTCCATATCGGGTAGGGTAAAGTCCGGAGCAACCGCACCGACCTTTATCCTCTCTTTTGCAGCCTTTTTCTCCCTGTAATTTTCAACAGTCACCTTGCTTTTTTCATACAATGGCGCCATGAATGAATTTTCTGCAGGTACTTTGAGGCTATCAAAATATTTGTCCATAGCCGTTATGGTAGCCTTGTCAATGCAATAAATGCCGAAGTCGTCATTTAGATGCGAGGGTAGGGCTTTGTCATAACGTTCACGCCACTGTGTGTAGNCACGGTCAAATTCCGCAGGGNTTTCCTTGGGAAGTTCCCTGAGAATGTCTTGAAGCGAATCACCTTCTGNTTCGATGCGCNCAATATTTTCTACGAGTTTAGTACCGGTGACGGTAATTTTACCGCTTTCCGGTCCGGTCACAGTGATTTTGATTTTATCTCCCGGGAAAGCAAAAACTCGTTTAGTATAATTCTTNAGGAGTCCCGGTCCCCAAAAATCATATATTGCGCCACCTGCCGGCACNGATATGGTAGCTTTGCCTTTCTTGGTGATTACATATTGCACTCCTCCGGCTTGGGTNTCACGGTCNATAAGCTCCTCCATTGTATAACACAGATAATATACTGAGTCNTTTTTNGCAGGNGACTTTATCGTGATGCTACCNTGCGCCAGAGCTGCTGCCGCAGAACCAAGCAATANAGTCGATACAACCAATGCTTTTAAATTCATTGCCTTTAAATTTTGAGTTTTTTGCGAAGTTCTTTAGGCACTGCATCCTTGTGCACCATAATATATATGGTTTTTGCGCGTACATAGCTGTCGCTCATATTCAGATAGCCGCCATTGTCATTGCGCTCTGTACCCCATGAATTTTTAGTCTTGTAATACTTAGTGCCGTTCTGGTCCTTGACGCTTCCGGTAATATGCATGAGGTGGTCATCTGTAGTAACGAAAGTTTCATAACCGTTCTGGCGCACTTCAGGAGTAACAGCAACTTCAGGGTAAATTTTTTCAAATTTCAGAACTTCTTCAAGGCGCTGCGCTTCATTCTTCTTTGCAAATTTAGCGGAATCCTCAGCAGAATATCCTTTCAGGTCTTTTACTTCTGGATTGATTGCCACAGCTTTGGCATGGGAGAAACCTTTTTCGCTTACATCACCATCCCAGCATACGGTATATCCGTTTTCAAGCGCATAATCCATAGTGGCAATCAGCTCATCCAAAGGCACATTGTATTGCTTAGCGTGTTCCCAGTTGTCCGGAACTTCAAGCTCAAATGCCTTGTAATAAGGCTTGTGGGTGAAACTTGTGAGTTCAACATAGTCATTCATGTCAAGTCCGAGTGATTCTGCAAATGACTTCGGAGTATATTCTTTCCCCTGATATGTGAACTTCTCCGGCACTTCACCAAGGTAGCTGTCAAGCACAGCGGTGACAACACGGTCGTACTGCGGAGAACGCTTTCTGTTCTTTACTCCTGCATCTGCAACGGCATGAAGCACAGACATCATCTCACCGTGGTTGTGGCGTCCGCCTTCATAATTGATTCCGGTATAAACCTCCTCTGGCACAATTCCCACCTGGCGGTAAGCGTTCATGAAAGTGTGGCTGAGGCTGCCTTGACCGATATTGCCTTTTCCCCTACGAAGGAAATTATCATCAAGCTGATTGAGGAGTTTCTGGCGCACGATGAACATTTCTGAAAGGTCATGCTCGCCTTTGCCTTTACGAAGGAGCTCGGCTTCCATGAAGGATGTGGTTGCGAAGCACCAGCAGGTGCCGCTCGATGCCTGGTTTTTTACAGATGTCACAGGCACATCCGTTACTGTTGTGAACACATAGCCTTCCTGTGCAGAGGCGGTTGTCAATGACGCCGCGATAAGTGCGGCAACGCTCCATATATACTTTTTCATTAGTGTGAATATTTTAATCAATTAAAAACCTCTGCCATATTTGCTCCAGTATTTGTCTGCAAGACCATTCCAACGGTTCATTGCGGCACCTGCAAAGTCGGCGGTATAATCTGTGAGAAACTCATTCGCTGCATCAACTCCTTGTTTGTTTGCAATGTCAGTATATGTTTTCTCAACGTAAGGCATTTCGCTCACACCTTTATTAATATAATGCTGCCTGCCTTTTTCAATATCGTTGCGGGTTTCTCCCCATTTGATTGTGGCGAGCTTGTTTGCTTTGCGGAATGCCCAAAGCGCGGAATTATCATCGTAACGGAGCTGACCGTCAACTTTGAATGACTCAGGAAGGTCGCGTGTGCCGCAGAAAACCGGTATTCTCGGGCTCTGACCGGGATTGTCAAAGGCAACCCAAGCAACACCGCCTACTCCATCCGGAAGCCAGTCCCTTAACTGGATTACGGTAGAATATGAGCACTGAGGCACAGACACATTGCGTACATTCACTACAGTGCTGTCACATAGCGCATTGAACAGATTCATATAATCGCGGTTCATCCATGGATTTGCCACCGGGCTGACAATAGTGTCTGTTTCCCCTGTTTTATTGTTCCTGCGGGTCACCTTAAGGTTCTTAGTCATATCCCAGTCTGTGCCTTCGTATGTTTCAGCAAGCAGGTTCATGACATCAGCCGCTGAAAGCTTGCTGTCCGGCTTTACGCTAATAGGCAGCTCTTCGCTGTCATATTTGAGCCCGAGGGAAGGGGCAATCTTGTTCAGGATAAAATATTCACGCACGCTGAATGCCTTGGGTTCACCGAAATAGTTGCCTCCGGCATATGCTTTCCAGAACTTGAAAGGCTCTTTGCCATCCCATAGTTTCATCTTCTTTGCCACAGAAAACACGTTCTCCGATGCAAGATAGTTTGCCGTATCGGCAAGATTGAGAGTGGAGATTCTGGGAATNTTGGCAGAAACGCCTACTTCATCATCAGGAATGCGGACAGCTGCCCACACTCCACCGATTTTATCCGGTCCCTCTCCGAAAATTTCAAACTGCCATACCTCGTTTGGGTCGGCAATAGTAAGGCACTCGCCNCTGTCGCCGTAGCCATATTCTTTTACGAGTTTGCCCATCAGCTTTATTGCTTCGCGTGCTGTTGTGCATTGCTGCAATGCAATTCTCTCAAGCTCCTCGATCATGAACATGCCTTTGGGGTTGCGAAGCTCTTTCCTGCCGGTGATTGTAGTTTCACCGATGCCGAGCTGCTTCTCGTTAAGGCAAGGNTATGCAGTATTAAGGAAGGCGTAGGTATTTCCTCCTACCGGAACCGTGCCAACCTCTTTCATGCCTCTTGCACCGGTTGAGTGGTCGGTGTGCATCCGTCCGGTTACTACAATTGCGGTAGTGTCATGCCCGTAAGCTGTTCCGGGAACAATATCCATCCATGCGCGGTAATTGCCGTCGCAGGTATGTGAAGTCATAACAGAGCCGTCCGCTGATGCTTTCTTGCCTACCATGATACTGGTGCAGCTTTCGCGGTCAGCAAAATCAGGGTCTTGCACCTGGGCAAAAACAGTGACTGCCGTTAATGCTGCCGGGAGCATAAAAAGTTTCAATTTATTCATAATTGTAAAAATGATTGGTTTCAATGTAAGGATATTCNACGCTCCAAAGAAATAGCGCGTGCGCAGGCATCGACGTGCCGGCATTGCACCTGTTCCGGCTTTCAATGATTTCTTTGAATCCAGCCGGCGTAAGTTTTCCTCTGCCAACATCCACAAGCGTGCCCACTACGGCTCGGACCATATTGCGCAAAAAACGGTCAGCGCTTATCTCAAAATACCATCCGTTCTTGTCCAACTGGTGCCATGCGGCATCTGTTACTTTGCAAATAGTCGTTTTCACATCGCTGTGAAGTTTGGCAAAAGATGCAAAATCAGAGGTGTCAAGCAGTATCTTTGCCGCCTCATTCATTGCGTCGAAATCGAGTGCAGGGGAGCAGCGCCATGTCAGGGAATTGAAAAAAGGGTTCTTGCAAGTCGTGGCGAAATAACGGTAGGTCCGCTTTGTTGCATCAAAACGCGCGTGGGCGTCATCCGCAACGCGTACCATGCCGTTAGCCGCGATATCCCTCCCTAAAATGGAATTTAGGCTACGCAAAAATGAATTTGTACCGGAAATCTCCATCGGGCTGTCAAAATGNGCCGGCATCATCCGGGCATTGACTCCAGCATCAGTTCGTCCGGCACCAGTTACCGCAACTGGACAGCGTAAAAGAGTTGAAAGAGCCTCTTCCACACGTTGCTGCACAGACACATCACCGGGTTGCCGTTGCCAGCCATGGAACGGAGCGCCTAAAAAAGCCAGGTTTAGGAAATAGCGTGGCAATATCAGTCTTTTTCCAGATAAGTGTAACCGTAGAGACCTGAGCGGTAGTTGCTGAGAAACTCACGTCCTTCCTCCGGAGTGATTTTGCCCGCTTTCATTGAAGCTGTAACCCATGTCTCAACGTTGCGCACAAGTTTCTTGGGATTGAACTCCACATAATCGAGCACCTCCGCTACTGTTTCACCGTCTATCACGCGGTCAATCTCATAATGGTCTTCGTACACGCTGATATGCACAGCATTGGTGTCGCCGAAAAGGTTGTGCATGTCACCAAGAATCTCCTGATAGGCACCCACAAGGAATACACCTAAATAATATGGCTCACCTTTCTTGACAGTATGAACCGGCAGGGAAGGGGAGATACCGTGGTTTGTTATGAAATTGGCAATTTTGCCGTCGCTGTCGCAGGTGATATCCTGTATCGTGCAAGTGCGTGCCGGACGCTCGTCGAGCCTCCCGATTGGCATGATAGGAAATACCTGGTCTATTGCCCANCTGTCCGGNAANGACTGGAAGAGGGAGAAGTTGCAGAAATACTTGTCAGGCAGCATTCTGGCAATTTTCCTCAAATCCTCAGGCGCATGCTTCATGTTGCCTGCAATTTCTCCTACCTCACGGGCAATGCTCCAGAATAGCTTCTCAATCTGTGCACGTGTCTTCAGGTCAAGCATTCCAAGGCTGAAACGGTCGAGTGCCTCCTCTCGGATTTGCAAGGCGTCGTGCCAGCTTTCAAACAGTCGCGGCTGGTCAAGCTTGTCCCAGATGTCGTATAGCTCAAGCGCAAGTTCATCGGCATCTTTAGAAATCTCCTCAGTGTCCTTCCACATAGGCAGCTGGGTTGTTTCAAGCACTTCAAAAATAAGCACTGAATGGTGCGCCGCAAGGGAGCGCCCGCTCTCTGTTATAATGTTAGGCTGATTGAGTCCGTTCTTACGGCATACGTCTACAAGCGATGACACTGCATCGTTCACATACTCCTGAATGGAATAATTCATGGAACTCTCCGATGCCGAGCTTCTTGTCCCGTCATAATCCACTCCGAGACCGCCGCCGATATCAAGGAAATCTATGTTATAGCCCATCTTTGAAAGCTGCGCGTAAAATTGCGTCGCTTCACGGAGGGCATTCTTGATTCTTCTGATTTTAGTCACCTGGCTACCGATGTGGAAATGCACCAGGCGTAGGCTTTCCCGCATTTTGTTCTTGTCAAGGAAATCCAGCGCCTGCAGCAATTCGCTGGAGTTAAGCCCGAATTTCGACTGGTCGCCGCCGCTCTCCTCCCATTTGCCAGAACCGGTAGAGGAAAGCTTGATTCTTATGCCGATATTGGGAGTGATTTTGATTCTTTTGGCAACATTTGCTATAAGTTCGAGTTCATTGAGCTTTTCAACAACGAGGAATATATGGCGTCCCATCTTTTGGGCAAGCAAAGCAAGCTCAACAAACTTCTCATCCTTGTAGCCGTTGCATATAATCAAAGCATTGTCCGCAATGTTGGTTGCAAGTACAGCATGGAGCTCTGGTTTGGAGCCGGCTTCAAGCCCGATGTTGAATTTCATGCCGTGGCTCACGATTTCCTCCACAACAGGGCGCATCTGGTTAACCTTGATAGGATAAACTATGAAATTTTTCGCCTCGTAGCCATATTCCTTTGCCGCGGTGCGGAAACAGTTTGAAATCTTTTCGATTCTGTTGTCAAGGATGTCGGGGAAACGAAGCAGCACCGGTGCGGTGACATCGCGCACCTGCAGCTCATCCATGACTTCTTTAAGGTCAACTGACGTAAGCCCTTCCTTAGGAGTCACGGCAACATGCCCTTTTTCATTAATGGAGAAGTATTTAAGACCCCATCCATTTATGTTGTACAGCTCTGCGCTGTCATCAATACGCCATCTTCTCATCTCTACGGCTTAAATTGAATAGTTTAATGTATAAAAATCCGGATACAAATTTAAGAATAATTCCCGGGTAAAGTCACATTATTAATAATAAGAAGCAAAAAAAAGCAAATCCACGCGGAAAAAGTGGCGGCATCATGTTATTTATCGCTATCTTTGCAGAATAATATCACATTCTGCAAACTAAAACTTATTTAAATATTTCCAAACTACAATTTTTATGAGAAAAAATGTGAGCTTCATTCTTGCAGCCGGCATCGCAGTTGCCCTTACNGGTTGCAGCAAGAAGATGAATCAGTTCGCTGCTGATTATTTCACCACCAATCCCAATCCGCTTGAAGTTGAGGGTACTTCAGTGCCTGCTACCGTTACCGGCAATGTCCCTGCAAAATTCTTTGTGAAGGATGCAACTGTTACCATAACTCCNGTTCTTGTTTACGGCAACTACCAGTCAGCATCCGCGCCTGTGTCATACCAGGGTGAGAAGGTTCGCGGCAATAACCCGGTTATAAGCACTAAAAACGGAGGCGTTGTCACCATTCCGGCNAACTTCCCATACACTCCTCAGATGATTAAGAGCGAGCTTTTCCTTGACTTCACTGTGATGCAGGGCAAAAAGAAATACGCTCTTCCCAGAGTAAAGGTNGCTGACGGCGTTATCGCAACTGCAGCTCTCGCATCTGCCGAGTCTGTTGTGCCTGCTATCGCACCGGACAAGTTCCAGCGCATTATCAATGAAAAGTATTCAGCTGACATCCGCTTCCTTATCAACCAGGCTAACATTCGCCCGGTAGAGTTGAAAACAGCCCAGATGGAGACATTCAACAAGGACCTTTCAAGCGTTCATGCAGACACTGCAAAGGTTATCAAGGAAATCAACATCTCTTCTTACGCTTCACCGGACGGCTCATACGAGTTCAACACCAAGCTTGCTGAAAAGCGTGAAATCAACACTACCGCATACGTTGAAAACCAGCTCAAGAAAGACCAGATTACAGAATTCGGCGAACTCACCGCACAGTTCACTCCTGAGGACTGGGAAGGCTTCCAGAAACTCGTAGCACAGAGCAACATCCAGGACAAAGACCTTATCCTCAGTGTCCTTTCAATGTATAAAGACCCCGAACAGCGTGAAAAAGAGATACGCAACCTATCATCTGTTTTTGAAACTCTCGAAACCGAGATTCTTCCACAGCTCCGTTACTCCCGCATCACAGCATCAGTNGATGTTATCGGCAAGAGCGACGAGCAGATTAACATGCTCTTCAACACCAATCCTTCTGAGCTTTCAGCTGATGAACTCCTCTACGCTGCTACACTCACTGACAACCTCGCACGCCGCAAAGCAATTTACCAGGCTGTAACCAAATATTATCCCAACGATTTCCGCGGTTTCAACAACCTTGGTGCGGTGCAGTACCAGGAAAAAGACTTCGCAGCAGCACAGGCAAGCTTCCAGAAAGCTGAAAAACTTGCGCCCAACAATGCCGAAGTGCAGATGAACCTCGGTCTTATCGCAATGCTTAACCATGACTATGCTACTGCAAACCGTTGCTTCGGTAACGCAGGTGGACTTGACGACCTTGGCAACGCTCTCGGCGTTTACTACCTCAAGCAGGGCAATCCCTCTGCAGCTGTAAGGGCTTTCGGCAATAGCAAGACAAACAATGCCGCTGTTGCCCAGATTCTGGCTAAGGACTACAGCAAAGCTAAAACAACCCTTGCCTCGATTCCCGCTCCTGATGCTACTACATACTACCTGATGGCTGTTCTCGGTGCACGCACCAACAATTCNCAGATGGTTACTTCAAGCCTCCGCCAGGCAATCAAGCTTGACAAGGATTATGCTTCACGGGCAGCTAATGACATTGAATTCTCTAAATTCAACCTCACAGGTGTGCTCAACTAATTCAAATCATTGACNATATTACCGTCGGCGTGGAAACTTTATGGCATCCACGCCGATTTTTTTACTGTTCATGCAGCTATTATGATAGAAAAAATGTAACTTTGCACCAGCAATTGCGGTAGTGGCTCAGTTGGTAGAGCATTGGCTTCCCAAGCCGAGGGTCGCGGGTTCGAGTCCCGTCTACCGCTCTTCGAGTAAATATTATCTCATTTTGGCAGGCTGACCCGTGAGGGAAGGTCTGTTTTTTTATGTGATAGATGATATTTATGCGGAAACACCTGCCCAAATGTTAAACAATCCTAATATTGCGAATGACGGTTGGTTTATATTATAAACTGCTTTATCTTTGCAGTGATTAAAATGCGGTGGCTGCAGATNCCGCGTTTTTTAATCAAAATGTGGTTTATAATATAAACTTGTTTAACTGTAACTTTAGGAAATATGGAAGACAAAAAAATTAGTGAGAAAGAGAGCCTTGAATTGATAGCTTCAATGATAGCCCGTACAAAAGTAAGATATCTCGGCAGTGGAAACATCCTTCTGATGTGGGGATATGTGGTTGTAACCATATCCATACTCGTGTGGGTGCTTCTTGCTACTACCCATCAAAATGCCTGGAACTGGCTATGGTTCGCAATTCCTGCTATCGGTTGGCCTACTGCCTCTGTAATGGCACGTAAGGAGCAACGGGAATGTGGTGCCACCACCTATTCAGATAAAATCACCTCAAATCTATGGACCATGTTCGGGGTATCTGAAGTCATTCTAACCTTGTTTTGCCTTGGATTTGCCCTGATTGGAGAAATTAATTGTTGGGGTGCTTTATTAGTCTATTCACTACTNGTTGCNCCNTGCGCGGAAATTGCTCAAGGTCTAATTATTAAGGAAAAATCACTTATAGCCGGAGGAATAGTTGGTCTGGTGATTGGAATGATTACATTATGCTGCGTAATCGGGAAAATTCCTCTGTCAGCAAACTGGTATATGCCTCTGTTCATNCTTGCATTTGTGGCAATGATGATTGTTCCCGGGCATATTCTTAACATAAAATCAAANCACTCATGAAAGAACTGAATCCATTGCTCCACTCTCAATTGCGCCTTGCGGTAATGTCTATCCTCATGAATGTGGAAGAGGCGGATTTCGTATACCTTAAAGAGAAAACGGAATCTACAGCAGGAAATTTGAGCGTTCAGCTTGACAAACTCTCCGCTGCTGGATACATAACAGTGGAAAAAGGGTTTGTCGGGAAGAAACCACGCACAACCTGCCGAAAAACAGAGAAGGGGAGGGAAGCATTTGAAGAGTACGTCGAAGCATTGAAAACATACCTGCACCTATGATTATATAATTGGGTGTAACTATTATACAATCAATTATTAAATAA
>WFLX010025481.1_pt1 | contig 23656 bp, 17 predicted proteins | sample 4967041 | NCBI WGS metagenome assembly WFLX01 (sample SAMN12857096, study PRJNA449069) | gut metagenome | isolation source: stool from male and female vole | host: Microtus ochrogaster | place: USA:Florida | collected 2017
TTTCTCTCCCTTTCGCAAGGTCAAGCGAGTTTTACCCTCCGCTTCCGGAGAGATATTGTCAGACAATATGTCGGGATTCCCGGGGTTCATATCGCAAAATTATAAAAAAAACGCCGCTTTACCAAATCTCCTTATTTTGTCATGTCGGCATAATATTATATATTTGCATAAATTAAGAAATATCCCTGTTTCCTAACCATCCCTCCGGGGAAGAAAACCTTAAGAATTATGGGAAAAGACCAGACAGTTTTATTTCACTCCACAATATTCGGCCCCATCCGCAGCCGCCGTCTCGGTGTCTCCTTAGGGGTCAACCTCTCCCCCTCCGACGGTAAGATCTGCTCTTTCGACTGCCTCTATTGTGAAGCGGGCTTCAACGCTCAAGGCCCCGGGTCAACCGGCCTGCCCTCCCGTGAAAAGGTAAGGGAAGATCTGACGGCTAAATTGACGGCCATGAAAGAGGACAACCAGCCTTTGGACGTGATAACCTTCTCCGGTAATGGCGAACCCACTCTTCATCCTGATTTTCCGGAAATTATCGATGATGTCATGGGTCTGCGCGACCAATTCTACCCCGATGCCAAGGTGTCGGTGCTTACCAACTCTACACGGATCTTCAAACCGGAAGTNGCGGATGCTCTAAAAAGAGTAGACAACAATATTCTTAAACTCGATTCGGCAATTGAAAGCACCATGCGCCTGATCGACCGCCCTAACGATCCCAACTTTACCGTGAAACGGGTGGTCGATTCTCTTCGTCAATTTAAAGACACAGGCATCATCCAGACCATGATCCTGCGGGGCAAGCATGACGGACACTCTGTTGACAACACCACTCCGGAGGAGTTAGAGGCCCTGATCGAAGCCTATNAAGTCATCTCTCCACGCGAAATAATGATCTNTAGTNTNGACCGTTCCACTCNNGAAGAGAAACTCATTAAGGTTGAGAAGGCAGAATTNGAANAGATAGGACACAAAATCGCTGAAGCCACCGGCATTCCCGTGCAGGTGAATTAAAATATCTGTCATGAACGGTATTCAGATTCCCCCTCCTTTGCGCAGCGGTGATAAAATCGCTATAATTTCCCCTGCCACTACGGTAAAGGAGGAATATGTGGCCGGAGCAGTCGAGATGCTCGTCCGGATGGGGTTTAAAGCGGAGGTGATGCCTTCGGCTCTCGGTCCGGCTGACGGATCGTTTGCCGCAAATCTTGAATCACGTCTCTCCGATCTGCGTACAGCCCTCTCTGATCCTGAAACAAAATGTATCCTCTGTGCCAGAGGAGGCTATGGATGCGTGCATCTGCTTCCTTATATATCTGAGGATGAAATACGCCGTAATGCCAAATGGATTGTAGGGTTTTCTGATATTTCGGCTCTCCATGCCCTGTGGCTGAAAGCCGGTGTTGCCTCTCTGCATGCGCCCATGGCCAAACATCTGACACTTCTTCCTCCGGATGATGTGTCAACCGCCTCTATGCTCGGTATCCTGACAGGGCTACAGACTATGGACTATANNGTAGCCCCTTCTCCNTATAACCGACCGGGCGAAGCTACCGGACGCCTTCAGGGTGGGAATCTGGCCGTTCTTAACGGCTTGGCGGCCACTCCCTACGATATCCTGCAAGTTGACGGCAATGAGGATGTAATTCTCTTNATCGAGGATATTGCCGAAGCCATATATGCCGTGGAGAGAATGTTGTTCCGCCTGAATATGGCCGGAGTGCTCAACCGGATACGGGGCTTGATCGTAGGTCAGTTTACAGAATATCGTCCCGACCGTAATTATTCCACAATGGAAGAGATGATCTCCGCGCTACTGGGTCGTTGTGGTATAGACTCCATACCCGTAGCCTTCAATTTCCCCACAGGCCATGTCGACTATAATCTTCCTATGATAGAGGGAGAGCGGGTCAGACTTATCGTTACTGAAGAGAAAGTGCGGCTGGTGTCCGTCAGATAGCCGGTTGTTAATATTCATCTTTATCACCTCATCATCTATTTATACACAGAAGAATGGAAATGACAATCAGAGAAGCCCAGACTGCTGTAGATGACTGGATCCACACCGTAGGAGGAAGATACTTCTCCGAACTAACCAATATGGCTCTTCTCACGGAAGAGACCGGAGAACTTGCACGCGTCATAGCACGTGTCTACGGAGATCAGGTGGCCAAAGAGGGTGATCTGCGTAAGAGTCTGAAAGAGGAGTTGGCCGATGTGTTGTGGGTGCTTATATGTCTGGCTAACCAGACCGGCGTAAATCTGACGGAAGCTTTTGAAGCAAGTCTGGAAAAAAAACGCACCCGTGATAAAGACCGTTTCAAAGAGATTAAGGATAAAGGGATATGAAAGGGTTATGCCGGCTTGCAATCATATCGCCCTGTCTCAATGAGGAGGAGGTGCTCCCCTTGACAATCACTACCCTCCAAAGCCTGCTTGCAGAACTGAAAGATAAGGGGATGATCTCACCCGAGAGTTTTCTTATATTTGTCGACGACGGTAGCGACGACCATACGTGGCCGTTGATTGCTTCACATTCATGTGAGTCGGTCAGAGGAATCAGGCTCAGCCGTCACTGCGGACACCAGGCAGCCCTGATAGCCGGTATGGAGGAAGCACTCTCCCACTGCGATGTCTGCATCACAATCGACGCAGACCTCCAGGATGATGTGTCGGTAATCCCCGAGATGCTCGACAAGTTTTACGAGGGAGCAGATATAGTCTATGGTGTCAGACGCACCCGCCACACCGATTCATGGATCAAAAAAAACACCGCATCGGCTTTCTACAGCACAATGCGGAGATTAGGCGTGGAGAATGTGATGAATCATGCCGATTTCCGGCTTATGAGTTCCAGGGCGTTGGCAGATCTGCTCGACTATGGAGAACGCAATCTCTATCTGCGAGGGCTTATTCCCATGTTGGGTTATCGCCAGGAGATGGTGTTTTATGACCGTGCGCCCCGATGTGGCGGTGAATCCAAATATCCTTTCAGAAAAATGCTTGACTTCGCAATCGACGGCATCACCTCTTTTTCAGTAAGGCCTGTAAGGATGCTCTTCTGGTTGGGAATAGTTTTCATGATCACGGCCTTGGCCATAGGCATTTATGTGCTGGTNAGACATTTCACCGGCGAGACGATTGCCGGATGGACATCGTTGATTCTTTCCATCTGGTTTTGCACCGGCATTCTCCTGATGGGATTAGGCATCATCGGCGAATACATAGGCAAGATTTATATCGAGGTTAAAAAACGACCCCGATATAAGGTTGCGGAACGGAGCTGACTTGCCTGAGGGCCATTGCTCTCATCCTGCGCAGATTATATCAATTGCAACAGATGCAATTCATCCATGATTTCCATTCCGGAAAGATGACGCTTGCGGGAGATTACCCGCGCGAATTCATCTATAGCCGGATGCAATCGTGGATTATGGAAGAGACGGCTCGCACGCTTCAGGGCATTATTGTAAAGATTCTCTATCTCATCGTCCTCAAGCGAGCAAGTGTCACGTCCTTCGCGTTCCACCTCATTATAGATTTCATCCATCACCTCTGAAGGGGCCTCCTCTTTCAGACGCACAACCGATCGGGCCAGCACATTGGATACGACCATAGAGGTTGTGAGATGAAAATTCTGCACCAGATTATCCCATGACGCTTTCGGGGAGATACTGGGCGAACCCGGGAAATAATAACGGTGGGAAAACTCCACCATGGGGCCATCCGAATCGAGGCTCACCTCCGACACACGGTCAATGGCATGCAGACTCGCAAGAGATATCACCATCCCTGCAAGGCCATAGGCACGGTCGTCTTCGTTAAGATATGCTAATGTCATCTTTTATCTTTTTTTCTTAAAACACTCAAGGGGCATGATTAGTTGCACCGCGTTAAATCCCGTGAATCAGAACAGCCACTTGAGACCGGCTACAAATACCAATCCTTGCGACGGCTGCATCGGCAATATGGCATCATGACGGTTCAGAATATTGTCTGCCTGTAGCCATAGACTGAAGTCTCTATTGAAATCCCACGACCCGTAAAGATTGAGCAACGTCAGGTCAGGCAATCTCAAAGAATGAAGGGTCGTGGTCTCACCGTTGATTATGAGAGAGGAGGAAGTAAGCTGAGCCATTGAGGCGGTATAGATGTCCCTCTTGCCTCTGAAATCAAAACCTGCTCCGATTTTCAATGGTTTGACGGGACGCACAAACATTTTGGCTGCTGCAGTGATCTTCGCCCTGTCATAACCGTTGAAAAAGCCTTTCTTACCATCCTGGGGTTGATAACTTCCCTCGGCACTTAGAGAGAATACGTCACCGAACTCATATGCAAGCTGTCCACTCACTGAATATCCGTGAAGATTTATTCCGCTGACATTGTTGCAATAATCCATATTTGATGACGCTGCCGGCTGAGGAGACAAGCCCTCTATCGGTCTTAAGCCATAATTCAGACAGGTGGTGTACCATCCTCCGAGAGGCACATTCTTGGCTGAGGTGTATCTGGCTTTCAGTCCCATGGAGAAGCCTGAGAAAGGCCCTAAATTAATGCCGAAAGCCGCATCAAGAGGTGTGAATGTCGGGCGTGTCGTCACTAAGCGCGGCATGTCGTAGTAATCAAGCTGATGAAGACGTGCAAGTGTCATGGGAGTGCTGCCTCCAAGTATGTCAAGATACACGCCCACCTGGCCGGTCTGTANCCCGAATCTCACATCGGGGGCTATGTGTATGAAAGGATAACGGTCTCCCGGCGCGCCGGCATGATAAGCGAAATCTATGTCAGCTCCCAGACGGATGTCAAGCAACCCTTTCGAGAAACGGTAATAAGGGGTCAAAGTGGCTATGGCATACTTTCCGACATTCATCTCGGATAACAACATCAGGTCAAATTTTCCATCTATGCCTATGGAACTGCCATTGTCCCAGGGCATTCTCACACCGCCGTCCACTCCGATGGTAGTTTCGCGGCCACCTTTACCTCCGTTTACACCCGAACCGGGAAGAGGATAGCTGCGATAGGCGAAATGACGCATCCGCCCGGATACGTTCCACATCAGGCTATTGGAAGGAGTCACGAGAGAGCGCCAGTCTACCCTCAGGGCAACATCGTTTATAGTCTGATCGGGAGCGTCTTTTTTAGCGGCAGGAAGCTCAGCGGGCACACCGCCGGCGAAACCATAATAATTGAAATAACCCAGATGGTAATCCAGAGCGGCATCCAGACGTCCGTGACCCTTTATCACATGAGAGGCATACAAAGCCACCGACTCATCGTAGCGGAATTGCTTCACATCGGAGGTGGCCTCCGACATCNCCGGNTTCCACAGTGATGTGGAGTTATGCTGANGNCTCACTCCGAAAAGAGTGGAGGAATTGTCAATAAATCTGTAACCTGCACTCAAGGTGGAATTGAGCCAGGAGCCGGCTCCTAATTCCACATACCCCCTCTTCGAGGATATGTAACGGTCGGCACGCCAGCCGGTAGCCGGAATTGTCATGAGAGAGGGGGTGAACGAAGCCGCCACACCTCTTGACTCATAATTGAGAGGCGTAGTAGACAAGGTAGACTTCAAAGCCTTCGGGAAAGCGTTGATACGCTCGACGCGGATGACATCAGGCACATAACGTCCGTCGACATTTATCGACTCGTGGAGCTGGGCGGCCGCAGGGATTGCGAAAAGAGTCCCCGCAAGGGCTAATAATGAAGCCTTAATATTCTGTGCACAGTTCATAATTCAACCTTATAATTTTATTTCCACTTGCCAAGACGGGTCGTGATCATGTCATGTATATCTAATTCTTTTCCGGGATAATTATCGCGGAGACTCTTGAGATATTCTATCGCGAGATAGTCCTTACCCCTTGTATGATAGACGTCGGCCAGAGCGATGAAACCACGTGCCAGCCAATATTCATGCGGAGAACCTGCATCGGTAAATTCAGTAAGCACTTTGTCAGCATCATTTACAGCCCCGTTGTCAAGATAATGCTGTCCGAGGGTCACGGCAGCCTTTGCGCCATATAAACTCTTCGGATTAGCCGCGAGGCGAGTCAAAGTCTCCACCGCAGCTGCGTCAGCACCCTTTTTCAGCATCGCGGCAGCCTCATAGTACTCCGCCTCCTCCAGCTGATCGGCCGAAAGACCGCCGCTGTTTTTCACGATAGAGGCATAATGCAGGCGTTCTTCATCCTTATCGGTGGTACGCATTATACCGGCATAGGCATCAGCTGCGTAATCCGTGCCTCCCCGTTTCTCAAGTTCACGGTAGGCCTGGAGCGCCTCTTTTCTTGAAGTCGCCCCTTTCTGTTCGAGCAGACCGGCTTTCATAAGAAGGGCTTCCGGTATCTGAGGCGCGTCGCCACGTCTCGCTATGAGAGCTCCGAGAGCCTCGAGAGCACCTTCAGAATCACCCGCCTCCTCCTTGCCCACAGCGATGTCAAGCAAAGCCTGGGCCAGATATTGACCGTTGGGATAATCAGCCACATANTTTTCAAGCATGGCNAANTTNGTGACATCAGAAGCATAGACGGTTTCAGCNCCNTCAAATGCCAGGGTCTCCATCTCATTGGCATCAATCTGAGGAGCCTCCGGCACACCGCGCAAGAACGCGGCATATTCCTGTAGACCACCTGTAGAAGAATAATGGCGTCTCAGGTCATCGTTGGCAAGACGGGCCTCCTCACTGGTGGGCCACTTGGCTATTATCTCCTTATAGGTTTCCTCCCCTTTATCTGTGGAGCCATCCTTCATGTAGGCGATAGCGAGACTGAGCATACCCTTGCGGGCCTGCGCGCTCTGCTTATAGGAGTTGCGGAGTTGTTCGAATGTCTGCACTGCATTGGNCGTCTCTCCGAGGCCCGTGTAGGTCTGNCCTTTCTCAAGAAGNGCGTTGGGAAGCCATTTNGAGTTCGGGAAACGGGTAGGCATAGCNGTCAGCTCCGCNAGNTTNGTCTTTATNTCGCCACCGAGACCNTACATCACNGCCCGGCGATATGTGGCATAATCGGCATCGGCCGCACCGTTGTCAATAGCCGTGGTGTAGTTTTTAAGCGCCGCCTGATAATTGCCGGCATAATACTGAGCGTCGGCCATACGTATCAGGGCGTCTTCCTGCATCCTCTTCGGCAACATCGGGTCGGCTTTCAGCGACTCCGCGAAATTATCGGCCGCCTGTCTGTACTTATCCTGCATAATCTGCGAATAAGCAAGATTGTAACGTGCTATCGTGCGGTTCTCACCTCTACGGTCTGACTTAAGATATGTCTGATAGGCGTTCTCTGCTTCTGAATATTTACCGAGGGCATAGCAGGCATCGCCAAGCCACAGGTATGACTGCGCCCTTACGGCGGCATCGTCACCCACACGCACAGCTTCCTGAAGATACTCCCGGGCCTTGGCCGCACGGTTGTTGGTCATAGCCTCCATTCCCAACTCATAGAGCACCTTCTGCTTTGCATTAAGCACCTGAGAAGAGGGATGAGGAATACGGTTGATACTTTCCAACGCACGCGCATAGTCACGTTCATTGAAATAAGCGGTGGCCAGATACTCTTCCACCTGAGGGGCATAACGCGAACCGGGGAAACGGCTGAGGAAATCCTGCAGAAGCGGTATAGAGGAGCTGAAAGGTATGTTTCCTCCACGGGTGCGCGCAGCCACATAATTGAAAAGGGCTGTCTCCGTCACCGCCGGATCATAATTCATCTTTGAAGCTTTCTCAAACGATATGGCGGCCGCGTTACTGTCGTTCTCCAGCACGGCTATCTGGCCGAGATAGACGTAAGCACTCTGGGCAAGATCATTGTCAAGNTCNGTAAGAGAGGAGAAACGGTCGCGTGCCAGAGCATAGTCCTCCTTACTNTAGTCAATCACGCCCAAAGCGTAAATCGCGTCCGGAGCCGGATCTATATCGTCATGGCGTACATATTGTCTGAGATATTTCCATGCGTTGTCATAATCGTTAAGCTTGAAATAGCTCAGACCGATGACTCTTTCGGTTTCCGGCACAAGTTCGGCCACAGGATCATCAGCCAACAATTCACGACCTTCGTTTATCACACGCCCGTAGTCCCCGCGGGTATAGTCTATCTGCACCAGATAATAATCCGGTTCGAGTCCCTCTGAATTTTTGTTGTCAAGACGGTCAGCCACATCTGAGAAACCGGAATATGCCCTGTCAAGATTTCCCTCCTCATAGTCGCAATAGGCAAGGTAATAATCAGCTGCAAGGTTGAATTCACGGTTATTACGGAGTGCCTCGAAAGTAGGGCGCGCCTCACGCGACTGTCCGGTACGCACCATCGACAGTGCCTTACGGTATTCATAAAGCGGTCTGTCAGCCGGATTGATACGCGAGTAATCGATATCCTCGTATGCAGCCAGCGCATTGTTGAAATGATGGGCGAAGAAGAAATAATCGGCAGCCGCCAGACGGGCCGGGAGCGATTGGGGAGAGGCCGGATAAGTTTCGGCAAACGCTCTGAGAAGGTCGACACAGTCAGCGTCGCCCCGTTCATAGAGGGCCAAAGCAAGGAGATATGCACAATCCTCACGCTCTTTTGAGGGAAGAATCACATTCTGGGTGTCAAGGTGCTTAAGCTGGTCGATGACACCGGCATAGTTTCCCTCGGAGAGCATCAACCGGGCCCTTTCGATATAGCCCAAGGCCAGAGGGCTCAGGCGGTCTTCACGGGTAAGGGTTGTGGCGGAGGCAACCAATCCGGAAGCGCAGAGAGACATGGCGATCAGACTGTAGGCAAAAGCCTTTGCTGGTTTATGAAATTGACGTTTCATATTGTGTCGATATAAAGATTGAGGCCGGCGCTGTTTTGCGACAGTCACCGGCCTCTGGGGATAGGATGGATTTAGGGAGGTAGTCCATAGCAGAGTCGAACTGCTCTTTAGAGAATGAAAATCTCTCGTCCTAACCGATAGACGAATGGACCGACACAATCCTTTTCACAGCTGCGGCAGGGCAATCTGAAGCCGGCGCATGCTGAAGGAAATATTTTCTATCGCTGGCCCTCAATGGCCGGCAATTTTAAGCGAGCTTGTCAATGTGCTTGCAAAGACCGCTGCAAAGGTTGGCAGCTTTGTTCTTGGAGATGATATTCTTGCGACCGAGACGCTGAAGAAGAGCGTTAACCTTGTTATATGCTTCGGTTGCCTCAGCCTTGTCAGTCATCTTACGCACGCGGCGAACTGCATTACGGGCGGTCTTGGCCCAGTAGCGGTTCTCAAGTCTTCTTTTCTCCGCCTGACGAATTCTTTTTAATGATGATTTATGATTTGCCATCTTAAAAATTGATACTTTGTCGTAGTTTTATTAAAATTGGTAGCCCATAGCAGAGTCGAACTGCTCTTTAGAGAATGAAAATCTCTCGTCCTAACCGATAGACGAATGGGCCACGAATCAGCAACTGCANCCGCTTACGGTGCATTTTGCGACTGCAAAGTTACTACTCTTTAACTTAACTTCCAAATTTTACCGCTAAAAATCTTTTTATTTTTTTATTTTTCCCCTCAAACACGCCTCTTTGATCATGTTTTTCTCTATCCGTAGACTCTTTTTCACCTCTTTTCTCTCTTTTTTTGCCTTAATCTTTAACTTTAGCTCTTATTCCGATGTTTCTCTGTTAAAGGCTTACCATGCCCTCACCACCTCTCCGGGCAATAAAGACCTTCTGTATCCATCCTCTTTATGTAATACTTTTTATGTAATACTTTACTACCCATGAAAATCTATTGCAAGAACACTGAAACTTACGTCTCCGTAATCGGAGGAGAAAAAGTTATCGATATCATCCCTCGTCTCAGAAAGGAACTCCCGTTTACTCCCATCTGTGCCAGGGTCAATAATAAGACCGAAGACCTCTGTTTCCCTCTGTTTTCACCGAAACAGGTGGAATTCCTTCCGGCTTCCGACCCTGCAGGTCGCCATGTGTACGTACGATCCCTGTGCATGATGCTTTATAAAGCCGTCATCGAGGTGCTGCCTCACACAACCCTTTCGATCGAACACTCCATGTCTTCGGGCCACTATTGCAGAATCCTGCGCGACGGCACCCCGGTAATAATAGATGAGGCTACCGCTACCGCTCTTTTGGAAACCATGAGGAGACTTTCCGAATCTGACATTCCGTTCCGCCGCAAGGAACATCTCACAAAAGATGTGATCGAAGTGTTCCGTCGTCAAGGCCTCGATGAAAAGGTCACTCTCCTCGAGTCGCTGCATGAGCTCTATACCAAATATTACCGCCTCGGCGACACAGCCGATTCATATTACGGACCTCTCGCCCCCAGCACAGGTTTCATAAGTGAATTCGACATACGTCCCTATAAAGATGGTTTCCTCCTTTTCGCCTATACTCCCGAAAAGACCGATGAACTGCTACGCCGGAATCCACCGCAAGAAAAAATGTATAAAGCATTCACCGATCAACTCCTTTTCAACCGTGTAATACAAGTCAAGAACGTTGGTGAACTGAANATGGCAGTAAGGAACTGTCAGACTGCCGAACTCATAAATGCGGCGGAGGCTATGCACGATAAGCTACTCGGTCGCATAAGCGATGAAATAGCCGCGAGAAGGAAAGAGGGAGGCGCAGGAATAGTTATGCTCGCCGGACCCTCCTCTTCAGGGAAAACCACCACAGCAAAACGGTTAGCCATTCAGCTCATGACCAACCTCATCGTGCCCAAACTCATATCGCTCGACGATTACTTTGTCGACCGCGAACGTAACCCACGCGACGAGAGCGGCGACTATGATTATGAGAGTCTTTACGCCCTTGACCTCGAACAACTCAATTCCGACCTCTCACGCCTTCTCAAAGGAGAGGAAATCAATCTTCCGACATATTCATTTGAACTCGGGAAACGTATCGACCGTAAGCGCCCACTCCGTCTTGAGAAGAACGAGATCCTCCTCATCGAGGGTATTCACGGCCTCAATCCGGAACTCACAAGCTCCATAGCGCCCGACAACATTTTCAAGATGTATGCCTCGGCCCTTACCACCTTGAAGATCGACAACCACAACTGGATATCCACGAGCGACAACCGCCTGCTGAGACGCATAGTGCGCGATCACAAATATCGCCACACCTCCGCACTCGATACCATTCGTCGCTGGCCCAGTGTAAGGAGAGGCGAAGAGAAATGGATTTTCCCCTTCAGTGAAAACGCCGACGCTACTTTCAACTCATCATTGATATTCGAGATAGGAGTGATGAAACCATACGCCGAACCGCTGCTCAGAGAGGTGCCGAAAGATATGGTGGAATATGCACAGGCTTACCGTTTGCTTCGTCTGTTAAACTGTTTCGAGCCTATTCCCGCCGATCAGATTCCTACCACCTCTCTGCTGCGTGAATTCCTCGGAGGTTCCTCCTTCCATTACTGATATCCTGAACATCTAAATATGGCGACGTCCCGACAAATTTGCCGGGACGTTGCCATATATAGCAGTTTTTATTTCTCAATCTTTCAGAAAAATTTTGTCTCTTCTCCGGTCATGGCCGTGAGCAGGTTGTTGGCAAGACTGCTGGCTCCAATACGGAAAAGATCCTTGTTGAGCCACTCATCACCCAACACCTCTTTAACTATGGCATAGTATTGCACAGCCTCTTCAGCTCTGCGGATGCCACCGGCTGCCTTAAAACCAACCTTACGTCCTGTCTGAGCATAGTATTCACGGATGCACTGACACATTACGTAGGCGCCCTCCAATGAAGCTCCCGGATAAATCTTACCCGTAGAGGTCTTTATGAAATCAGCATCACTCCACATGGCCAATATTGAAGCCTCCTTTATGGCGGCAGCTGTTTTCAACGCACCTGTCTCAATAATCACTTTCAATTTAGCTCCCTTGGCCGTATGCTTGAGTTCGATAAGCTCGTCGCAGAGATCCTCATAATTCTTATCGCGGAAATAACCGAGATTCATCACCACATCCACTTCATTTGCGCCACCGGCCACCGCCAGAGCCACATCAGCCACTTTTACCGCAGTGAAAGTCTGGCTCGAAGGGAAGCCACCGGCCACAACGTCTACGTCAACTCCGGTAACATCAAGCGTGGAACTTACCACTTCGGCGAAATTACTGTAGACGCATATAGATGCTACATTGTTGTATTGGGGAAATTCGTTATCAAAGTCATTCACTCGTTTGGTGAAGGCTGTCACACTCTCCTGACTGTCTTCCGTGCTCAGTGTAGTAAGGTCGATTGAACTGAATAGAAACGCATACACTTCAGGAGTGGCGTATGCAGGAGCTTTCTCTATTATCTTTTTAACTGCCGCCGATACTTCGGCATCGTCTGTAATTACCCGGCTGTCTTCAATGGCCTTCTGATATCTGTCCATAATTCTTAATTTCTCTTGGGTTTCTTCCGTCACAGGTTAGCTCACATCCTCCCCCTACAGAGAGAATCCATACTGACCCTGCAGAAACAATATACATTTTTTCTATCTATTAGAAAAACAATCGGAAGGGCCATGTGGTTTTAACCACCCGGTCTTTTACTTTACGAAAGACCACACGACGAAAGGCCACACTGAAGTTTATTTGCGGCGCGGGGCGATCCTGTCGGGATTCTGGCGCAGGAACTGTTCCCACGACTTCGCTCCTTTCTCAATCTTCGGTTTGCCGCTTTCATAGAAATGGGTCAGGGCCGCTGCAAGAGCATCGGTGGCGTCAAGTAGCTTCGGCATGTGATCTTGCGGTATATTGAGTATGTATTTCAGCATCGAAGCTACTTGCTCCTTGGAGGCCGAACCGTTGCCTGTGACCGACTGCTTAATCGAAAGAGGTGCATATTCACATATAGGTATGTCACGTGCGAGAGCAGCCGCCATAGCCACACCCTGCGCACGACCAAGCTTAAGCATCGACTGCACGTTTTTACCGAAGAACGGTGCCTCTATAGCCACCTCGTCGGGAAGATACTGGTCGACCAGACCGGTGATGCGCTCGAAAATACGGCTCAGACGTCGGTAATGACTCTCCAGCTTGTTAAGCTGTATCACGCCCATCACTATCACCTCGGCCTTCTTTCCCTTTACTCCGAGCACTCCGTAACCCATGACATTCGTGCCGGGGTCTATGCCCATTATTATGCGGTCATACTCCAGGTTTCCACGCATTGACTGCCCTTCAACCGGGAAAGGCTTGCCGGGATTGTTCATAGAGGGATAATGTCAAGAAGTGTGGCAAAGAAAAGGGCATGCGGACCGAATTTCGCTGTGAAATCTCCCAACACCGGCGGAAGTGTCGTGTCATTCCAGGTGTGGGCGTGATCGGCAGAATCAAATTCAGCCTGAAGAGCTATGCTGAGTCCATGATCGGGATCAGGTTTCTGACCACCGGCCTCTATGACTGTCTGCAGACGTGGATTGACAACCAAACTGTCCTGATTGAAAAGTTTGCCTATAGCCTCGGAACGCATCCAATTCAGAAACTCATCTTCGCGTTTGGGCTCTATTACAAATGTTATGTTATAAACTACCATCTTTCTCTTACTATTTTAATGTATGGATATACGATTTACTAATGTATGGATATAAAAAAAACGGCATGCTTTCACAAACACGCCGCCAAAACAAAATTATGAAAAACATTCAACGCTATGCTGCAAGCAGCATTTCTTGAGCCTCTTGTCGGATTCGAACCAACGACCCCGAGATTACAAATCACGTGCTCTGGCCAACTGAGCTAAAGAGGCAATTGGGCAAGCGACCAACGTCGCACCGCTCGACTACGCTACCCTTGCTTCGATCAAGATCTGGGGGATTCACGAGGAGCAAGTCGCATTGGACTTACCCGATGCAAAATTAGACATTTCTACGGAACTGACAAAATTTTCCTTACGTTTTTCACAGAATTTAACACTATATTCTGATACCGGTCTTGTCAAATATTCCTCAAATATCTAATAATTAAATAATTGACCCTATTACCAAGTAACAGGGCCAACTCGATTATTTTAACACTCTTTCAACTATCACACGGTCAATCAGGGCGTGATTGGTGTCAAGATTCATGTTGCTGTCTTCGGGATTCATCACCAGTTTAACTTCATGTTTTCCGGTCGGGAGGGTCACTCTTACCGTGTTGCTCTCTCCCCAGTCATCCCAATTGCCGACTCCTCGCTGTGGCATCACTACTGTACCGACATCCACACCGTCTATGTAAAGGCTTCGTATGGCGGCTTTGTTTTCTGTGTTTACCGGACCGTTTCCGTTGGAGTAACGGAAGGATATGGTATAGATCTCCTCAGGCGACACAAGCTCATCAGTCTCGATTATGGCTGTCGCCGGGGTCAGCTTGTCGGTTTCGGCAAACCCGTTGCCATGCCATCCTGCAATAGCTCCCTCGGGCTTATAGCTCACCTCGCTTGATGACATCTTATTTTTTTCGTCTGCCATCTCAAAGGTCTTGCGCATACGGTTGCTGCGGGGTTCCGAAGCAAAGCTCTGCGTGCCGTCGCCGGCCACACCTATCACCTGCCATTCACCCTCTGTCAATGCAGGCCATTCTGTCTGGCGGGTACGACCCACCTCCTTGCCGTCGCGCAGCACTATGTATTCGGCAATATACTCCAAAGGATTCCAACGAAGGAGATTCAAGGCCGGACCCTCTGAGCCACTACCGTCTGAAGTCAGCCACGCCGCCGGTGTCCACGGTGCTTTGGAATTCTCAACATGGTTCACTTTCATCGGAGCTATAGGCTCGTTATTCATCTCCACCACTATGTCAACATCTCCCTTCAGAAGTTTGGCGGGTATCACTTTTCCTCTCTCGGGATAATAAGACTTACCGTCGACAGTTATGCCTTTTACACGGTCGCCATACCCCTTCACTGTGATGTTGAGTCTTGCTCCACGGTAAGGGAAGTTGGAAAGTGTGCGTGTGCCACCCAAAGCCTCCGGAACAAAGGGTTCGATCACCAAACCGTCCTTCTCGAAATGGATGCCGAAAAGTATGCGGTTGGTAAGAGCGAGATTTCCCGCAAGACTCCAGAGCATGTTTGAAGAATTAAGCTCGGTGAAGATGTCACCGTTGTCGAGATTGAAATTCTCTTTATTCGTAGCGAAGAGAGCTGCCGGACGTATCACGCTGCCTATCCCTTCAAGCACTCCCTGCTCATTGCCGGCCTTGGCCTGAGCAAGGGCCCAATAGGATGCCACGAAGGGCCACAAGGCATTGTTATGGTAATTGGGCATATCGGAAATCTGAGGATAGAAAATCGCCGGACCATATTTGGTGAGGGGATTATTCTCGGAAATCGATTTCTGTTTGTCGGCCGGAGCTATATCATAAAGTATCGCCAGGGCTTCTCCGAGGGTCTCCGCACGAGGATTGAGAATCTTGCTGTCACGACCGTAAGTGTACATGCCGTAATAACCTTTGTCTTCCATCCAGAATGTCTTGTCGATTGCCTGAGCCAACTCGGAAGCTTCTTNCTTATAAACCTCCGCCTCTTTCTTTTTCCCGAGCNCGGAAGCCNTCTCTGAAGCCGCNTTCAGGGCTGCCGCATAAAGCACGTTCGTACCCATTGCCTCGCTCTGCGAGATGNNGGCGGTCTGCATCCAGCGCGGATAGCTCTGCTCTCTCCAGTCGATGAAGGAGGTCTCTCCCTTCACCAGACCGTTCTCACTCATCACTGTGGCTTTGTCTTTGGCGAGAGACCTCACCACCACGGGATATACTTTCTCCAGCCAGCTCTTCTCTCCGGTCACTTTATAGATTTCCCATGCGGCAAGTGTCCATATCATACGGTCGGTGGATATGGGCCATGCGCCTCCCGAACCGGTATCCTGGATAATCTGGCCCTCGGGATTAACTTTCTTCATGAGTGATATCATGGAGGCTTCGGGTTGCAGGGCAGCCATCGAAAGGATTATCGAATAACTCACGTCGCGGGTCCAGACACCNGCNCATTCTTTTCCTGTCCGCAGGGTCGTATCCGGCTCCACGGCGTTCACCATCTCGTCGAGTGCCATGTTGTAGGCCGCTTCCATAAGCGGGTTGCCTCCTGACACTACCGGATAAGATGAAAGATCGTTCTTGCGTTTCCACACCTGATCTATCGGCATGAAATATCCGGGACGTCCTTTGTAGGTGGAGCGAATCTCCTCAGGACTCACGGCCCAGGCCTTGAACTCATCCTGATAGAGGGTGTCTCCCCTCCATGTGTAAGCATCGGTCTGCACGACCACATCGTTTTCGGCAAACGCAGCCGACCCTCCCGCGAGGATGACGCCACCGATAATCATAGCCATTCTGTTTCGCCTCATCTTTATTTAGCTTTAGGATTATTATGTCTGAGTTATTATGTATGAGTTATGAAATGCCGGCGATTTATTTTGATTTGTCAGATCGCCGTTTGTTGCCGCCGTGACTACGGGTCTTGTTCTTCTTGTCTTTGGGGTTATGGCGGGGGTTCTTGCTCTTCTTCTCCTCGATAGGTTTGTTGGGATTTCCCTCATCCGTTATCAGGGCGAAGTCAAGCTGCTTCCGTTCCAGATCGGCCCGGGCCACCTGCACCTTCACTATATCACCCAAGGTGTATTTGTTGTGATATTTGCGGCCGATGAGACAATAGTTCTTCTCGTCATAATCATAGTAGTCGTCGGCAAGGTCGCGCACAGGCACGAGTCCCTCACATTTGTTCTCATCGAGTTCCACATAGAAACCCCATTCTGTCACGCCGGAGATCACACCCGTATAAATCTCACCCAGACGGTCGCGCATAAACTCCACCTGCTTGTAGCGTATGGAAGCACGTTCGGCATTGGCGGCGAGCTGTTCCATGTCGGAGGAGTGTTTACACTGGTCCTCGAGTTTTATCTTGTCGGTGCTCCGCGCCCCTTCGGCATATTTGGCAAGGAGACGATGCACCATCATATCCGGATAACGGCGGATAGGTGAAGTGAAGTGGGTATAGTATTCGAGTGCCAGACCATAGTGACCCACATTTTCCGTGGTGTAGATGGCCTTTGCCATACTCCGGATGGCGAGCATGGCGAGCATGTTTTCCTCGCCTCTCCCCTTCACATCGCGCAACAGGCGGTTGAGACTCTTGTTGACCTCCTTTGCCGAACCCTCGGTCTTCACCTTGTGGCCGAAACGCAGGGCTATCTGTGAGAAGTTGGTGATCTTCTCAGGATCGGGATTGTCGTGCACACGATATACAAATGACTTCGCCTTCTTCCCTTTCGGCACTTTCCCTATGCTCTCGGCAACTGTGAGGTTGGCGAGCAGCATGAATTCCTCGATGAGTTTGTTGGCGTCTTTCGACTCTTTGAAATAAGCGGCGATAGGATGACCGTCTTTGTCAATCTCAAAGCGCACCTCCGCACGGTCAAATTCAAGCGCACCCTGCTCGTAACGGCGGTGACGCAATTCTTTGGCAAGCTTGTCGAGGGTCAGTATCTCTTTGGCGAAGTCACCCTCACCGGTCTCTATTATCTGCTGGGCCTCCTCGTATGTGAAGCGACGGTCAGATTTTATTACAGTACGACCTATTCGGTAATTGATCACGTTAGCTTTCGCGTCGAGCTCGAATATGGCGGAAAAAGTGAGTTTCTCCTCCTCGGGACGCAACGAACAGATACCGTTTGAGAGATGTTCGGGAAGCATGGGAATGGTGCGGTCAACCAGATACACACTTGTGGCGCGCTGCTGGGCCTCACGGTCGATTATCGAATTGGGCTGCACATAGTGGGTGACATCGGCGATATGCACACCCACCTCCCAGTTGCCGTTGGCAAGCTGGCGTATGGAGAGTGCGTCATCGAAGTCTTTCGCATCGCGCGGGTCGATGGTGAAGGTGGTGACATTGCGGAAATCCTCTCGCTTGGCTACCTCCTCGGGAGTGATACCGGCGTCAATCTTGGCGGCGGCTTTCTCCACTGCCTCGGGATATTTATAGGGCAGTCCGAACTCCGCAAGTATGGCATGCATCTCGGCGGTGTTCTCCCCTTTCTTACCCAATATGTCCACCACCTCGCCACGGGGATTCATCTCCTCGTCGCGCCACTGCACAATGCGGGCGATAGCCTTGTCGCCGGTCTTTCCACCCTTGAGTTTGGAGCGCGGTATGATGATGTCGGCAGCCAGGAATTTGGAGTCGGTCACAAGGGAGGCATAATCTTTCTCCACATTGAGCGTGCCGATGAATACCTGCTCCTTCGGCTCTATGATTTCAATTACCTTGGCCTCGGGTTCCACACCTTTTCTGCGGGCCGAGATCTCCACCTTCACCTTGTCGCCGTTAAGAGCGTGCATGGAATTACGCTCCGCCACCATGATCAGCTCATCATCTATCATGACGCCGTTCTTACCGTTGCTGCGGCGCACGAACAGGCCGACATTCTCGGTGCCTCGGTTGGCGTTGGCCTTATATTTTCCTAAGGCCACCTCTTGAATAAGGTCGCCGGCGGCAAGTTCCTCAAGTATGTTTATCACGTCCATGCGGTTGGCCGGGTTGGTGGCATCCACCGCAAAGGCGATCTGCTTATAATTGAACGATTGTTTATTCTCTTTCTCCAGGAATTTCATAATCTTTTCCTGGAGTTCTTTCTTCTTCATACGGGGAGCTGAGGCCCCTGCGTTTTCCTTGTTCTTCATATTTAGAAATTTCTTTTCGTTAACCTGATGCGTGAGTCATAATATTATTATAACACACGGAAGACGGTTTATTGTTTTTCAACTACAGAATTTACTTCCGGCTGCACATTTACTTCCGGCTGTACGCCCCTGAATTACCCTCTCCGTGGAAATAGCTGAATATGACGTTTGCTTTTGCGGGACCCACCACAGCCGCCAAATCTTCCACCGATGCCTCCCGCATACGCTTCACGCTTTTGAATTCTTTCATGAGAGCTTTGGCTGTCACCTCTCCCACTCCCTTGATATTGTCGAGCTCGCTGCGCACCTGTCCTTTCGAGCGTCGCAGCCTGTGATGGGTGATGCCGAAACGGTGTGCCTCGTCGCGCAGATGCTGCACCACCTGAAGGCTCCGGCTCTTCTTGTCGATATAAAGCGGCAGGGTGTCGCCCGGGAAATATATCTCCTCGAGTCGCTTGGCTATGCCCACCAATGCCACCTGCCCTCTTATGCCCATCTCATCGAAAGCCTCGACAGCCGCGCTCAACTGGCCTTTGCCGCCGTCGACCACCACCAACTGAGGCAACGGTTCACCTTCGGCTATCATGCGGGAATAACGGCGATGAAGCACCTCTTTCATTGAAGCGAAGTCATCGGCCCCGACTACGGTCTTTATACAGAAATGCCGGTAGTCCTTCTTCGACGGTTTGCCGTTGCGGAACACCACGCAACTCGCCACAGGATTCGTGCCCTGGATATTCGAGTTATCGAAACATTCTATATGACGCGGCTGCACACTCAGGCGGAAATCATTTTTCATCTGCTCCATGAGTTTCTCCACCCCCTTCTCGGGATCAAGTTTCTCTGCCATCTTCTCCTTGTCGGTCATATACTGGCGAACATTTTTCATGCCCACATCAAGGATTTTTTTCTTATCCCCGCGCTTCGGCACAACCAAATCCACACCCTCGAATTCCGTATCCGGAAGGAACGGCACTATCACAGTCTTATATTCCCTCTCAAATCTTCGGGCCACCTCCCCCATAGCCAAAGAGAGGATCTCGGCCGGAGTCTCGGCAAGCTTCCTGCGGAATTCCATGTTGAGACTCTGCACCACCGCCCCGTGATGCAGATGCATGAAGTTGACGAAAGCCGAATCGCCCGACTCGTCGTAGGCGAACATGTCGCAATCCTCCTCATCGGCGATTCCTATCACAGATTTGGCGTTATAGGTCTTCACGATCTCATATTTTTCCTTCACCGCCTGAGCCTCCTCAAACTTCCATTCCTCGCTGAGTCTGGCCATCTCATCTTTCAGATATTTCTCAAGCACGACGGTCTCACCATTGAGGATCTGACGCACCTGCGCCACATATTTTCCATAATCTTCAGGAGCTATGAGTCCACGGCAGGCACCGCTGCATTTCTTGATATGATAGTCGAGACACAGGCGGAATTTACCTCTGGCGATGCTCTTCTCATCGAGAGCATGACAACAGCTGCGCAAAGGATAAACGTCACGTATGAGCTGAAGCACCACTTTGGCCGCCTGCTGATTGCTGTATGGTCCGTAATACTTTCCATCCACGTCCTTCTCACGGGTCATGAATACACGGGGATAAAGCTCCTTGGTGACCACAATCCAGGGATAAGATTTATCATCTTTCAGAAGCACGTTATAGTGGGGCTGATAGGCTTTGATCATGGCGTTCTCCAGATGAAGGGCATCCTGTTCGGAACCCACNACGATGAAACGCANGTCGACGATATTACGCACGAGCAGATTCGTACGGACAGAATCGTGCCGGCGATTGAAGTAAGACGACACACGTCGTTTGAGCCGTTTCGCCTTTCCCACGTAGATAACCTTGCCGTGGCGGTCGATATACATATAGACGCCGGGAGCGTCAGGAAGATTAAGGATCTTTTCACGGAGATGTGTCCCGGGACGATTATGGAAAAGGTCATCACGGGTGCGGTCAGGAACGATTTCTATGTCGAATTTCCCCATTTTATCGATATCCCTGCCGGTGTCGGCCAAGAGCATATCGATGGTGGCTTTCACCTCCTCAGGCTTGGCCGCCTCTATGGAATCCCCCTCCCCGGGGGTTTGCAGCAATGGCAGTAGTTTCATAATTTTGAAATAGCAATGGTGTAAAAATATATTAATTGATAATTGGTGTAAAATATTTTAAATGACGGGCGCCACCCGGCACCCGTCACACTTTCAATTCTTGTAACAACACCGATGGAATCGGAAATTATTACAAAGTCGTAAACCTGATTTAATACTTAAGCAGAGTGGTCACCTCACAATCGGCAGGAAGGTATGCGCGTCCGTTGAGGGCGGTCAGCTCTACGATAAAATTGATATAAATTTTCTTGGGGTTCATACTCTTCACGAGTTCGTAGCACGCCTCCATGGTTCCACCGGTGGCGAGCAGATCGTCATGTATCACCACCACATCGTCGGATGTGATCGCGTCACTATGCAGCTCGATAGTATCGACGCCATACTCTTTCGCATACGATTTCTTCACTGTCACCGAAGGAAGTTTACCGGGCTTACGGGCCGGAACAAATCCGCATCCCAACTCGTATGCGAGTATGCTACCCCCGATGAAACCGCGGGATTCTATACCCACCACCTTTGTCACGCCCTTATCCTTATACAGCTTGGCAAGCTCGCGGCTCATCAGATGAAGAGCCTCCCCGTTTTTAAGCATCGTGGTGAGATCGCGAAAAATGATACCTTTCGACGGAAAATCGGGCACATCGCGAATCATTGATTTCAATTGTTCGAGTTCCATAGTTATATAGTTTTGTAAAATGAAATTTTCTTTTGAGAAATTAGATTTATATTTTGAAATTGTTCCACGTGGAACACGATTCCACTATCCCCTATCCTATCGATGCCTCATCCTTTCATNAGANATTTCNGNTNNTGATCATCTATGCAGNAGCACAAGGAGGATATTGATATCAGCGGGCGAGACTCCGGGAATCCTTGAGGCCTGTCCTATGGTAGCCGGACGTATCGCGTTCAACTTCTGTCGGGCTTCTGTTGAAAGAGAAGTCATCAGGCCGTAGTCGATATCCGCAGGAAGTTTCACATACTCCAACCGCTTTGCCTTCTCGGCGAGCTCCCTTTCCCTGGCGATATAGCCGCCATATTTTATAAGGATCTCGGCTGCCTCTACGATCTCATTTCTCCGCAGCTCCGGAATCTCCTCTACTCTCTTACGCAACCGTGAGATAATCTGTGAGAGATTTTCAAAATTAAGCTGCGGACGTTTGAGAAGTTCCACAAGCCGGATGGAGGCCGACAAGGGAGAGGTGCCCAACCCTTCCAATGCTGCATTTATCTTATCGCCCATCTTGACGGTAAAATCTCCACACCACTCGATCAAGGCATCTCTTTCCTTCAGTTTTTCCTGCATCGCTTTCAGACGTTCCTCACTCGCCAAACCTATGGCAGCGCCTTTCGGCGTAAGGCGCATGTCGGCATCGTCCTGACGAAGCAGTATCCGGAATTCAGCCCGGGAAGTAAACATACGGTATGGTTCATCCACACCTTTCGTGACAAGGTCATCTATAAGAACACCTATGTAAGCTTCATCTCTGCCTAAAATAAACGGAGCCTCTCCCTTCACCGACAAGGCAGCGTTCACTCCGGCCATCAGTCCCTGGGCGGCCGCCTCCTCATAACCGGTGGTGCCGTTCACTTGACCCGCGAAATATAATCCTTCCACGAGCTTCGTCTGTAAGTCATGAGTAAGTTGAGTAGGATCAAAATAATCATATTCTATGGCATAACCGGGACGATAGAAATGCACGTTGCGTAAAGCCGGCACTCTCTGAAGAGCCTCCAACTGCACGCGCCAGGGCAACGAACTTGAAAAACCGTTTATATAAAACTCCTGCGTGTTTTCGCCTTCCGGCTCAAGAAAAAGCTGATGACTCTCCTTATCTGCGAAAGTCACGATTTTCGTTTCGATACTCGGACAGTAACGCGGACCGATACTCTTGATCTGTCCATTATACAATGGCGAGTATTCAAGATTGTCATGAAGGATGGTGTGCACTTCAGGATTAGTATGCACGATAAAACAACTGCGCGGACGAAGCGAACGATGCACGTCAGGAAGGAAAGAGAACTTATGGAAATCCCGTTCCACCAATTCCACCGTCACCTCTGCCGAAGCGTCAGCCGCAGCCGCCACCTCTACCCTGTCATCACCATCCTGACGCTCAGTCCTGGAGAAATCTATAGTACGGGCATCCACACGCGCCGGTGTGCCGGTCTTCATACGCAAGGCCGTGAAACCGATCTCACGCAACTGTTCCGTCAATCCTTTCGATGCCGGCTCAGATATGCGGCCACCCTCTATTTGGGTAGAGCCGAAATGCATGAGACCGTTCAGGAAAGTCCCGGCAGTAAGGATTACTTTTTTAGCAGTAAAAGAGAAACCGAGTGCTGTGGTGACACCCCCTATCACAGTTTTTCCGTCAACGGTTTCAAACGTCAAGCCGACAGCCATATCCTGGAATAAGGAAAGATGCGGTGTATTCTCCAACACTTTCCGCCACTCATCGATAAAACGGCTCCGATCGCTCTGCACACGAGGCGACCATACGGCGGGACCTTTGGAACGGTTAAGCATCCTGAACTGTATGGCGGTTTTATCAGCAATAATGCCCATCTGTCCTCCGAGAGCATCGATTTCACGCACAATCTGACCTTTGGCAATTCCACCCACTGCCGGATTGCATGACATCTGGGCGACCTTATTCAAATCAGCGGTAATGAGCAGCGTCTCCACACCGAGTCCGGCAGAAGCCACGGCAGCCTCACAGCCTGCGTGCCCCGCCCCGATAACTATGACATCGTAATTAAATTTCATCTTATCTCAACTAACATTCCGGATTGCCCGGATGTATTTCAACAGTTATTCCATATCTTTGCACTATAAAACGCCCTTCAAAGGGAAGAAAACGCTAAGAAATGTCAGATATCAGATTCATACCCGAGTG
>WFLX010300501.1_pt1 | contig 23652 bp, 26 predicted proteins | sample 4967041 | NCBI WGS metagenome assembly WFLX01 (sample SAMN12857096, study PRJNA449069) | gut metagenome | isolation source: stool from male and female vole | host: Microtus ochrogaster | place: USA:Florida | collected 2017
CAGGTTCGTGTGCTACAGGAGCATCAAAGGCTGCCGCCGAAATGCTTCTGACGGGCAAAGTAGTTCATCACACCGTAATAATGACCCCTAAAGGTATAACGCTTAATCTTGAAATAAGTGAACAGAAAATCAGTGACGGCAGTGCTGTGTGTTGTGTGGTAAAAGACAGCGGTGACGACCCTGATGTGACGNANGGTATAAAAATNTTTGCGGAAGTTTATCTGANTGAANGTGGTATTGAAATTTCAGGCGGTGAAGGTATAGGAAAAGTCACGAAAGCAGGTCTTGACCAGCCTGTAGGTGAATGGGCGATAAACTCCGTTCCACGAAAAATGATTGAATCCGCACTTTCGGAAACTGCTGAACTTTATGAATATTCCGGAGGATTTAAAGTTGTTATTTCTGTTCCGGACGGTGAAATTATTGCACAAAAGACATATAATTCACGTATGGGAATAGAGGGTGGTATTTCTGTTATCGGAACTACCGGAATAGTCGAACCCATGAGCAATACCGCACTTATCGAAACAATCCGCACAGAAGCAAAAGTCAGACGTTCAGCAGGTAACAGAAATATGCTTCTTACTCTCGGAAACTACAGTGACAGCTTTGTGCAGTTGGAAATGCCTTTTTCACTGGAAAGAAGTATAAAGTGCAGTAATTTTATAGGGGACGCTATTGATATAGGTCTTGAAACGGGTTTTGNAAGTNTACTGNTTATAGGTCATNTCGGCAAAATGGTGAAACTTGGTGCAGGAATAATGAACACACATTCCGCAAGTGCAGACGGCAGAATGGATGTTCTTGTTACCTGTGGGGTACTTGCAGGTGTCGAAACTGATATACTGAAAGAAATACCATTATGTGCGACGGTTGACGCTGCACTTGATATATTCCGTCGTGCAGGTGCTATGGAAAAAGTACTGCAAATTCTTGCGGAACGTGTAGACTATTATCTGAATGCAAAAGTTAAAAACGAAATAAAAATAGGTGGAGTTATTTTTTCGTACAAGCACGGTATTACTATAAAGACAAAACACGCTGATACACTTATAAAGGCAATTTCGGAGGAATAAAAATGGTAAATTTTGTAGGAGCAGGCTGTGGTGCAGTTGACCTGATAACGCTCAGGGGAAAGAGACTTATTGAGGAGGCAGACGTGATAATTTATGCAGGTTCGCTTGTTAATCCGGAACTGCTTGACTTTGCAAAGCCTGAATGTGAAATACATAACAGTGCGTATATGACTTTGGGTGAGGTTATTTCCGTTATGNAAAAAGCCGAAAAAAATAACAAAAGCACTGTAAGACTGCATACGGGCGACCCGTCGGTATACGGTGCAATCCGTGAACAGATGGACGCACTTGAAAAGCTGGGTATAAAATACGAGGTGTGTGCCGGAGTGAGTTCTTTCTGCGGAGCAGCGGCGGCACTAAAAGCGGAGTATACTTTGCCGGACGTTTCACAGACAGTAATTATTACACGTATGGCAGGTCGTACTCCTGTACCTGAAAGTGAGAGCATTGAAAAACTTGCGTCACATCATGCGACTATGGTTATCTTTCTCAGCACGGGTATGCTTGACGAACTTTCAGAAAGACTTATTGCAGGCGGTTACAGCGAGGACACACCTGCGGCAATAGTCTACAAAGCAAGCTGGAAAGACGAAAAAGTTATGCGATGTACAGTCGGAAACCTTGCCCAAACCGCACGTATAAACAATATAAAAAAGACCGCTCTGANAACGNTCGNGGACTTCCNCNGNGACGATTATTCACTTTCANAACTCTATGNCGCATCGNTTACNACGGAGTACAGAAAATGAATATTTCAGTTATTTCACTCACTGAAAACGGTCGTATTATGTCGGACAGAATAAGCGGTTTTCTGAAAGAAAGTCACAATATAAAGCGTTATTGTTTCAGAAAGCACACCGACAGTTCAGCAGAAACTTTTGAAAACATTTATCAACTTACGGATAAAATTTTTACGGAATCTGACGCACTGATTTTCATATGTGCCTGTGGTATTGCTGTAAGGGCGGTTGCGTCACATATTGTGTCAAAAACGTCTGACCCTGCGGTTATTGTCGTAGACGACTGCGGAAAATTCGTCATTCCTGTACTTTCTGGACATATCGGCGGTGCAAACAGACTTTCAGAGGTAATTGCCGAAAAAATAAACGCTGTTCCTGTCGTGACTACGGCAACGGATACAGGTAAAAAATTTTCACCTGATTCTTTTGCAGTGGCGAACAATTTAATTATTACGGACATGAAAATTGCAAAGGAAATTGCTTCGACGGTACTGAACGGCGAAAAAACCGGTCTTGTCAGTAGTTACAAATGTTATAATATTCCTGCTGAAATATCCCATGAAAATAATTGCCGTACCGGAATATGTATAAGTAAAAATCCCGACAGAAAGCCTTTTCCTGTGACACTTAATCTTGTTCCGAAAAATATAATTATAGGGATAGGCTGTAAAAAAGGCGTTACGTGTGAGACAATTGAAAGACGGGTTTTAGAAAGTCTTTTGTCTGCGGAAATTTTTCCGGAACGAATCTGCGGTGTTGCGACTATTGACATAAAATCAGATGAAAAGGGTCTGAACGAATATTGCAGAAAAAATAATTTTGTTCTGAAATATTTTACGTCAGCCGAACTTATGGACTTACAAGGGGATTTTACACCGTCGGAATTTGTCCGAAAGACAACAGGTGCGGACAATGTTTGTGAAAGAAGTGCGGTAATTTGCAGTGGCGGACGGCTTGTAATGCGAAAAAATGCAGGGGACGGCGTGACTGTGGCAGTTGCGGAAAAACCTGTAATTATTGATTTTGAAAGGAAAATTTTATGAAACTTTATGTTGTGGGATTTGGTGGTGGAAGTCATCAGGGCATGACGATAGAGGCAGAAAACGCTTTAAAAAACAGTGATATTATAGTGGGATATACTGTGTACACGGAACTGGTTAAAAAGATTTTTCCCGAAAAGGAATATATTTCTACAGGTATGACAAAAGAAAAAGACCGTGTTAAAATCGCTCTTGAAAAATCTGCGGAAAGGAATGTTTCAATAGTTTGCAGTGGTGACAGCGGAGTTTACGGAATGGCAGGTCTTGCAATTGAGATGTCAAAGAATTATTCCGAAACTGATATTGAAATAGTTGCCGGAGTTACTTCGGCTCTGAGTGGCGGTGCGGTTCTTGGTTCGCCTCTCACGCATGATTTTGCGGTGATAAGCCTTTCCGACCTGCTTACGCCTATGGAAAAAATAATAAAAAGAATCCGCTGTGCATCGGAAGCCGATTTCACGATAGTCCTTTATAATCCCTCATCAAAAAAACGTTTCGATTATCTCCGTAAAGCCTGTGACATAATGCTTGAATACAAGTCACCTGAAACGGTCTGCGGTTATGTACGCAATATAGGCAGGAACGGGCAGGAAAGCTGTATTCTTACTCTTGCGGAACTCCGTGAAACTGCGGTTGATATGTTCACGACTGTTTTTGTCGGAAATTCTGAAACGACGGTCATAAACGGCAGAATGGTTACACCAAGAGGGTACGGAAATGTCTGAAATTATCATTTTTGGTGGAACAACAGAAGGCAGACAGCTTGCGGAATTTTGTGACGAAAATAACATACCTGCCGATATCTGTGTGACGACTGATTACGGTGCGGAACTTCTTCCGAAAAGTAAAAATATAAATATAATTGTCGGACGGCTTGACAGCTTTCAGATGAAAGAACTGATTTCAAAAAATAAATACACATATATTATTGATGCTACACACCCTTATGCTGTTGAGGCTACAAAAAATATAAAGTCTGCCTGTTCTGAATTTTCAGTGAAATATATGCGGGTTGTCCGTGAAACTTCTGAAAGTTCTGATGGAATTACTGCGGAAAATATGGACAGTCTTGTTAATATTTTGAACCGTAATGAGAAGATTATTTTAAGCACTCTCGGCAGTAAGGAACTTGAAAAACTTACAGAAGTACGGAATTTCCGTGAAAGAATATGGGTGAGAGTACTTCCGGCGGACAATGTAAGGGAACTTTGTTTAAATCTCGGTTTCGACAAAAATAAACTCATATTTCAGAAAGGTCCTTTTACTGAATCGGAAAATATCGCTCACATAAAGCAGAGCGGTGCAGAAATTCTTCTTACAAAGGAAAGCGGAGTTACGGGTGGATATCCTGAAAAAGTATCTGCGTCGGAAAAAAGTGGTATTGATTTGATTGTTTTGAAAAGACCTGTTGAATACGGTTACAGAGTTGATGAAGTAAAAAAAATTGTAATGAAAATTTCGGGAGGTGACTGAAATAAAAGTTTATATAGTNGGTACGGGNATGGNCGGCATAAAAACCCTTACCCGTGAAGCGTCTGAAATTATAGATTCGGCTGATATTCTGATAGGTGCGAAACGTATGCTTGAACCGTTTGAACATCTTCATAAGCCTGTGTTATGTGAGTATTCGGTGGACAAAATAGTAAATTATATAAATAACTGCGGATATAATAAAATCGCCGTTCTGATGTCGGGGGACTGCGGATTCTACAGCGGAGCAAAAAATCTTTCCAAATTTTTTGGCACAGACTGTAAAATTATCTGCGGAATTTCGACACCTGTCTATTTGTGTGCAAAAATCGGCAGGTCGTGGGAAAATATGAAGTTTGTCAGTCTGCATGGCAGAAACGGAAATGTTGCTGTGAACGTCATGCAGAATGAACTTTGTTTTTTTCTGCTTGGTGGAAAAATTACGCCTGCTGAAATATGCAGAACGCTTTGCAGGTATGGTCTTGGTGATGTCAGAATTTTTGTGGGTGAAAATCTGGGTTATGAAAATGAACGTATACTATCGGGTACGGCGAAAAGTATGCAGGACATTTCAACGGAAAATCTCTGTGCGGTGATTGTCGAGAATAAAAATTACATGAAATATATTCCGTTGGGAATCGGCGACGAAAATTTTATAAGAACTGAAATTCCAATGACAAAGGCAGAAGTGCGTACTGTTGTGGTTTCAAAGCTGAATGTCGGCAGGGACAGTATTTGCTGGGACATTGGTTGTGGTACGGGTTCGGTGTCGGTGGAAATGGCACTGAGGTGTCCGGACGGTTGTGTATATGCGTTTGACAAGAATGATAAAGCTGTGAAACTGACTTCTGAAAATTCCGAAAAATTCGGCTGTGACAATATTCATGTGTATAAAAGTATGTTTCCGGAAGATGTTCCGGATAATGTTCCTGCACCGGATTGTGTATTCATAGGTGGTTCGTCGGGAAAAACCGGAGATATAGTAAAATATGTTCTTGAAAAAAATCCGTATGCCGAAATAGTCGTGACGGCGGTTTCAATAGAAACGCTAAATGAATGTATGGGTATTTTTGACGCTGAAATTACACAGATTGCCATAACGAGAACACACAAAACAGGCAGTCACACCATGTTTTCGGCAGAAAATCCTGTGTTTGTGATAAAGAGGAAAATAAAATGCGTAGAGTAATAATTGCAGGAACGGGAAGCGGTTGCGGAAAAACCACAGTTACCTGTGCCGTTCTGGAGGCATTGTGCAGACGTGAAATAAAAGTATCATCATTCAAGTGCGGACCTGATTACATAGACCCGATGTTTCATAAAAAAATAATCGGAACTGATTCGCATAATCTTGACAGCTTTTTCTGTGACGAAAACACTCTTAAATATCTGCTTTATGAAAACAGCCGTAACAGCGATATTTCCGTGATTGAGGGTGTTATGGGATTCTATGACGGAGTAAACGGAAAGGGTTCGGCATTTTCTGTTTCGGAAATCACCGGTACACCTGTGATTCTTGTCGTTGACTGCAAAGGTATGAGCGACTCACTCGGTGCGGTGATAAAAGGTTTTCTCACTTACAGAACGCCTAACAATATATGCGGAATTATTTTTAACAGACTTCCGGAAAAGCTTGTTTCACTTGCAAAAAAAATCTGTCATGAACTCAATACGGAATATTTCGGGTATATGCCACCGCATAAATGTACTATTGAAAGCCGTCATCTTGGACTTGTGACAGCTGACGAAATTTCAGATATAACGGATAAAATTCGGTTTCTTGGTGGACTTGCGGAAAAAAATATCCTGCTTGACAAAATTATAGATTTTTCTGACAGAACTTTTCCGTCGTTTTCAGAACCGTGCATAAAAAAAATATCTGACATTCAGCCTGTGGTGGCTGTTGCAAGGGACAGGGCGTTTTGTTTTCTCTATCAGGAAAATATTTCACTGCTTGAAAAAACAGGCTGTTGTATAAAATACTTTTCACCGCTTTATGACAGGTGTGTCCCCGAAGATGCTGACGGACTTATTCTTTGTGGAGGTTATCCCGAACTTTATGTAGAACAGCTTTCGGATAACGTTTCAATGCTTGAATCCGTGAAAAATCTGATTGACGGCGGTATTCCATTAATTGCGGAGTGCGGTGGGTTCATGTACCTGCATAAGTACATAAAGGACGGTGGCAAGATTCACCGAATGGCAGGAGTTTTTGAAGATTCTGTCTACAGAACAGATAGACTTCAGAGATTCGGCTATATAACGCTTGATTCCAAAAACGATAGTCTGCTTTTCAGAAAAGATGAAAAAATTACTGCACATGAATTTCATTACTGGGACAGTACGGACTGCGGAAAAAGTCTTACTGCTGTAAAGAGTGATGGCAGGTCATGGGAATGCTGTAAATGCAGTGAAAAAATGTATGCAGGGTTTCCGCATATTTATTTTTATTCGGACATCAGAATTGCAGAACGCTTTGCAAAGGCGTGTGCAGAATACGGAGGCAGAAAATGAACAGAATAAACAAAATAAAACCATCAGACAGATTATCAGCGGCTTCGGCAAAAAAACAGTGGGACAGCATAGCTAAACCTCTCGGAAGTTTCGGATTGTTGGAGGAATTTATTGAGAAAATAGCGTCGGTGCAGGGAACAAAAGACATTGACATTTCAAAAAGAGCGGTTGTGGTAATGTGTGCGGACAACGGCGTTGTGTGTGAGGGAGTTACTCAGACGGGCAGTGAAATTACGGCGTTGAGTGCGGTGGCGATTGCGGAAGGACGTTCAAATATAAACGCTCTCGCAGACGCTTACAGCACTGATGTTATATCAGTTGATATCGGAATAAACCGTGACACAAAAAGTCGTTTCATTATTGACCGTAAAATTGCTTACGGAACACAGAATATAGTTGTTTCACCTGCAATGACTTTAAGTCAGGCTGAAAAAGCGGTCTGTGTGGGAATGGATATTGTCCGTGACCTTAAAAACAAAGGATTCAGAATTATAGTTACCGGTGAAATGGGAATAGGAAATACCACTACAGCAAGTGCGGTTTCGGCGGTACTTCTTGATATGCCTGTTGAGGAAGTTACAGGACGTGGAGCAGGTCTGACATCTGAGGGTCTTGAAAGAAAAATTTCAGCAATAAAGCGTGCAATTGAGTTTAACAGACCCGACAAGGACAAGCCTCTTGAAGTACTTGCAAAAGTCGGTGGATTTGACATTGCAGGAATGACAGGTCTTTTTCTTGGCGGTGCGGTCTACGGTGTTCCGATAATAATAGACGGCGTGATTTCTGCTACTGCGGCAGCGATTGCGTATAAAATCAATCCGTTGTGTGCGGAATATATGCTTGCCGGACACGTTTCGGGCGAACCTGCCGGAATAAAGCTTCTTGAACTTATGGGACTTAAAGCAGTTATAAATGCAGGTCTGCGACTCGGTGAGGGTACTGGTGGAATAATGCTTCTTCCGTTGCTGGACGGTGCGGTTGCTCTCTACAGAAACGCCCACAGGTTCGACGAAATCGGTATGGAGAGGTATGTGGAACTTAAATGATTACACTGATAACAGGCGGTTCAAAGTGCGGAAAGTCTGCACTTGCCGAAAGAATAACGTGCGGTTTTTCGGGCAGGAAATTTTATATTGCAACCATGAAACCATACGGCGAGGAGGCTTTTTCTGCGATTGAAAGACACCGTGAAATGCGTCAGGGAAAAGGTTTTGAGACAATAGAAAAGTATACTGATTTGAGTGAAATAATTCTGCCGGAAAAAAGTGCAGTTCTGCTTGAATGTATGGGAAATCTTTGTGCAAATGAGATGTTTGTGGAGAATAAAATAATAAATCCGGTTGAGAAGATAGTGAGTGGTATTGAATATCTTGCCGAAATTTCGGAGTATCTGACAATAGTCACTAATAAAGTCGGAAACGACGGTATTTCATATTCAAAAGAGACGGAAAAATATATTTCCCACATCAATAAAATAAACAGACGGATTTCACGGTTTGCAGATAATGTCATAGAGTGCGTTTACGGAATACCTGTTATTCTGAAAGGAGAATTATGTTACTGAAATCATTGTTTTCTGCTTTTCTTATGTACTCACGCATACCGATGCCCAAAGTTGAATGGAAAGAGGAAAACCGTCGGTATTCGCTTTGTTTTTTTTCACTGATAGGGGCGGTGACGGGCGGTCTTTTTCTTTTGTGGCGACTGCTTTGTATAAAACTTGGATTCAATGCTTTACTTTTCGGTGCAGTTTCAACTCTTATACCAGTGATTGTGACTGGTGGTATTCATATAGACGGTTTCTGTGATGTTATCGACGCAAAATCATCTTATGGCGACAGGGAAAAACGTCTTGCAATAATGAAAGATTCACATATAGGTGCATTTGCGGTGCTTCACCTCTGTATGTACATGATTATTCAGACGGCTTTGTTTTCGCAGATAAATAAATGGGAAACGGCTGTTATTGTTGCGTTGGGATTTGTTCTTTCAAGGTCGATTAGCGGATTTTCAGCAATTACTTTCAAGTCTGCGAAATCGGAAGGCAGTCTGCAAAGTTTTGTAAAACCTGCCCACAAAAAAATAACGGTTTCAGTCACGGTAATATCTGCATTGCTGTGTTTCACCGGAATGATTTTTACAGACTGGTTTTCCGGAATTGTAAGCACTTTTACCGCATTATGTGTAACATTTTACTATAAAAAATTTTCCTATAAGACTTTTGGTGGAATTACAGGTGATTTGTGTGGCTGGTTTTTGCAGGTGTGTGAAATATGGGTACTTGCGTCGGCTGTGATTTCGGATTCTTTAAAGGAGGTTATGATAAAATGAGACTGGTTACAGGTGGAGTTTTTGAGGGAAAGACTGAATTTGTCGTTTCTGAATTCGGCATATCCGAAACTGATATAAAATACGGCGGAAACTGTGATATATCTGAAATTTTCAGTGCAGTATGTGTAAAGGACTATCATCTTCTTGTAAGAAGATTAATCAGTGAAAATACTGACCCCGTTGAATTTACTTTAAAACTTTGTTCTGAAAACAAGGGTATCACTGTTATTACGAATGAAATCGGGTGCGGAATAGTTCCCGTTGAAAAAAGTGAAAGACTATGGCGTGAGAATTGCGGAAAGTGCGGTTGTATAATTGCGGAAAATTCCGATGTAGTCGTAAGGGTGATATGCGGAATTGGTACTTATATAAAGGATACACGGACATGATTATTAATTTTATACGTCACGGCAAAACTGTCGGAAATATTCAGAAAAAATATATAGGAAGAACAGACGAGTCGTTGTGTGCGGAGGGCGTGGCAGAAATAAAGAATAATAAATATCCATCATGTAATATAGTAATTTCAAGCCCGATGAAACGCTGTATTCAGACGGTAGATATTATATATCCTGACAAGAAACCTATTATTTGTGATGATTTCCGTGAGTGTGATTTCGGCGACTTTGAGGGAAAGAATTATCTTGAACTTTCCGGCAGTCCCGACTATCAGAAATGGATTGACAGCAACGGTACAGATACTTTTCCGAACGGCGAAAATCCGCAGAACTTCCGGAAAAGGTGTGTTGAAATTTTTCTGAAAGCTGTTCAGAGATACAGTGATAAAAAACTTTCGCTTGTCGTACACGGTGGGACAATTATGTCAGTCATGGAAAAATTTGCAGTTCCGAAAAGGGACTATTATGATTATCAGATAAAGAACGGTCACGGTTTCGTTACGGAATACAGTGACGGAAAAATAATCATAATGGAGGAAATATGAAAAATATTATTTTAACTGCACCGCTTGTCATCGGTTTTATTATTGACTGTCTGCTTGGTGACCCTTATAAACTTCCGCACCCGATACGTGTGATAGGGAATTTAATATCACATCTTGAAAAAATTATCAGAAAAGTCATGCCCGATAAACTGCGTACTGGTGGAATAATTCTTGCGTTAACAGTTATAGGAGTTTCGGTGTGTGTACCGCTTGCGATTCTGATTGCCTGCTATACGCTAAATAAATGGTGCGGAATTATTGTGGAAGGAATAATGTGCTACTATATGATTGCCCCGAAATGTCTTAAAAAAGAGAGCATGAAAGTTTACCGTGCCATAAAGGACGGCGACACGGAAAAGGCACGTTACACTGTTTCGATGATAGTCGGACGTGACACTGATGTGCTTGACGAAAAAGGCATTATAAAGGCGACAGTTGAAACGGTTGCGGAAAATACTTCCGACGGCGTGACAGCTCCGATAATGTATATGTCACTGTTCGGAGCGGTCGGGGGATTTTTCTATAAATCAGTGAATACTATGGATTCANTGNTTGGCTATAAAAATGAAAAGTATGNGGANATAGGACGTTTTTCCGCTAAAATGGACGACGTTCTGAATTTTCTGCCGTCGAGAATTACGGCAGTTATTATGATTGTTTCGGCTTACATACTGCGTCTTGACGGAAAGAACGCATATAAAATATGGAAACGTGACAGACATAATCACGCAAGTCCTAATTCCGCACAGACTGAATCCGTGTGTGCAGGTTCGCTTGATGTACAGCTTGCCGGAGATGCTTACTATTTCGGTGAACTCCATAAAAAGAAGTTTATAGGCGACGACATACGACCGATTGAAAATGAAGATATAAGGCGTGTAAACAGGCTTATGTATATTTCGTCAGTTATTGTGCTTCTGCTTGGTACAGCTTTCAGAATAACGGTTTTCGGAGGTATTTTCAGATGACGGACAAACACGGTGGTAATATTTATAAATATAAGAATTANCTTGATNTTTCGGCAAATATNANTCCNCTCNGAATGCNTGANAGCGTAAGGNATGCTGTTNTTGNNTCNGTTGAATTTTGTGACAGATATCCAGACCCTTTTTGTACTGAACTGGTCGGTAAAATTTCGGATTATGAAAAAATTCCGTCGTCGTGTATTGTCTGCGGAAACGGTGCGGACGACCTTATATATAGAATTGTTTCGGCTCTCAGACCTGAAAAAGCTGTTTTGTGTGTTCCTTGTTTTGCAGAGTACGGAAAGGCTCTTGCGGAAAACAAATGTCAAATCACGGAATATATCCTGTTTGAAAAAAATAATTTCAGTATAATGCAGGACTTTATTGATTATCTTAATTATGATATTGACATTGTATTTCTATGCAGTCCGAACAATCCAACCGGAAAAACAGTTGCTGTTGATTTGCTTGAAAATATCGCTGGAAAATGTCTGCAAAAAGATATTATACTTGTGTGCGACGAGTGTTTTATGGACTTTGTATGCGACGGAAAAAATAAAAGTTCACGTAATTTTCTCAACAGTAAAATGATTATTCTGAAAGCTTTTACAAAGATATACGCAATGGCAGGTTTAAGGNTTGGCTACGCCGTTTTCGGAAGTGACGNACTTGCGGAAAAAGTACGTAAAAGCGGTCAGTACTGGAGTGTTTCCGTACCTGCACAGTCTGCCGGAATTTCTGCACTTGACGAAACCGCTTATTTAAGAAATACAGTTGAATTTGTAAAAAAAGAGCGTGAATTTCTTGTATCGGAGTTTTCCAGAATGGAACTGAAAGTCTTTGAACCCGAAGCGAATTTTATTTTTTTTAAAAGCAGTCTACCGCTTGACGTACTTCTTGAAAAAGACAGGATTTTAATAAGAAACTGCAATAATTACAGAGGTCTTGAAAACGGTTTTTTCAGAACCGCCGTGAGAACTCACGAGGAAAATATACAGCTTGTTTCAGCATTGAGGAGAATTTTGAATGGCTAAATCTATAATGATTCAGGGANCGATGTCGAACGNCGGAAAAAGCTTTTTAGTGGCTGCACTTTGCAGGATATTCAGACAGGACGGCTATTCGTGCGTACCGTTCAAGTCGCAGAATATGGCTCTCAACTCGTATANAACAAAGGACGGNAGTGAGATAGGACGGGCACAGGCTATGCAGGCAGAAGCGGCAGGCGTTGAACCATCACCGCTTATGAATCCGATTCTGCTAAAGCCTACTACTGACATGGGTTCACAGGTAATAGTTAACGGCAGACCTATCGGAAATATGAGTGCAAGAGAGTATTTTAGAAGAAAGAAAGAATTTATTCCCGATATTATGAAAGCTTACAATGAACTTTCTGCACGTCATGACATAGTGGTTATAGAGGGGGCAGGAAGTCCCGTTGAACTCAATCTCAAAAATGATGATATTGTTAATATGGGAATGGCAAAGCTTGCGGAATCTCCGGTGTTGCTTATCGGAGATATCGACAGGGGAGGGGTTTTCGCTCAGCTTATTGGCACTCTTAATCTTCTTGAACCTGATGAGCGTGATTTGGTAAAAGGTCTTATAGTGAATAAGTTCAGGGGTGATAAATCCTTGTTTAACAGCGGTGCGGATATTCTGCGACAACGTGGCAATAAATCCGTACTTGGTGTAATTCCATACATTCACTGCGATATCGAGGACGAGGACAGTCTTTCGCACAAGCTTGAAAATAACAGTGACGGAATTATTGACATTGCTGTTATAAAACTTCCGAGAATATCCAATTTTACGGATTTTGATGTATTTTCACAGTATGACGGTGTAAGCATCCGTTATGTGACAAAGTATACCGAACTTGAAAAAGTCGATATGATAATAATCCCCGGAACAAAAAGCACTGTTTCCGATATGAAATGGGTCAGGGAGAGCGGTATTGAAGCAATGATAAAAAAGCGTGTGGATAAGGGTATCCCAGTTTTTGCGATATGCGGAGGTTATCAGATGCTCGGCAGAAAAATTTCAGACCCTCTTGAAACTGAAAACGGGGGAAGCATTGACGGAATGAATCTTCTTGATTGTACAACTGTTTTTGTCGGAGAAAAAAAACAGTCGCAGACAAAAGGAAAGTTTCTTGATACGGAGGGATTTTTTTCGTGTCTTTCGGGAGTGGAATTTTCAGGGTATGAGATACATATGGGTGTTACCGAAAACAACGGTAAAAAGCTTACAGACTGTGGTGGCTCATATAACGGCAATGTGTACGGCTGTTACGTTCACGGGATTTTTGACAGTCCCGACGTTTCTGAAAGAATAGTCCGCCGTCTTTTTGAGTCAAAAGGGATTAAATATACCGGAGGAAAAACAGACCGTTATGAATACAAGGAGAAACAATTTGACATACTTGCCAATAATGTGAGAAACAATATAAACATGGATTTGCTTTATAAAATTATTGAAAACGGAGTGAAATAATTTGGAACTTGAATACGTGTTGCCCGATAAAATAGAAAAGAGAAGCATGGAGATAATTGAGCAGGAACTCGGCGACAGAAAGCTTGCAGACGACATAAAACCTGTTGTTCTCAGAGTGATTCATACGACGGCTGATTTTGATTATTATGACAATATGTGTTTTTCGGAAAACGTCATTGAACACGCAATGAATCTGCTGAAAAAAGGTGCAGTAATTGTTACCGATACGAACATGACAAAGTCCGGAATAAATAAAAAGGCACTTGAACGTCTGAACTGTGAGGCAGTGTGTTTCATGGCTGACAGCGACGTTGCGGAACGTGCGAAAATAAATGGTACAACAAGAGCGTCTGCATCTGTTGACAAGGCGAGTGAACTGCACAGACCCGTTATATATGCGGTCGGGAATGCTCCCACTGCCCTTATAAGACTTTGTGAACACATAAAAAACAGAACTTTTATTCCTGAACTTGTAATAGGTGTTCCGGTAGGATTTGTGAATGTTGTGCAGTCAAAAGAGATGATAATGCAGAAGGGTGTACCATATATAGTCGCAAGGGGACGCAAAGGTGGAAGTAATGTTGCGGCAGCAATTTGTAACGCTTTACTTTATATGACAAAATAAGCAAAAAATACATAGAAAGTTAATTTAAACTGATTGATTGTACAAAATTATAAAAACGCTTGCAATTGTTTGTGAATACTGCTATAATATAGATGTGATATCACAAAACAACTAAAATTTTTAATAGCAGTCCGGTGCTTCTGTCTGCTTTGTGCAGGGTCAGAAGGTAAAAGGGAAACAGGTGAAAATCCTGTGCGAACTCGTCACTGTGATTGAGGAGTATACGGCTTTTTGCTGTGATTTTTTCACGGTGAAGTCACTGATTGAAGTCGGGAAGGCTTGCCGTATGCGTTGAACCTTGAGTCAGGAAACCTGCCGGAATGTTGGTACAGAAAATATTATTATTTTCAGGTCACGAGGTATTGATTGTACTGTTTTTCAGGCTGTGTATTTATGCACGGTCTGCTTTGCAATGCTTTCTGCCATGTGTGGAAAGCTTTTTTAGCAACAATATGATTAATTGCCTTTTTTAACAGAAAGGGTTGAATCATTAAAATGAAAAAATTAACATTTATACTCTGTCTTGCTATGGTAGGTACATTATTTACAGCTTGTGGAGACAACAGTGGAAGTCAGGAAAGTTCCACAGAAAGTACGGTGTCTGAATCGTCGGTTTCCGAGACTGAAACAGAATCCGAAACGTCTGAATCAACTGAACCGGAAACAGAAGCTGAAACAGAAACTTCCGAAGAATCTGAGGAAGAACCTGAAGAAGTGGAAGATGATGAAGAAAATTATGACACGGGTGATGCGTCACTTGATAATGTAAGAAATCAGGACGAAATCGGCGACAATGAATTGCTTGTCATAAGTTTCGGAACAAGTTTCAACGACAGTCGTCGTCTTACAATCGGAGCAATAGAAGATTCACTTGAAGCAGCGTTCCCTGAGTATGCTGTAAGACGTGGTTTTACCGCAAACATAATTATTGACCATGTTCAGAGACGTGACGGCATTCTTATCGACGATGTAAAGGCATCGCTTGACAGAGCTGTTGCGAATGAAGTTAAAAATCTTGTCGTACAGCCCACACATCTTATGAATGGTCTTGAATACAATGATATTGTTGATGAGGTGGCACAGTATTCAGATGCTTTCGAAAATGTGGTTTTCGGTGAACCTCTGCTTACGAGTGACGACGATTTCAAGCGTGTTNAGCAGGCTATTGTCGAATGGACTTCAGAATATGACGACGGCAAAACAGCAATATGTTTNATGGGTCACGGTACAGAAGCACAGTCAAACAGCGTTTATCAGANAATGCAGGATTTGCTTTCAACAGACGGATATGAAAATTATNTTATAGGCACAGTCGAGGCAGAGCCGTCGCTTNACACTATACTTGCAAAGGTACAGGAGGGCGAATACGAGAGGGTTATTCTTGAACCGCTTATGGTAGTCTGCGGAGACCATGCAAATAATGACATGGCAGGTGACGACGAGGATTCATGGAAGTCTGTTTTTGAGTCGGCAGGATATGAAGTAGAGTGTCTGCTTAGAGGTCTCGGCGAGAACGAGACTATAAGACAGATTTATGTTGAACATACACAGACCGCTGTTGATTCAATAAAATAAAAAATATCAGCGGAGGGGAAATTCCTTCCGCTGTTTTGATGTGAGGTAATTATGAAAAAGATTTTAATATTATGTATGCTGTGTGTATTCACAACAGCATTTGTATCGTGTTCGGGAAATAAAGATATATCGTCAGATTCTACAGTTTCGGANAANTCAGTTGNNGAAAATGAAACATCTGAAAGCAAGTCTGATTCACAAAAAGGAACNGTTGCACCGGTTGAAGTAGTAGAGGANNGAATGTCAGCTGTTTANGGAAGTNAGATAAAAGACGGTNTTTATTCAGTTGAAGTAAATTCAAGTTCTTCAATGTTCAAAATCACAGAATGTGAACTCACTGTGCAGGACGGCGAGATGTCTGCGGTCATGACAATGAGCGGAACTGGTTACAAGTGGCTTTTCATGGGAACAGGCGAACAGGCTGAATCTGCTAACGAAAGTGAGTATATACCTTTTGTTGAAGATAACGGCGTTCATAAGTTTACAGTACCTGTTGAAGCTCTTGACATGGGAATTGATTGCACGGCTTTCAGTACGAAAAAAGAAACGTGGTACGACCGCACAATACTTTTCCGTGCGGATTCTCTGCCGACTGACGCATTTGTGAACGGTTTGGGAAATACCGTTGAATCGCTGGGACTTACTGACGGAGAGTATACAGTCGAGGTATCACTCGAGGGAGGTTCGGGAAAAGCAAGCGTATACCCTCATACACAACTTACTGTCGAGGACAGCAAAGTAACAGCAAGAATAATCTGGAACAGCAGTAATTATGATTATATGGTTGTTGACGGTGAAAAATATCTGCCTGTACCGACTGATGATGATAATTCTGTTTTTGAAATACCTGTGACTGTTTTTGACAGAAAAGTGCCTGTTTCGGCGGATACCACTGCAATGAGTACTCCACATGAAATAGAATACACACTTTATTTTGATTCGTCAACGATTGTAAAATAATTATGAAGAAAATAAAAATTATCGTGATTGCTGTTATCATATCACTTTGTTCGTGCGGTGAGAAAAAGTCAGAATTTCCGCAGACTGTCCGTTCAGAAACTCAGATTAATCTTGAATATGCGGAACAGTTTTCGGTATACTGTCTTGACGACGGGAGCTATGAAATCAATATAGCCGACGGTCAGAAATTTCTTCTTTTGCCGGAAGGAGTTCCCGAACCGGAAAGCATTGATATCCCTGTACTGCATCAGCCTGTAGAAAATATATACGCTGCTGCATCGTCGGCTGTTGACCTTTTCGACGGCATCAATATGCTTGACGAGGTGAAAATGACTTCCACCAAACTCAGTGACTGGAGTTTGTCTGCTGTACAGAATGCCATGGAAAGCGGAAATATGAAATATGTCGGAAAATACAACGCCCCCGACTACGAAACGGTACTTTCGGAGGGGTGCGGACTTGCTCTTGAATCGACTATGATTTATCACAGTCCTGAAACAAAGGAACAGCTTGAAAGTCTCGGTATACCTGTAATGGTTGAGCGTTCAAGCTATGAGACGCACCCTCTCGGACGGCTGGAGTGGATAAAACTCTATGGTCTTATTACGGGACGTGAAAAAGAGGCAGAGGAGTTTTTCAGTGAGAAAATGAAACTTTTCGGAGAAGTGTCTGCGAATACTGATATTCCCGAAAACGAACGGCAGACCGTTGTGTTTTTCTATATAACTACAAACGGATATGCAAATGTACGCAAATCAGGGGACTATATCTCAAAAATGATAGAACTTGCAGGAGGTCGTTATATTTTTACGGTTGACGATTTGAATACCGAAGAAAACGCCCTTTCAACAATGAATATGGAAATGGAATCGTTCTATAAAAAAGCAAAAGATGCGGACTGTATAATTTATAACAGTACGATTGACGGAGAACTTCAAAATATTTCACAGCTTACTGAAAAAAATGAACTGCTNGCGGATNTNAAAGCNGTAAAGAATAATAATGTGTGGTGTACTGAAAAAAATACGTTTCAGCAGACAACAGGAGTGTCCGAAATGATACATGACATTCATATGATAGTCACGGGTCAGGCAGATGACGAAACACAGCTTGAATTTCTGTACAGACTAAGCTGAACGGAGGGCATATGAATAAAAAATCACGTTATTTTATAGGTTTTACTGTTCTGCTGTCTGCACTTTGTATGCTGTTTTTTGTAAGTCTGATATCTGGAAGTGTCAGGTTTTCACTTAGTGAAGTTATTGATATACTTTCCGGAAACAGCAGTGATATTTCCGGAAATAATATAATTTTCCGGATAAGACTTCCGAGAATTACGGCGGCTCNTATTCTTGGCGGAGCATTGTCGGTATCTGGTTTTCTGTTGCAGACGTTTTTTTCAAATCCCATTNCCGGANCTTTCATACTCGGAATTTCCTCCGGNGCAANACTTGCGTCAGCAATAGNNATGATATTTTTTCTTGGCAGGGGAATAGTTTTAAGCTCGGTATCACTTGTAATTTCGGCGTTTGTCGGTTCAATGATTTCAATGGGATTTATTCTGATGATTTCGGGCAGAGTCAGAAAAATGTCGGTTCTTATAATAAGCGGTGTGATGATTGGTTATATATGTTCCGCTGTGACCGACATTATTGTGACTTTTGCGGACGATTCAAATATTGTTAAGCTGCATAACTGGTCTATGGGGACTTTTTCGGGAACAGACTGGAATGACATAAAAGTAATTGCCGTTATATCTGCTGTTGCACTTGTGTGGGCGTTTCTACTGTCGAAACCTATGGGAGCGTATCAGATGGGAGAGGGATACGCTATAAACATGGGTGTGAATATAAAGCTTTTTCGTGCTGAACTGATTTTGTTGTCAAGTCTGCTGTCTGCCTGCGTAACTGCTTTTGCCGGACCTGTTTCATTCGTGGGAATAGCAGTACCGCATTTGGTAAAAAGTCTTTTCGGAACGGCGAAGCCTGTAATTGTAATTCCTGCGTCTTTTCTTGGTGGAGCGGTTTTCTGTCTTTTGTGCGACTTAATCGCAAGGACGCTCTTTTCACCTGTAGAGCTTAGTATAAGTTCGGTTACGGCAGTATTCGGCACACCTGTTGTTATGTGGATAATGCTGAAAAAACACCGGAGGAGTGTCTGAAAGATGAAGGAAAATGTAATCAGTGCAGAAAATCTTTCTGTAGGGTACGGGAAAAAAATAGTAGTCGGCGATATTGACTTTCATGTGCGTCACGGTGAGATACTCACTCTTATAGGTTCTAACGGTTCGGGAAAATCCACCATACTGAAAAGCATACTTCTGCAAATTCAAACAATTTCCGGAGCGGTTTTCATAAACGGAAAAAACATCGGAGAGATGAGCGGTAAGGAGATTTCAAGAAGTATGTCGGCAGTAATGACTGAACGCATTGAGCCGGAACTCATGACGTGTGGAGATGTTGTTGAATCGGGACGTTATCCCTATACTAACAGACTGGGTATTCTTTCACGGAACGATATGGAAAAAGTTGATGAAGCAATGGAACTTGTCGGTGTAAAGTCTTTAAAAAACACGGATTTCGGCTGTATAAGCGACGGACAGAGACAGCGTGTAATGCTTGCAAGGGCGATTTGTCAGGAGCCGGAAATACTTGTCCTTGACGAGCCTACTTCTTTTCTGGACATACACCATAAACTTGAACTTCTTAATATACTTAAAAAGCTTGTTAAAGAAAAAAATCTTGCTGTTATTATGTCACTTCATGAGTTGGATTTGGCACAGAAAGTTTCAGACAGAATTATGTGTATAAACAATGGCAGGGCAGAAAAAATCGGCACACCGGAAGAAATTTTTTCTGGTGACTATATCAGCAGTCTTTATAATATAGACAATAAAAGTTTCAGTAATTATTACTGTTCGGCAGAACTGGAACGTTCGCAGGGAAATCCGGAGATATTTGTCATATCGGGAGGCGGTGACGGTATACCTATTTATCGTCGTTTACAGCGTATGGGTATACCTTTTTCAGCAGGTGTAATTCATGAAAATGATATTGAATATCCGGTATTGTCGGCACTTGCTGTGGAAACGGTCACGGAAAAGGTTTTTGAACCCATAAGCGATTCCACTGTAAAAAAGGCTGTTGAAATAATGAAAAAATGTTCCGCAGTTATAAACACCTGTAATACATGGGGAACTATGAACAGAGGAAATATGGTTCTGCTTGAAACTGCCGGAAAACTCGGACTTCTTATTCAGCCTGATGAATTATCAGAATATAATAAAACAAGGTGACATTCCGTTTAAAGAATGTCACCTTTTGTTATTGCAGGTATCTCGTCATATGACAAATTATCGCTTTCATAAAATTTTCCTTTAAATATTAATTGTGTTCTCATAGCGAATATATCAAAAACATCAATTCTGCTGTCCCTGTTCACGTCTGCCTCATAGCCAACGGTTTTGTTTTTGAGCAGGTAATTTTGTATTTTGGGAAACTTCTGATTTTAATATTTTTTTACAGTTGAAATGTTGACAAAAATGAATATTTATGGTAAACTATATCATAGAGTATGAATTAAATAGTAAACACGGAGGGAATAAAAATGTATGAACTTATGATTATAGCAGAAAATGCACCTCTTACAGGTGATAATTTTCCGGCAAAGGCTCTTATTATAGTAGGTGTTATTGCAGCAGCCCTTGCTGTTGCGACAACAGTTTTGTCAAAGAAAAAGAAATAAATCTAATTAAATAGTTGTCCCTCCGCATATACTTATATCAAGTATTATAAAGCGGAGGTTTTTTTATGATTTGCAGGCTTGAGGATTTACGCAGAAAGGAAGTAATTGACATAACAACAGGCGAAAGGCTAGGGTATATAGACGACGCTGAAATGAATCTTGAAAAATCGTCGGTTCAGTCCCTTGTTATTTATGGCAGGGAACGTTTTTTCGGATTTCTCGGCAGAGAGGACGATGTTGTTATACCATGCAGTGAAATAAAAGTTGTCGGAAATGATGTCGTACTTATAAAACATTCAAAAGCAACACATATCACAAATATTCGGAAAATCTCGTCTGAAAGTTCGTGAAAAATGCTGTAAAAATAACTCTTGATTTTTTTTGAAGAAAATGGTATAATATTAAGGCAATTCGCACATCGGTGCTTTTACGGGTTGGTGCATTCATGTGAATGTTGTCCGTGAGTCAAGTCCGGTGGAGGATTAATTTCAACCAATTTTTAAGGAGGACTACACAATGGGAGTAGTATCAATGAAACAGCTTCTTGAAGCTGGTGTTCACTTTGGTCATCAGACAAGAAGATGGAATCCGAAAATGGCTCCGTACATTTTCACAGAAAGAAACGGAATCTACATTATCGACCTTCAGAAAACTGTAAAGAAGCTTGAAGAAGCTTATATGTTCGTTCGTGACCTCTCAGCAGAGGGCGGCGAGGTTCTCTTTGTAGGTACAAAGAAGCAGGCAGGCGATTCTGTAAGAGAAGAAGCTACAAGAGCTGGTGCGCACTATGTAAACGCAAGATGGCTCGGCGGTATGCTCACAAACTTCAAGACAATCCAGACAAGAATCAAGAGACTTGAACAGCTTCATACTATGGAAGAAGACGGTACTTTTGCACTTCTCCCCAAGAAAGAAGTTGTTAAGCATAATCTCGAAATTGAGAAGCTTGAAAAGTTCCTCGGCGGTATCAAGAACATGAAGAAGCTCCCCGCAGCTCTCTTTATCGTTGACCCAAGAAAAGAAAAGATTGCTGTAGCTGAAGCTAAGAAACTCAATATTCCGATTGTTGCTATCGTAGATACAAACTGCGACCCTGACGAAGTTGACTATGTAATCCCTGGTAACGACGACGCTATCAGAGCAGTTAAGCTTATTGCTGGTACAATCGCTAACGCTGTTATTGAAGGCAGACAGGGCGATGACAACAGTGCAGAAGAAGTTCAGGAAACTCCCGCAGAGGAAGTTTCTGACGCTGAATAATTTTTCAGAAAAATTTAAACCCGAATTTAATTATTCGGGTTTTTCACAATAAAATAAATTACAGGAGGTAATTAAAATGGGAAAAATTTCTGTTTCTGATATTAAGGCACTCATGAAGTCCACAGGCGTTGGAATGATGGACTGTAAGAAGGCTCTCGAAGCAAATGAGGGCGATATGGATAAGGCTATTGAGTTCCTCAGAGAAAAGGGACTTGCTACACAGGCTAAGAAAGCAGACAGAGCTGCTGCTGAGGGTGTTGTTGCTGCTGTTGTAAACGGCAATGTAGGTGTTCTCCTCGAAGTAAACACAGAAACTGATTTTGCTGCTAATACAGATGATATCAGAAATTTCGTAAATGCTGTTGCTAACACTATCATTGAAAAAAATCCTGCTGACGTTGAGGCTCTTAAGGCTGAAACAATCAGCGGTGGTACTGGTACAGTTGGTGAGGCTCTTACAGAACTCGCTGGTATGAAAATCAGAGAAAATATCGTTATCCGTCGTTTCACAAGACTTGAAGGCGTTCTTGCTTCCTATATCCACAACGGTGGTAGCATCGGCGTTATGGTTAAGCTTGATACAGAACTTTCTACTGAACAGGTTTCCGCTATAGGTAAGGACGTTGCAATGCAGTCTGCTGCTCTTAATGCTCCTTATCTCTGTCGTGAACAGGTTCCGGCTGATACTCTTGACAAGGAAAGAGAAATTATGCTTGCTCAGATGGCAGAAGACCCGAAAATGGCAAGCAAGCCTGAACAGGTTCGTGCTAAGATTGTTGAGGGCAAGATTGGCAAGTACTACAGTGAAAACTGTCTTCTTGAACAGGCTTTCGTCAAGGACGACAAGCTTTCAGTTCAGGGTTATGTTGACGCAGAGGCTAAGAAGCTTGGCGGTTCAATAAAGGTTGTTGACGTTATCCGTTACGAGCGTGGCGAAGGCGTTGAAAAGAAAGAAGATAACCTTGCTGACGAAGTTGCAAAGATGATTAAGTAATTTTTTAAACCGCAGGTTTATCCTGCGGTTTTTTAATGGAGGTGTTTATATGAGAATGTCTAAAAAAATATGGTTTCTCGCTTTGACTTGTCTGGCACTGGTTTTTTCGCTGGCTTTTCTTGACGATACAAAACGCTACATAAAAGGCAATGAAATTGATTTCAACAGTTCAAAGCAGGTTGATTTTTCTGACCCTTATGCCATGATAAGCGGTGAAATAGATTTTGTGTATGGACCTTTTGCAACTTATGAGGAAACTACTAAAAAGTATGGTATGACTATACGCAAAAAGGAAACTAATTATTATATTGTAAGCAATCTTGATGATATTGATTTCTTTACAGTTATTTCAACGTCAGACAAAGACCTTATCTCAGAACTTGACAAAGCCGCAGATAAGTGGTTTGATTATTTTACGGATGAAAACGCTTCTGAACCAGTTGTTAATATCAAGTTCGACGGTAAACTCAGCTATCCGAGCAGTATGGACGAATATGAACAGTATTACAATGAAGCTGTGGACGACCTTTCAAATGTCGGCGTTGAAAAGTCGATGTTTGCCGATATGCAGATTACAGAGGGAAAAATAACAGTATTTTCAGTTATTGCGTTCATTGTGTGCTGTGTGCTGACAGTTGTTTTCCTGATACTGACTATCATGTCGTTTGTCATGTCTCGCCGCATTTAATAAATTTAGTAATCAGAGATAATTAATATTTTATACAACACTCTTTGCNTTTTTGNGTATAACTTNCAAAAANAAAGAGTGTTNTTAGTTCNTNTTTCACTTNNNGTTAATANAANAATATGNTANNATNAATNTANTTGAATATNATATTNNNTNTATNAGGTATTCTTTATGAATAAAAATATAGAAAAACTAGCTCTTTCAATATGTAAGGTTATTGTCTGCAAGAAT
>WFLX010006450.1_pt1 | contig 23638 bp, 21 predicted proteins | sample 4967041 | NCBI WGS metagenome assembly WFLX01 (sample SAMN12857096, study PRJNA449069) | gut metagenome | isolation source: stool from male and female vole | host: Microtus ochrogaster | place: USA:Florida | collected 2017
GTCCCGTGCAGTTGCGATGGCGTACGGTCGAGTTGAGCCAGAGCTTCCTCAGGCATTGCAAGTGCCAGTTTGGACTCTGCTATTGATTCTGCCAGAGCTCCGCCGGCAAACGGTCCGATGCCGTCAATCCGATTGAAATCGGCGAGTGCATTTCGGTGATGGTCGTGATCCTGAGCTATAGAGCCTCGCAGATAATAAAGTTCTCCTGAGGTCGGTGAGTTTGTAATCGCCCTGTCAAGTCCGGCGATTACAGTAGGATAGCTCTCATTGCTCATGTCGACAAGTTTCTGCAGCGCTGCCGCTGCTGACTCATCTCCGCATGAGATAGCCTTTATGCAGTCTGCAACAGCCTCGTCGTTGCGATCGAGCAAAGTGTGAATCTCAGATGCCGAGAGATATGAAAGGCCGGAGCGGGGAGCAGCCTGGATCCCTTCATTCATATATGCGATAGCTTTGTCGCTGTCCCCCTCAAGCGCAGAAACTTTGGCAAGTCCGAAAATAGCTTCATTCGACCGGGGATCAAGTCGCTTGTATCTGCTGTAATAATCCCTGGCCTCGGGGTATCGTGCCAGCCCGGTCAATAATCTCGCACGGTTAAGGAACAGGGCTGAATAATCGGGGAATAGGACAGAAGCCGCTTCGATATCATCAAGTGCCGCTTCGTAATCGCGCTGCTTCTCAAGCACATCAGCTCGCTGCATCAGAATCCCGAACCTCAGCTCTTTATCTCCTTTGGGTGCCAGACGCAGGGCATCATTGAGGTCGGAGAGTGCGGGGGAGAGGAGGCCTTGCGAGACATATTCGGTTGCTCTGGACAGGTACAGGCTACCATCAGACGGATGCGACGCAATCATCCCGGTATAAGTGTCGATAATATCGGATGACAGACGCGACGGAACCTGTGCCGACACGGATATTGCCGACGCCAGGAGGAGAGTAAGAACGGTGCGAGGGAACATAAAGATGCTATTGTCAGTCCGGGAGATTGTCTATGCAGTGTCTGATGGCGCTGAGACGGCGTAGCAGTTGTGGCAGCTGATCGAGCGGAAGCATATTGGCACCGTCGCTTTTAGCCACCGATGGATTGGGATGAGTTTCGAGAAATATTCCGTCGCATCCCACAGCGATTCCTGCGCGGGCTATGGTTTCGATCAGATCGGGGCGGCCGCCTGTTACTCCGGCAGGTTGGTTTGGCTGCTGCAGGGAGTGGGTGGCATCCAGTATGACCGGGCATCCAAACTGCTTCATGGTCGGTATGCCGCGATAGTCCACGATAAGGTCGGTGTATCCGAAAGAAGTTCCCCGCTCTGTGACGGCGATATCCGTAGCGCCCGCCTGACGGAGTTTGTCTACCGCAAACTGCATTGCCTCGGGAGAAAGGAACTGGCCCTTCTTGATATTGACNGCCCTGCCGGTACGGGCCGCAGCAACGAGCAGATCGGTCTGGCGGCAAAGAAAAGCAGGGATCTGAAGCACATCAACATCATAGTCGCTTGCCATCTGAGCTTCGTCGGCTGTGTGGATATCGGTCACCACGGGTACACCGATCTCCCTACGGACTTTTTTGAGCACCGATAGCGCTTCGCGGTCCCCAATACCGGTGAAAGAATCGAGCCGCGAACGATTGGCTTTGCGGTAGGAGCCTTTGAAGATGTATGGGATTCCGAGCTCCGCGGCAAGAGGTGCTATAGTTTCGGCTATTTCGAGAGCCATCCGCTCTCCTTCTATCACACAAGGTCCGGCGAGAAGAAAGAAGTTGTCGGATCCGGGGGCAAGTATTTTATCGTTCATTGCAGGTGGAGAATTGATCAATAATATGGAATGTCTGAAGAGCTGTCAAGGCAGCTGTCTCTGTGCGTAGCCGACAAGGACCGAGGCTGACCGGAATCCAGTCGGTAGCAAGAGCCGACTGGATCTCTTCACGGCTGAAATCGCCTTCNGGNCCGATCATCGCTATAGACGGTTTACCCGNCTGATACTCGCAGGTAAGGAGCCTGCGGGGTATCGAACGGTCGCAGTAGGCGATAAATCTGTTATAGTCCTTAAANCCGGATATTACATCCTCNACNGGAGTCATGGGACAGATTTCAGGCATCACTGCCTTAAGTGACTGTTTCATGGCCGACACCGCTATGCGCTCAAGCCGATCTATTTTAAGATCTTTCCGTTCAGAATGGTTGCANAGAATGGGAATTATCCTGTTCACACCGGTTTCGACCGCTTTCTCAACAAACCATTCCATCCTGTCGATATTCTTGGTAGGCGCAACGGCAATCACAAGGTCATGGCTCCAAGGTAGCGGCATTGGAGACACCGAAATTATCTCGACAAGGGTATGGCGCTGGTGCGGAGCGACAATGCGGCAGAGATAGACGTTGCCACGCCCGTCGATGACCTGAATCTCATCGCCTGCCTTAAGTCGGAGCACCCTTGTGGCGTGTGCCGAGTCAGACTCGGGAAGAGTGAGGGTCTCCGCAATATCCTGAGAATAGAATTGAATCATAATCGGAGCTTGGATAGTGAGGATCAGATCTCGTTGGCAAAAGCCGGATCGGCCTCAGCTTTTTCGATCTGTTTAAGTGTGCTGCGGGTTGTCTTATCGTGGAAGAAAAGAGTGAACAATACGGCTACCGCTGCGGCATAGCCGGCAAAAATATACCAGCATATACGCCATCCGGCCAATTGCTCCTCGGGAGTTGCCGAAGCATCTACATAATGATTTACGACGGCCATGGCGGCAAGTGTTCCTATCGTAGCTCCAAGACCGTTGGTCATGATCATGAAAATTCCTTGGGCCGATGATCTGATGGAAGGATCAGTCATCTTGTCGACATACAATCCTCCCGATACATTGAAGAAATCAAATGCTATGCCATAGACAATGCAGGAGAGGACAAACATCCACAACCCGCCCGTAAGATCAGGATCGCCGGCTCCGAAAAAACCGAATCTTCCTACCCAGGCTATCATTGACATAAGCATGACACCCTTGATGCCGAAACGTTTCAGGAAGAAAGGAATGAGAAGTATACAGAGAGTTTCGGATATCTGAGAGAGAGAAATAAGGGCATTGGCGTTCTGTGCCGCCCAGGAAGAAGCAAACTGAGGAATTTCCTTGAAACTCGTGATATAGGGATTGGCGTAGCCGTTGGTGATCTGGAGAGAGACACCGAGAAGCATCGAGAAAAGGAAGAACAGAGCCATCTTTCGCTGCTTGAACAGAGAGAATGCTTTCAACCCGAGAGCTTCGGCCAGACCTCCGTCGGCTCTGTTTCTTGAGGTTGGACAAGCAGGCATTGACAGAGCGTAGAGTGTCATCACAAAACTTATCACTGCCGAAACTATGAGCTGCATATAGGTGGTCTGATAATGAGCATCCTCCGGCCCGACAAAGTTGACAAACAGCATTGCACAGATGAAACCTACCGTGCCAAACACCCTGATTGATGGGAACGCTGTCACCGTATCTATCCTTGCTTTGGTAAGCGCATTGAACGCAACCGAATTTGAGAGCCCGAGAGTGGGCATATAAAATGCAACCGACAGGGTATAGAGGGTGAAGAGGGGAGCAAACTGTATGACATCGGCCTGCATACAATATCCTGCGGCAGCCGCCATGAAAATTCCCGCAGCCAGATGGCAGATCGACAGCATACGCTGAGCCTGAATCCATCGGTCGGCAATAATACCGATTAGCGATGGCATGAAGAGCGACACAATACCCTGAATGGCATAAAACCATCCGATCTGGGTTGCCAGACCATTGTTGGCGAGAAAATTACCGAGAGAGGTCAGATAAGATCCCCATACTGCAAATTCGATAAAGCTGAGGACCGATAGTCTTATTTTAAGTGAGCTCACTTTGTATGAGTGTTTTGTCGGGGGTAAAAGAATCTTAGCTGGAGAACACGATTGGCCGGGCCATGCCTATCCTTCGTTGCGCTTACGCTTGAGGACAAGATTTATCCTGGCAGCCTCCTCATACCTTTCTTCGGCTATAAGATCCGAGAGCATTGTCTCGAGTTGTTCCGACGAAAGATCCTCAAGGGGCTCACCGTCACCTACCGGATCGCGGGAGATCTCTTCAAGTGACACCTCTTCGATTCCGTCGTTTACAGGTTCGCGGTGAGTGGTCTCCATTACAAATCCTGTTTCATTGATTATCTCGGGAGTTGTGTAGATAGGCGAACGGGTGCGGATCGCTATGGCAATGGCATCGGATGTTCGTGCATCCAGTGTCACCTCATTACCCTCCTGATCCTCAAATACGAGTTCGGATGAGAAGATCCCGTCCTCAAACTTGTGGATGAAGACTTCTTTAAGTCTTATGCCGAAAGCATGAGCGAAAGAAGCGAATAAGTCGTGAGCGACCGGACGGGGAGGGGTGATGTTTTCGAGTCGCATCGCGATGGCCTGCGCCTCGGGTGTTCCGATCACTATAGGAATATAACTGGAGCCGTCGACCTCCGCCAAAATCAGAGCGTATGCACCCTGCTGGATCTCCCGGTAGGAGAGACCGAGAACGCGAAGTAGTTTCCGTGGTGAATCGTTGGAGTCCATTGTGAATTCAGATTTGTGATTGTGTTGGAGGAGGGAGAGTCAGGTCGTGGCTATTATTCCTGAACCGAGACAGATAGCCTTATCGGGAGTATAGACTACGGCAAACTGTCCCGGCGCAATACCCTGCACAGGCTTGGAGCTCCTTATGATCCATAGGCCGGAGTTGTCGTCGCGCGTCAGGGTGCCACTTATAAATTCGGGGGTATGACGATTCTTGAATGTGATTGGTGCTTCAATACAGTCGGTATCCTGCCATGGATTGCGGGTAATCCAGTGCATCTCGGCCAGGGAAAGTGTCGTCCCGTATTGCAATGCGGTATCATATCCTCTCGATACAAAGAGAGTGTTGGAGTCAACATCCTTCCGGATGACGAACCATGGACCACCCGAGAGTCCGAGACCTTTACGCTGTCCTATGGTATGGAACCAGAATCCACGGTGTTCTCCCAGAATCTTTCCGGTCTCGATGTCGACTATCTTACCGGGATTTTCTCCGAGCTGTCGCCGGATGAAATCGTTGTAGTTGATATTTCCGAGGAAACAGATTCCCTGACTGTCCCGCCGGTAGGCATTGGGCAGCTGCTGTTCAACAGCAATTTCACGGACTCGGGATTTGGGAATGTCGCCGATCGGAAAAATTAGTTTCTTGAGCNGTGAATNGGTGNTACGGGCAAGAAAATCGGTCTGANCCTTTACCGGGTCNNCCGCCGTTGCAAGATATTTGAGGCCATCCTCCGGGTCAACCCATGTCGATGCATAATGACCGGTTGCGGTGAGGTCAAAGTCCTTGCCCCATCTCTCCTCGAAATAGCCGAACTTGATGATCCGGTTGCACATGATATCCGGATTTGGGGTAAGACCTGCCTTGACGGTGCGCAGTGCATACTCCATCACATTATCCCAATATTCCTGATGCAGGTTGACAACCTCGAGCGGGAGGTTATATCGCCGGGCTATTAGTTGACACATTTCGATATCCTCATCTGCCGCACAATCTCCAACGTCGGTATCGAGACCTATCCTGATGTAAAAGAGATGCAGGTTATTGCCATAGCCCTGCTCCACGAGACGGTGAACGGCCACCGCAGAGTCAACCCCTCCGGATATGAGTCCTGCGATGCTTTTTCCGGGTGTCAGAATCATGCGTCGTGGAGAATCTTTTCTTCATGGTGTGGCGATCCATGACGGCCGACCAGAAAGAGTGTGACAAAATAATCTACCGAAATCTTGCCTGGGCCTGCTATAATAATAAATAGGAAAATGCCGATAAACATTATAGGCAGATAGCCGGGCTGGGTGGAGGATATGCCGTAGAGCTCTGTATTGACAGGCAGAAGATCATGGATGATGTGCCACTCTGCTGCAATCATCGATAGNATGGAAGGGATGACTGCAAGACGGGTAAGAAATCCGATCATTATGAATATCGAGCACACCAGCTCGATGATTATCATAAGATTGAGACAGGCAGCCGATGACAATCCGAACATTGTGGGAAAATCGCCGACAAGCAGTCGGTAGTTGACAAGATGACGGATGCCGAACTGAAGGAACATCACACCTACAAACAGGCGTATGAACAGACGCCCGAGATTGGAGTAGGAATATCCTGTGCATTTCAGGAATAAATATGATAGGGAATCGGATAGCTTGCGCATGAAATAATGGTGGGGGGAAATGACCTTCTGTATGAGATATTACATCATGTTGTTGAACAGACGGATAATATCGTCGATGGGGGTGTCCTTGCTCACGATCTTGTGTTCGCGATCGATAATGTAGAAAGTTGGAGTAGACCTGATGTCATAGATGGAGTGTGCGTCAGGAGCGGCACCGACGGTCCAGTTTGCAGGATAGCGTGCGACTTGGCTGCGCCATTCTTCAGTAGGTTCGTCGGGCGTGATGGCAACTATCTTAAGCAGGCCCTTGCCGATAAGATCGTTTACAGTGTGATTGGCCGCCAGACGCCCGCGGGCAATGATGCAGTCAACACAATCCGGATCGTTGAAATACAGGATAGTGTAGGATGCCGTGTCGGCCGCCTCCTTGAGGCTGGTGCGGACACCCTCNCCATTCGTAAATTCCAGAGCCGGGGCAGGCATACCGATATTGCTCTCCATGAGTATCCTGACCTGTTCGGCAAATCGGGCTTTTTCGGCGCGGCCTATCTTTTTGTTTTCGGCAACCGCACGGGCAAAGGGAATATAGGCTTCGTCTGATTTNACCTTTGCAGAATCGGAATAAAGCTGNGCCTCGGCCTGCTCGGCCACGAAGAGGAGTTCCTTTGGATTCTTTTCGAGCTGCGAGAGGAGATTGTAGATNGATCTTATGACAGTGCGTCGTGTNCCNAGCGGAAGGAGATTCACATAGGTGTCAAATGCATCTGCAAACTTCTGCTGAGCCGAGAGGATGCTCTTGACATTGCAGTGATCCCAGTAATGGGCAATGACATAGTCTGANCGATCCTGAAGCGATGTGAGATCGGATGGAACAGTAGGAACGGGAAAGAGGTCGGCTCCTTTCGATTGTGCAGCGCCGCTTGCTACAGATCCTACGAGGAGGACCATTACTATTAAGAATTTCTTTAACATATTGGTATTCATAAAATAAGTGAGTAGAGAGGAACGTTTCCCTGANAAAAAACCTTCAGGGAAAGATAGATCACACAAAATTAATAATAATTTNGCAATCCTGTATATCTCTTTGTTTAAGATTTAATCAGAACAGCAATGCAATTCGGAAGGTGATGAACGCCGCAATCCAGGCAACACCCGTGTTATACAGAGCCGAGAAGAGAGGATAGCGCCATGATCCTGTTTCGCGCCATATAGCAGTAAGCGAAGCTATGCAAGGGCAGAAAAGCAGGACGAAGACCAGAAACGCCAGTGCTGATGCCGCCGTGAAATCCGGTTTCCCTGTGGCCGGATTTGGAGACATAAGCCTCGTGGATNACGCCTTATCGTCGATATCTTCATTGCCGGCATATAAGACTCCGAGTGTGGAGACGATGATCTCTTTTGCNGGNATACCGGCTATGGCGGCAACAGTAGCTCTCCATTTCATTCCGATTGGTTCCATGACCGGATTAACAGCCTTGCCAATCATTTCAAGATATGAATCGGATGAGGGGTCGATTGACGAGTCGTCGGCCGGGTGTTCTATGACAGGTGTCCCGGATTGGACCGGCTGGTCATGAAGCGGGAAATAATTCAGTACCCAGACAATTACACTCGCAACTAAGATCAATCCTCCCATCTTGCGCAGATATTGCTCTCCTTTTCCCCACATGTGGCGCAAGGATGCCTTGAGAGTCGGGACGCGATAGGGCGGGAGCTCCATTACAAACGGAACCTCATCGGCCCTGAACCAGAAGCGTCTGAGCAAGCGGGCTGTGATTATAGCCACGATTACACCGATGATATATAGAAGAGATATGACCAGGGCGGCATGGGAAGAGAAAAATGTTCCTACGAGAAGGATATAGATCGGGAGTCTGGCCGAGCAGGACATGAATGGCGTGATGAGAATGGTGATCAGACGCGACGACCGGCTCTCGATAGTCCTCGTGGCCATGATCGCCGGAACGGAGCAACCAAAGCCCATCAGCAGCGGAATAAATGACTTTCCGTGAAGACCGACGCGGTGCATTATCCTGTCCATTATGAAAGCGGCCCGCGCCATATATCCCGAATCCTCCATAAAGGATATGCAGAAATAGAGGATGAGGATATTGGGGAGGAAGACGATCACACCGCCGACACCACCGATTATGCCATCACATATCAGATCCTTCAGCGGACCGTCGGACAGTGCTTTCTGGACCGTTTCACTAAGCCATGCCACACCGCTTTCAATCCACTCCATCGGGTAAGCTCCGATAGCGAATGTTGCCCAGAAGATGAATATCATTATGGCCAGGAAGATGGGAAAGCCGAAGAGGGGAGAGGTTACAATCGAATCGATGATGGCAGTAAGCTGAGCCTTGTCGATATTTCCTTTGGATAAAGTTTCAGTTAGCGCTCCGGCAATAAAACCGTACTTCTCACCTGTGATGGTCGACGTTATGTCTTCTCCGGTTGATGTCTCAACCTCCGACACAAGCATATCGCGCCGCGCAAGAATACTGTCGAGAGCTTCGGGCGAGACTGAATTACGGAGAATATCCTCAGCCTCCGCATCGTGCTCAAGCAGTTTAATGGCGAGGTAGCGTGGAGAGAATCGGGAGTCGACCGAGCTGTCGGCCTTAAGCACTTCATTGAGCGAGGCAACAGCCGGCTCGATCTCCGGGCCGAGATTGACATGAATATGCCTTACGTCGGAAGCGCGGTCTTCATAAACATCGATCACCGTATCAAACAATCTGTCGATGCCTTTTCCCGAACGCCCTACAGTAGGCACGATGGGCACGCCTATCATGCCCGCCAGCAGCTCATAGTCGAGGATATCGCCGGTAGACTTAAGCTCATCATACATATTGAGCGCTATAACCATAGGGCGGTTCATGTCGATGAGCTCTGTTGTGAGATAGAGATTTCTCTCAAGATTTGACGCAACCACCACATTGATGATCACATCGGGTGTGTTATTGCGAAGATAGCTCCTTACATATATCTCCTCTGATGAATAGGTATCGAGCGAGTAGGTGCCCGGGAGATCTATGACATTGAATGTGTAGCCTTTGTGACGGAAAGTGCCNGACTTTGCATCTACAGTCACTCCCGAATAGTTGCCGACATGTTCGTGTGCTCCCGAGGCTATATTGAATATGGTTGTCTTTCCGCAATTGGGGTTACCGATCAACGCGACGTTGATCGTGCGTCGCGATAGATCGAAGTCGGCATGAGTCTTACGGGTTTCGTTTTGCTGCGATGAGCCGGCGACCCGTGGATCGGATGAGGAACTGCTGGAGAGATGATCGGCATCATGAGATGACGTGATGGGGATTACTTCAATAAGGCTTGACTCAGACCTGCGCAGGCTCACCTCATATCCCATTATCTGATATTTCACAGGGTCGTGCAGCGGGGCGTGGAGCATGACTTTTACAGTATGACCGCCGACAAATCCCATTTCCATAAGACGCTTTCTAAAAGCGCCATGGCCCAATATTTTTACAATTTTGGCTTCTTCGCCCGGTTTTAGATCAGATAATCTCATCAATATAATCGGATTTCCCCTCCGGTTGATTACTTTTCGCCCCGTCCAGCTCTATTAGGAACGGGGCGGGGCGAGTAGGGAGGTCGTGTAAGTGATATTACTTTTGCTGATTCTTGAGGATCTCAACGGCCATATCATAGATAGTCTCGTCGTCGAGCACTACGATGCCACCGTCGGGACCCGGCTCGATGTGAACGCCGGCGTTCTTGCCAAACTCATAGTTGGCACCTCCGAAATAGTTGCGGACGGTCTGGACTGTGACATTGAGCTTGTCGGCTATCTGATGGGTGGCGCCGTCGGGCAGACTATCTTTGAGACGGCGCAACTCGTTGAAAGTGATTGTTTTGGCCATGATAAGTGATTTTATAATGGGTTATATTGATCGTGAAAGAATGATATCTGATGTGAAATTAGAAAAAAAATGTGACAACCGAGCAAAAAAATCCTCAAAAACTGAATATGTTTTAAAACATGTGGCGGTCAGATAATCTCAACATCGGTTGATTTGATCCATGCCCTGTGATGATTGTCGATGCTTACATCATACCATTTCATGCCTGTTGTGTCGCCGGGGGCTGCCACTGAATCAATAATGGAGACGCGGGTGCCCTCGTGGAGCATCATGGCTTCCTCGCTTCTGTCCTTAGGCTCGCGAGGCGAGGTGGAAAGAATGGTGGAACCTGCGGTGATCACCGCACGGTTTCGGGCGGTGGCATTTGAGGCGCCTCTGAACGCGATCATGCCGAAGCAGATTGTTGCGATGAAAAGCACTATAGCCCCGAAGAAGCCTGTTTTGCGAGTAGCCACGCCGGTGCTGAAGAAATAAAGAGCGAGAGAGGCTATGCAGAGTGCAAAGACACCGAATGTTGTCCATGCCCATACATTGGGACGGGNNGCGGCAGCAATGGCATTGGCCGAGTTGGANATAAACGAACCGGTATCGCCGGGTCGATCGGTTGTCCGCGACATTACAAATTCGAGATTAGCCCGGGCATCCTCGTCGGCCGGATCAAGACGGAGGGACCGTTCATAAGCCAGAATTGCCTGAGCNGTATTTCCAAGCCGGTATTGAGTATTACCGATATTATACCACAGAGCTGCCGAGGGGCCGTCGGCGGTCATCGCTTCCTTATAGAGGCTGAGGGCCTTGTTGAAGTCGTCTGCCGAGTATGCCGAGTCGGCTTGCTGGGTCAGAGAGGAGGCTGCGCTTGTATGCCATACTGTCATGGAAATGACGATGGCTATTATATACCTTATTGACATGATTTGTGGAAAGGGATTTATGCTTTAAGACGCTCAAGTGTATTTATCGCTTCCTCGGCCCGGTCATAGAGCTGACGCGGAGCTTCGGCTTCTACCGGGGTGTAACGGGCCAGTTCGCAAGCATCAATCGCTGCGATAAATTCTGATGCCACTTTAGCNCCGGCTTCGCCATAAGTGGCTGTCAGCTTCTCATTAACCGTGGCACGGGTGAGCTGGGCNCCATTCAGTCGCAGNTTATCTCCGAGATANCCCCAGAGAGCGCGTAGCAGTTCCTCGTGGAATTTGGATGTCTCACCCTTGTCAAGAAGAGTCTTGGCAGCCGAGAGACGACGGCGGGCGGTCTTGTTGGCGCGGGCAGTGCGACGACCGACTACATCGGCCGCTGCGCGGATATGACGGCCATAGGCGGCCACCGACGCAATAATGCCGGCAATAAGAATAATGTAGAGCCCCCAGTACCACCATGTGTAGATGACCATACGGTGATGGTGGCTCTGAGCTTTGTCACCCAGACGAATGTGGCGGATATCGGTGTTTTTGGCCTCGATGTCCTTGCGGTCAGTGTCGCTGGCGGGGGTGGAAAGCCCTTTTGCCACTTTGACAGGATAAGAGGGTGTAGTCAGGGTTCGGTATTCGCGGGTTGACGGATCGAAATATACAAACTTGTAGGCTCCGATGTTGAAGTCGCCTGTCACGGTCGGCACAAAAGTATACTCAATGGTCATGGTGCCGCTCACATTGTTGCCTGACACTCTTGTGTCGGTCTCGGCCTTGGGCGTGTATTGCTCAAATTCGGATGGGAAATCAATGGAGGGCTCTTTGAGATATTTGATATTGCCCGAGCCTGAGATGGTGAAGATAAGTGTCGCAGGGTCGTTGGTACGGAAAGAATTACCAACCAGACGGGAATCGATATTGAACTTTCCTACTGCTCCGGTGAATCCATCGGGGGCAGGAGAGGGGAGAGGCGTTACATCCAGTGACACAGAGTTGCTCTGCACCTTGATGTCGCGTTCCACNGGATTCCTCATAGTCACGAANCCCATGTTGACCTGNTCATACTGAATGACCGACATGTCGTAGTTGCCGGAATTAATGGTGATCTTGCCGGACTTCTGAGGGAACAGGATACACCGCTTCAGGACTGCGGTATAGTAATCCTGTCCTTTGTAGCGTTCTACCTCGTTGAGAGCCGGACGGACATCAAGCTCTTCGATCAGGCAACCGTCAAACGAGGGCTGGATCGTAGGGCGGAAAGAGGAAATGTTGTATTTGGTATAGAGCTTGATGGTACACTCTACCGGCTCCTGCTCATAAACTTTGTCACGGGCAAGGATGATGCGGACTATGACATCCTGACTGCTTACNGAACGGTCGGAGCTCTGAGTATTGATATCGTCGATGCTCACTGAGGGTTGCGACTGATAGCCTCCTTGAGGTGCAGTTGCGTTCGGGTCTTCCACAACTGTGAATGTCGCGGGTTTGGAGCGGTAAACTTTACCGTCGCATACTATCGACGCTTCGCCCACTGTATAGTTGCCAGGCTCACCTGCCCGGTATGTGTAGGTATAGTCTACGGACGATGATGAGGTAGCCACACCATTTATGACCTGATAGCTCTGGCGGGTGCTCTGTGCGGGCCCGAAGAGGAGGNCACAGCCTTTGATCTGAGGCACATTGAGCGANGAGGGACTGTTGCCGTTGGCCAGTCTGAANGTAATGGCAAATTTNTGTCCCTGGCGTACGCGCTGNGGCACCTGGACAGAGAANGATGTATCGGCCAATACCGCGAAAGCCGATNTGACAATAATCCAGAGTGAGGTTATGATTCTCTTCATTGTTTGGGATGATTGATCGTTGAATGCCCCTATTTCAGGCGTCTATGTTACCAGGGATTGGTCACCCGACGGCGTTTGGCTGCCTCGGATTTCCGGCGTTCGGCTTCGACTCGGCGGCGTGTGGCNGCCTCCTCGTTTTCCATCGCTTTAAGGATCTGCTCGGCATTGGCATCGCTCATGCCCGAACGCTGCTTGTNGGGATTTTGTTTTTTCTGATTATCGTCCTGACCNTGAGGCTGCTGATCCTGATTCTGATTGTTCTGATCGTTCTGATCCTGGTTTTTATCTTGATCGGGGTTCTGGTTNTGATCCTGATTGTTCTGATCCTGCTGATCGTTCTGGTTCTGGTCCTGATTTTGATTCTGATCCTGATTCTGATCTTGCTGTTCCTGAAGTTTGAGCTGAGCCAGACGTAGATTCTGCCGGGTTTTGTCGTTGTCGGGATTAATGCGCAGAGCCTTCTTATACATCTCTATCGCCTGCCTGAAATCGTTGTTGTTGAAGGCGATGTTGCCCAGATTATAGTCGGCAAGCTCGGCAATGTGGCGTTCATTGTCGGTCATATCGTCACGGAGATGCGTCAGATCGGTCAGCAATTTCTGTGCATCGCTGAGAGGATTTTTTTCAGCATTAGGATCTGCCGATCCGCTCTGGCGGATGTAGGAAGCGGCAAGATTGAATTTTGCTTCCGGCGACATGGGATTTTGCTCGAGAGCCTTTTTATACATGGTCTCGGCTTCTGAGAAACGNCCCTGCCGATAGAGCTTGTTACCGTCAACGATATAATTNCGCTCATACCGGTTGGAGGCAGGCTGAGATGCAGGGGCCGGATCACCGGACTGCGCGCCACACAGAGCATGACCGCTCATAATGGTCAGCACAGTGAGAGAAGATCTGAGGATATGTGGAAAGCGTATAGACATCATTTCGATTTTGTAAAGAAGTTGATGCCGCGGAGCCAAGAAATCTTGCGGTAAGGAATGAGAGTGTCAATCAAGAGGATAATGAGAGCTACGACAGCCACTATGGGGAAGAGCTCGGAAGAGGGCGACGCAGTGAGACGCTGATATTCGGCTTTGGAGAGCTTTGAGAGCTGATCGTCGAGATCGCTTACCACTGCCGGACTCGCACCCTGAAGGAAGATGCCGTTGCCGGCCTTGGCTATCTCCTTTGCCATATCTTCATTGAGGGCCGTAACAACAACCTGACCGTTCTGATCAGTGAGATACTTGCCCTGACCCATTCCCTTGGGTGTGGGAATCGGGGCTCCACCTGTGGTGCCAAGGCCAATGACATCGACCTGAATACCGGCCTCGGCAGCCCGCGCTGCCTGTCCTACGGCATCGTCCTCGAAGTTCTCGCCATCGGTTATGACTACGATGGCTTTGTCAAACTCGCTGTCGGGGGTAAAGGCATTCATGGCCATATCAATAGCCGAACCGATAGCGGTGCCTTGGGTCGGCACCATCTCTGTCGAAAGCTCATCGACAAACATCTTGGCCGAGATGTAATCGGAAGTGATAGGAAGCTGAGTATAGCTCTCTCCGGCAAATACGATGAGGCCGATCTTGTCGTCGTGCAGTTTGTCGATGAGTTTCTCAAGAATGAATTTAGCTCTGCGCAGGCGGCTCACACCGCCGGGATCGTCGGTTGACGATGCGAGCATGGAATTGCTTACGTCGAGACATATCATCAGCTCGATGCCTCGAGCCGAAGTGGTCTCGGTCTTATCTCCTATCTCAGACGGGACAATCGGGCGCGCTATCGCTATAATTACGGCAGCAAGAGCGACCAAGGCGAGAGAGATCTTGATCCATCCGGTGTAACGCGAGGCCTCTGGCATAAGGGCGGCAATAACCTCAGGCCGACCAAAACGACGCAGTTTTTTCTTTCGCGCCAGACGGGCGAGCAGCCAAAGAGCCGCGATAACCGGAATGACGAGGAGCAGATAGAGATATTGCGGGTTGACAAATGTTATCATAGCTTAGGGTAAGGAGCGGAGAATGGTTGTGCGCATGATGAGCTCGAATGCGATAAGCGCAAAGGCAAGGAGAGCCCAGGGCAGGAAATTGTCTTCGGTATGGGAGAAGTTTCTCACGTCGATTGCCGTCTTCTCGAGGGCATCGATTTCCTTGAAAATCTCTGCGAGTACATTATTGTCGGTTGNCCGGAAGTAGCGNCCTCCCGTAGTGGTTGCNATAGACTGAAGTGTAGCCTCATCTATCACTACAGGCATATTTACATATTCAATGCGTCCGAAAGCATTTTCCGCAGGATATGGAGCCATACCGTTGCGTCCGATGCCNATNGTGTAGACCTTTATGCCATATTTGCGGGCTATTTCAGCAGCGGTGGCCGGTGCCACTATTCCGGTATTGTTAGATCCGTCGGTGAGCAGNATGATGCTTTTGCTCTTGGCCTTACCGTCTTTTATGCGGTTGATGGCAGTGGCCAGTCCGTCGCCTATGGCGGTATTATCTTCAAGCATGCCCATGCGGATGTCATTGATATAGTTTACCAGCATTGCGCGGTCAGTTGTCATCGGGACGGCTGTGAATGCTTCGCCGGCAAAAATCACCACGCCGATGTTGTCGCTCTCACGGCCTGCAACAAACTGTGCGGCAACATTCTTGGCGGCCTCGAAACGATCCGGTTTGAAATCGCGGGCAAGCATCGAGGTGGAAAGGTCAAGTGCAATGACGATATCAGTTCCCTCGGTCGAGGTGGCGCTCCAGCGGTCGCGTGTCTGCGGACGGGCAAGCACTATGATAAGGGCTGCAATAGCCGCCAGCCTGACGAAAAACAGGCCGTGGAGGAGGATAGCTCTGAAAGAGCGACCTACTTTTGCAAACGGAGCCAGAGAGGATATGGCAATGGAAGCGTGAAGACGACCGCGTTTCCAGATAAACCACGCGATGTAGGGGACAAGTACCAGAAGCCCCCAGAGGATGTCGGGATTGGCAAATGTCATNATTTCGTGGTGTTGGTTGATNTATCGGNTGAAGATGTGCTCTCAGTNGCCGNGGATTCGGGCTCAGGNTCGGGAGCGGGACGTGTGTCTTCAATAAATTTGACAGCGTGGTTCATGGCGGCAATATTGTCGTCGGGCAGGGGACGCATCTTGGCGAATTTGACAAAGTCAGCCATTTCGAGAATACGGCTCATGAGGTCGGAGCTCATGCGTGTCGTCTCATTATTGCGAAGAGCACGGCGGATCTGGGTCGAGGTCATCTCCATGGCGTTGATACCGAACCGACCATGGAGATAGGTGCGAAGGATATCTGTAAGACGGGTGTAATACAGTTTTTCCTCACCGCGCTGACAGAGNTTCTCCTCCTTAAGTTCTCCGAGCTGACGCAGAGCNGCTTCGACAGGAGTTTCNTTCTTGACCGGAGCGNCCGGAATAAGCGAGCCNCCTTTGCTCCTCCGCCAGTAAACATATCCGCCAAGAGCGATGACTATTGCCGCAATAAGGATCCACCACCAGTAGCGGGCCATCCAGTCGGGCAGATAATCAAGCAGCTGCCGNCTGGGAGTCACCACGTCTGAATAGTCGTGGATGCTCTTGAGCGAATCGACAGCGACAGGATATACTTTCAGGATTGTCTCATTGGAAGGCAGNGCAGTGTCGGCAGTGAAATACAGCACTGGAGGGAGCGTGTAGACTCCCGAATCGAAGCCCTGAATAATGATATCGCGCAAGATGCGTACTCTGCCATTGCCNAAATCCGTTATTTCAGGATCGGTGATGGCTGAGACCTCTACAGATGATTTAATGGAGTCAGGTATCTGGAGCTCTATCACGGTAGCTGCTGAGTCNGCGGCATCGATTGTGCCGAAGACCTCGACGTGAAGAGCTGTGCGTCGGCCCATCTCGAGTGTTGCGGAATCGAGCGAGGCCTTGACTGTGATATCAGGCTTCGCTCCGGCAGCGGCTATCGGCGAGAGAAGCGCCATGGCCGTTGCGACCGAGACAAGCGTGGTGCGTAATGACATAAATGGCATATAGATTACTTATATACGGGCGTATAAACGTATAAAAGAGAAATGAGGGGAGAGNATAAGAAAGGAGAGAAAAGGGAGGGAGAGAGATGAGGAGAAAGGAGAATGACCAATAAAACTCCGTCAGCGGGTGCCNCGCCGGCGGAACAGAGCCATCAGAGCGGCTACATAATCTTCATCGGTGGCAATGGATGCCATGTCNACCCTGGCTTTNCGCATGGTTTCGGNCATGGCCTGCTGACGGTCATACCACCATTTGTTGTAGGTGCGGCGCACACGTCGGGATGAGGTGTCGACCCATTGCTCCCGGCCGGTCTCGAGATCGGCCAGACGGATCAGACCGACGTCGCGCATCTGGCTGTCGCGCTTGTCATAAACCTGAATGGATATCACATCATGACGGTTGCTGGCGACAGAGAGCGCTTTGGAGTAGTCGTGTTGATCAATGAAGTCGGATATCAGGAAGGTGGTGGCGCGTTTTTTCAGAGCGTCGGTAAAATAACGCAGAGCGAACGCAATATCTGTCTCGGAATGTTCAGGCTTGAAATCGAGGAGCTCGCGGATAATGAAAAGAATATGTTTCCTGCCCTTTTTCGGGGGAATAAATTTCTCGACTCGGTCGGAGAAAAATAAAACACCTATCTTGTCATTGTTCTGAATGGCAGAAAATGCAATCGTGGCAGCTATTTCAGCTATCATCTCGCGTTTCTGCTCTCCCACCGCGCCAAACAGCCGNGAACGGCTCACATCCACGAGGAGCATCACGGTGAGCTCGCGTTCCTCCTCGTAAACCTTTACGTAAGGATGGTTGTGACGCGCGGTGACATTCCAGTCAATATCGCGTATATCGTCGCCATACTGATACTCGCGCACCTCCGAAAACATCATACCGCGACCTTTGAAGGCCGTGTGGTATTCGCCCGCGAAGATGTTCTGACTCAGTCCGCGGGTCTTGATCTCTATTTTTCTTACTTTCTTAAGCAGATCGGATGCTTCCATTTGGAGATAAAGGGAGTTCGGTAATTAGGGTTGGCCTGTGATGGGATCAGGGCACCTCGATCTTGTCAAGGATTTCTGATATGATTTCGTCGGTCGTGATATTCTGAGCCTCGGCTTCGTAAGAAAGACCGATACGGTGGCGCAGGACATCATGGGCAACCGCGCGGACATCTTCAGGCACTACAAAGCCGCGGCCGTGGATAAACGCATAGGCACGCGATGCGCGGGCAAGCGAAATGGATGCACGGGGTGATGCACCGAAAGAGATGATATCTTTCAGGTCGGGCAACTGGAAGTCGGCCGGGAAACGGGTGGCGAAAACAATGTCGACAATATAGCGCTCGATCTTCTCGTCGACATAGATGCTGTCAACCACACGCTGGGCGTCGAGAATCTCCTCGGGGCGCAGAAGCGGACGGATCTCGCGGTGGCCGGGAGCAATGTTCTGACGGATGATGAGGCGCTCGTCGTCCTTGGTGGGATAGCCGATGACAACCTTNAGGAGGAAGCGGTCTACCTGAGCCTCAGGCAGNGGANATGTGCCTTCCTGCTCGATGGGGTTCTGGGTGGNCATGNCGAGGAATGGCTCGGGGAGGCGGAAGGTAGAGTCGCCGATAGTGACCTGACGCTCCTGCATAGCCTCAAGAAGGGCGCTCTGAACCTTGGCCGGAGCACGGTTGATCTCGTCGGCAAGGACAAAGTTGGCGAAAATGGGACCGCGCTTGATCTGGAACGATTCGTTTTTCACACTATAGATCATGGTGCCGGTTACGTCGGCAGGCAGGAGGTCGGGTGTAAACTGTATACGCGAATATTTAGCGTCGATTACCTGGGCGAGTGTCTTGATGGCAAGTGTCTTTGCAAGACCCGGAACGCCTTCAAGCAGTACATGACCGTTGGCGAGCAGGGCGATGAGGAGCGACTCGACGAGATGTTTCTGACCTACGATGGTCTGGTCCATACCCCGGAGCACGAGGTCGACAAACTGACTTTTGCCGGCAACGAGCTCATTGAGCTCGCGGATGTTAACGTTTTCGCTCATAAAGAGATGATGATGGGAAGTCTATTGATGGTCTAATTTGTGAAACAAAATTATATCTTAAAACAACGCGACGAGCATAAGGAATGTTAAAATTAACTATTTATATTAAAATCGAATGATTTATGATGTTGTCTGATGCTTATGTCGCCAGAGTTATGAGATCAAAATCACAAGCGCTTCCGGCTTGTCGGCAGGAAGCGCTGTAGGGGTGTATATGTCCAATCTCACTTTGAGGGTGCTGAGGCTGTCTTCTTGAGAATGAAACCCACGTTGAGCCCATCGTAGGAGTTGAGCATCTTTGAAGCTGTCTTTAGCGTTGAAACGCCGCTTACCGATGCGATCTTGTCCACGAGAGTGATCAGCTTGGAGGCATCGAAAGTAAGAGATACATTNCCNGTGGCTGTCTTGGTGATTGTGGCGTTCATCTTTCCGATNTTNACTTTNCCGAGGGCCTTGAAGTCAAAGATAAAGTTGCCGTCGTCGGCTTTTGCAATGTCGCCTTTCATGACTGCTTTTCCGCTTTTCATCACAAAAGTGCTGTCGGCATTGATGGTNAGTTCCATGTGGTTGAGACCGACACGCTCATAATATGGCTTGATCTTATTGACTATGGCAGTGGCTGCAGCGGCGCCGCCTGCTTTCTGTAGAAGATTGTCGGACTGGAAGGCCACCGAGGGCTCGACATAGACCCATGTACCCTGCAGATCTGCAACCGTTACGTCGCTTTTGCCCAAGACGTTGTCAAGAATTGTNCCNATGCCCGAGCCATTGCCGAGGCCACCGAGCACATCCTTAAGATTCTGGGCGTTGATGCTTGCGGATGCAACCAAAATGAAAAGAGCTGCAAAAAGAATTCGTCTAACGGATTTCATAATGTGAATGAAGTAAATATTGTAGAAAAAAGAGGTGATTAATTTGTTTTTATAACAATCCGGGTCAACACTTAGTTTTGCAAGTCTTATTTTTTAGCTAATGATGCGTTAGGGTTAAACTTTTGGAAGGGGACAGGTTTTTTATATTCATAAACATGGGTCAAAATAAATGGACTTGTTAATNCAAAATCTAAATGAAATGAATATGAAGAAATTTCTTTTAATTATGGCGATGGTCGTGGGAATNGCTACGGCATCAGCCCGCGACAAGTATTCGCATGACATCAATACCCTTCCTACGGCTGCCCAAACAACGCTGAAGAATAATTTCAAGGCGTCAGTGAGCCACATCAAGATTGATAAGGAGTTGGGCCGGGTGAGCGAATATGACGTAGTCCTCACCGATGGTTCAGAGATTTCCTTTGATCGCAACGGTAACTGGAAAGATGTAGAGGTGCGAAAGAGTGGGTCCGTGCCCAGCTCATTTGTGCCCACAGCTATCGCTAACTATATCAAGAAGACTCAAAAGAATGTCAAGGTGATCGGCATTGAAAAGAAAAAGTCGGGATATGAAGTGGAACTCTCCAATGGAGTCGACATGAAATTCAACTCAAAGGGAGAGTTCCTACGCNATGATGATTGATTCATTTTGATCTGTCAGCCTGCGGCCAGCCCTTCCGCTTATTCGCTTTTGAGTGAGNCGGTGGGGTTGGCGAGGGCGATGCGGCGGGCGATTAGTGAGGCTGTGGCCATGATGACAAGNATCAGGCATATAGCCGTCAGNANGATGAGCAGAGCCGGGTTATCGACTGTGAGCTTGAACTGCGAGAGCCATTCTCTACTGAATAGCCAGCTGAGCAGAGCTCCGGCGGCAACGCCNATNGCACATACGGCGGANATGCGTCCGGCAAACATGAGTATCAGATCGGCGGTCTCGGCTCCGTTGATTCGCCTGATGGCGATTTCTTTGCGCCGACGCTCCATCTCGTCGGAAACGTAGCCGATTAGTCCCGAGAGGGTTATGATCACAATTATCACTGAGGCAATGCCGGTGAGGATGGCAAAGAGGCTTACGTTGGCGTAGGCTGCCCGCAGCTCGTGGTGCATGTTACGCACGAGAATCTTTTCGCCGGGATAATTATTTATGATTTCGTTGTTNAGCAGGTCGAGATTGCGATCAAAGGGTTCGGCCAGACGCAGAGTGATAACGGCTCGCCAGACTTTGTCGCCCATAGGATAGATTGTGAGCGGAAACATATCTTCGTAGAAACTGCGGAAGCGATAGTTGTCAACAACGCCAACAACGGTCTGCACTTCCTTCTTCCAACCGCCGGATATCTGCTTGCCTATCATCTCGGCCGGATCGGTGGTATAGTTTTCGGTAAACACTTCATTGACGGCAACTTCGCCGTCACGCTCAGGCTCCCGGCCATAGAGGAACCGGATGCCCATCATGTCGGAGTAGCCTTTGCGCCAGGTATCGAGTTTGGCAAGGAAGCCTTTGGATCCACCTTCGTCGAGACGGATGCGGTCGCCATCGTAGCCCCAGCCGGGAAAACCGGAGGCGATAGAAGCCGCCTCGACGTATGGGAGCGATTCGTAGGCCTTAAGGAATACTTCTCTCTCCTTAGCATTGTGACCGGTGATCATCACGAGGCGGTCGGGGTCGAAGCCGAGGCTCGCGTCGGTTAAGGTACGGTATTGCGAAATGACGAGCACAAGCAGGCAGCAGGCCAATCCTGAGCCGGCGCTCTCAATGAGCAGCAGTGCCGACTTCCACACGGTGTTGCCTCCAATTTTTTTNTGGAATAGATGGATAGGCGAGATGCGGCTATAAAGGATGGCAGGCAAGACACCTGCAATGGCAAATATAGCCACTGTGACAGCGAGAGCCACCCAGAGGCGGTCGAGACTAACGGCTGAGGTGATAGAGGCATAGACGGTGTCGGCCGCAAACGATTTCGTGAGCCACCAGCAAAGGACAGTGATTGCGAGGCCACCCGCAAGAATGATCAAGGTCTCGGCAAGGAACATCCTGAAGATTTCCCACTTCTGCGCTCCGCAGCANTTGAATATTCCTATTGCCTTGCTGCGACGGTGNAGGGCGGAAAGAGAGAGAAGGACGTAGTTGAGCGAGGTAACGACGAGAATTAGTATGCCAAGCCATGCAAGGATACGGTTCATGCGCTTCACTTCCGGAACACTGCGGTAGGTGTCGCGGAGCGGACGGGCGAATGACCGGTGCTTCGATGTGTCGGTGTCGGGCACATTCTTGAGNATTACATCGTTGATTCTCTTGTCAAGATCTTCAACTTTAACGCCGGGCTTAAGGCGGAGATAAGTGTTCCACCAAGATGCAGCGTGCCACGACATTCCGTCGTCGCCCGGACCATATTCGGCTGTGTAAGTTGGTTGGCCGAAGACAAATTGCGCCTTGACCGTGTTTTCATCGCCATAGTCCCGGTAAATACCCGCCACCTTCATGTTATCGAAGTACGATGCCCTGACAATCTTGCCGATNGCCTCTTCGGGCGAGCCAAACATCTGTGTGGCGAGCTTGTCGCTTAGATAAACGGTGTTGGGGAGCGATAGATCGGTTTCCGGATTGCCGGAAAGCACCTCNATTCCAAGCGTTGAGAAGAACGACTTATCGGTGCACAGGCCGGAAACATCGAATTCCATTCCATCATCGCGCACCATGCCGGGACGTTCGGTTGTTATGGTGGCGCTCTCGATCATGTCGGGCAGATCCTCGGCAAGCGCACCGGCGAGCGGGCCAAAACCCATACCGGAGATATACTTGTCCCCATTGCCGTAGTCATCTTCACTCCATAGCTGATAGATCTGGTCGTAGTNGTTGAAACATGTGTCGAACGAAGTGTCGCGCACAACCTTTATGAGCAGGAAGATACCCATTGCCATGCCGAGGCCGACCGAGAGCAGGCGCACAAGGGTGTTGCTGCGGTTGTTGACGAGAGTATTGATAATATATCCCATAGGTCAGGAGGATCAGAAGTTAGTATTTTCGGCCACGATGCTGCCGTCGAACAGATTGATTGTGCGCCGGGNATACTGAGCATCATGCTTGGAGTGAGTAACCATCACGATGGTTGTGCCACCGCGGTTNAGCTCGGTGAGNANCTCCATCACNTCCTTGCCGTTGGTAGAGTCGAGATTACCGGTCGGCTCGTCGGCAAGGATCAGGGCAGGATTAGTNACGACGGCACGGGCAATGGCTACGCGCTGCTGCTGACCTCCCGATAACTGCATGGGCTTATGCTTGGCGCGATGGCCTATATTCATCCGCTCAAGAGTTTCCCTGACCCTCTTTTTACGTTCGGCAGCCGGCACTCCGAGATAGATGAGCGGCAGCTCAACATTCTGTGCAACGGTGAGCTCGTCGATTAGGTTGAAACTCTGGAACACAAATCCTATAAGTCCTTTGCGTAGAGCTGTGCGGTCTTTTTCCTTTAGCGCGGCCACCTCCTTGCCATTGAGTTTATAACTTCCTGCAGAAGGATTGTCGAGCAGCCCAAGGATATTGAGCAGAGTTGATTTGCCGCATCCCGATGGACCCATTACGGCCACAAATTCGCCCGGTGCAACTGAGAGATTGACACCATTGAGGGCCATGGTCTCGACCTCGGCCGTTCGGAAAGTTTTCTGTAGATTCGTCAGTTCGATCATTGCTTTTATTGGTACATTATTTTTTTTACAAATTTTCATTGTTTTATACTGGAATGGTCACACAAAACGTGCCACAATTGTAAATGGCTTGACAGCGGGAGATTACAGAAACGTCGGTCGACGGAATGTGTAAAGAAATCATACACAGGTGTAAATTTATCATACGCGGAGGCAAACAGAAACCTGAGCCACGTTACGCTCTCCCCCTTTTCGGGATA